>JGI24890J29729_1000005_pt1 | contig 305640 bp, 270 predicted proteins | sample FreactcultureFD7_FD_29729 | JGI IMG/M metagenome (IMG submission 29729) | reverse complement strand
CGGCGATGGTCTGGGCTCCGGCATCGAAGCCTGTGCTGGTCAGCTCGAAGCGAAGGTGGAGGATTCGCTGCCGGAGTGGTTCGGGCAGCGAGTTGGGGCTGCTGTGTGGGCGTTTCGAGGCCGGCGTGAGGGCGCTCTCGCCTTCGGCAAGCCAGCGTTTGTGGAGTTGGTGGGCCCAGGATTTTGAGACTCCGTATTGGGTGGCGACTTGCCGGTACGAGAGGCCCTGGACGGTGATTGCGGTGATGATGACGTGCGCTTTAGGCATGACACATTGTGGGTGTCCACTATGTCCTGACACATCAGGGGGAGGAACGCCTTAGTGTCCGGGATGTCCTGACACAGGTGTCCGGTATGTCCTGAAACCAGACAGCGATTCCCCCGGTGCTCGACGGCACGACCTTTGACCTGAAGCTGGGTGCTTCGTCGAAACAGTTCTTCGCTGGTTCCGAAACAACTACCTACGGCTACAACGGTGAAAACTTTTGGGGACCCACGTTGCGGTGGAAGAAGGGTGACACGATCACCCTCAATGTCACCAACGGCCTCGACGAGATAACGACGACTCACTGGCACGGCGTCCACCTGCCCGCTATCGCGGATGGCGGCCCGCATCAGCCGATTGATCCTGGAGGCACCTGGTCGCCCTCGTTCGAGGTGAAGAACAATGCCGCAACGTTCTGGTACCACCCCCGCATGCACAAGACCACGCAGGAGCAACTCACTATGGGCGCTGGCGGGTTCATCATTGTTGACGACGACACCGAGGCCTCATTGGGACTCCTCCGTGACTACGGCGTGGATGACATTCCCGTCGTTTTCTCCAGCCGCCGCTTCGATTCGAACAACGAGTTTGATGTCGCAGCGGCCACTGCCTACGGTGACTATTTGCTGGCCAACGGCGTGCTCAACGCCGAGATTGCGCTGCCGGCACAGTTGGTGCGCTTTCGAATCCTCAATGCCGAAGCAGTGGGTTCGGGTTTTGCGATGAAAGCGTTCAACGAGGGAATGACGTTTGGTGCTGGTGGAAGCGAACCGGCCACCAGCGGCGACTTCGGTAGCCTCCTCAACAACACCACCTTCGACCTTCTCTACCTCACCGCCGGTGCCGCAACAGCATCCGGAATCATGGCGGCCCCCGAGGCACTAGCGGCGCCGTTGCTGACTACGAGGAAGGCTGGAAGGACACCTTCGCGATCATGCCGGATGAGTCGGTAACTTTTGTTGCGAAGTTTGCGGACTACTCAAGCGACACCGACTCGTACATGTATCACTGTCACATGGCCAACCACGAAGACGGTGGACTGATGGGGCAGTTCTTGGTGGTTGAGGGCAGCTAATCACGGCTTTTTTCTCGGAAGGCTTCGGGGCGAGACTGCGAGCACTGAACTACTTCAGGGATGCCAGCGCGTTCGACCGCACTCCCGTTGATCCGCGGCTCTCTGCGGCAGTCGAATCCGTGCGGCTGGCCACAAACACAGAAGGTCGGTGGCTCAATCAACGCCCCGAAAGAGGCTCCGTCTGGTTCGACGTAGACGTTCCCGTCGGCCAAGAATCCACGTGGATCACCTACTACGCCCTCCGCGCACCGAAGTGGCGGGACGCGCGTACCGACTAGGCGTCAAGCCTCGCGGTGGCCGTATTGCGCTTACCCGTGGCTGGCTGAAGCGTGCCCACTTTGCCGAAACCGAACGCCGGCATGTTCGCGTAAATGTTTTCGCTCTTGCCGGGGTCAATCACGTAGGTCTCGTGCCAGATTCCGACGGCCCCCGACTTCTTGGTGGCCCGATTGAAGGCGCGCCAGGCCGGGAGGTGTTCGGCATCCGAGGCCTTCGCATAGGCGATGAGTTTTTCGGAACTCTCCCAGTACTGAACCATGATGGTGGTGCGAGCGAACCACATCTCGTACGACTTGAAGCCGAGGCTGCGATCGATGTGCAGCTCTCTGAGCATCCGGGGCATGGCGAGGAATACCGGCAACCAGCGGTGCACAGCGAAGAGGTTATTGACCCTCATGCCAATGAGGAACACGACGAACGGTTCCGTTGAGGTTGCGGTGACTCGTTCTCTGGTGATCGTTGCCATGGGGTGCTCCTTCGTTGTCGGCACGTTGACACTAATGTGTTAACTAGTAAACTAAAATTATGGCTGAAAAGCGAATTAGTTTTCTACTCAACGCTCTGGTCAAAGAAATGAACAATCGGGCGGATGCCCTATTGCGCACCACATTCTCCATCACTTACAGTCAGTTCCTGTTTCTGCAGGTGCTCGCCGAGGCGAAACAGTTAGACGTGACGCGCCTGGCAGAAGCCCTCGGGGTCACCACTCCGGCAGTGAGCAAAAGGCTCGAGTGGTTCACCGAACGTCAGCTCGTGAAGACCGACCAGGATCCGCAAAACGGTAAACGGGTTCTTGTTTCCCTGACCCCCCAAGGCGAATCCCTGGCGCAAGGGTCGGGCGACTACCTCGAACGCGAGTTTATGGTGGCGATCACAGAGACCCCGAACATCGACTTCAACCGCCTTAATGCCGACGTGCACAATCTCCTTATGAACCTTCAGAAACTCCAGAAGCCGCAGTCGTAAATCCGAAAGCTGAAACGACCCGTGGCTCCTTGGCGTGGAGGCCTGTACCTAAACCATGCGAATGACGGGCTGCCGGAGCACCGTCTTCAATTTCGCCGGATCGGTTTTTCTGGGGTCGCTGAGGTAAATCTCGTGGTGCTTGCCACGCTCTTTCAGCCCCTGCTTCGGCAGAAACTCGTCGTGGAGACGAAGGAGCGTCGGAGTTTCGTCGTCATAGGAACCGACGTGCATGATCTGCACACAAAGCCCCTCTTGGAGGGATTCGAAGCGCAGCCCGGCGAGGTCTAGCCCCGGCTTTTTAGCTTGTGCCGCGTCAATCGCGTTGCGCACCTGATCTGCCGCCAGCCACTCCGGAACCATGATCATCATCGTCCAGTACCAGTTGTCTTTCTGGCGTGACCGAAAAGCATCCGGGTCCTGCGCCCACCACAAGCCTTCCAACGGTGGCACGACGTAGTCGCGATCGAGTTGCTTCTTGCTGAAAAACTTGAGGGTGTACGACACCGCGTAGAGCGCCTCGATGGCGGCGACGTAATCTGCGGACGTGTTCGGATCCCCGTGGCCCTCCACCATGAGGTAGTTCAGCGGCGGCACCGTCACGAAGGAAAAATCGTGAGCTCTGGGAGCGAACAGTTCTTTGAGATCCTTCTTCAGGTCGATCTTCATCGGTGAAGGATAGCGGAGGTCGTGCGGAATCCACCACGGCCGCGTTACCCCTCTCGTTGATTGTAAAATCTGTTTCATGTTTACGAAGCTCTCAAAAACTCGCCCCTTCGCGCTCGCGACGCTCACCGCTGTGGTTACACTCGGCAGCGTCGCCACAGCATTGCCCGCCACTGCAACCACTCCCACCACCGTCGAACTGACAACAAACTGCGATGCCCCCCTAGAACTGACCGCAAACGTTGGGGACACCATCATCATTACGATGACCCACCCGGGATGCTCGGGTAGTGAGCCCTCGACTGAAAACGATTTTGGCTACGCGAGCGTCAACAACCTCAATGGCACATACAGCGACGGCACCGCCAACTACCCCGGCACTTCGACCGCCGCCGGGTTTCTGGACTACGTCAGTGCAACTAACGGGAGCTACTTTGCGGACTACTACTGGTCGACACCCAGCTCAACCGACCACGACTGGAGCACGCTTCAAACAACGGACGGTGGCGCTGACGCTGTCGTCACCACGACTCTTCGCGCAACAGATGGCGCTGGCAATGCCCTCGCGGTCGGTTCGACAGTCGCCGATATCTTCAAGGATGCCGCGCCGTTTATCGGTGATCCAGGGTTCGACCACGGCGTCGTCGAATATGCCATCACCTATGCCGGCGGATCTGCCGACGGCGCCGGAACTGGCACCGGCACCGGTTCAGGCACTGATGCCGAGACTGCTGCCCCCGTGCTCGCGCACACCGGCTCCGACACCACACCTTACGTTCTTGGCGCTATCGCTCTACTGGCCCTCGGACTCGCGCTTCGCGCCGGTTTCGCCAGGAAGCGCGAAGTAGTAAACAACTAAGGAAGCTCGCTTCGCCTCGCACGGCGAGGCAGGCACCAAATTGGATGACCCCGCGTCGGCACCACAGTGGTGCTGACGCGGGGTCAAAGTTTAGCGACTAGCGATTAGCGCGACGCCGTGCACCACGCACGGTCAGGAAAGCTCCGGCTCCGAGCGCTAGCACTCCAAGAAGGATCCATTCCTGGCTGTCGAAACCCGTGGCCGCAAGGCCCGCCGCAGCCGAATTTCCCGACCCGCCACCAGAACCACCGGCACCGCCACCGGAACCGCCACCGGTGCCACCACCACCGCTGCCGCCACCACCGGATCCGCTACCAGTGCCGCCGCCACCACCGAAGCCGCTGTCAGAGCCAGCCGGGGCCGTCACGGAATTGCTGAGACTTGATGATGAACCGAAGCCATTGATGTTGTAGGCCTCGACGGTAAAGGTGTATTCGACACCAACGGTGAGCCCGGTGCACGAGGCCGTCGTGCCAACGATCACACACAGCGCCCCAGCGGGAGTGCTAGTGATGCGGTAGCCGCCGACGGCTCCGCCCGTGGTGGGCGCCGACCAGGAAAGGTTGATTGAACTGTCAGCGATTGTGGCAGTTGGTGTCCCAACACTTCCGGGAGCATCCGCCGGTGGCGGAGTCGGGGAGTAGGGCGATGCCGGTGGTTCGACCACGGGTTCACCGAGTCGCTCGACTGCGATCGGAGTCAGGAACCCGAGGTAGCCGGGTTCGCTTGCCCACGGGCCATAGTCGAACGGGTACTCCGGTATCGACAAGTACGTGCCGTTCACCGAAGAAACCGAGCCGCACAGCGCATAGGTGTCGCCCACGAATGAGTAACTAATCGGCACCATCGTGCTGCCACCCTGCCGATAGAAGAATGCGTTGCCGGCATCGCTGGTCACCGCAATGTCGTTGCCAGCAGGAGCGGCGCAGTAGGGGGCAAAATCGCTGGGGAAGGTGAGCGGTGTAACGACTCCCGCGATGGTGGCTCGGAATATTTTGTTCGTGTCCGACGGATCGGAATCCGCGTGGTAAATCACCACCACCTGGTCACCAACAGCAAAGATGCGTTCGATATAGCCGTCAGCGCCATCAGCCGCCGGGTCAAAAAGGACCTTCAGTTGCCTTGTCGCGGGATCGTAGACGTAGACACTGTCACCACCGTTGAGGGCGCCAGAGGGATTGAGGCCGGCGTCACCGAACACTAGTTTGCCAGCGACGACGGTCAGGCTGCCGGGCCATGAGTCGACCCCACTGGCCCGCTCCGGGGTGATCCGCACCGGTGGGGTGGTTGGGTGCGCAAGGTCGAGCGCCCACACTGCGTCGTCGCCACCGCTCTGCGGGCTGGCGGTGAAGTACGCGGTGGATCCGATCTGCACAGCCCCGTAACGGACCGAATCACTCTGGATGAGGTCGGTGCCGGTGCCGGTGATTTTGGTCACGTCATTGCTGGTGGCATTCCACATCCACCAGTCAGTGTTGTAGTCGTTGTTGGCACGGAAGATGTAGTCGGTGCCGTTCGTGAAGCCCTGAACACTCTGCTGCGGCACGTCGACAACCTTGTGAACCACACGGTCAACACCCATTCGGTAGAGCGCGTTGTTGTAGGTTACGGTGTCTTCGGCCGTGAAGTAGAGGTCGGCTCCGATGACGACATAGCCGCACATGTTGCTGATGTTTCCCGGGTCAAGTACTGAATACTTGAGGAACCCATCCTCGCCCTTCAACTCGACAAAAACGTCTTTGCCCCACCCCGAAGTTTGCATGGGGAGGTTTCCCGACATGAAGTCGATGTTGTCGAAATTCGCAAAACAATCCGTGTCGGGGTCGGAGCCATCGGAAGCCTTGTTGAGATTGCCCACGAGGGTCTTGCTGTCGTCTAGGGAGATGAGGTACGGCTCACCGCCAGTGGCGCCATCAACGTTGAGCGAGGTGATCGCCTTCGTTCCGACGAGACCGATCGCAGCTAGCGCCTCATAATCGGTGTTGCCATTGGTGTACCAGTCGTAGATGCTCGGCGTATTCGGTGCGACGCCGATAGCCTGCCCCAACGACGCCGTTTCCAGACGGGTCGCTGCGGACGTGCCATCCCACTGGTAGAGGTAGAAGGGGGTGCGATAGTCGCCAATCGACGGCATGGCCTGAGCCGCAAAGACCAAGTGTCCGTCCACTACGACGGCGTTGCGCAGGGCGACCGCTGCGGCGCTGGGAAACATCGTTGCTGCGGAATTCGTGCGCTCACCGGTTACGGGATCAATTTTCCAGAGCCCGCCCTGCATGAAATACAGACTGCCGTTGAAGTTCACGTAGGAATCTGTGCCTTGCTGCCCACTGGTCGTCCAGGTACCAAGCCGAATGGTGGTGCCATCGGCTTTCGTAGCGTAATACTGGAAAGTGTGGCTGAAATAGCAACCCTTGACCGAGGCGGCCGCCGAAAGCACTACCCGCTCGCCCGCGTAGTCGAAAGTGCCTTGGATCGTGGCCCCGGCAAGCGCAAAGTCCTCGCCGACTACCTGCACAGGGCTCCCCCAGCTGCTCGCCACGGTGTCGAAGGCGCGCAGTTCAGACCAGTCAGACATGCCCCAACTCACGCAGTAGGAGCCGGCGGGCGGAGAAACGCTGACGAAGTTGGCGATATAAAGTTTGCTGCCGACCGCGCTGAGGGTGGGATGCCAGTTTTGGCCGTTTGCGTCCAAGCCGTCCCGGTAGTTGTTCGTGACGCGCAGGCCGACCATGGCGTCAGCCACCGAGGCGACACCGGTTGTCAGGTCGAACGCGTAGAGCTTCTGACTGTTCACGTCATTCTGTCCCCCGATAACGTAAGCGACGGAGCCGGAACCGCCGACAACGACGGCGAAGTTTGAATTGACCTCCGACGACGATGTGATCTCAGTTCCACTGACAGCAAGCTTGGTCATCGCGTGGGTGACGAGGTTGTACGCCACGGCCACAAAATCACCACGACCATCGCGCTGATCATTGAGCCAGAAAAGTAGGTAGTTGCCGACCGCCGTCATTTTCTCGATTTTGCCGTGAATGGCACCCGCGACCGGGTCGAGCACCAGTTGAGGTGTCGCGCCGGACGTCGCGGCGAGCGACCAGATAGAGCGGCCATAGCTGACACTGCTGGCGGTGAAATAGGTCTTGCTGCCGAGTACAACGAAGTCACGCGCGTAGGAGGACGCACTTTGGTTCGCGACGTTGACCGTGAACAGGTTCGGCACAGGCTCAAGAGCCGTTGCGCTGCCGGATATTCCGACGACCGATCCCGCCACGAGCATGGACACGGTCAGAGCAATAAGAAATTTTTTCACCCCTCGAGACTAGCTATCGACGCAGTTTGACCCCAAATAATGGGACGGTAAAATCAAAACTGTCATGCTGGGGAGACACTTTTTCGGTTGTCCTCTCAGTGAGCGCTACGACCAATCGTGTGCGACCGTTCAGATCCGTCTCGCGGCTCCACGCGCCCGGCGCCAACTGGTCCAGCAGCGCCGTTCCCAGGCCGCTTGATGTTGCGAGTTCAAGCGTGTGACCATCATTAGTCAGACTCACCGTGACACCGGTTGCAGTGCGTCGCGCGGTAATGACAATCTGTGAGCAGCTCGCGTGTCGCATCGCGTCGGAGATGCCCTCGACCACGACTGTGTGGGCCATTGGCAACAGTGAGGGTGGAATCTCTGCCCACGAGCCCTGCACCTCGATGGCGCAAACACTTCGCCAATTGTCAATGAGATCGTCGATGTCAATCGCCCGAATAGCGGGGGTCGGCACGTCAATCGCCTGTTCAACATCGAGAATCGCTGCCCGCATCTCGTCAACGAGGGCGATGGCCGCCCCCCGATCCCCGCGATCAAGGGCTGCTTCCAATCGCAACGCCTCGGCCATGAACGCTGAACGCGACGCCCCGTGTAGCGTTGCCGCCAACTGTTGCGCGACACTGAGAAGTCGTGATTCGAGCTGCAACTGATGCACCGAGGTGCGGTCTCTTCGCCGGCGAAGCGCAGCGAGCACAGCGTCACGGTTTCGGGCGATGGCCGGTGAAGCCCCAGCGACAATCACCATCGTGACAACCTGCAGGTTCACGATCGCAGTTCTCACCAACAGCTCACCCTGGTCGCCGTTGACGATGCCGATCAGAACTAGCCAGTAGGGGAAGCTCACCAAGATGGCAATCGACACCAGAAGGGCGGCGAGGGCAAGTTTCGGGAGGTGACGCGCCACCGCGTTCGTCGCCACGGCAACGATGGTCGCCATACCAAGCCAGGTCACGAACGAGGCCGCGGCCTGTTCGACACTCAACGCTCGACCGAAGACAAAGTAGGTCAACGTCGCTGCGCCGAGGAGAACGGCAGGAAAAGAATAGGGCCGGGTGCGGGCATACGCGCCTAGGAACTCACGAAATCCGGCGTTCACCTGCCGTGGCTGCGCTCCTTTCCAGACATCATTGCTGATTTCTCGCCAGCGCGAATCCGTCATTACGTGCAGGTTCTTGAGCTCGCGCCGACCGTCAGCCCCTCTAGCGAGGGCGCTTGCAAGGGCATCCAGTTCTCCCACGATGAGTAGCCGAGCGTCAGCAAGCCGCCCCTGAACCGTTTGACGCAACACCGCGGTCATCGCCGCGACAGCAGCATCGTGCCCCTCGGCACGCTGAATTGTTTCGGATACCGCCAGTAGCAAGCGATTGCGTTCACGACGGTACTGAGCCCACGCGCTCAGAGCAAGACCGAAATAGCCGAAGGTGACGACGGCCAGAAACGCAGACCCCACGACGCGGATCGGGAACGAGACCGTGTCGGGCAGTCCGGTCAGCTGGAAGCCCATCAACAACACCGCTAGCCGCAGCTCGGCAGCCACGATGATGACCACCCCGATCGTGATGTACCCGCGGAGCCCCTTGGCACGGCGCACCACCGGCAACCGGTCAGCCAGGACGAGCACGCCCGCCATAACTAGGTAACCGATCGTGCCGAAGGCCGTGACCTGAACGGCAGCGCTCAGGCTAAGAAATGCAGCGGGTTCGTTCACCACAATCCCCACGATCCACGGCGGCGCGGAGATCAGCAAGCTGATTGGCGACAGAATCCACTGGATTCCCGTTCGTGACGCCGGTGTCACCACGGTGTCGTCACGGTGTCGTCACGGCTGACGTCGGTTGCCGACGAGCTCGAAGTAGCGGCGGGTCAACGCTCCCCGGGTGTTGGTGCCAGCGCCTTGGGAAACGTCCAACCGCTTGGCAATGCGGTTGATGCTCTTGGCAACCGAATCTTCAGTGATGTGCAGAAGCTCGGCGATCCCACTATTGGTGAGCCCCTGCGCAACCAGGTCAAGCAAATGCACTTGAGAATGCGTGAGTTCTACCGCTGGGACGATTGAGACTGCACCAGTCACCGCACGAGCAATGGAGTCATGAACGGCAGACACCACCGTGGCAACATCGGCGACTTGTTGCTTCACCAAGTACACGGTGCCCCGAGGCGGAATCGGGAGCGACGAGTTGAACAACCGTGGATCGGTATAGCCCGAGAGGATTACCACGCCCAATTGAGGGAGGCGCTCTCGGAGACTCACCGCTAAATGGACTCCGGAGGGGCCCGGCCCAAGATCAAGATCGATGACTAGGGCGTCGGGTCGGTGCTTGAGCACTGCTGCCACCGCATCGCGAGCACCTGAGGCGCGGGCAACAACGTCGAGGCCGTTGACTCTGAGCGAATCGGAAACCGCCGAAAGCGTGAGGCCGTGATCATCGGCGACCACGACCCTAACACTATTCATGTCAGCGAATCCTTTTCATGAATCAATCATAATTCGTGAAAAGATCGTGTCAATAATGAGCGGGTAGCCGCTACTGCAATTGAGGTGCCTCCAGCGGTCGACCTCGCCGCCGCAGCGGGCTCAGGCTCGCTGCGCGTGACGCAGGGCTTGGAAGGCAGCGAACGCATTCCAAGCTAGGAAGGCCTCGACGCCGAGAGACAGCAGTCCGAGCGGCTCAAACCAGTTACCAATATCGCCCATCGATCCGGGCATCCCCACCGTGCGATTGATCACATAGCCGAAGATCACGGCGAGCGCCAAGCCGAACGATGCCAAGAAGGCAGCCTTGGAGGCTTCCTTGATCAGGCTTTCGACGAGGATGACGGTGACCGCGATAATGCCGATGTAGGCGAACGCGAGATAGGGAGTCTCGGTCCACTTGCCCGGGAGGTCCATCACGTGGACGGCGGCGAGCCCCAGGAGGCCGAGAACGACCGCGCTGCGGCGGTTCTGGACGTTGACGTGGGGGACGATAAGTTTTTGAGTGATAGTCATGAAAATAAATTAGAGGATCTTCGACCGTTAAAGCTGGAGTTTTGTGGAGAGAATACTGGGCATTCACTGGGCGAAGATCACCGACAAACATGCCACTACGGGGCTCTCAGAAACCCCCGCCAGACAGCCCGACTCCAGGCTTTCGTGCACCATAAGGCCCAGATCACCAAAAGCGGCTGGAAGAGCAACCGGATGCCACGAGCGAGGTCAGTGTTGAGCCCGAACGAATCAGTGGCCGTCACAAACTGGGAAATATTTCCGGGGAAGATCGCGAGAAAGAACAGCGCGACAGCGAACCCCACAAGCACCCGGTAACGCCCGAAAACCACGATCAACGCCAGCCCCAACCCGATCTCCACAATGCCGGAAAGAACCACCACGAGGTCGGCATCAATGGGCAGCCAGAGCGGAACCTGCGCCTGAAACGCTTGGCGTGCCGTCGTCAGGTGGCTCGTGCCAGCAAAAATCAGAAAGACTCCAAGAGCCACCCGACCTACCGTTCGGGCAACCTCAGCCCCGCGAACGGCAACACCCGCGGTGCGCTCAGACAAGACGATCCTCCATTCCCCACTGCTGCCCAAAACCACCATCGTCCACCGGCAGTGCCATGAGGTTAAGGAAAGGCTGAGCGTCAAAGGCTTCCGGGCCCAGCACCCCCCGGCCGCTCCACACCCCCGTCGCGAGGAGTTCAAGAGCGATCACCGGGTTGAGCGCCGTCTGCCAGACCACGCACTGGCTTTCATACTCGGCCATCGTCCACTCGTTATCACTCACGTGGTACAGGTACACCTCGCGAGGTGCGCCGTCAAGGCCGAGGCCGGTCACCCAGAGTCCGGCGCAAGTCTTGCCGGTCATCCGGGGCCCGATCGTTGCGGGGTCAGGCAAACCGGCGGCCACCACGTCGCGCGGGGCCACCATCACCGGGCCGTTTTCTGAACGCACCCGAACGGGTTGAGTCTTGTCGAGCCCCAACTGATTGAGCGTTTTCAGGATGCCGATGAACTCATCACCGAGTCCGTACTTGAAAGTGACCCGCTTGGCGTCGATCCACCGAGGCATGAGTAACACCTCCTCGTGTTCAACGTTGACGCACTCCACTGGGCCGATGCCCTCCGGAAACACAAACACTTCTGGTTCGCTAAAGGGCGTCGTTGTGTACCAACCCTTGTCCTTCTCCCACACCACCGGCGGGTTGAGGCACTCCTCGATGGTGGTCCAGATGGAGAAGGAGGGCGCGAAAATCTCGTTGCCCGCCTCATCACGCACCACCAGGTTGGCGCCATCACGCGTGCCGAGTTCATCGATCTCGCTGAACAGGTGATCGGCGGCATAGCGGGCGAAGACATCACTCAACCCCGGCTCAACACCCATGCCGACCAGCGCCAGAAGCCCGGCCGTCTCCCAATCGCTTGCCTGAGCGAACTGATCGTCGCCCAGCTTGACGCCGGTTTCGCTGTGTGGGTTGGTGGGATGCGGTTCGGATAAGCTCATCGCCATGTCGAGGTAGTGCACCCCGGCGGCGAGCGCCCCAGCAAAAATAGTGGGCACAAACTTCGGTTCTACCGCATTCATCACGTGGGTCACCTTGTGAGCCTCCGCAACCGAAGCCACGTCATCCGGGTCGGAGGCATCAATCTTCGCGGCGACAAAACGCTGGGCAACTTCCAGCCCGTGCCGCTGGGCAATCCAAGCGATAGTCGTTTCGGCGCGAGCGAGATCATAATCACTCACAACCATCAGTTCGAAGAAAGAACGACGAGCTGCAATCTTGGCGATGGCGTTACCCACACCGCCGGCACCGATTAGAAGGATTCTCATACATCGACGCTACTGTGCTTCCGGAGAAACCGGGGAGCCTTCTGACGAAACACGGAACTTCGTACCAAACTCTGAGCGAACCCGATCGGTAAACAGTGCCATCACCATCAGTGCAATCCCGGCTCCAAGCAAGACTCCCCCGATGGTGTCACTCAACCAGTGCACCCCCAAAACAATTCGGCTCGCCGCCATGACCACGGTGTAGGCCGAGCCGATCGCCCACACCCAACTGCGCACAAAAAGAAGACCGACCACAACAGCAAGGGTCGCTGCATTGCCCGCGTGCCCCGACGGAAACGACGCAGAACCCACCTGAATGAGACCGCCCTCCGGCCGGGGCCGATCAAGCGCAACCTTGAGCCACTGCACCGCACCCGCACTCAGCGAAAAAGCAAGCCCTGCATAGGCTGCGCTCCACGGCCGGCGCAGGATGCACAACACCGCAATGATCACGACGGGGATGAAGTAAACCGCAAACCACCCGCCGCCAATGAAGTTGAACAATAAGGAGACACTCGCCCAGAATCCGCCCGGCGTGCCACGCACAGCCTCCGCCACCACCGCATCCACACCCAGTGGTCCATTACCGCCTACCGAGATGATGATCCCGATACCCACCGCCGCAACGAACAAAACCAGCCCCACACGAGCAATCTGACTCGCTGACCGGCGGTGCGACTCGGGTAATGCTCGTTGATTCACCATTCGTCCACGTTACTCCGCAGCATTACTCCGCAGTATTACTCCGCAGTGCCACTCCGCGGGCAGCGGCTGCAACTCGATCAGCGGCCGAGTGCGGGGGTCTTCCAGGGCCGAATCAATGTCAGCATGAGCGCCACCGAGGTGATCGAGGTTGCCATCATCACTGAACCCATGGTGTTCGCCGAGATGCCGAATGCCCCCACGATGGGCGAGATGGCACCGGCGAGACCAAAGTTAACGGCCCCAAGGAGGGATGCCGCCGTGGCCGCCTCACCACCGTGATTAGCCAGCGCCAACACGTTGAGCATCGGAAATGCGAAGCCGCACGAGAGGATGAAGAACCACAGTGGAATGAGGATTCCCACCAGCCCGGCGTTCAGCTGATCGAGCACCACGATGGTGGAGGCCGAGATCACCATTCCACCGATAGCGGCGAAGAGAATCCACTGCGGCCCCACCCGTCTGGTGAGAAACGAGCTTGCCTGAACACCGAAAACAACACCGAGCGAGTTGATGGCGAACAGCACTCCAAACTCTTGGGGGCTGAAACCGTAGTCATCCTGAAACAGAAAAGACGACGACGAGAGGTAGGCGAATAGGCCCGAAAACGTCATGCCGCCAACGAGCGCCACCCCGATAAACGCGCGGTCGGAGAACAGCGCCTTGTAGCGTTCACGAGCTGAACTGTGCCCGGCGTCGCGACGGCGGGCGGCCGGCAAGGTTTCGACCAAGAAAATCGAGGTCGTTGCGATGACCAAGATTCCGTAGCCGGCAAGGAAGTAGAAGATTCCCCGCCAGTCAAGAACCAGCATGAGTTGCGAGCCAATGACCGGTGCCAAGATGGGGGCCAGCCCGGTGACTAGGGCCAGGCGAGACAGCATGCGAACGAGTGGCTGCCCGCCAAAAAGGTCGCGCACCATCGCCATGGCGACGACGCTTCCGCCGGCAGCGCCCACACCCTGAAGCACGCGGAAGACGCTAACCCAGGTGATGTCCGGTGCGAGCGCAACCCCGAAGCTTGCCACAATGTGCAGCCCCGTGGCCAGAATCAATGGCAGCCTACGCCCCACCGAGTCACTCCACGGGCCGACCAAGAGTTGCCCCAACGCGAAGCCAAGGGTGGTTGCGGTCAAGGTGAGTTGGATGGCCGTCGCGTTCACCCCGAGGTCTGCCGCGACCGACGGAAAGGCCGGGAGATAGAGGTCGATGGTGAACGGCCCGAGCGCAACGAGGGCGCCCAAAACGAGAATGTATACGAGTCGTTGGCGCCGTGAAAGCGAGTCCCCGGGATGTCTTACAGTGGTCACGAAATCTTGCTCCCGAGCGGCGGTCGATCGAAGTGACCGCACTTACGCCGTAACGCCGACGCGGGCTCGTCTATTCCGGAATACTGCGATTGTGGGTCAAACGGGCATACCAACGGCCGCTGTCCTTGACGGTGCGTGCGAAGGTGTCGAAGTCGACGTGCACAATCCCGAAGCGCTTGCTGTAGCCGTAAGCCCACTCGAAGTTATCAAGCAGCGACCAGACGAGATAGCCACGAAGGTTCACTCCTCGCTCGATGGCGCGATGGACCGCAGTGAGATGGCGACGGAGGTAGTCGATGCGTTTCGCATCCCGCACTCGGCCGCCAACAAGTTCGTCGTCGAAAGCCGCACCGTTTTCAGTAATCATGAGCGGGATGCCGCCGAAGTCTTCGTGAATCGAGACCAGAAGTTGTTCGAGCGCTTCCGGAGCGACGTTCCATCCCATGGCCGTGAACGGGCCTTTCTGCGGCAGAAATTCGACGTCTTCACTGCCCGGCCACGGGGTGACGCTGGTCGGGATGTGTCCGGCCGTATCGGGCTTCGGCGGAGCGCCGCTACCACCATCAGCGTCACCACCGCCATCGCCACCGCCGCCGTGCCCATCGCTGCGAGAACGCACCAACCGTCCGTCCCACGCGCGCACAGTCACCGTCGAGTAGTAGTTGACCCCGAGAAAATCGAGCGGCTGATTGATGATCTCCAAGTCGCCCGCGCGAACAAATGCCCAGTTGGTTACCCCCCAAGTGTCCTCAAAGAGGTCTTCGGGGTACTCCCCGCGCAGCATTGGCCAGGTGAAAGCACGGTTCGCAAGAGCGTCGATGCGGCGCACGGCGTCGGTGGAGTCGTCCGGATCCTCGGTGCCGGGGCGGATCGCGTGCAGGTTGAGCGACACTGAGAATTCGGCATCCGCTCGCACCACCCTGCGAAGCTCGATCAGCGCCAAGCCGTGGGCCAAGTTGAGATGATGGACGGCGGCCAAGGCGTCGGCGCCATTGGTGCGACCGGGGGCATGAACTCCGGAACCGTAACCCAGATACGCGGTGCACCACGGCTCATTGAGCGTGGTCCAGGTGTGCACGCGGTCACCGAGCACCTCACCGATCTTCGACGCGTATTCGGCGAAACGGTAGGCCGTGTCACGATTAGGCCAGCCACCGGCATCCTCCAACGGTTGAGGAAGATCCCAGTGATACAGCGTGGCGATCGGGCGGATGCCGCGGGCAAGAAGCCCGTCGACGAGCCGAGCGTAGAAATCGACCCCCGCCTTGTTCAGAGCGCCGGAACCGGTCGGCATGACGCGCGACCACGAGATGGAAAAACGGTAAGCCTGCAGGCCGAGCTCCACCATGAGATCAAGATCTTTGTCGAGGCGGTGGTACTGATCGGTGGCAACGTCACCAGTGTCTCCACCCACGATGCGCCCCGGAGTGTGGGCGAAGGTATCCCAAATCGAGGGACCGCGCCCGTCTTCACTGGCCGCACCCTCCACTTGGTAGGCAGCTGTTGCCGAGCCAAAAATGAAGTCGTCCGCGAAATCAAGCCCGGCATCTCGGTAGTCTGCAGCACCATTAGTCATTCTTCGAGACTAGCCGCCCGCCCAAGACCCCCCGCTGGTGCGCTGTGGTCTGGGCTTTGTGCTCTGGGCACGATGCGGGCGGGCGTGCCTTGTAGCGGGTGAAGCCATCAACGTGCAACACTCGATCGTGCCTAATTCACTCACCGCTGAGCCCGCCATGAACCTCGTTGCCGGAGTCGACTCGTCCACCCAAAGTTGCAAGGTTGTGGTGCGAGATCTGGCCACCGGAGCAATCGTTCGCACTGGGCGCGCTAGCCATCCTGAGGGCACCGAAGTGCGGCCAGACGCGTGGTGGGAGGCCCTCGCCTCTGCGATCAGCGATGCCGGAGGATTCGGCGATGTCAGCGCTGTTTCGATCGGTGGGCAGCAACACGGCATGGTTGTTCTCGATGCGGCCGGTGAAGTAATCCGCCCCGCACTGCTGTGGAACGACACCCGCTCAGCGCAGGCCGCCACCGACCTCATCGCCGAGGTTGGGGCCTCAGCCTTCGCAGATCGCACCGGGTCTGTTCCCGTGGCATCCTTCACGATAACGAAGCTTCGCTGGCTACGAGATAACGAGCCGCAGAATGCCGCACAGATTGCGGCCATCGCACTGCCCCACGACTGGTTGACCTGGCGTTTGCGCGGTTTCGGTCCGGCAGAGTCCAGCGAATTCGGACCACAACTGGGCGAACTCACCACAGACCGCTCGGATGCGAGCGGCACCGGCTACTGGAACCCATCAACCGGCGAGTACGACCGGGAACTTCTTGCGCTCGCGCTCGGCGGCGCTGCACCTGCAATAGCCGGGATTGTGCTCCCCCGGATTGTGGAACCTGGCGCTCAGGCGGGAACGGTGGCCGTGCACTCTGCTTTTGCGACAAAGCCTGGGATCATCGTCGGCGCTGGTGCCGGCGATAACGCGGGTGCGGCCCTCGGTCTTGGTGCGAAGGCCGGCGACATTGTGGTGTCGATCGGCACCAGCGGCACCGTCTTCGCCGTCACCCCCACCCCGAGTGCGGATGCCACGGGAACGGTCGCCGGCTTTGCCGACGCGAGCGGGCTTTTTCTGCCGCTGGTCGCCACTCTCAACGCCGCCCGCATTCTCGATTCGATCTCCACCCTGCTGGGAGTGGACCACACCGGTCTCGGTGAACTTGCCTTGACCGCCGAGCCGGGTTCGCACGGCCTCGTGCTTCACCCCTACTTCGAGGGCGAGCGCACGCCCAACCTTCCCCATGCCACGGCGTCCCTCAACGGAATGACCCTGGCGTCAACGACCCGACCCAATCTTGCCCGCGCCGCCATCGAGGGTCTCCTCTGCGGGCTCGCGGACGGCCTCGACGCCGTCCAGCGGCAGGGCGTTATCGCCGAACGCATCCTCTTGGTGGGTGGTGCAGCCCAGAACCCGGCTGTTGCGCAGATCGCTGCTCAGGTTTTCGCGGTGCCCATTGTGGTTCCGCTTCCCGGGGAATATGTCGCCGCTGGCGCTGCGATCCAAGCCGCGTGGGCCCTGAGCGGGGCCCGGCCGGACTGGCCGCTCGAAACCCTCAGCACCACCGCGACCGACACGAGGCCGATCATCCGCGAGCAGTACGCACGCAACAGCCCCGCCTGACCAGCGAGACAATCACCGGACCTGCGGGGCTGTTGGCGTTACTTCCTATCGAGTCCTAGGGAGTTAGCGACCGCCGGCGCGACGCTTGTTGTAGACGTCGAAAGCAACGGCGAGAAGAAGCACGAGGCCCTTCACCGCTTGTTGCCAGTCAATACCAATACCGATGATCGACATACCGTTGTTCAGCACGCCGATGATGAGGCCACCGATGATGGCGCCACCGATCGTTCCCACACCACCCTGAACTGCCGCGCCACCGATAAAGGCTGCGGAGATTGCCTCGAGCTCGAAGCCTTCACCGGCCTTCGGGCCAGCGAGGTTCAAACGTGCGGTGAAGACGAGTCCAGCAAGAGCGGCGAGCAAACCCATGTTGACGAAGATGAAGAAGTCGACCTTCTTGGTCTTCACACCGCTGAGTTCTGCCGCGTGACGGTTGCCACCGATTGCGTAGATGTGACGACCGAAAACACTGCGGTTGGTGACGATTCCGTAGATCATAACGAGCACAGCAAGGATAACGAGGGTGATCGGGATGCCCTTAGCGGAGGAACTCGCGAGAGCAAGACCCACACCGATGACCCCGGCCGACACTAGAGCGAGCTTGGCGATAAACCAGACGGTCGGCTCTACTTCTTGGCCGTACTTCTGGCGACCGTTTCGGCTGCGAATCTGCTGAACGATGACCCCGACCAAAGCGATGACGACGATGCCCATGGTGAACGGGTCAATCTCGTAGGCACCCAAAACGTTGGTGAGGAAGCCGTTGCCGAGCGCGCGGTACTCTTCGGGGAACGAGCCAATGTTGGTGTTTCCGAGAACGATGAGCGCTCCACCGCGGAAAATAAGCATGCCAGCAAGCGTCACGATGAACGCAGGGATGCCGACGTAAGCGATCCAGAAACCCTGCCATGCACCCACAAGGGCACCAACGAGGAGGGCAGCGATAATGGCGAGCCACCAGGGGAACCCGGCATCTCGAATGAGCACACCAGAAACCGCGCCAACGAAGGCTGCGACGGAACCGACCGACAGGTCGATGTGCCCCGCCACGATAACCATGACCATTCCGATAGCGAGAATCAGGATGTACCCGTTCTGCACGATCAGGTTGGAGATGTTTTGCGGATAGAGCAGGATGCCGTTAGTAAGAATGGAGAACAGAACGACCACCGCGATGAGCGCGAGGAAGATTCCGTTCTTTCCGAGGTCACTCACGATGTAGCGAATGGAACTCTGTAGGCCACCGCTAGCGGCAACAGTGCCGTTGGGCTTCGTTTCTGTGTCAGTCATTGAAAAGGTTCTCCTTGTGCGTGCCGAGAGCCCGGGGGCTAGCGGGGCTTTTCCATGGTCATAAGTTTGATGAGGTTCTCGGGGTTCGCTTCAGCGATGGGAAGCTCCCCCGTGATGCGGCCCTCGGATAGGGCGTAGATCCGGTCGCAGATTCCCAGCAATTCGGGCAGCTCGGACGAGATCACAATGATTCCCTTGCCCTCGGCGGCGAGACGGTTGATGATCGTGTAGATCTCATACTTCGCCCCAACGTCGATGCCTCGAGTTGGTTCATCCAGAATCAACACATCGGGGTTGGCGTAGATCCACTTGCTCAACACAACTTTTTGCTGGTTACCGCCGCTGAGCTTGCCGGTCTTGGCGAGAACCGTCGGTGCTTTGATGTTCATCGACGTGCGATACTCGTTCGCCACTCTGAACTCTTCGTTATCGTCGACGAGTCCGAAGCGGGAAATCTTGTGAAGCGACGCTGCCGAGATGTTGCGCTTGATGTCTTCGATCAGGTTGAGGCCGTACACCTTGCGGTCTTCAGTGGCATACGCGATGCCATTCTCGATGGCCTCGGCAACGGTTCTCGCCTGAATCTCTTTGCCGTCTTTGAAGATCTTTCCGGTGATCTTGCTGCCATAGCTGCGACCAAAAAGGCTCATCGCGAACTCGGTGCGCCCGGCCCCCATGAGGCCGGCGATGCCGACAATCTCACCGCGGCGAACGTTAAGGTTGACACCTTTGACCACCGCGCGGGATGAGTCTTGCGGGTGGTGAGCTGTCCAGTTCTCGACGCGAAGGATCTCGTCGCCGAGCTTGGGAGTGTGGTCGGGATAGCGGTGCTCGAGGTCACGGCCAACCATGTCCTTGATGATGCGCTCTTCGGTTACATCAGCCTTTGCGATCGTCTCGATGGCTTTGCCGTCCCGAATGATCGTGACCGAGTCGGCAATCTTCTTGATCTCGTTCAACTTGTGGCTGATGATGATCGAGGTGATGCCCTGCTCTTTGAGGTGCAGGATCAGATCGAGTAAGTGATCGGAGTCCTCATCGTTGAGGGCAGCGGTCGGCTCATCCAGAATCAAGAGCTTGACCCGCTTGGAGAGCGCTTTCGCAATCTCGACCAGCTGCTGCTTACCGACACCGATGTTCATGATCTTGGTGGTGGGGTTCTCGCGAAGGCCGACCCGGGCGAGCAGCTTGGCCGCTTCCTGGTTGGTCTTATTCCAGTCGATGAGCCCCAGAGAATTCTTCTGCTCATTGTTGAGGAAGATGTTTTCGGCAATCGACAGGTGGGGGCTCAGCGCCAACTCCTGGTGAATGATGACGATGCCTTCGTGCTCGCTGTCGCGAATGTCTTTGAACTCGACCGTCTTGTTTTCGAAGACGATGTCGCCGTCGTAGGTGCCGAATCCGTAGACACCGGAGAGCACCTTCATGAGGGTGGACTTGCCAGCACCGTTCTCTCCGCAGATCGCGTGAATCTCTCCGCGGGTCACCTCGAGGGTGACGTCGGAGAGTGCTTTCACGCCGGGAAAGGTCTTGGTGATTGACCGCATTTCCAGAATGTTGGTGGTCACTGTGTGCCAGCTTCCTTACGTTGTTGGGGTGGTACTGGTGGTGGGGATTTTACTCCCCACCACCAGCGTTTGTTACTTGTTAAGCGAATTGGCTAGAGGCCGAGGTCCGCTTTTGTCCAGTATCCGGTGTCAACCAGAGCCGACTGAACGTTGTCCTTGACAACCGAGACCGGCTGCAGCAGGAAGGAAGGAACAACCTTCTTGCCGTTGTCGTAGCTCTTGGTGTCGTTGATTTCCGGCTTGGTGCCCTTCAGAAGAGCCTCTGCCATGCTTGCAGCAACCTTGGCGAGTTCGCGAGTGTCCTTGAAGATGGTCGCGTACTGCTCGCCGGAGAGGATTGCCTTGACGGAGTCAACTTCTGAATCCTGGCCGGAGATGATGGGCCAGCCAGCGCCAACGGTGTAACCAGAGCCCTGAAGGGCGCTGATGATTCCGCGGGAGATGCCGTCGTAGGGCGAGAGAACTGCGTTGACCTTGGTGCCGTCAGAGTAGTTCGCCGTGAGGAGGTCCTCCATGCGCTTCTGAGCGGTGGCGCCATCCCAACGAAGGGTTGCAGCCTGTTCGATCTTCGTCTGGCCACTCTTGACAACGAGGGTGCCCTTGTCAATCAACGGCTGGAAAACATCCATTGCGCCGTTGAAGAAGAAGAACGCGTTGTTGTCATCAAGCGAGCCAGCGAACAGCTCGATGTTGAACGGTCCGGCGGGAGCGCCAGCGATGGCGGTTCCGTCGAGCTTGGTGAGGCCGAGGCCGTTCAGGACGGACCATGCCTGCTGCTGTCCAACGAGGAAGTTGTCGAACGTGGCGTAGTAGTCAACGTTTGCCGAGTCGCGGATGAGGCGGTCGTAAGCGATAACCGGGATCTTTGCGTCGGCAGCGGTCTGCAGAACCTCGGTGAGGGTGGTTCCGTCGATTGCGGCGATGATCAGGGCCTTTGCACCCTTGGTGATCATGTTCTCAACCTGGCTGACCTGGGTGGGGATGTCGTCTTCGGCGTACTGAAGGTCGACGGTGTAACCGGCGCCCTCAAGCTGAGCCTTGACGGCGTCGCCATCCTTGATCCAACGCTCGGACGACTTCGTCGGCATTGCAACGCCGATAAGTCCGCCGGCACCGGCAGTTCCCGTGGTAGCAGCAGGGGCGCAAGCCGAGAGGCCCACAACCATTGCGGCTGCCGTGATGAGGGAGAAAATAACTCTCTTCTTCACTGTGTGATTCCTTTCAATTGGGATATGGACATCTTTGTCTGTGGTGCACCTGACTTCGTCCATGAAAGCCAAGCCTTTTCGGGGCCGAAAGGCCGACCCCGGCAAGTTCTGTTTACCTCGTTACAAACCCTGTGCGAGTCGGTAGTACGCGGCATTCCACTTCACCTCGCGGGCGAACCCGCGAGTGGTTGTGGTTTCGTCAATGACGAGCAACTCGGTGCGAGCGATCTCGGCAAAGTCTTCGAACGTTTCGAGCCCCACTGCGGTCGACATGACCGTGTGGTGCGCGGCTCCTGCAGTCAGCCACGCCGCGGCCGAGGTGGCGAAGTCGGGGGCTGGCTTCCAGACGGCACGCGCAACCGGAAGATTCGGCAACGGTTCGGGAAGCGCAATGACCTCGACGACGTTCGCAACGAGCCGGAAACGGTCGCGCATATCGGACAGCGCGACGACAATTCCGGCACCCGGATCGGTGTCGAACACCAAACGCACGGGGTCTTCCTTGCCACCGATACCGAGGGCGTGAACCTCCAGCGTGGGCTTGGAGGTCGTGAGGCTTGGGCACACCTCGAGCATGTGGGCTCCGAGGATCATTTCGTTGCCCGGGGTCATGTCGTAGGTGTAGTCCTCCATCAAGGAAGCGCCACCGGGGAGGCCGGCACCCATAACCTTGGCGGCACGCACAAGGACAGCTGTCTTCCAGTCGCCTTCGGCACCAAAACCATAGCCATCGGCCATCAAACGTTGAACGGCAAGGCCCGGCAGCTGGCGGAGAGCACCGAGGTCTTCGAAGCTTGTGGTGAAGGCACCAAAGTCGCCAGCCTCAAGGAAGGAACGCAACCCCAACTCGATGCGAGCCCCGTAGCGGAGGGAATCGTGGCGATCGCCACCGACGCGAAGTTCGGGGGCCACGGTATAGAGCTCTTCGTACTCGGCAACGAGGGAATCGATGTCGGAGTCGGTCGCGGCATCCACGGCCTCGACGAGCTCGTTGACCCCCCAGGTGTTGACACTGACCCCGAAGCGGATCTCGGCCTCGGTCTTGTCGCCCTCGGTCACGGCGACGTTGCGCATGTTGTCGCCGAAGCGAGCGAGCTTGAGGGAGCGAACCGCAGCCCAGCCACAGGCCGCACGTGCCCAGGAACCGACCTGAGCAGTGACCGCGGGATTGCTTACGTGGCCGACGACGGTCTTGCGGGCGATGCCCATCCGCGCCTGAATGTAACCAAACTCGCGGTCGCCGTGGGCAGCCTGGTTGAGGTTCATGAAGTCGAAGTCGATGGTGCTCCACGGCAACTCAACATTGGCCTGAGTGTGCAGGTGCAGCAGCGGCTTGCGGAGAGCGTCCAAACCGTGGATCCACATTTTCGCGGGGCTGAAGGTGTGCATCCAGGCGATAACACCAACGACGTTGTCATCGGAGTTGGCATCGAGCGCCGCGCGACGAATCGCCTCGCTGTCGGTCAGAACGGGCTTCCAGATGACCGTGACCGGGACGGAACTTGAGGCACCGAGGGTCGTCGCGATCTGTGCCGACTGCTCTGCCACTTGGCGGAGGGTCTCTGGCCCGTAGAGACTTTGGCTTCCGGTGAGGAACCAAACCTCTTTGGTGGCAAGGTCAGGAATGATCGAGTGGCTCAATTGAGGTCTCCTGTTGGCTGCTGTCCGTAGACGTTCTGGTACCGGTCGTACAGTGAGTCGATGGCCGACTGCGGGATCGCAATCGGCTCACCGAGCTGACGAGAAATGTGGATGGTGCGGGCGACGTCTTCCGTCATGACCGCGGCCTTCACGGCATCCTTGGCATCTTTACCGATGGTGAAGACACCGTGGTTCTGCATGAGCACAGCACGCGAGCGGTGCCCGGTGAGAGTCGCGACAACGGCTTGACCAATCGAGTCATCACCGATGATGGCGAAGGGGCCGATCGGGATCTCGCCACCGAACTCATCCGCCATTGCGGTAATCACGCAAGGAATCGCTTCACCGCGCGCAGCCCACGCGGTCGCGTAGGTTGAGTGCGTGTGCACCACACCGCCAACGGCGGGCATGTTGCGGTAAATGTAGGCGTGCGCCGCAGTGTCGCTCGACGGGCTGCGCTCCCACCCGGGGGTGTTAGGGATGACGTTGCCGTCGAGGTCGCAGAGGATTTGGTTCTCCGGTGCGAGGTCGTCGTAGGAGAGCCCGCTGGGCTTGATCACAAACAGGTCGGCGCCGGGAACGCGGGCGGAAATGTTTCCACCGGTCCAGACCACGAGCTCGTACCGCACGAGTTCTTCGTGAAGTCTGGCAACGTCGTCTCTGGTGCGCGCGATGGCAACCTGAATTTCGGGGGCGAATGTAGTCATACCAATGCCTCCCTCTTGATGGTTTTCAGCGTGTGCATCACGCTGTTTGCGCCGCGACCGAAGTAGTCGTGGAGTTTCGTGTACTCGGCGTAGAGCGCGTCATAAGCATCCGCACGAGTGGCATCGGGCGTGTAAACAGCGCGGTTGACTTTGCCCATCACCGAGCCAGCAGCATGAACATCGGCGTAAGCCCCCGCGGCGACCGCGGCGTGGATTGCCGAGCCCAGTGCGGGGCCCTGGTCACTGGCAATGGTGGAGATCGGCATCCGCAGAATGTCGGAGTAGGTCTGCATGAGGAATGAATTCTTGAGGAGGCCGCCAGCAACGATGAACTCGGTGACCGGAACACCGCTGGCGTTGAAAGTCTCGACGATCTTCCGAGTGCCGTAAGCGGTTGCCTCGAACAAGGCGCGGTAGATCTCTTCCGCACGCGTGGTCAACGTCTGGCCGATGAGCATGCCGGAGAGATTGGTGTCAACCAGTACTGAGCGGTTGCCATTGTTCCAGTCCAGGGCGAGCAAACCGTGGGCACCAACGGGCTGATCTTTGATCAACTCGGTCAGGTGCTCGTGGATGCTCACCTCGGCCTTCGCCGCGTCGTCGTAGTAGCGCTGGGGAACCTGGTTCTTCACGTACCACGCAAAAATATCACCGACACCGGACTGGCCGGCTTCGTAGCCGTAGAGGCCGGACACGATTCCACCATCGACGACGCCACACATGCCCGGCACTTCGGCGAGCACATCGGAGTTCATGACGTGGCAGGTCGAGGTCCCCATGATGGCGAGCATCTGACCCGGGGAAACCGCCTTCGCTGCGGGAGCGGTGACGTGCGCGTCAACGTTTCCGACCGCGACGGCAATGCCCTCGGGAAGGCCCGTCCAGGCAGCGGCTTCGGCGGTCAGCGTTCCAGCGGCAGAGCCGAGCTGGCCGATTTCGTGAGAAACCTTGTCGTCGGCGAAACCGGCGAAGTCGGGGTTCAATGCGCCGAGAAACTCGCGGGTCGGATATTGGCCATCCTGAAGGATGCCCTTGTAGCCAGCGGTGCAGGCATTGCGGACATAGTTTCCGCACAGCTGCCAGATGATCCAGTCGGCGGCTTCGACCCAGTGGTCCATGCGCTCGTAAATCTCGGGATCTTCTTCGAGCAGCTGGAGCCCCTTGGCGAATTCCCACTCGCTGGAGATGAACCCGCCGTAGCGGGGAAGCCACGACTCGGAGCGTTCAGCGGCAAGCTCATTGATGCGGTTGGCTTGGCCCTGAGCGGCGTGGTGCTTCCAGAGCTTCACGTAGGCGTGCGGGCGGTCAGCAAAGCCTGGAACTTCGTTGAGCGGGGTTCCGTCGGCAAGAACGGGCATCGGGGTGGAGGCGGTGAAGTCGGTGCCGATGCCGATGACCTGCGCCGGGTCAATTCCGGCGTTCTTGACAGCCGCGGGCACGGCACTCTTGAGCACAGCGACATAGTCGGAGGCAACTTGAAGGGCCCACTCCGGGGGCAGCTTCGCCCCGGTGGAAGCAAGCGTGACGTCCATCACCGCGTGCGGGTAGTCGAGGTCTGCGGATCCAAGTTCGAGCCCGTCAGAAACCCGAACCACCACGGCACGACCCGAGAGGGTGCCGTAGTCAACACCAATGACGTATTGCTCGTCATTGGCGGGCTGCTCGGCTATCGTCACTGGCTGACCTCGTCGTCTAGAACTGCTGTGTGGCTCTGGTTGGTTGTGAATAGTGCTGATGCAACGCAGTACTGATAGTTCCCTGCGCAGCGCCATGATTCATAAACCAGACAATGTGACCGTTCACATTGCGATCCTGACTCTACAGCCGAAAGCGCCCGATTCACCAACTCCGCAAGGTCACATGTAGATAACACTCTGAGAAGTGACGATTAGCGAATAGCGCTAGCGGGAAAGTCGTTCCTCGAAACGAGCTGTCGACGAGCGAAGAACGAACTCCGGAACCACCTGAGAGACACTTATTTCGCCAGAATTATTGAGTTCCGAAACCAGCAATGCAATCGCTCGACGCCCCACCTCGGCGAAGTTCTGACGCACCGTAGTCAGCGGCGGAAAGTAGTGGGCCGCCTCAGGAATGTCGTCGAAACCGACCACACTAATGTCACCAGGAACGTCGAGTCCCACATCACGACAGGCGTGGATGAAGCCCAAAGCCATCTGATCGTTACCCGCAAAAACAGCGCTGAAATCGCGAAAACGAAGTAACTCAAGGCCAGCGTAGTAACCGAAATTGGCACTCCAGTCACCCAAAATTGGCGCCCGAGTTCGAAGATCAGCATCGTTCATCTCGAGCAGGAAGCCTTGCATTCTTGCCTCGGCCTCGATCCAGTCTTGGGGGCCAGAGATGTGCATGATCTCGGTGTGCCCCAGATCAATGAGGTGTTTGGTCGCGAGACGCCCACCAGCAACCTGATCGACCGACAGACTGTGCCCGGGGTTTCGCCCGGTCGACTCAAGCGTCACCAGTGGCACCCCCACTGAGAGATCGTTGATTGCATCAAAGACTCGCACCTGAGGAGCCACCACCACCAAAGCCTCAACCGACTGACTCATCAGGTAATCGAGGCCAGCCTTGATCGACGAATAGTCGGTGGTCGAAATAGTGGTGATACTGAGCCGATAACCAGCCTCACGAGCCGCCTGCTCGATCGCGTTGAGGCTCGTTGTGGGGCCGTACTGGGCGTTCGCTTGAGCCGTGAGAACGCCGATCGTGCGCGAACGACTGGTGACCAGCGCGCGCGCTGCCTGGTTCGGCCGAAAGCCGATCTGCTCAATGACGTCGAGAACGCGCTGCTTGGTGCTCGGCTTGATGCTCGGACTCTCATTGAGCACGCGGGAAACCGTTTGGTACGAGACACCGGCGAGCGCCGCGACATCCCGAATATTGGGGGCGCGAACTTTATCTGGCTCTACGGTCACAGCGGGTTCCGGCTTCGTTGACGAGGTGGATGTTCACATTGAAATGCGAATTTCGGCCTAACCGCAAGAGCACCCAGACTGTGATTGGTGTCAATCCTGCTCGCGGTGTGGTGGTGAATGCAAATCCAGTCGCGAGCGCACGGCGGCAACCACGAGCGCCGCACAGCCCAAAACTGCCGGTGCCACGAGGTGAAGGCCAGCGAGCGCAAGTAACCCAGCCACAAGCCCCACCGAGCTAACCGCCAGCCACCAGCCGAGGGTGAAGCGCTCGAGAAGGCGCACAGCGGCCAGCATCCCGAGTGCGTAAACCGCCACCATGCAACTGGTTTGAATCAGGATGAACGGAGTGAGGTCGAGGCCGTTGACCACCACGGCCACCAAATAACTGGCAGACACAATGGCCACAAGCGCGAGCGCGCGGCGCGGTACCCCACCGCCTTCCGCCCCCGCCGCGAGCCACCGTGGCAGATCCCGGTCGCGTCCCAACGCTGCACCGAGTTTCGCGAACGCCCCGATATACGTGTTGAGCACCCCGAGAGCAACCACCGCGGCAATCGCCGCCACAATCGCCGGCCCCACCCCCGGGGCCGTCACGCGAACGAGATCGAGCAACGGAACGGCGCTAGCCGATCTGTTCTCGCCGAGCACCGCGACGGTCACAACCTGGAGCGCCAAATAGGAAAGCCCCACCACCACAATTGCAACGGCGGTGGCGATCGGGATGGTGCGGCGGGGATTGCGGAACTCCCCCGCGATATGGGTTACCGCCTCCCACCCCGAAAACGCCCAGACGAAGAGACTGATCGCCGCCCCCACTCCCGCCCAACCGTGAGGCAAGAAAGGGGTGAAATTTCGGGGATCTGCCGCGGGAAAAGCGAGGGCGATCACAAAAACTACGATCGCCACGAGCAAACCTGTGAGCACCAATTGTGCGGTGCCGGTAACCCGCAGGCCAAAAATGTTGAGCAGAAAAGGCGGGATGAGAATCAGGATAGCGACCACAACCACCGCGACTTTGCTCCCACCAAAAATGGAGACAATGTAGGACGAGGCGATGACGGCCACCACGGGTGTGCCCATGCTGACCCCAAAGAAGAACCAGTAGCCGGCCATCCGGGCAGCGACGGGCCCGAGCGCGCGCCGCACATAGGTTGCGACTCCTCCCGGGTCAGGAAACCGCGACGCTAGTGCGGCAAAAGTGCCTGCCAGGGGAATCGACAGAACGATCATCGCGACAACGGCAAGGATTGAGGCCGGTCCAGCGGTGGTCGCTGCCAACGCAGGAAGCACCAGCACGCCGGTGCCGAGAACCGCCGCCGTGTAGAGCGCTATCGCCTGAGCGAGGCCAACAGTGCCGCGTTGGGGGCCGTCTTCCGGAGTGCTGTTCACACGCGGTCGAGGGATTCGTTGATGTCGCCGAGGAGATCAGCAACATCCTCGATTCCGACGGAGAGACGCACGATGTTTGCAGGCACCTCGAGTTCGGTTCCCCGCACCGAGGCGTGAGTCATCTCCGAGGGGTAACCGATGAGTGATTCCACCCCACCGAGCGACTCGGCCAGTTGGAACACCGTCGTCGATTCGGCAAACTTTCGGGCCGCGGTCGCCCCGCCGCGAAGGGCAAGCGACATCATGCCTCCAAAGGCTTTCATCTGGCGTGCGGCAAGCTTGTGACCGGGGTGACTTTCAAGCCCGGGGTAGTAAATACGCTCGATTGCCGGATGCTCAACCAACGCCTCAGCAATCGCTAACGCGTTCGATGAGTGGCGTTCCACCCGCACTGCGAGGGTCTTGATTCCGCGAATAGTCAACCAGGCGTCGAGGGGCCCAGAGACAGCACCAACACCGAATTGGATGAAGCCGACCTTCGCGGCGAGTTCCTCGTCACGCAACACAACAGCACCACCGATCACATCGGAGTGGCCGCCGAGGTACTTGGTGGTGGAGTGCACCACGACGTCAGCTCCAAGGGCCAACGGCTGCTGGAGATACGGTGACGCGAACGTGTTGTCGACGATTACCGTGAGACCGAATTCGTGCCCCAGCTCGGCGAGAGCCGCAATGTCACTGATTTTCATCAGCGGATTGCTGGGGGTTTCAATCCACAACGCCTTGGTCACGCCCGGCCTGATTGCCGCCCGCACCGCGTCAACATTGCTCATCTCGACCGTGGTCAGCGAAACCCCCCACGGCACATAGACGCGGTTCACGAGCCGGTGGGTTCCGCCATAGACATCGTTGGTCATCACAAGGTTGTCACCAGGGTTCAGAAGCGCGCGCAGCAACGAATCCTCTGCGGCAAGTCCCGAAGCGAAACTGAAGGCAGCCACACCGCCCTCGAGTGAGGCAAGTTGTTCTTGCAGCGCGTCGCGAGTGGGGTTCCCACCGCGAGCGTACTCGTAGCCCCCGCGCAAGTTGCCGATTCCATCCTGAACAAAAGTGGAGGTCAGGTAGACGGGTGGCACGACGGCCCCGGTCGTTGGATCGAATGCTTGGCCGGCGTGGATTGCGCGGGTACTGAAACCGTGGTTTGACTGAGACACTGGATGCTTTCTGCTGGCTGTTCGCTGTTCGCTGTTCGCTGTTCGCCATTTGCTGTTTGCTGTTTACTGTTTGCTGTGGCGAAGTTACGGTTCGGAGGTGGGGGTCGTTGTGGGATGCTTCGTCGATTAGGGCGAAACGAATGCGAGCAGGTCGTGACGGGTAATGACACCGACCGGCTTGCCGTCGGCGGCAACCAAGAGGGCATCGTGATCGGCCAGTGCAACCCGTGCCGCCTCGACCGACTCTTGGGCACCGATGAGACTGAGCGTTGCTCCCAAGAAATTGAGAATCGAGTCGCTCAGTTGTGCTCGCCCGGCAAACACGTGATCGATGAGGGCGCGTTCATCGACAGTGCCGAGAACCTCGCCCATCACCACGGGCGGAGCCGCGCTCAGCACGGGAAGTTGGGCAACGCCACGCGCAGCCATGAGTTGGATGGCATCCTGAACGGTGCCGGTGGAAGGCACGTGGATCAATTCCGGAAGCTCCGCCAGTTCACCGCGAAGCACATCACCAACAGTCGAACCTTCGCCGGCACCCTCGGCGAAACCGTAGGACGTCATCCAGTTTTCGTTGAAAATCTTGCCGAGGTAGCCTCGCCCACCGTCTGGCAGGAGAACCACGACAACGTCGTCTGGTCCAAGTTCGCGGGCCACCTCGAGCGCTGCGGCGACCGCTAGGCCGCTCGAGCCGCCCACCAGCAAACCCTCTTCGAGAGCTAGGCGACGGGTGAGGTCGAAGGAGACCGCGTCGCTGGCGGCAATCACGCGGTCAACGACACTCGGGTCATAGGCTTCCGGCCAAAAATCTTCACCGACGCCCTCCACGAGGTAAGGCCTCCCGGTGCCTCCCGAATACACGGAGCCCTCAGGGTCAGCACCAATGATCTGCACGCTACCGCCCGAAATCTCTTTCAGGTAGCGCCCGGTGCCGCTGATCGTTCCGCCGGTGCCGACACCGGCAACGAAGTGGGTGACGCGGCCATCGGTGTCGCGCCAAATTTCTGGCCCGGTCGACTCGTAGTGGCTCAGAGGGCCATTCGGGTTCGCATACTGGTTGGGCTTGAACGCTCCGGGGATCTCACGGGCAAGCCGATCGCTCACGCTGTAATACGACTCGGGGCTGTCTGGCGCCACGGAGGTGGGGGTGACGACAATCTCTGCGCCGTACGCCGTCAAAACGTTGCGCTTATCGACGCCGACCTTGTCGGGGAGCACGAAGACGCACCGATAACCGCGCTGCTGCGCGACCAAAGCGAGGCCAACCCCGGTGTTGCCACTGGTCGGTTCGACGATTGTGCCCCCGGGTTTCAGAAGACCATCGCGTTCGGCGGCATCAATGATTCTGGTGGCAATGCGGTCTTTCGACGAACCCCCGGGGTTCAGGTACTCGACCTTCGCGAGCACGGTGGCGGTGATGCCCACTGTCACGCTATTGAGCCTCACCAGAGGGGTGTTGCCGACCAAATCCAGCACAGTGTTTGCAAACTTCATAGTTTTCCTAATCTACCAGCGGCCTGCCAGCGGTGGGCAGGAGAGGAATATCGGAGGCGCTCTCATGGTTCTCGGAGGAGAAGACCCCCACAATAGGGGTAACAACTGCCGAACGAACGACAGGATGCACTCGTGCCAGAACAGCCAGAACTCAGTCTGAAGCAGCAGCGGAACGCGCGTCGCGCCGACAAAGTCGAACTGATGAAGAAGAAACAACGCGCCGACAAGAACAAGCTGCGGATCGGCATCATCGGGAGCGCGAGTTTGGCGGCCGGAATCCTCGCCCTCATTGTCGGCTTCGTTGCCTCGAACGCTACTCCCCGCATCGACGCTGCTTCGATCGAAATCACTGGGCTGACAACCTTCGACAACATCACCAACGTGCATATTGATCCAACACCGGTTAACTACTCCACCGAGTACGGCATGAACCCGCCAGCCGGCGGGAACCACTTTGGCGCGTGGCTCAATTGCGGAATCTATTCAGAACCCCAACCCAACGAGAATGCCGTCCACTCGCTTGAACACGGTGCCGTCTGGGTGACCTACGACCCGGCCGCCGTGAGTGACGAAGATCTCTCGACCCTCACCGCATCACTCCCTAACACCTACATCATCCTGTCGCCGTTCCCCGGGCTCCCCTCCCCCGTCGTTGCCTCTGCGTGGGCAAACCAAGTGCAACTTGATGGCGTCACTGACGAGCGCCTCGGGGCCTTCATCGACAAGTTCTGGATGGCCCCGACAGCCCCCGAACCCGGAGCGCTGTGCACCGGTGCGGTTGATGGACCAGGAAAACTCTCGTAGCGTGGGCCAACGATCACGAGTGGCCATTGCCACCGTGATCGTTGTCGTCCTCGCGCTTGCCGGAGCTTTCGCCGGTGGCCGTCTCACGGTGACTAACGGAACTCCCGCCACCACCAGCGCCGAGGCGGGCTTCGCGCGCGATATGCGAGTGCACCACGTTCAAGCGGTAGAACTATCGATGATCATCCGGGACCTCACCAGCGACGCAGACACGCGACTGCTGGCCTATGATATTGGCACCTCGCAGGGTCAGCAGTCGGGGCAAATGTATGGCTGGTTAGCGCTCTGGGGTCTCCCTCAAGCCGAAGCTGAGCCATCGATGACGTGGATGACGCGGGCCGCGATTGGCGACACCGGCAGCGGTGGCGGTGGCGACAGTACGGGTCACGACGACATGGATATGACTGGTTCGGAAGCTCACACCCCGGGTGACCCCATGCCCGGGCTGGCGACAGCGGCCCAAATCTCGACGCTGAGTTCGCTCGCTGGCGTGCCCGCTGAGCGGTACTTTCTGGAACTCATGATCGCGCACCACGTGGGCGGAGTCGAGATGGCGAAAGCCGTCCTCGAGCGCAGCGCGGAGCGAGTCGTGGTCGACCTAGCACGCAGCATCGTCGCTTCTCAGGAGAGCGAAATCGGGCTCATGCGCGCCATGCTCGCCGAGCGCCAAACCGGCTAGACGCGTCAAACCAGCTAGACGTGTCAAACCAGCTCGGAGCGATAAGGACAGACGAGCGCCGACTAGGAGCGCTGACTCGAAACTTGTTGGGCGTACAGCTCCGAATACACCCCACCGGTTGCGAGTAACTCGCTGTGGGTGCCCTGTTCAACTACCGTGCCCGCCTTGATCACGAAAATCACGTCGGCAGCGATCACCGTCGAGAGGCGATGAGCGATGGCGATGGTGGTGCGGCCAGTGGAAGCAACATCCAATGCCTCCTGCACGATCGCTTCTGAAATTGAATCCAGAGCGCTCGTCGCTTCGTCGAGAATGAGAACGGCCGGGTCTTTCAGAAGCACCCGAGCAATAGCAATACGCTGCTTCTCGCCGCCGCTGAGCCGGTAGCCTCGCTCCCCGACCACGGTGTCATACCCATCGGGGAAGGAGACGATAGTGCCGTGGATGTTGGCGGCCGTCGCTGCCACAATGAGTTCGGCCTCCGTGGCATCCGGTTTCGCATACCGGAGGTTCTCGGCAATGGTCGCGTGAAAGAGGTAGGTCTCTTGGCTGACGATGCCGATATTGCTCACTAGGGAGTCTTGCTGAAGGGCGCGGACATCGGTGCCAGCAAAAAGCACGCGGCCGTTACTCACATCGTGGAGTCTCGGAACGAGGTAGGAGATCGTCGTTTTGCCGGCACCCGAAGGCCCGACGAACGCCACGAACTGCCCGGGTTCGATCGTGAAGGAGACGCCCTTGAGGGTGGCTGCCGAATCGTGGGGCGCATCCGGGTAGCGAAAGACGACGTTATCAAACTGAACTCGGCCGAGCGCAGCGGAATCGACGGGGGTTGCAGCGGGGGCGTCAACGATGGCGGGGTTCAGGTCGAGGTATTCGAAGATTCGGGCAAACAGCGCCGACGATGTTTGGAGGTCGAGCGCGACCCGCATCAGCCCTAGGAGCGGGAACATGAGCCGAGCCTGCACTGTGGTGAAAGCCACAATCGTTCCCGCCGTGACAAGCACGTCTCGGGTAATCAGCCACGCTGCGACCAGATAAATGATGGCCGGGATGATGGAGAGAAAAATGCTGACGGTGGCGAAAAACCACTGGCCACTCATCTGCTGTCGCACCTGCAGCGAAATTTGGTTGTCGTTTTCCGCGCGGTAGCGGCCGATCTCTGCCGGCTGCTGGTTGAAACTTTTCGCCAGCAGGATGCCGCTGACGCTCAAAGCCTCCTGCGTGATCGCCGTCATGTCGCTGAGTGATTCCTGCGTCTTGGTGGCAATCCGGGCGCGCACCTGACCGACCCGCCGTTGAGCAAACACCAGCACGGGCAACAGAACAACCGCCACAACGGTGAGTTGCCAACTCAACACCAGCATCGCCACAAAGGCGGCCAACACGGTCACCGTATTGCCGATGACACTCGAGATGGTGTTGCTCAGCACATCGGCAACGCCGCCGACATCATTCTGCAACCGCGACTGGATGATGCCCGTCTTCGTTCGAGTGAAGAACGCGAGCTCCATCGACTGCAGGTGCCCAAAAAGGCGAACCCGCAACGCGCCCATCACGGTGTTGCCGACGGTCGCCGTGAGGTAGGTCTGCCACACTCCGAGCCCCGCGCTCGAGACCCACAAAATCACCATGGTGCCCACAAGTTCGACCAACACCGGCACATTCGGTCGGCCGCCGGGAGGAAACAGTCCCTCGTCGAACGCGAGTTTGGTGAGCAACGGCGGAATCACGCTCACGGCCGCGCTGATCAGCACCAAAACGATGGTGACGGTCAACGCTCTCTTGTGCGGAGCGAAAAGCGAAGCTATTCGTGGCAGAAGGTCGGGAATCTTCGGTGCCTTCGCGTTCGCCTCACGTTGCGCTGCCGCATCACCGCTTCGAAGGCGCCCGGCACGCCCGCCACCGCCATGCATTCCACTCATCTGAATATCGTACGTCGATAGCCCGAGCCCGATCTGCCCGCGGGCTCCCTCCCGGTTGCGGCCGCGGGCTAACCCTTCGTGCTACCGGCGAGAAGGCCCCGCACGAAGAAGCGTTGGAGAGAGAAGAAGACGATCAGCGGAACGATGAGCGAGATGAAGGCCGCGGCCGGCAGTCGCTCCGCATTTCGACCGAAGTTGCCGACCAACTCAGCGAGTCTCTGCGTGAGGGGGGCAACATCGACGGTTCCGCCAGAGAACACCAGCGAAACGAGGAGATCATTCCACACCCAGAGGAACTGGAAGATGGCGATACTTGCAATCGCGGGCATTGCCAGCGGGAGCACAATCCGGAAGAAAATCTGGGTGTGACTCGCACCATCAACTTTGGCCGCCTCAATCACTTCCCCGGGAATCTCTGACACGAAGTTGTGAAGCAAAAAAATCACCAGCGGCAGGGCAAAGATCGTGTGGGCGATCCACACTGCGGGGAAGGTTCCACTGATCCCCAGTGCGCCAGAGAAAATCTGCAAGAGCGGGATGAGCGCCATCTGGAGGGGCACAATTTGCAACGCGAAGATAAGCACGAAGATGGTGCTCGAGCCCTTGAACCTAATCCAAGCGAAGGCGTAGGCGGCCATCATCCCGAGCGCCAGCGGGAAGAGTGTCGCTGGAATGGAGATCACCAGTGAGTTGACAAAGTACGATCCGAGATTGGCGGAGGATGCCCCACTCACCGTCAGAACGTCGGCATAGTTCTCCAGGGTGAACTGCGGATTGGTGAAAATCGTCCACCAGCCACTGCGTGGAATGTCGTCACCGGGGCGGAATGAGGAGACCAGCAGTCCAAAGGTCGGGATGGTCCACACCGTGGCGATCACGATTGCGGCAGCGGTAGCCCACCGGGAGGTTAGACGTTGCTTGACCCGACCAGCTTGCCCGCCACGACGACCGAGCAGGCCGCGCCTCGGGTTGTCGCTCGGGGGAACAAAATCGATCAACGTCTTTTCGGGTGCAATACTCATCGGTTCTCCCTCTGCTTGCGCATGACTCTCACGTTGTAGATGACGATCGGCAGCACCATCAGGAACAGGATGAGGGCGAGCGCAGAACCGTAACCAAACTCAGCCCGGTTGAAGGCTTGGGTATACATTTCGTTGGCGATGACGCTGGTGTCGAAGTTGCCGCCGGTCATGGTGCGCACAATGTCAAAAACCTTCAGGGTCGCGATTGAAATGGTGGTGACCACCACCACGAGGGTGCCCCGGATGCCCGGAATCGTCACGTTGCGAAACTGCTGCCAGGCATTCGCTCCATCGAGTCTGGCTGCCTCAATGAGCTCAATCGGCACTCCTTTGATGGCCGCCGACAGCAGCACCATCGCGAACCCGGTCTGTATCCAGACCATCACCACGATGAGAAAAAGGGAGTTCCACGGGGCGTTGATCAGGAACTGTTGCGGTTCTCCTCCGAACCAGACGAGCACCTGGTTGAGCAACCCGATCTGTTCAAAACCCTCAGCCCGGTACTCGTAAATAAAGCGCCAGATGATGCCGGCACCGACGAATGAAATAGCCATCGGCATGAACACGAGAGATTTGAGAATCTTCTCGCCCCTGGCCTTATCGATGAAGACGGCGTAGGCGAGCCCCATGATCGTGGAAATTGTGGGAACCAGAGCCACCCAGATGAGCGTGTTGATCAGGGTGGTGATGATTTGGGGTTGGGTGAACATCCACACAAAGTTGTCAAAACCGACAAACTCCGTGCTGGTGCGATCCATGAACGCGAAGATAACGGTGCGAATGGCCGGATAGATGAGCCCGATAGAGAGCAGGATGATCGCTGGCGCAACGAAGGCGAGGAGCTGGAACACGTCTCGCCCACGTTTAGGCGCGCGATCTGCCAAAAAAAGAATGAGGCCAATGACGGCCGCAAAAGCGACTACGCCAATAATGACAAGACTGAACTTTTCTCCAGCCATGATGAAGAAATCACCGAGGGCTGCCGACGGCACCATCGTTACCCATGCTGTGCTCGGCATTATGAGTGCCACCATGCTCCTACCTCCGAGGGATTCTTCCACTGACCCACACGATCGGATTCACCCGGCCCAGGCCAGATGAATCCGATCGCTTACCGCTACGCGGCTGTGCTGGTGCTGGTGCTACTTTCTGGGGCGCGGAACCTTACGGGTAGGTGCTGTCGATGAAGGTAAGTACTTCTTCGGTTGTGCTGGTTCCGACAACCCAATCGACCATGCCGGTCCAGAACGAGCTGGTACCCACTGCCGCCGGCATCAGGTCTGAACCATCGAAGCGGAACGTGGTGTCGTCAGCTTGAAGGATCTCGATTGAGGCTTGGCCGATTTCCGAACTAGCGAGCGTCGGATCTAGCCCGTTGTTGGCGCTGATCACACCACCGATTGCCACGCGGGTGTTGGCCCACTCGGAGCTAGAGAGGTAACGCTGAACGGCAACCGTTGCTGGCGAGTCATCGAAGCCGGCGACGAACTCTCCACCACCGGTGACAGAACTGCCACCATCGGCGGTCTCCCCCGGAAGGCTGAAGGCCCAAATGTCTCCATCAGGGGCGACCGTCGTACCCTCGGGCCACTGGGCTTCGTAGAACGATGCTTGGTGATACATCGAGCAGTTACCGTCGAGGATTGGCAGACCACCGTCGTTGAAGGTTGTCGAGACAATTGATTCAACGCCGCCGAAGCCGCCGTTGGTGTAGTCAGGGTTGAGGAGGATGTCGCCAACCTTGTTGAACGCGGCCGTCACCTCGGGAGAAGAGAACGGGAGCTCGCCAGCGACCCAGGCGTCGTAGGCCTCTGGGCCAGCATCACGCAGAATAACGTCTTCGATCCAGTCAGTTCCGGGCCAGCCAGTAGCGTCACCAGAGCCGAAACCCTCGCACCACGGCTTGGAAGTTGCCGAATTATTGGCCGTCATCCTTTTGGTGAGCGTCATCATCTCGTCCCACGTGGTCGGCACGTCGTAACCGTTGTCGGCGAAGGTGGTCGGAGAGTACCAAACCCAGCCCTTCACGCTCGCCATCAGCGGGGCGGCGTAGAAGACATCGTCAACCGAACCGTAGGTCTTCCAACTCTCAGACCAGAATTCGTCCACGTTGGCTTCGACTTCTGGGGAGCCGGGAACGACGTAACCATCGGCGATCAGGCGCTGCAACAAGCCTGGCTGCGGGATGATCATGAGCTCGGGCGCATCGCCAGCCGCGGCCCGCACGTTGATCTGGGTCTCGGCTTCTTGGGTGCCGACGTAGTTGATGACGATTCCGGTGCACGCCTCGAAGTCAGCCCAACTCTCTAGGAGCTGATCCGCCTCGATGTCGACGATGGTCGCGTAGAGCTCAACCTCGTCGCCTTCGAAGGAGCCGTATTGCTCATATGGTGCGCAATTGAGGTTTGCATTATTGACGTCTGGTGTGCCCGCACAACCCGCGAGTACAAGGCCCAAGGCTCCGGCGGCGGCCACTGGCGCTAGCCAACGGCGGTGAAACATGTTTTTCATGGTTACTCCTCGTTGAGGTCGGCTCCACGGGGGACACTTTCTGGAACCGGTTCCACATTTGACGCTAGGGGAAGTTTTCGTGGATTGCAAGCAAAGTTGAGGAAAAAATGGAACCGATTCCAGAGCGACTAAGATTTCTTTCATAGTTTCGCCCTCAAAAGAGAACGGCCACAATGTGAGCAGTATCGCAGACGTCGCGAGAGCTGCGGGAGTATCGAAATCGACGGCATCCCGTGCCTTGAGTGGCCACGGCTATGTCTCCGACGAGACCCGCGCACGGGTCGAGCGCGCGGCATCCGCCCTCGGCTTTGTGCCCTCGATTACCGCCGCGAGCCTCGTCACCGGTCAAAGCCGCAACGTCGGTGTGGTCACGCCATTCATTAACCGCTGGTTTTTTGCCGAAGTGCTCGAAGGAATCGAGTCGGCGCTTATCAGCGCTGGCTACGATCTCACGCTCTACCGGCTCACCGATGATCCGGAACAGCGCAAACGAGTATTCAACTATTTTCTGGTGCGTAAACGAGTGGATGCCGTCATCGCGGTGAGTATCGCCCTCACCCCCTCCGAGGTGGACATGCTCCACGCCCTCGACAAACCCATCATCGGCATCGGCGGGGCCATCGACGGGATTTCGACCCTCAGCATCGACGATGCCGAGGCCGCGAGAATTGCCACCGACCACGTCATTGGGTTGGGCCACACTCGGATCATGCACCTCGGGGGTGACCTCGGTCCGCAAATGGACTTCCGCGTCCACGCCCACCGGTTGGCTGGTTTTCGGGAAGCACTCACGGCGGCCGGGATCGACAGCCACGACGACGTGCGGGCGGCGGCTTTCAGCATCCCTGGCGGCCATTCCACCGCCCTAAGCGTCCTGGCTGATCCTCGCACCAGGCCAACAGCCATCGTCGCAGGGTCGGATGAGATTGCCATCGGAGCGATCCTGGCGGCCCGCCAACTAGGAATCCAGGTACCTCAGCAACTGTCGGTAGTGGGGATTGACGACCACAATTTGGCCGAACTCTTCGGACTCACCACCGTGCGGCAGGAACCAGCGCAACAGGGCAACCTCGCCGTCGAGCTGGTGATGGATGAGCTCGCCAATCCGACGGTCGGCGCACCGAAAGAACACCACATCCCGGTCACAATGCTCGTTCGCTCCAGCACGACCGCTCCGCCCAGTCACTAACTGCAGGGGCTCGCCCAGCGCGGAGACGAAGAAGGGCACCGCCTCCGTGAGGAGACGATGCCCTGAGAAACCCCTTGCGGGGCCTCGACTACTTGAGGGTGACGGTGGCGCCAGCTTCTTCGAGCTGAGCCTTTGCCTTCTCGGCGGTCTCCTTGTTGACACCTTCGAGGACAACGCCGGGGGCGCCATCGACAACGGCTTTGGCTTCGCCGAGTCCGAGGCTGGTGAGCGCGCGAACCTCCTTGATAACCTGGATCTTCTTCTCGCCGGCAGACTCGAGGACTACGTCGAACGAGTCCTTCTCCTCAACCTCTTCAACCGCGGCAGCAGCGCCACCGGCAGCAGCAACTGCTACGGGAGCAGCAGCGGTAACTTCAAAGACCTCTTCGAACTTCTTGACGAACTCGCTGAGTTCAATGAGGGTGAGCTCCTTGAACGCTTCAATGAGCTGGTCGCTTGACAGCTTTGCCATGATTTTCTCCTAGATATTTCTGCACCATCGCGGTGATCATTGCTGATCAAATTCGACGGGTCGAACAAAAAACGTCGCTAAGGGTTTAGGACGCTGATTCCTGCTTCTCACGCAACGCTTCGACGGTGCGAACCGTCTTGGAAAGCGGGGCGTTGAACAGATAGGCGGCGCCGAACAGCGAGGCCTTGAAGGCGCCGGCAAGCTTGCCGAGCAGAACTTCGCGGGACTCCAGGTCGGCGAGCTTGGTGACCTCTTCGGCGGTGAGAGGGTTACCGTCAAAGTAACCACCCTTCACAACGAGAAGAGGGTTTGCCTTGGCAAAGTCGCGCAAAGCCTTTGCAACGGTGACTGGGTCTCCGTGAACAAAAGCGATAGCGGATGGGCCGACCAGTTCGTCGTCAAACGAGCTGATTCCTGCCGCATTAGCCGCAATCTTGGTGAGCGTGTTCTTTACCACGGCGTACGTAGCGTCCGCACGGATGTTTGTTCTCAGCGTCTTGAGCTGAGCAACCGTGAGGCCGCGGTACTCGGTGAGCAGTACGGCACTCGAGGTACGGAATAGTTCCGTAAGCTCGGCAACCGATGCTTCCTTGTTCGCCATGGCGCTCCTTAATTGGTATTCCTTATGGCCGAATTCTGCCGGAGCAATAAAAAAAGCTCCGGCGCAAATGCGCGGAGCCTAGCTCTTTCAGAAAACCCATGAACGGGAAACTTGGGGAGAAACTTCGAACACCTGCGCTGGTCGCCGTGCGAATCTTGCGAATCGCACGAACCTTCGATTGTTGCCTGCGAGGAACGGATTCCTTGCAGGCAACACAACGACCTGCGGTCTTTGGCTTCACACAGACTACGGCAGGACCAGTCTTCCTGCAAACCGAGCCCCGCGCTCGGCTTCCAACGGCCGATATTTTGCGACCTGGTCGCTGCTACCCCCTGTTTGAGGTTTTCTCAGATGTTACTTAACTGTGATGGAGTTTAGCTCATTTACTCTGGTGTTTACCAGAAAGTGAGAGGAATATCACTGTGCCGCCAACGCGTATGAGGGCGGACTCCGTGGGGCAGTTGCGCCCCTCACCAACGAAAGGCAGAAATGAGAAAGTCCTCGATTATTTCGATTGTGGCGGTGGCGGCTGTTTCAGCGTTCCTCCTCGCGGGCTGTGCTGGCACCACCACGACGGCCACAAAGGGCCGCGCTTGCGTCATCCTTCCCGATGCCGCAACGTCACCTCGCTGGGAAACCCTCGACCGCCCCGCCCTGCAGAAGGCACTGACCGACGCTGGCTTCGAAGCAGACATCCAGAACGCTCAGGGTGACACCGCTAAGTACGCCACCATCGCCGACCAGCAGCTCAGCAAGGGCTGTGGCGTTATGCTCCTCACCGACTTCAATGGTGCAGGCGCTGCGGTTGCCGACAAGGCCAAGAAGCAGGGCATCCCCACGATTGCGTACGACCGCCCCATCACCGGCGTTGACTACTACGTCTCGTTCGACAACGAGAAGGTCGGCGAGCTCGAAGGCCAGATGATTGTTGACGGCCTCAAGGCTGCCGGCAAGGACCCGAAGACCGCAGTCGTCGTCTACATGGGCGGAGACCCCTCGGACGGAAACGCCAAGATGTTCCACGACGGTGCCGTCAAGATCATGTCCGCGGCCGGCATCAAGCCAGCTGCCGAGCCCACCGGTGCGTGGGACGGCGCAAAGTCAGCGACCAACTTCGAGCAGGCCCTCACCAGCCTGGGCGGAAAAGTTGACGCTGTCTGGGTAGCCAACGACACGAACGCGGCCGGCGTCATCACGATCCTCGACAAGAACGGCCTCACCGTTCCTGTTTCAGGTCAGGATGCCTCGGTAGCTGGGTTGCAGAACGTGCTCCTCGGCAAGCAGACCGGAACCGTCTACAAGCAGGTCTCCCTCGAGGCAAAGCAGGCCTCTGACCTCGCCATCTCGCTCCTTAAGGGCGAGAAGCCGAAGGCTCCGATGACGCTCGCAGACGGCACGCCGTTCTTCGCAGCGACCCCGGTTTCGGTTGGTCCGATGGAAGTCAAGACCGTTGTTGCTAATGGCGACGCGATGGCTGCCGACATCTGCACCACAGCGGTTGCCGCCGCTTGCACCACCAACGGCGTGAAGTAACCCAACATCACAGGGAGGGGTTTCGCGAAAGCGGAGCCCCTCCTCGTTCTGCTATGAAAGGACTCGATGTGGACCACCCCATAATCGAACTGCACGGAGTATTCAAAAGCTTTGGCCCGGTAGACGTGCTCAAAGACGTCAGCTTCACAGCTCAGGCCGGCAAAGTCACCGCCCTCGTCGGAGACAACGGCGCGGGAAAATCTACGCTGATCAAAGGGCTCGCCGGCGTGCAGCCCTACGACAGCGGAGACGTGAAGTTCGACGGTGAGATCGTTCACCTCAACACCCCGCGCGAAGCATCCCGGCTGGGCATCGAAGTTGTCTACCAAGACCTCGCTCTCGCCGACAACCTCGACATCGTGCAGAACATGTTCCTGGGGCGTGAAGAAGTGCGGGGCGGCACCTTTGACGAAGGGCTGATGGAGCGCGAAGCTGCAGAAACTCTCCGCGGGCTCTCCGTACGCACCGTCACCTCCGTTCGCCAAAAAGTTTCGTCACTCTCCGGTGGTCAGCGCCAAACAGTGGCGATCGCGCGGAGCGTGCTCAAAAAGGCGCGAGTCGTGATCCTCGACGAACCGACTGCTGCCCTCGGCGTCGCTCAGACCGAGCAGGTACTCGCCTTGGTCAAGCGCCTCGCGGAACAAGGAGTTGCCGTCATCATCATCAGCCACAACCTTGCGGACGTATTCGCAGTGGCCGACACCATCAGCGTTCTCTACCTCGGCCGAATGGTGGCATCCATTGAGGCCAGCAAAACCACTAGAGATGATGTCGTCAGCTACATCACGGGCAGTAAGACCTACACGGGAGCACCCGCATGAGCACAACCAACGTCAGGCCAGAATCACAGAGCATCCCGACCGCCGATGCACTGATCGGAAGTGGCCAAGAAGGCACGGTGATTGACCAGGTTCGGGCGTGGCTTCAACGCGTGCGCGGTGGCGACATGGGCCCCTTGCCCGCCATCGGCGGCTTCGTCGTCTTGAGCGTTCTCTTCACCTTCCTCAGCCCTTATTTCCTCACCGAGCGCAACTTTGCCAACCTCATCACCCAAGCAGCGACGCTGGTGATGCTCGGGATGGCGCTAGTGTTCGTGATTCTGCTAGGCGAGATTGACCTTTCGGCGGGAGTGACCTCTGGACTCACGATGTGTCTGTTCATTGTGCTCACCAACGTGGTTCACCTGAACTGGATCGTGGCTCTCGTCATCGCCTTCGCGGCGGGGCTCGCCATCGGAACTTTCATCGGATTTTTCGTCGCCAGAGTGGGTATCCCCTCCTTCGTGGTGACCCTCGGACTCTTCCTCGGGCTCCAAGGCGTCGAGCTCATCCTGATCGGGAGCGGTGGTTTGTACCGCGTCGAAACCCCTCAGATTCTCTCGATCATGAACGACAACATGCCGATCTGGGCTGGCTGGCTGATGTTGGTAGTCATCGCCGCGGTATCTCTCGGCACATCGTTCTGGGATCGCGCACGCCGAACCAGCGCGGGAGTGGCCAACCGCACGATCTCCCTCGTCTGGATCCAGTTGGCGGTGATCGTCGTGCTCGGCGGAATCGTGATCGCGCTGTTGAACCAGAACCGCGGAACACCGCTCTACCCCGTCTTGGGTGTTCCAATCGTCGTACCCTTCACCCTCGCCATTTTGTGGGCGGGAACCTTCGTTCTCGATCGCACAAAGTTTGGGCGCTACATATACGCGGTGGGTGGGAACCCGGAAGCGGCTCGTCGTGCCGGCGTCAAGGNGGTCTTTATCCGCTGGGCCGCCTTCATGGTCTGCTCCACCCTCGCCGTCATGTCCGGCCTGTTCAGCATTAGCAAGGTCGGTTCGGTGGATGCTTCCGCTGGCCGCGACATCGTACTGAGCGGTGTCGCCGCCGCCGTAGTCGGTGGGGTGAGCCTCTTCGGTGGTCGCGGTCGCCTCATGCACGCCGCGATCGGCGCCCTCGTAATTGCCGTCATCACCAACGGTTTGGGTTTGCTCAACCTTCCGGCCGGCGCAAACTACGCCGTGACCGGTGGCGTGCTGGTGCTCTCGGCAACGGTTGACGCGCTCTCACGGCGACGCGCTGGTGGTGTGATCGTTCGAACGTAGCTGGCGTTCGAACCTAGCTGTCGTTCAGATCTAGCGCAGCGATCGGGAGCGAGACCGGGAGCGTCACCGTAAACTCGGTCGCTCCCGGTTTGCTCTGCACAGCGACACTGCCGTGGTGCGCCTCAACAATCGCGGCCACAATGGCAAGCCCCAACCCAGTGCTCCCGGCTGCCCGAGACCGAGAATTGTCGCCCCGCGAGAAACGCTCGAAGACACTGTCGCGGAGCGCTGGGTCAATGCCCGGCCCGTTGTCCGCGACGGTGATCGTCGCGCTGCCACTGCCACTGCCACTGCCACTGCCACTGCCACTCATTTCACCGTTGTTAACCTTCAACGACACCACAATTCGGGAGCGTTCAGGAGTGTGAACGCGGGCATTGGTGAGCAAATTAGAGACCACCTGCTGCAGCCGGCGTTCATCACCCGAAACAATCACCGCATCATCCGGCAGTTGCAAAACCCATTCGTGGTCTGGGCCCGCCGCGTGGGCGTCACTCACCGAATTAGCCAGCAGGCCAGTAACATCGACCGGCTTGCTCTCCAGCGACCGACCCTCATCAAGGCGCGCCAACAGCAGCAAATCCTCAACCAATTCGGTCATCCGGATCGACTCCGACTCGACACGAGCGAGGGCATGCACGACATCCGGGGGCAAGTCATGCCCGCCGCGCCTCGTCAGCTCCGAGTACCCGCGAATCGACGCCAACGGCGTACGGAGCTCATGACTGGCATCAGCAACAAACGCTCGCACCTTCCGCTCACTCTTCTCGCGCGCCTCGAGCGCCGCCGCAATGTGCCCGAGCATCCGATTCAAGGCGGCACCAACCTGGCCGACCTCCGTGCGTGGGTCGGCATCCTCGGCAGGAACTCGAACGGCGAGCGCAACCTCACCACGATCAAGAGATAGTTCGGAAACGTGCCCCGCCGTTGCCGCCACCCGTTCCAGCGGCCGCAACGCCAGTTGCACAATCGAACGGCCAGCGAGCAACGCCGCCGCGAGCCCAGCCAGCGTGACAAAGAGCACGACGAGAGACACCTGCGCTACCGTGCCCTGAACATCCCGAAGCGGCATTCCGACGATTAGCCCATCGCCCTGACCCGTCGCGTGGTAGGCGATTCGGTACTCACCAATCCTCCCCGCAAAGTCGATCGTGTGCGGGAGGCCATCGGCTGGCACAGTCAAGAGAAGTTGACCAGCGGCGGGCGCCAGCGCAACACTCTGCAGTGAATCATCGAGGATGGCGCTCTCCACAACACCTCCGCGAACGATTGCCCCCACGGTGCCCGGCGGAAGCCCTGCGAGCCGCAAAAAGTCACTCGGCTTGGGTCGGTCGTCCTGATCAGTTGAATTCAGGTTCGGCAAGCGACCCGGACCATCGACCACCCCCTGGGTGCGACTGGTCGCCGAGATAAGCTGAGTATCAAGCCGTTCCATGAGCGAACTCTGCAACGCCAGAACACTGACGATGCCAATTACGGTGCTCACCGCAGCCAGTAACCCGACAATCGCGAAAACCAGCCGCCGGCGCAAAGTCCAGCGAGCCCTCCCCGCTGGGGGTGCGGTTAGCCTGCGATTCGTACTTGCGCTGCTGCTGGGATTTCTGCTGGTGGCGCTTGTGCTGTTGGTCACGCGGACGGGACCTTCAGGGTGTACCCAACCCCGCGAACCGTGTGGATCATCGGCGGGCCTAGCGAATCAATCTTCTTACGCAGGTAAGAAATGTAGATCTCGACCACACTCGACTTGCCACCGAAGTCGTAACTCCAGACTCGATCCAGAATCTGGTCTTTGCTGAGCACGCGACGCTGGTTGCGCATCAACAATCGCAGGAGTTTGAACTCTGTTGCCGTAAGTTCGATCGGAACACCACCGCGCTCAACTTCATAGCTCTCCTCATCGAGAGTCAGGTCGCCAACAGTCAAGAAAGACTCTTCGCCCTCCCCCGCGACCATGCTCGAACGACGAATCAGCCCACGAAGCCTGGCCACCAACTCCTCCAAGCTGAACGGTTTGGTGACGTAATCATCGCCACCGACTGTGAGGCCAGCGATGCGGTCGTCGAGAGAATCCTTCGCCGTCAGAAAGAGAATCGGGGTTTCGATGCCATCAGCACGGAGGCGGGTCAGAACATTGATGCCGTCGATATCGGGAAGCATGATGTCGAGCACGATCACATCGGGACGAAATTCGCGAACGGCGGTAAGCGCAGACTGGCCATTGCTGGCGATGCGCACATCCCNCCCCTCGTAACGAAGCGCCATCGACAACAGGTCGGTGAGGGAATCCTCGTCGTCGACAACTACCGCCCTGATCGGGCTGCCATCGAAACGGGTGAGCTTAGCGATTGTTGTCGCCGAACGCCCGAGGTGGCTGCTTTCCAGATTGCTCATGATTCCAGTATCCGGGAAAGTCTATGAATTTCCTGTGGTTCCGCTTTCAGCCAGACGAGGATCTGCGAGGCATTCCCTCGGCGGCTGCGAGCCAATGCACCTCACATCGACGAGAATGGGCTAGTGAACTTCGTGCAGCAGACCCTCTCCCTCTGGGATGAGCCAGTGCCCGACCACACCACGCGTATTCTCGCGAATTCATCGGATCGCGTTGCCTGGTTGAAAGCCCGAAGCACCGGGGTAACCGCCACCGACGTTGCCCGGCTTGCCACCGCACGCTCGCTCGCCGCCCTCGCCGATGAAAAAATTCACGGCAGAAGTTTTGGCGGCAACGCCTTCACCGACCATGGCAACGCCCGCGAGCCCGAAATAGCGCGCTGGGTGCAGGTACACCACGGCATCCAGCCAAGCTCGGCACTGTTTCACGCACGCGGAGAACGCCTGCACCTCGCCACCCCCGACGGGGTGGGGGTCGTCGACGGCACAGTGCTGCTAGCCGAAATCAAGACGACAAGCTCGGTCTGGCGGAGCATCCCACGCTCCTATTTGCGTCAAGTGTGGTGGCAGCAGTATGTTCTTGGCGCCGAACGCACTCTGTTTGTCTGGGAGCACCACGTCGACTTTGTTCCCGTTCACGACGAACCCGAGAGTCTCTGGATTGATCGGGACGACAAAGAGATCCACACCCTCATCGGGCTCGCCAATCAGCTGTTGCAACTCATGAAGGGTTAGGAAGGCTCTCCCCATGCAATTGATGAACGCTGCCGTCATCGACACTCTGGGGGGACCAGAGGTGCTTCACCCCGCGCACATCCCGAAACCGGTGCGCGGAGACGACGAGTACCTGATTCGGATTGTGGCTGCCGCGATCAATCCCATTGATGCCAAGACTCGAGCCGGTCGCGGGCGATCCGCCGACATCACCGGCTACCCGGCCGTGCTCGGCAACGATTTTTCGGGTGTCGTCATGGAATCGCCCTCCCCCGCGCATCCGTTTCCGCCTGGTTCGGAAGTGTTCGGCATGCTGACGGTTCCCCCGCACCAGGGAACCTACGCACAGTTTGCCTCGGTGCCAGCCGCAACCCTAGCCCTCAAGCCTTCGAAGCTCACCCACATCGAAGCCGCCGGGGTGCCCCTCGCCGCCCAGACCGCCTGGGGGATGCTCGTCGACGTGGCCCGCGTACACGAAGGCCAGCGCATCCTCATCCACGGCGGTTCCGGCGGCGTTGGCCACTTCGCCATCCAGTTTGCCCACCACTTCGGGGCCCACGTCACCGCCACCGGTTCAGCCCGCAACATGGAGTGGATGCTCGAACTCGGCGCCAACCGAGTGATCGACTACACGGCCGAGCGCTTCGAGGATGTTGTCAACGAATCGGACAGCGGCAGCGGCAGCGGCAGCGAGATCACTCGTGGAATCGACGTTGTCATTGACCTGATCGGCAACGTGCACGACAACACCGGAACCCGCTCACTGAAGGTTCTGCGCCCCGGCGGACTCATCGTCAACGCCCCGACCGGGAGTTGGCCGACCCACGCCGCCGACGCTGAAGCCGCCGGAGTGCGCGCAGTCCCCTTTAGACTCACGCCGAACGGCGAGACTCTCGCCACCATCGGTCGACTGATCGAAGCCGGAGAAGTGCTGGTCCACATCAGCCAGACCTTCCCACTGGATGCCGCGGCAGAGGCGCACCGCAGCCTCGAGACCGGCCACACCCGCGGCAAGATCGTGCTCATCGTTGACCCGGAGCTGGCCGAGCACTAAGCCAGCGCGGACAAACGAAAGGAGGGAGCCTGCCGAAGCAGACTCCCTCCCTACAAACGCTTCGCCGAACGAGACGACGTGCCTCTAGAAGACGTGCCTCTAGAAGACGGTGCTTCTAGAAGACGGTGCTTCTAGAAGACGGTGCTCTAGAAGACGTTGATGTCCAGCGGGATGCCAGGACCAAAGGTCGTCGAAACGGTTCCCTTGGTGATGTAGCGACCCTTCGAGCTGGACGGCTTCGAACGCACGATCTCGTCGAGAGCGGCCTTGATGTTCTCAGCGAGCTGCTCTTCGGTGAAGGAGACCTTGCCGGCGACAAAGTGCACGTTGGAGTGCTTGTCAACGCGGAACTCGATCTTTCCACCCTTGATCTCAGACACAGCCTTGGCGGTGTCCTGTGTAACAGTGCCCGTCTTGGGGTTAGGCATGAGGCCACGTGGACCAAGAACCTTACCCAAACGGCCGACCTGGCCCATGAGCTCAGGGGTCGAAACGGCTGCATCGAAGGCGGTGTAACCGCCAGCAACCTTCTCGATGAGCTCAGCGCCACCGACCTCGTCAGCGCCAGCCGCAATAGCGGCCTCTGCTGCTGGGCCGGTTGCGAATACGATAACGCGGGCGACTTTACCGGTGCCGTGAGGAAGGATAACCGTTCCACGGACCATCTGGTCTGCCTTGCGAGGGTCAACGCCGAGCTTGAGGGCGACCTCAACGGTGGAATCGAATTTTGCAGAACCGGTACCGCGAGCAACCGAAACGGCCTCACTCGGGGTGTAGAACTTGCCCTCTTCGATCTTTGCGGCGGCTGCTCTGTATGCCTTGGACTTCGTAGCCATTATGCGTCCACCGTGATTCCCATAGAGCGAGCGGTGCCCGCGATGATCTTGACTGCGCCTTCGATGTCGTTGGCGTTGAGGTCAACCATCTTCTGCTCTGCAATGGCACGAACCTGCTCTTTGGTGAGCTTTGCAACCTTCACGGTGTGCGGGGTCGGTGAACCCTTGCCGACGCCTGCAGCCAACTTGATGAGCTCAGCCGCTGGCGGAGTCTTCAGGATGAACGTGAAGGAACGGTCTTCGTAGACGGTGATCTCTACCGGGATAACGTTGCCGCGCTGAGCTTCAGTCGCTGCGTTGTAGGCCTTGCAGAACTCCATGATGTTGACGCCGTGCTGACCCAGTGCCGGACCGATTGGTGGGGCGGGGTTCGCGGCGCCGGCCTTGATCTGAAGTTTAATCAGACCTGTGACCTTCTTTTTCGCTGCCATTTTTTTCTTCTTTCCTTATTCGAGATGATCAGGGCTAACCTGACCTGCTCTCCCGCATCCCCGGCCAATCCGGGGGGCGGTAGTTTGTGTGGTTCTCGAGCTACTACCTGGTTAGAGCTTCGTGACCTGGTCGAAGCTGAGCTCCACCGGGGTTTCGCGCTCAAACAAGGAAACCAGCACGATGAGCTTGCCGCTCTCGGGCTTGATTTCGCTGATCGAACCGGGAAGTCCCGCGAACGAGCCCTCCTTGATCGTGATCGTTTCACCGATCTCGAAGTCAATTTCGGCAGGAATCGCCCGTGACGGCGTCTTGCCCTTGCCACCGGTCATCTTCGCGGAAGGAACTTCAGCCACCTGAACGAGGCTCTTAAGCATCTCAAACGCTTCGTTGAAGCGCAACGGTGTGGGGTTGTGCGCGTTGCCGACGAAGCCGGTGACCCCTGGTGTGTGGCGAACAACACTCCACGAGTCTTCGTTCAGCTCCATGCGAACCAGCACGTAGCCGGGGATACGCACCCGGTTGACCAACTTGCGCTGGCCGTTCTTGATCTCGACGACATCTTCCATCGGAACCTCAACCTGGTAGATGAAGTCCTCCATGGTGAGGCTCACCTTGCGGTTTTCGATGTTCTGCTTGACGCGCTTCTCGAAACCGGCGTAGGAGTGAATGACAAACCACTTGCCGAGTTGGCCACGGAGTTCGTTGCGGAACTCTGCGTAGGGGTCTTCCTCTGCGTCATCGGCTGCCACCAGCACCGCACCGGATGCTGCAGCCGAGTCGGCTTCGTCCTCAGCCTCGTCATCGGTTGCGGCGACAGAAGCGTCCGCTTCCTCCGCAGAATCGATGTCTAGAGCGTCGTCGACCACGGCATCCGCTTCGGGATCCATCGCAGCGTCGAGGGCTTCGAGCAGACCAGCGAGGTCGCCCTCTTCTTCGGCGTCCTCGTCAACAAGGTGGACGGCATCCTGCTCGGCGGCGTCGACCGATTGCTCGTCGGCGGCCAGGGTGTTGCCCTCCTGCGCTTCGTCTTCCTCAGAAGACTGTTCTGCGGCCGTCGCGAGGTCAATGTCATCGCGATGAGTGTCAGTCACTGGATCTCATTCCATGTTGGTTACGTTTGCCGGAAAAAATCTCCGGGAGATTATTGGCGGGAAACCGACTGAAAAAATCGGCTTAACCCGGTGGTGCCAGGAACTTCGTTGAAGGCAATCGCTGGAAGCGACATCACCCACGGCGGAGCAACCCGAAGTGAACTCGATTAGGGAGTGCCGCTACCGAGAGTGAAGTTGACGACGAAAGAGAAGACCCAGTCGAGCCCGCCCACGATTGCCATCATGATGACCACGAAAACGAGCACAACCAACGTGTAGTTGACGAGCTCTTTGCGAGTCGGGGTGACAACCTTCTTGAGCTCGTTGATCACCTGGCGAACAAAAAGGGAAAGGCGCCCAAAGGGTCCACGCTTACTCGCGCGATCATTGTGCGCGTTGGCTACGACGTCCTCGCTGGGCTCGTCGATAATTTTTCTAGCCAATTTCACTTACCTTCCGACAGTGGCCGATGTGGCACTGGGTCGTTGTGGTGCTCTGGTCCTTGTGATGCTGGTGGTCGTACTTTTCTTTCGCAGTTCAATTCTTTCGCAGTTCAACTCACATGACTGTGAGAGAACTTGCAGGGCGGACAGGACTTGAACCTGCAACCTGCGGTTTTGGAGACCGCTGCTCTACCAATTGAGCCACCGCCCTCTGCTAATTGAAGCCGTCATGCTGCTGCATTTCCCACAAACTAAAACCGGGGAAGGCGCGCAAAAGCATGGCAGATTTCAACTACCTCCACCAGTGTAAGGCATGAGAGAGCCTGTGAAAATATCGTCGGCCCCAGAAACCGCAATATGCTATTTCTCGTGCCGCAATCATCAAGAATTTCCCGCCGAATTTCCGCAATCGCTGAGTCTGCAACCCTCAAGGTTGACGGCAAGGCAAAAGCCTTGCAAGCGGAGGGCCGCCCGGTCATCAGCTATGCCGCCGGGGAGCCCGATTTCGCGACCCCGGCTTATATCGTTGAGGCGGCATCCGCTGCGGTTCTCGACCCCAAAAACTACCGGTACACCCCGGCAGCTGGCCTCCCCGAACTGCGCCAAGCAATTGCGGACAAGACTCTGCGCGACAGCGGTCTCGCCGTAACGGCAGCTCAAGTCGTGGTCACCAACGGTGGCAAGCAGGCCGTCTACCAAGCGTTCGCCACGTTGCTCGATCCCGGCGACGAGGTGTTGCTTCCCTCGCCCTACTGGACGACCTACCCCGAGGCGATCAAGCTGGCCGGTGGCGTGCCGGTCGAGGTTTTCGCCGGTAGTGACCAGGGCTACCTCGTGACTGTGGCGCAGCTCGAAGCTGCCCGCACCCCTCAGACCAAAGTGCTGCTGTTCGTCTCCCCCTCCAACCCGACCGGTGCCGTGTACTCCCCCGAACAGACCCGCGAAATCGGCGAGTGGGCTCTCGAGCACGGCATCTGGGTCATCTCTGACGAGATCTACCAGAACCTCGTCTACGACGGCATCCGCGCAATCTCGATCGTCGAGGCCGTGCCCGGACTTGCCGACACGACCATCCTCGTCAACGGCGTCGCCAAAACCTATGCCATGACCGGGTGGCGCCTCGGCTGGATGGTCGGCCCACTCGACGCAATCAAAGCCGCGAGCAACCTGCAATCCCACTTGTCCTCGAACGTGTCGAACATTTCGCAGAAAGCGGCCCTCGCCGCCCTGACCGGACCACAGGATGCCGTCGAGACCATGAGAGTCGCGTTCGATCGCCGCCGCAAACTGATCGTCGAAGAGCTCAACAAGATCGATGGCCTGCTCTGCCCCACCCCCGAGGGCGCGTTCTACGTGTACCCGGATGTCACCGGGCTGCTCGGTCGCACCTGGGGCGGCGTCACGCCGACGACCTCCCTCGAGTTGGCCGACCTCATCCTCGAACAGGCTGAGGTTGCTGTCGTGCCCGGCGAGGCGTTCGGCCCCTCGGGCTACATCCGCCTCTCCTACGCGCTCGGCGACGAGCCGCTGCTCGAGGGCGTGCGCCGTCTGCAGAAGTTGTTCGCCCGCTCCGAGTAGAGAGCGCGGCGGGCGGCTGCGGTGCTCGCTCTGTCTGCCTGGAGGTTCTTGAGCAGGCGGGATCCGGCCTCCGGCAGCTGGCAGAGTTTGATCGGCGAGAAAAGTGTCCTCGTGCCCGACGGCACGGCACTCTTCTCGCCACTCAGCGCAGTTTCGTAGGCATCAGGCACCCCGAGCGCAGCGAACGCCGCGAACGCCGCGACCGGCGCGACCGGCGCGGCCGGCGCGGCCGGCGCGACCGGCGCGGCCGGCGCGACCGGCGCGACCGGCGCGGCCGGCGCGACCGGCGCGACCGCTCAGCTTGCGCACTAGCCAAATGCACGCCGAGCGCCAGCTGCCGATTGATCGGCGAGAAAAGTGTCAACGCGGGTGGTCGCGAGACACTTTTCTCGCCACTCAGAGAGGTTTCGCAGGCCGCGAACGCGTCCGGCAGCCCTTGCCTCCACCGCGTGGGTGGGTTGGCGCTGTGGACGGGCTCGGCGCGCCGGTGGGCACCGAGGCATCCTGTTCCCATGAGCAGTCGCCAGCCACTTCCTACCGAGCTTCGTGGGCGAACCTTTCTCACGAAGGATGGTCTCGCCGCTGGCCTCAGCCCAACGCGCATGCGCGGTCGCGACCTGCAGCGGCCGTTTCGTGGTGTTCGGGTGGATGCCGTCGACGCGCTAAACCTCCGCGCTCGGTGCGAAGCGTTACAGCAGATCCTGCCCCCGAATGCTCGCTACTGCGGCATCACCGCTGCACTGTTGCTCGGCATCCCTTTGCCCGAGCGGCTCGAACTCGCACGGGAGCTTCACGTCGCGGTGCCTCGTCCGCGACGAGCGCCGACCGGGCATGGCATTCGAGGGCATTCGGTCGCGACATCCACGGCCGATTCGCGTCTCTGGCACGGTTTGCGGCTGAGCACGGCTGCTCGCACCTGGTGCGAGCTCGGACCGGTGCTATCGGTGCCCGACCTTGTTGCTGCTGGCGACTTTCTCATCCACTGGCAGATGCCGCTCGCAACGACCACGGCGCTCACTCATGCCGTCGCCAACTACGCCGGACGAAGAGGTTTACCCACCCTGCGCGCCGCCCTCCCGCTGCTCAATGAGCGCGCAGAATCGGCCCAGGAGTCCAGGTTGCGGGTCATTCTGGCGCGGGGCGGGCTCCGGAAACTCTCTGCAAACCTGCCAATAACCACCACGGATGGCTTTCGCTATCGAGTGGATATTGCGTTTGCCGCGTCCGCCCTGATCATCGAATACCAGAGCGGGCTCCACGACAGCCCCGACTCGTTTCGGAAGGACATGACGCGCGTTTCTAGGCTCGAAGCGGACGGCTGGCGCGTGATGCAGGTGAACGCCGATGATCTGCGGGATCCGCGCGAACTGGTGGCACGGGTTCGACGGGTGCTCGCGCGCGGCTAAGGGTTGGGCGTGAGTGGGCTTGCGGTTGGTGGATGGCTGAGTGGCTGAGTGGCTGAGTGGCTGAGTGGCGAGGAAAGTGTCTGTGGCCTGATCGGGACGACACTTTTCTCGCAGATGAGCGCGGTTTTGGCGGGGATGCCACGGGGTGCACGGAACTCGACGGCGAGACGGCCGCACGGCGACAGCAAGGCGCAGAGTGCAGGACGCAGGACGCGCGCATCCCCCAAACAGTGGAGGCGGAAATCCGTCCGGTCGGGACTGGCGGCGTGGCCGGGCATCCGTCAGCATGGAGGAATGACAGTTACTGATCCCATTGTGAGCGTGCGCGATCTGCGCAAAAACTACGGACGCTTCACCGCCCTCGACGGGGNGAGCTTCGACATTCAACGCGGTGAGACTTTTGCGCTTCTTGGGCCCAACGGTGCCGGCAAGTCGACGACCATTGAGATTCTCGAGGGCTACCGTGACCGTTCCAGTGGCGATGCTCGGGTACTCGGCATGGATCCGAGCAAGGGCAATCTTGCGTGGAAGGCTCGCCTCGGCATCGTGTTGCAGAGTTCCGGCGAGAGTGGCAACGTGACCGTTCTCGAGCAGGTTCGCCACTTCGCTTCGCTGTACCCCAACCCGCGCGATGTCGACGAAACTCTCGCCACCGTCGGGCTGGAGGACAAGGCCTCAACCCTGATTCGGAAGCTTTCCGGCGGGCAGCGGAGACGAGTGGATGTCNCCCTCGGGATTGTCGGGCGTCCTGAACTGCTGTTCCTTGACGAACCGACAACGGGATTCGACCCCGAGGCGCGTCGACAGTTCTGGGGCGTCATCGGGGCAATGAAGGGTGAAGGCACCACCATTTTGTTGACCACTCACTACCTTGACGAAGCGGCGCATTTGGGCGATCGGGCCGGAATCATTGCCGGCGGCAAGCTCATCGATATTGGTGGGATCGACGAAATCGGTGGCGTGGAGTCCCGCGTGCCGATCGTGCGTTGGCTGGAAGGGGATGCGGTGCGAGAGGAACGTACGACAACCCCGGGCACCGTGGTGGCGGCCCTTCACCACAGATTGGGCGGGGAACCCGCCGGCCTAGAAATTATTCGCCCCAGCTTGGAAGATGTCTACCTTGAACTGGTGTCGGCCAATGGCGCAGCGTCGGATGCCAACATCAGCCATTCGAGAACCCCGCTGAACAGGACCGAATCGGAGCCCACACGATGAACGCGCACGCTGCGAAACACACAACCGTTGACCTCAACGACAGCACTCCCGCCGGATCCCCTGCCCTCCCCTTCGGACGCACAGTGAAGATTGGCTGGAGCCGCATCGGCTACGAGGTGCGCGCCTATTTCCGACAGGGCGACTCGGTCTTCTTCACCTTCTTGTTCCCTCTGGTGATGCTCACCATCTTCTCCGTGGCCTTTGGTGAGGGGAGCTTCGGTCAGGATGCCGACGGCAACGATGTGAGTGCTGCAGCCTACTACCTGCCCGCGATGCTCGCTGCTGGCCTGCTCCTCAGCGGGCTGCAGAACATGGCGATCGACATCGCGATGGAGAAGAGCGACGGAACTCTCAAGCGGTTGGCGGGCACTCCGCTTCCGGTCGTGAGTTACTTTTTTGGCAAAATCGGGCAAGTCTTTGCTACGGGAATGTTGCAGGCGCTGCTGTTGATTGTGGTCGCCGCGACCGTGTTCCAGGTATCGCTCCCGACCGACACTGCACTCTGGGTAACGTTTTTCTGGGTGTTTGTTTTGGGGGTCACGACCTCCGCAATCTTGGGGATCGCACTCAGCGGCCTGCCACGAAGTGGCAAGAGTGCGACGGCTGTGATCATCCCGATCACTCTGGTCTTGCAGTTCATCTCTGGCGTGTACCTGCCGTTCACCCAGCTACCGGAGTGGCTGCAGAATGTCGCGAGTGCCTTCCCGTTGAAGTGGATGGCTCAGGGCATGCGCTCGGTATTCCTGCCCGAGGACTTCAAGATGCTCGAGCAGGGGGAGTCGTGGGATCTCGCTGGCGTCGCCATCGCCTTGGCAATCTGGCTGGTCGCCGGACTCGTGTTGGCCAGATTCACCTTCCGCTGGATTCGCAAAGATAGCTGAGTGCCGGCCTCACCGTGCACACTGGGCCACGCGGGTAGAGCAGCCCGGGCCTGGACGAGGCTGAATGGGACTGATCGGCGAGCAAAGTGTGGTGAGGGCGATAGCGAAGACACTTTTCTCGCCACTCAGCGCGGCGAATGGCAGGTGTAGGGGCTAGAGCCAGAGCCAGGGCCAGGAGCCAGGAGCGCTAGAGGGCGAGGCCGACCAGCACGGGCTCAGCCTGGAGGCGCACCCCGAACTCGGAGAAGACCCGAGTCTGTACGTAGCGCGCGAGTTCCGTGATCTCGGCGGCAGAGGCATCACCGCGGTTCGTGATCGCGAGGGTGTGCTTGCTGGAGATCGCTGCGCGGGAGCCCGGGAGGGAGAAGCCGCGACCGATGCCGGCGTGCTCGATCAGCCACGCCGCGCTCAGTTTGACGCGGAAGTCGGTGCGCTCGGAGGGGCGTGCTGGGGGCTCGCCGAGGGGAACTGCTACGTCACCAGCATCCGGGGCATTCAACCACCGTGGCGCGTCAGCGGGAAGGGTGCGCGCGAAGTTCTCACCCACCAGAGGGTTGGTGAAGAAGGATCCGGCGCTCACCGAATCGGGGTCGTTCTCATCGAGCACCATCCCCTTGGACGCACGCAGCGCGAGCACCGTTGAGCGCACCAGCGCGAGAGGAACTCGATCCCCCACCGACACCCCGAGGGCTGCCGCGAGCTGATCGAAGGCGATCGGGTTGCTGAGGCCGCCGGGGTTCGCGCTGAGCTCCAGCTCGATTGCGACCACCAAACCGAGACGACCCTCTTTGAAGCTTGAAGTGCGATAGCCAAGGCCCAAATCGGCCACCGGAATGCGCGAACGAGTTCCGGTCAGATAATCGAGAAAGTCAACGGCCACTAGGGCTGTCGCCACCTCCTGACCGTAAGCTCCGATGTTCTGGATGGGTGATGCGCCGCTAGAACCGGGGATGCCACTCAGCGCCTCGATGCCCGCCCATCCTTGAGCGACCGTGTACGCCACCAGCTCATCCCACGGTTCGCCAGCCTCCACGCGAATCCGGACGGTGCGGCCGGAAGCGGCCGCACCGGTAGCACCAGCGCTCGCGCCCGCAGCGGCACTGGCACTGGCACTGGCAGCACCAGCGCTCACGCCCGTATCGGCATCCGCATCCGCATCGGCATCGGCATCGGCATCGGCATCGGACAACAGCTCGATCCCCCGGGTGAGCACCCGAATGACTACGCCGTTAAAGCCCTCATCGGAGACGATCAGGTTCGAGCCACCGCCGATGATCAGCACTTCGTCACCGCTGTTCCAGGCATCAAGCGTCGCCTCAACCAAAAGTTCCGGGGTTTCGGGGCTCACAACGTAATCGGCGGAGCCACCGACCCTCATGGTGGTGAGTTCCGCGAGGGTTTGTTGGGTCACGCGTTGGCGCCGAGCTTGATCCGCACCTGAGCTTTGCCGAGCACCGTCTCCCCGTTGAATGTCACCGTCAGGTCGATGCGCGCACCGTCGGCGTCGAGAACGCCGACCTTGGCAAGAACCGTGATGGTGGCGCCATCGCTCGGGTCAACGAAAACGGGGCGCGTGAAGCGCACCTGGTAGTCGCTGATGAGGCCACTGTCGCCACCCAGCCAGTCAACGACTGGTTGCACCGCGGCTCCCATGGTGAGCATCCCGTGAGCAAGAACGCCGGCGAGGCCCACACTCTGGGCAACGTCATCGCGGTAGTGGATGGGGTTGAAATCTCCGGAAGCCCCGGCGTAACGCACGAGGGAATCCCGGGTGAACGTCAACTCCTGTTCCGCAACAACCTGGCCGATCGTAAGGTCGGCAAGAGCAAACGTGTTCGCAGCCATTACTCGTCTCCTCTAACAACCAGCGTCGAGATTGCGGTGACCACGTGAGCCCCGCTCGCATCCACGATGCTCGACTCGGCGGTGATCATCGAGTGACCGCCGAGTTGCTTGATGCTCGCCACGCGCAGTGTCGCGGTGAGCTCATCGCCGGCAACCACGGGGCGGGTGTAGGTGAAGCGCTGATCACCGTGGACGACGCGGGTGAAATCGATTCCGGCATCCGGTTCGGCAAGAAGCTGCGCGAGCGTGGCCTCCTGGATGACCACCGGGAACGTGGTCGGTGCGACGAGGTCGGAGTAACCGGCGGCACGCGCGGCCTCGACGTCGTGGCTGAGGGGGCTGGTGGCGAAAACGGCTCGCGCAAATTCGCGTACCTTCTCGCGCCCCACAAGGTAGGCAGGAGTTGGCGGAAATTCGCGGCCCTGCAATTCGAGATTCACTGACACGGACCCAAGTTTAGCGAACCGCCTCACAAACAACTCCGCCAAACCATCCCCTCAACAAGAAAATCCCGACTGCCGTTTCCGGCAATCGGGATTTCGAGCTGTTAAAAAAACTCTGATGGTCTTACGAGTGCTGAGCCTTTACTGGCAGCTATCGCACTGCAGAAGATCCATTGGGTCAACGGGAACTGCGTAACCGCCGACGTTGTCGTCGTTATCCATGTCGTACCCCCTTCTGTCTAGAGTCGTGTGCACGGCGACTGCCGTGCGTGTTACTTCACTATATAACGGTAATGACAGCCGTGTCATTCCACTACATGTAGTGTTTCGGCGTGTCGCTCAAAAAAACTTTACGGGGCCGGAATAGCTAGGGTAGCGGAGGCCTCGGCGGTTCGATAGCCGGTCTTCGTGACGGTTACGGCGACCGAAAGTGTGGTGCCGAGGTCGGCATCAACGAGGGTGTAACTGCCGCCAACCTCATCCGTAATCGCCACCGAATCACGGAACCACTGGTAGTGGGGCGTGCCATCGGCCGGGCTCCAGGTTCCCAGATCCACAGCCAGGGAGGTGCCGACGGTCGGGTCGCCCACGATGCTGACGGTCCCGGCTGTGAAAACGTTCACCACCGCATCCGTGGCCCCGCTGGTGGCGGGTGTGGCGCTGTAGCCATCGCGCGTTCCGGTCACGGTCACCGTGATGGTGGCGCCGACATCGTCGGAGGTGAGCGTGTAGGAACCGTGCGTTGCGAACTCAATCGCGACACCGCCGCGGGTCCATTGATAGGTCATCCCCGTCGCCAGTGGAGTCCACCCGGAGACGTTGGAAACAAGAGTTTCACCGTTCGCTGCGATCCCCGTGATGGTGGGTGCCGGCGTTGAGGAGAAGGTTCCTTCGGCAATCAGGGCGGTCGGGTCGCTGGTCTTGGTCACCATCACACAACCACTCTTGATGCCGGTGACCGCGACCGTAATGAGGGCGCCGAGATCGGCAGCAACCAATCGGTGCGTTGACGCGCTTTCCCCCTCGATCGGATCAACGCCCCGGAACCACGAGTAGTTGAGCTCCACCGTTGCGGGGAGCCACGTGCCAGCGTCCACGGTGAGAAGTTCGCCGACCGCTGCAGTACCGCTGATTATGGGGGTGGGGGTGTCGGTGAGAACGTCAAGGACGGCACTGGTTCGGGCGCTCGTTGTTGACGTTGTGATGTAGCCCATCTTTGTGGCGGTCGCGGTAACGGTGACCTGGAACCCCGCGTCAGCCACGGTCACAACGTGCGTGTCCGAAATTTCATCGGCGATCACGCTGGTGCCACGTTTCCAGACATAGCTGAACGAATCGGGCACCGGATCCCACGCGCCAGGGTCCGCCGTCAACGTCTCGCCCACAATCGCCCCACCAGAAATCAGGGGAACCACTGTCGCGGTGAACGCCTGCGCTGAGATTGTCGACCCGGCGGCAGAGACCCTACTTGCCGTCGTGTAGCCATCGCGTGAAGCGGTGACACTGAAAGTAACCGTTGCCCCGATATCATCAGCAACGAGCACGTAGGTCAGGTCTTTCGCGTCAGTGATCGCGTCGCCGTTTCGCAACCACTGGTAGTCGAGCAGGTCGGGGGCCGGCGACCAAGCTGTCGTAGTCCCCGTCAGCGTTGATCCAACGGTGCTCGTGCCGGTGACGGTGGGCGTGGGGGTTGTCGTAAACGCTCCGGCAACCACCGCATCAGAATCTGCACTGCTCTTCGTTACCGGCGCATACCCGGTCTTGGTTCCCGTGACGGCGACCGTGATCACAGCATCCAGATCAGTAGCGACCAGACGATACGTTGACGAGGACGGTGCATCAATGGGCGTGCCGTTGCTCGACCATTCATAGGTCAACCCAACCGGAGTCGGCGACCAGGTTCCAGCAATAGCGGTCAACAACGAACCAACCGCCAGAGTGCCGGTTATCGTCGGGATCGGAGTGGCCGTCAACACCCGCAACACCGACGACGTCGGAACACTCGTCGCCGAGGTGCTTGCATAGGTTGCCAAGACAGCCGTAACCGTCACCGTGATCGCCGAACCGGCATCCGCGGACGTCAACACGTAACTGGTGTCGGTTGCTGCCGGAACGATCGCTACGCCGCCACGCTTCCAGAGATAGGACAGAGAATCCGGGACCGGAGCCCACGTGCCAGCATCCACCGTCAGGGTTTCGCCCACAATCGCGTCCCCGGTGACCTCCGGAATTGGCGCAGTATCGAACGCGGTTGGAGCGAGCGGGGACACCGGATCCGTCGTCACCGGAAGGTTCGCGTAACCGGTGGCGTGGCCGGTGACCACCACCGTCAACTCATGCCCCTCATCAGCGGTAACCACCGTGTAGGTGGCGAGCGTCTTCGCCGGAATGATCGCGACATCATCCCGCTTCCAGACATAGGTGAACGTCACAGAATCCGGAAGCCAGACGCCGGGATCCACGGTCAACACCTGTCCAGTCGTCGGATCCCCCGTGATCGTCGGAGCCGTATCAACGACCAAAGTTCCCGCAGCAACAGGGGCAGTCGCGACACTGACCCGTGCGGTGACGTTGTACCGAGCCAAAACTCCGGTCGCCGTCACGGTAATCCGGGCGCCAAGGTCAGCGGCAGTGAGGACATAGGTGTCCGACGTTTCATCCGCGATGACGGTCGTGCCACGCTTCCAGACGTAGGTGAACGAATCTGGAACCGGATCCCAGGTGCCTGGATCCGCCGTAAGCATCGAGCCCACGACAGCATCTCCCGAAATGACCGGGACCTGGGCCAGGGCGTAGTCCTGCCCCGGGATGGCGGTGCCTGCAACCGAAACGCGGGTTGCGGGCGTGTAACCCTCGCTTGAAGCTGTAACACTGAACGTGATGACGGTGGCCGCATCATCCGCGCTCACAAGATAGGTCAGGCCATTCGCGTCGGTGATCGGTTCGCCGTCGCGCAACCACTGGTACTCCAGCACATCGGGAGCCGGCGACCACGCTGTCGTAACCCCGGTCAGCGTCGATCCAACCGCGCGAGTTCCGGTCACTGTCGGCGTGGGCGTGGTCGTAAAGGTAGCCAAGATAACCGTCGCCGACGATGTGCTGGTGCGCGATTGACTCGCATACCCTGGCTTCGTGCCGGTGGTCGTCACTGAGAGTGTCTCGCCAACATCATCCGGACCCAGCAGATAGGTTGAAGCCGTCGCACCATCAATGGGCAGATCACCACGGTTCCACTGATAGCTCAAGGTCAGCGGGGCGGGCAACCACGTGCCCGAGGTTGCGGTGAGGGTGTGGCCGAAAACCGCCACACCCGCGATGGTTGGCGTGGGAGCTGAGGTCAAGGCTGCTGACGGAATCCTCACCGTCAAAGCGCTGGTCTTTGTCTCCGCGGTGTACCCCGTCTTGGTTCCCGTCACTGACACCGTCAGTGCGAAACCGACATCGACGACAGCGACGACATAGGTCGGGCTGGTGGCGCCGTCAATGGGCGCGCCAGCGCGGTTCCACTGGTAGGTGAGCGTCACCACTGCCGGGAGCCAGGTTCCCGCTGTCGCGGTGAGGGTATTCCCCAGCGCCGGTGTCCCGCCGATTATGGGCGTGGGAGCCGCTGTCAATGGCGATGCCTCGATGAGTGCGGTCGCCACGCTCGTTCGCGTGATGGAGGCATAGCCGTCCTTGGAACCAGTTACCGCCAGAGTAATTGCCTTTCCAGCATCGCCAGGGACGAGGGTGTACACGGATGAGGTTGCCCCAATGATGGCGACCGTTCCGCGATACCACTGGTAGGCGAGCGCTACGGGAAGTGGAGCCCAGCTGCCGGTAGTACCGGTGAGCAATTGCCCCACTCGTGCCGTTCCGCTGACGATCGGCACTGGCGACGCGGTGAGAATCGCTGCAGCAACGGCCACCGTCGCGCCACTGGTCTTCACAACGGCGGTATAGCCGTCTTTGGCTCCCGTAACCGCGACACTGATTATTTCGCCCTGATCAGCGATAGTGAGCAGGTAGGTGGCAAGATTCGCCCCAGAGATCGCCGTCGTTCCGCGTTTCCACTGGTAGCTGAGACTCACGGTTGCTGGCTGCCAGCTTCCTGCCGCAGCGGTTAGGGTCTCCCCCACCCGCGCCGTCCCGGTGATTGTGGGCACCGGGGTCGCCGTGAGGGTTCCCGGCGCCACGAGCACGGTCGCTAGGCTCGTCATCGCCGCGGGGGTGAATCCGGCCTTCGTGCCGGTCACGACAACGCTGATCGCTTTGCCCGAATCTCCCGGGGTGAGGGTGTAGGACGCAGACGCTGCTCCACCGATCGCTGTTGAGCCTCGCAGCCACTGATAGGCCAGATTCACCGGTGACGGGCGCCAGCTGCCACTGGTCGCCGTGAGGGTTTGCCCGACAACGACCGTTCCAGCAATTGTCGGTCGCGGTGTAGCAGAGAATACGTCAAGTACTGGCTCGGTTGGATCACTGGTGAAGGTGCGCGAGGCATAACCGGAACGCGAACCAGTAATGCTCACCGTTATTTCTGCCCCGAGGTCGCCGGTGGAAATCACGTAACTAGCCGCGTTGGGTGAACCATCGATGGCCACTCCATTGCGCATCCAGCGATAGGTTATTGCTGTCGCGAGAGGCGCCCAGACACCGGGGTTCGCAGTCAGCGTCTGTCCGACTGACGCTATTCCGGCGATCACCGGAATAGCGGTGCGGGTAAACGTGGCGGCAACCACCGGAACTGTGGGGTCGCTCACTGTTGTTGCGGACGTGTAGCCAGCTTTGGAGCCGGTGACAATGACGGTGATTTCGGCCCCGAGCTCTGCGCCGGTGAGGGTGTAGTTCGCCACCGTTGCACCGCTGATGACTGTGGTATCCCGAAGCCACACGTAGCTCAGTGTCACCGTTGCCGGGGCCCACGCCGCCGACGCGGCGGTGAGAGTCGCGCCCACTACTGCGCTCCCCGAAATAGTGGGAGTGGGGGTCGCGCTCAGCACACCGGCCTGAACAGGGGCGGTGACCGCACTTGAGCGAGTAATCGAGGTGTAGCCCGCTTTAACGCCGGTGACCGTCACCGAGACAGTGAAACCTTGGTCTGCCGCTGTGAGGGTGTATGAAGAGGTGGTCGCTCCGACAATCGTGGTGGCCCCTCGCTTCCACTGGTAGCGGAGACCAACGGGGCTCGGGGCCCACGTTCCAGCATCGGCGGTGAGGGTTTCCCCTACAGTCGCTCCGCCCGTCACGGTGGGGCGGGGCGATAGCGTGAGGAGGGCTGGAGCGACCGCGGTGGTTGCGACGCTTGATTTTGTGACGCTGGCATAACCATCCCGCGAACCCACCACGGTTACCGTAATGAGCTGGCCAAGATCTGCCGGCGCAAGAATATAGCTGGCAGAACTGGCCCCCAGAATGGTCGTGGAACCACGTTTCCAGCTATAGGCAAGGTTCACCAGCCCCGGGGCCCACGAGCCGGGTGTTGCCGTCAGGGTCGCGGCCACTGTCGCAGTTCCTGAAATTATCGGAAATGGGGTGCCAGTGAGGGCGCGAAGCACACTGTCGGTCTGCGCACTCAACCGCGAAACGGAGGAGAAACCAGCCTTCGAGCCGGTAACAGTGACTGAGATTCTGGTTCCAGCGTCCGCGTTCGTCAGAGTGTAGGTGGGGGTTTGTGGCGCACCGCTGATGGGCAGACCATCACGATTCCACTCGTAACCGAAATCGACCGGCGCCAAGGCCCAGGTTCCTGGCAGCGCAGTGAGGGTTTGGCCGACAACCGTGGTTCCGCTGATCGTCGGCACCGGTGACAATGCAAAAACGGCGGCGGTTATTGCCGCTGTCTTAGCGCTCGATTTGGTTACGGGCGTAAAGCCGGGGTTCGAGCCGGTCACCGCAACACTAAGAAGTGATCCCAAATCGATTGCGGCGATGCTGTAGGTGGCAGCGGTTGCACCGCCAATGCGGGTCGCGCCTCGATACCACTGGTAGGCGTAGGCAACGGGCAACGGTCCCCACGTTCCAGCGCTGGCGGTGAGCTGGGCACCGACCACCGTGCTCCCCGCAATCGTGGGGCTGGGGGTAAGGGAAAGCGTGCCAAGAATAACCGGAACACTCGCCGCACTGACTTGAGTGATGCTGAGGTAGCCGGCCTTGCTTCCGGTGACGCTCACCGAGATTGCCTTGCCGAGATCCGCTGCGGAAAGCACATAAGTGCTCGCTGTCGCACCTGGGATGACGACGCCGGAGCGCAACCATTGATTGGTAAGGGTCACGACGGCGGGCAGCCAGGAGCCTGTCGTGACCGTCAGCGTCGAGCCGACGGCCAAAGTTCCGCTAATCAGCGGAGTCGGTGTTGCGCTGAGATTCTCTGGCGCTGTGGAAGCTGCGGTCGTTAGGGCACGGGAGGCAGTTGCTTGCGCGACGGCCGCTGGTCGGACAGACAAGGCGGGCTGGACGGCAGAAGCGGGCTGGACGACTCCACCGACGACGAGCGAAACGGTGGCGACACATGACGCGAAGAGTGAGACGAGGCGACGCGCCTTTGTTGTGTGCGGCGGTGTCATTATTCTCCACGGTGCCCTGGGGAGCGGGTGGAGGCATTCGGTTGCCCTCGGTCGCTCTGTGAGCGCGATTCTAACAACGAAGAGTCTTCACTTAAAGGGTGAGCGCCATTACGAAGCCCTAAATAGTCGTAATGCGAATATTTAGTGTCGGTTACCCGTGGTGTCGCTAGAACTCAGCGGGGCAACAATAACGTCAATTCCCCGCGCCCGAAGCCTCTCAATGTGGGCACTATCGGTGCGATCGTCCACAATAACGTGGTCGAATTCGTCAATCTGAACGAGCGCGTGAAGCGCCCGGCGCTCAAACTTGGTGTGGTCAATGAGAAGAATGCGTTTCGCCGAGCTCTCAAACATCGCCCGCTTCACATCCACCGTCTCCTCGGCGTGGTGAAAACACGTGTCATTGACAACGGCGGACGTCGACATGATCAGAAGATCGGCCGCTATCGCCTTGATCGCCGTCGTCGTGATGCTCCCCAAATAGGAACTCGACCAGTTCACATAACGGCCACCAAGGCCGAGAACGCTGATTTCACGGGTCGCCGGCAATTCCTGGAGCAGTGGCAAATAGTTGGTGATCACAGTCAACGGTGCGACCACCCCAAGCATTGAGCCCAGCCGCGCGGTCGTCGTCGAATCATCGAGAAAGATGGAAGCGCCCGGCGCTATGAAGGGCAAGACCGCGCGAGCGAGAGCATCCTTCTCCTCGCTTTGCTGATCGCGCCGAAACACGTCGCTCGCCTCAACGACGCTCGATGACATCGCCGTGGCCGAGCCTCGCGACTTGCGGAGCAACCCCTTCGACTCGAGTTCATCCAAATCGCGGTGAATGGTCATCAAACTGATCCCGAACGCCGCTCCCAGCTCTTCAATACGAACCGAGCCCTCACGCAACACGTATTCGGCGATCGACCGCTGACGATCGCGCTGCCTAGTGGTTTTTGTGCCCGAAATGCTCGACTCCGCGGAGTCAGCAGAGTCAGGAGAGTCAGGAGAGTGAGCGGATTCAGTGGCCAACGTCATGAGTCGCTTCCCAGACCGGTCCCATCGCCTCAATCACGCGACGGTAGCGCGCATAACTCCTCGCCTGACTAGCAACCCCCGTGGGCTGTGGCTGATAGTCGACTTGCGCACCTCCAGCACGCTCAACAGCGTCCTCGAGATCGCGATACACGCCGACGGAAACACCGGCAAGCAAACACACCCCCAACGCCCCCGCCTCGGGAGTGAGCGCCACCCGCACCTCGCTACCGAGAGCGTCGGCAAACAGCTGGCACCACCGGCGACTGTTTGTGGCACCGCCCGTGAGATGGATGCTGTCTGCCGAGAAGGCGGTTCGCAGTCGGTCGACGTGCCACAGGTGGTTGTAAACCACTCCCTCCATGACCGCGCGAAGCAGGTGCCCACGAGTGTGCCAACCCCGAATGCCGAGGAACGTCGCCGACGTGTCGATTGGCAACGGGGAACCGTACAGAAAAGGCAGGTAGACCACGTCAGACGGGTCGTTTTCGATCGCGGCGATCTCACGCTCGACAAACTCGAAAGGATCGACATCCGCTGGCAGTGCGGGACCAGTGGTCGCGCAGATTTCCCGAACAAACCACTCCATGTTGGTGGCACTTGACGGTGAAACTCCCTGATTCATCCACATTCCGGGGGTGACAAAGTTGCGCGCACACCAGTCGGGGCTGATCGACGGCGTGGCCGAAATGGCTTGGTTAATTGAATACGTTCCAGCGATGATTGACAGCGCTCCGGCGCGAACGGCGCCAGAACCAATTGCCGAACAGTCGACGTCGTGGGCGCCAGCGGCGACCGGAGTCCCCTCGATGAGCCCGAGTTCTGCCGCGGCAGCCGACGTGACGAAGCCGGCATTTGCGGTCGAATCAAGAGCGGGGGCTAGCAGACGCCAGGCATCCGGGATTCCGTAAATTTCGAGAATCTCGCGGCTGTATTCCTGCGTGCGGTAGTCGACGAACGAGAGGCTTGCCTCCGTGCGATCGGTTGAGATCTGACCGGTGATGCGGGCTTTGATCGCGTCTTTGCACGGCAGCGCGAAAGCCGCTTTCGCCAGAGTTTCTGGGTCATTCTCGCTGAACCACGCCAGCAGTGCTGCCGGGGTCGACGCGAAGGGGCCCTGACCGCTCACCGTGAGCGCTGCGGTCGAAGTGCCGTCAGCGGCCCAACGGCCCACAATGCTACGAGCGCGTGAATCCAACGACATGACTCCGGGGGCCACCGGCCGAGCATCCGCATCGACCAGATAGATGCCGTCACCGTGGGCGGTAACCCCGATTGCGGCAATCTCAGTGGCATCAACCGCGGTGTTCGCAACCACCTCACGGACGGTCTCGACAACCGCCGCCCACAGTTCATCTTGATCGCGTTCCACAAAGAACGGCTGCGGGCTGGAGGACCGAACCCGCCGGGAGGAGACCCCCACCTGGCGACCGTTCTCATCGAAGAGGACAGATTTGGTAACGGTCAGCCCGGCGTCAATTCCCAGCAGATAGCGCGCCAATGGGCTCCCCCTTCTCGGTGTTGGTGAGTCGCTCGATGTAATAGAGGTAGTCAGCGATCTCGCTCTTCACACGTGCCGCATCCCAGCCCAACTCATTGGCCATGACTTCCGCGACCACAGCGAGCACCGGGCGACCGAGGTCATTCTCGAGGCCGTGCATCGTGCGCCGGGCGACGACATCCTTCACGTGAACAGCGTGCTCAGTGCGCACTGAGAACGCGACTTCGGCGCGAAGGAGGGCGTTGGCAGCAGCGCCCGCTTCTGTGGCAGTGCTCCCGAAACCGGTCTCCGCCGTCGCCAGTTCCAGTACCGCGCCGGCGCGGGCGCCATAAATCGAGATGAGGCGATCGGCAGTGGCCTCGTCGAGGGTGGGGAACTTCGCCAGAATAGCCGTGCGAACAGCATCCGGGGCAATAACCGAGCCGAGGAACGGGGTCGCGCGCGTCGTTGACTTGGTACGCCGGATGCCCAACTCGCGCACCACGGCATCCGCGGCGTGCTCACCGAGGGTGCGGAAGGTGGTCAGCTTGCCGCCGATGAGAGTGATCAGCCCGGGGTTGTGTGGCCCGTGGTTCTTGACAATGTGCTTGCGGGTGATGGTGCCCTCAGCGCCGTCGGGCTTGTAGGGCAAGGGGCGAACACCCGTATAGGCGAAAGCGATGGAGTCGCGCGTCAGATGCGCGTCAGGGAAGACCATGTTGGTTTCGTCGATGATGTAGTCGATCTCCTCATCGTCGGGCATGGCACGATCGAGGTCGCCCGAGAAACGCTTATCGGTGCTGCCGATCAAGTAGCGCCCGAGCCACGGGATGACGAGGGTCTGGCGGCCGTCGGAGCGCGCTTCGTAGTAGACGCACTCGTCAACTGGGCCACCCTCGAAGGCATCAATCACGAGGTGGGTGCCCTTGGTACCACCGTTGAGACGAGTGGTGCCCATGGGGCTTCCGGCCAACACAGTGTCGATCCACGGTCCGGCGGCGTTCACTGTGACCTTCGCGCGGATCTCGTGACGCACGCCTGTTTCACGGTCGAGAACAACGGCACCGGCAACGCGGTCACCGTCGGTTAGCAATGACTCGACCTTGCCGTAGTTGAGGGCGGTGGCTCCCGCGGCTTCGGCAGCGAGCACGAGTTCGACACAGAGGCGTTCGGCGTAGGAAACCTGAGCGTCGTAATAAACGCCAGAACCCTGCAGGTTGGTGCGCACGATCCCGGGCTCACGCTCGATGGTCTTGGCGCGCGAGAAGATGCGGTGGTTGGGCACGGACTTGCCAGCCGAGAGCACGTCGTAGACGAGCATCCCCACCTGCAGGAGAAGTTTGGGGTTCTTATTGGTCGTATAGAAGGGCATGATGAACGCCAGTGGCTTGACGAGGTGCGGTGCCGCGCGGAGCAACCACTCGCGGTCGCGGAGCGATTCGCGCACCAGGCCGAATTCGAAGTGCTCCAAGTACTTGAGGCCCCCGTGGGCGAGGCGGGACGACCACGAGGAGGTTCCGCTTCCCCAGTCGTCCTTCTCGACGATGGCGACCTTGAGGCCGCGCAGCGCTGCATCCCAAGCCGTTGCGAGGCCGTTGACTCCGCCGCCGATGACGAGCAAATCGAACGGCTCAGTCAGTTGACCAATGGTTGTTGCTCGTGTTGGGGTGGACACGCTCTGCTCGTTGCTCTGAGACACTTTTTCTCCATGGTGAGGTGGGGCATAATTCCGTACCCCTGAAATATATAGCGTAAGTTGCGTTATATCTACCACGCATAGTGCATTATTGGTTCACACCCTTCAACGAACGCAGGTACAGCGCCCATGAGCACAGCTTTTGATCCCGGAACCATCCGATCCCTTCAGCGCGTCGCCAGCGATGATGGCTTCGTGCTGGTCTGCGCCGTTGACCACCTCGCCGAATTCGAGGAACTTCTCGGTGAGGTCGGCACCGTACCCTTTGGCGATGTTGTTCGCGCCAAGGCCGAGGTCATCGCTGCCGTCACCGGTTCGGCCTCCGCGATTCTTCTTGACCCCGGATTCGGCATCGGCCACCTCGTTGCCTCCGGCGCGTTGCCGGCCCGTACCGGCCTCATTGCCAGCATTGAAGAGGAGAACTACCGTTTTCCGAACGGCCCGCGCGGCTCCATCATGCGTGCCGGCTGGACAGCGGCCAAGGCCAAGGCTGCCGGCGCCGATCTCGTGAAGTTCTTGTGGTTCTACCGCCCCGATCTGGATGCCACCGTCGCTGCCGAGCAGCGTGCGCTGCTTCGGCGAGTTCGCGAGGACTGCGTTGCAGCGAGCATCCCCCTCGTTGTCGAGCCCATCTGGTACCCGATCGAGGCAGAAGATGCGGCGAGCGCCACGTGGCAAGCCGCGCGATTCGACGGCATAATCTCCTCGGCAATCGAAGCCGAAAGCATCGGACTCGAGATGCTCAAGGTTGAGTTTCCGGGGGATGTCAGCACCGAAGCCGGGCGCGACGCCGCAGCTCTTGCGTGCGCACGCCTCGCCTCGTCGACCAACAGCCCCTGGGTAATCCTGTCGGCGGGCGTCAGTTTTTACGACTTCGTGGTTCAACTGACCATCGCCTGCCAGAGCGGAGCCTCCGGTTACATGGCCGGGCGGAGCGTCTGGAAGGATGCCGTCACCAGCGGTGACGTCGCTGCCGTGCGCACCCGCATCGACACCCTCAACGCAATCGTGCGGGAGCACGGCACCCCGCTCGCACCGACAATCCCGCTCGAGGCCCTCATCGCCGAGGTGCCCAAGGACTGGTACGTCGGGTATGGGGAACCCCGCTCCTAACCGACTCCGAGCTCTCGGGATGACCTGTCTGTCCGTTCAGCAGGCTTGATTCCCGGTCAGCCGGTGTGTTTGTGCACCACACGCCGGAACCGGCCACATCCATCCTTCCGAACGGCGGTAAACGCTGGTGCGGATTCGGAAAAAAATTCCAGTCGCCCGCCCGGCTATTATCACCGCGCGCCACGAAGCCGCAGCCGCCACGCTGCACGGAGGCTCGAAAAGCATTGCAATCAGGTGCTTAAATCGATTCGAACGTATACAATTATTGATTGATCGAGTCATAGTGAAATTCTTTGGTGCAACAGGTTTCACAAAATCGCGGCTGCGCGTCGACTGCACCTTCATGTATTGAGAAAGTAAGAGCTCCGTGGCTAAACACTCCCTTAAGTCTCTCAAGCCCCTAACTCAACAACTTCTCGGATCACTACTCGTGCTGGCTCTCGCGCTTGGCGCAGTCTTCGCCGTCGGCGTTCAGCTTTCCAGCGCCCTCCCCGCCGCGACGGTGAGTTTCGACGCCAACGCTGGTGGCGGCACGATGACCGCCCAGACAGCCTCAACCCCCACGCCGCTGACACTGAACTCCTTCACCAGAGCGGGCAACAGTTTTCAGAAGTGGAACACCGCGGCCAACGGGTCGGGTACGTCCTACAGCGACGGCGCAACCTACGAATTTTCGGCCTCGACAACGCTCTATGCGCAATGGGTGACCAGCGGAAACGTTGTCACGTTCAACGCAAACAATGGCACCGGTTACATGGGGCCGCAGGTATCACCGGTCGCTGGCAACCTCAACTTCAACACCTTCACTCGAACCGGTTATGTTTTCACCGGCTGGACCACGGCCAGCGACGGCTCCGGAGCGAGCTATGTCGATGGCGCCCTCTTCCCCTTCAGCACCCTCAGCACTGCGCTGTGGGCGAAGTGGGCTACCGCGCCAACGCACGCCGTAACCTTCAACGCGAACGGTGGAGCGGGCACGATGAGCGCTCAGAGCTCGAATGTGTCAGCGAACCTTTCCGCGAACAGTTTCACCCTGACCGGCTCCGGTTTCAGCGGCTGGAATACGGCAGCCGACGGCACGGGGACCCCCTACGCCGCAGGAGCGTCCTACAGCTTCGCCGCTGATGTCACCCTCTACGCTCGCTGGACCCTCAACACCTACACCGTGACATTTGTGGCCAACGGCACCGGGACTTCGGGCTCGATGACCGCCCAAACGTTCACTCACAGTGTGGCTGCGGCGCTCTCGACGAACACCTTCAGCCGCACGAATTACCTCTTCGCTGGCTGGAACACTCTGGCCAACGGCACCGGAACAGCCTTTGCCGCCGGGGCTTCAACGACGTTCAGTGCGTCGACGACCCTTTATGCGCAGTGGACGAATCAGATTCCTATCGCCTTTGACGCGAATCTCGGTTCGGGCACGATGGCCCCGCAGAACTTCACTATTGCCTCGGCGGGCACGTTACCCGCAAACACTTTTACCCGAACCGACTATATGTTTATCGGCTGGAACACCCTCGCCAACGGCAGTGGCACCGCATACCTCAACCTAGCCTCGGCGACATTCTCCTCCGCAACTACCGTGTATGCGCAGTGGGTGTCCGTGCCCAGCGGTTCCGCCGGTATCGTCTTCAACCCCAACACTGGCTCGGGCACCATGACGGCCCAGGTCGCGTCGACCCCAACCGCCATCAAACTGAACAGCTACACGCCACCATCGAGCAAGTTGTTTCAGGGCTGGAACACCGCGGCCAATGGGTCGGGCACGTCCTATAGCGACGGTCAAACGTATCCATTCACCACCAACGTGACCCTGTACGCGCAGTGGGGAACAGCCGTTTCCGTCCGACTCGACGCGAACAGCGGTTCGGGCACGATGGCCTCGCCGAGCTTTACTTACAACGTGCAGGGTACGTTGCCCGCAAACACCTTCACTCGAACCGATTACATGTTTATCGGCTGGAACACGATTGCCGTCGGTGGTGGCACCGCCTATCTCGACCTCGCCTCTGCCACCTTCACCGCGCATACGACGCTTTATGCGCAGTGGGTCTCCGTGCCGAGCGGTTCAGCAGGCATTGTCTTCAATCCCAACGCTGGAACCGGAACCATGACGGCTCAGGTCGCCTCGGCCCCAACCGCCATCAAGACGAACGGCTACACGGCGCCCTCCGGATCCGGAAAGGTGTTGCAGGGCTGGAACACATCAGCCAACGGATCAGGTACCGCCTACGGTCCCGGAGCGCAGTATCCGTTCACCACAAACGTGACCCTCTATGCGCAGTGGGGCTATCAGGTTACGTTCAACGCCAACGGTGGTTCTGGCACAATGGCGCCGCAAGTGGGGTTTGTCTCCACGACGAACCTCGCCGCGAATACGTACACGCAGGCGGGCTCCGTGTTCATCGGTTGGACAACCAACCAAACGCTCACTGGAACCACCTCGACGTCTTTCTATGGCGACGGGGCGAGTATCGCCAGTGGCACGTTTACCACCGCCAAGACGCTTTATGCCCAGTGGGCGCCGGGCACCGCCGGCGACTTTGGCGTGATTTTCCTCGGCAACGGGGGCGCAACGTCGGGGGCGGTCACCGTGACCTATCAGACGGCGAGTGGCTCCACGGCCCTCACCGCCAACCCCTTCATTCTGGCCGGTAATACCTTCCTGGGGTGGGCAACGACATCGGGGGCGACAAGTGCTACCTACGCCGAAGGAACGCTCTATTCCTTCACCGCTTCGAAGATGCTCTACGCAGTGTGGCAGACCAACAAAGTTACCTTTGACGCCAACGGTGGCACGGGCACGACCGCCGCACAGAGCTCGACAACTGATGCAACGCTGACGACCAGCGGATTTACCAGGTCGGGCTTCGTATTCAGCGGGTGGAATACCGCGACCGATGGATCAGGTGTGAGCTACGGCCAGAACGCGACCTATCCGTTCAGCATTTCGAACAATTCGGCCAAGTTATATGCCCAGTGGACCGTGGTGCCCTCCGGAAGCTTCTACGTGATGTTCCTCGGAAACAGCGCCTCGGGTGGCTCGATGTTGCCGCAGATTTCTGCCACGAATGCGGCACTCACCCCGAACGCCTTCACTCGAACCGGCTATTCATTCGCGGGCTGGAACACGTCGAAGACCGGAACCGGTACGTCGTACACGGACGGCCAGACCTTCGGATTCGGCTCGAGCATCACCGTTTACGCAATCTGGAAGCCGATTCTGACCTACAAGGCCAATTACACCGGTGGCGCGCCTGACATCGCCCAAATCGTGACAACTCCGACATCCCACAACCTGGCTCCCCTCACCTTCTCGCGCACAAACTATGCCTTCGTTGGCTGGAATGACGCCGCTAATGGTTCGGGCACGTGGTACCTCAACAGCCAAACCGGCATCAGCACTTTCACCACTCCGACAACACTGTATGCGCAGTGGGTTGCGGTGTCGGGTTCGCAATACCTTGTTACTTTCTGGCCAGCTGACACAACCGTCGCGCCCACCACGCAACTTTCGGCAGCGTCGGCTGCGCTCAACGCCCCGCCATCCACGACTACGGCCGCGAAGACTTTCCTCGGCTGGGCGACATCATCCGGCGGTTCCGTCACCTACCTCGATGGGGCGACGTATCCGTTCAGTGCCAACATCATTCTGTATCCGGTCACTCAGGCGAACACCGTGACCTTTGATGCCAACGGCGGCACGGGCTCGATGTCCAATCAGACGGCGAGCTCGAGCACGAAACTGACGGTTAAAAACTTTACGCGAACCGGGTTCACCTTCAACGGCTGGAAAACCAACGCAAATGGCAGTGGCACCTCTTATGCCGACAAAGCCTACTACTCGTTCCAGAACGCGAACATGACGGCGACGCTCTACGCACAGTGGACGCCATCCGGATATTCGGTCACTTTTAACGCGAACGGTGGCGCGGGAACAATGGCGGCCCAGGCAGCTGCGTTGGCCGCATCCGTTGCTCTCTCACCGAATCAGTTCAGCTACTTTGGCAAAGTCTTCACCGGCTGGACCACTGCAGCCGACGGCACCGGAACGAAGTACGCCGATGGCGCGAGCGTCACCTCCTCGTCGAACGTCACTCTCTACGCACAGTGGGCGACCATCACCACCCACGTCGTCCATTTCGATGCCAACGGCCTCACGACCGGCACGATGGCAGACGCCACCACGTCGACAGGATCTCTGGTTTTGCCGGTCAACACGTTCTCCGGTATCGGTGCGATTTTCTACGGCTGGAACACGGTCGCCGATGGCTCGGGAACCGGCTACGCCGACCATTCTCAAATGACCGTTGCGGCTGACACAACTCTGTACGCGAAGTACATCACCTATGACGCCGGCCAGGTCAGCATTTCTTTCGACGGGAACGGTGGAACCGGCACGCCGGTGCGGCCTCTCGTTGGTCTTCCCGCAGCCACCGGCACTGCTCCGGCGAACCCATTCCTGCGACCGGGATTTGTGTTCGCGGGCTGGAACACGACCGCCGACGGTACGGGAACAACCTATGCCCCCGCTGCGACGTTGACGTTCGCGGATACCAACACCACGCTGTATGCGAAGTGGACCCAAACCTGGTTCACCGTTACTTTCTACGGCAACAACGGTTCGGGGACCATGACCCCGCAGACGTCAAATAGCGCGTCGAACTTGACGGCAAACTCCTTCACGCGCCCCAATTACACCTTCGCGGGCTGGACCACTGCCGCCGATGGGACTGGGACGAAGTATGCGGACTCGGTCTCCTACCCGTTCACTGCGGATAGGACACTGTATGCGCAGTGGACAGCGACTGCATTCACCGTGACTTTTGTGGCCCAGGGTGGAACTGGCACCATGCTCGACCAGACCTCACCGAAGGCCACAGCGGCACTGCAGGCGAATGCCTATAGTCGACCGGGCTACGTTTTTGCCGGCTGGACCACAAACGCCGACGGTACGGGAACGCCGTATACCAACGGACAGAACTACGGCTTTGCCGCGGATCTCACCCTCTACGCTCAGTGGACCGCGATCTACACCGTAACGTTCGACAACAACACTGGCACGGGTGCCATGGCGACCCAGAGCGGAAACACTTCCACCCCTCTTAACGTCAGTGGATTCTCCAAGTTCAGCTACCTCTTCGCGGGCTGGAACACGGCTGCCGACGGCACTGGGACGACGTACCTCGACGGAGCAACCTACCCCTTCACGGCATCGACCACGCTCTACGCGAAGTGGACGCTCATCACCTTTCCGGTCGTCTTCGACGGCAACAGCGGGTCCGGTTCGATGTCAACGGTCCGCGGCATCGGAGCCCTCACGTTGCCCACGAACACGTTTACCCGCGTTGGTTACACCTTCTTGGGCTGGGCCCAGACAGACAGCGCTCCTACGGCAACCTTTGTCAACCAGGGTGGAATCACCGTGACTTCCGCGATGACTCTCTACGCCGTGTGGCGCCCGGACCCGCACACCGTGACCTATGACAGCCAAGGCGGTTTGACTGTTCCGTCCGCGACCTTCGTCACCGACGAAACGCTCACGCTACCAGCCGACCCAACGCGCGCCGGTTACATCTTCACCGGTTGGTTCTTCGCGAGCTCGGGTGGTGCAACCCTTGGCGCCTTCTACTCGCCCAGCCCCGCTGACCTTACTCTGTACGCGCACTGGACGGTCGACTCTCACACCGTCACTTACGACACCCAGGGTGGCTCCACCGTCCCGTCGGCAACGTTCAACACCGACGCAACAATCACCCTGCCCGCTGACCCGACCCGAACCGGCTACACCTTCACCGGCTGGTTCGTCGCAAGCTCCGGCGGAACCGCCCTCGGCTCCACCTACTCACCCGGCCCTGCCACAGACCTCACCCTCTACGCGCATTGGAGTGCCAACAGTCACATCCTGACGTATGACTCCCAAGCTGGCTCGCCCGTCCCGTCCGCAAACTTCGTAACCGATGCAACAATTACGTTGCACGCTGACCCGACCCGAACCGGCTACACCTTCACCGGCTGGTTCGTCGCAAGCTCCGGCGGCACCGCCCTCGGCTCCACCTACTCNCCCGGCCCTGCCACAGACCTCACCCTCTACGCGCACTGGACCGCAGACTCCCACACGGTTACTTATGACACGCAGGGTGGCTCCACCGTCCCGTCGGCAACGTTCGACACCGACGCAACAATCACCCTGCCCGCACACCCAACCCGTGCCGGCTACACCTTCACCGGTTGGTTCGTCGCAAGCTCCGGCGGCATAACGCTTGGTGCGAGCTACTCTCCAGGACCCGCAACCGACCTCACCCTTTACTCGCACTGGAGCGCCGACAGCCACACGATCAGCTATGACAGCCAGGGTGGATTGAGCGTTTCGTCAGCAGCGTTCGACACGGACGCAACGATCACCCTGCCGACTGATCCAACCCGAGATGGCTACACCTTTCTGGGCTGGTTTGTGGCCCCCACCGGTGGCACCACTCTTGGTGCAACCTACACCCACGCACCCGCATCTGACGTGACGCTTTACGCTCACTGGTCTGCCGAATCCCACACGGTCTTTTACAGCACCCTGGGGGGCTCCACCGTCTCCTCGGCAAACTTCGTCACCGACGCAACCATCACCTTGCCCTCATCCCCAACCCGAGACGGCTACACCTTCACCGGCTGGTTTGTCGCAAGCACCGGCGGCACTACCCTCGGTTCCACTTATTCGCCGGGCCCCGCCACAGATCTCACTCTCTATGCGCACTGGTCAGCTGACTCCCACACCGTCACCTATGACGCGCAAGGCGGCACCATCGTCTCATCAGCACCATTTGACACCGACGCAACCATCACCTTGCCCTCATCCCCAACCCGAGACGGCTACACCTTTGCGGGCTGGTTTGTTGCAAGCACCGGCGGCACCGCCCTCGGCAACACCTACTCGCCCGGGCCCGCCAACGACCTAACCATCTTCGCGCAGTGGAGCGCCGACAGGCACACACTCACCTACGACACCCAAGGTGGCTCCACCGTCTCCTCGGCAAACTTCGTCACCGACGCAACGATCACACTTGCCGCACACCCGACACGTGCTGGCTACACCTTCAGCGGTTGGTTTGTTGCAAGCGCCGACGGCACCGCCCTCGGCAGCACCTACTCACCCGGACCCGCCACTGACCTCACCCTCTACGCACACTGGTCAGCTGACTCCCACACCGTAAACTACGACACCCAAGGCGGCTCAACCGCCCCCTCAGCGTCGTTCCTCACCGATGGCACTATCACTTTGCCCGCCAACCCAACGCGCACCGGCTACACGTTCAGCGGTTGGTTTGTCGCAAGCTCCGGCGGCACCGCCCTCGGCGGCACCTACTCACCCGGCCCCGCCACAGACATCACTCTTTATGCGCAGTGGAGCGCCGACAGCCACACACTCACCTACGACACCCAGGGTGGCTCGAGCGTTCCGTCGGCACCGTTCCTCACCGACGCGACCATCACCCTGCCCAGTGCCCCAACACGCGCGGGCTACACCTTCACAGGTTGGTTCGTGACGACCTCCGGTGGTACCAACCTCGGTGCTTTTTATTCGCCTCCGCTCCCCACCGACCTAACGTTGTATGCACAGTGGACTGCTGAATCCCACACGGTGACCTACAACACTCAGGGTGGCTCAAGCGTCCCGTCAGCAAGCTTCGTGACGGATGCAACGATCGCCTTGCCTGGTCACCCGACTCGCCCCGGACACACCTTCACCGGTTGGTTTAGCGCAACAACGGGCGGCACCGCCCTCGGCGCCACCTACGCGCCCGCACCAGCAACCGATGTCACTCTCTACGCTCACTGGAGTGCCGACGCGGTCATAGGGTCAGCGCCTCCGATTGAGCCCGTGATTACGCCGACCCACCTTCCTTCTCCCTCTCCAACTGGTCCGGCGGTCGCAACGATTGACCTCGGCCAGGGCACAAAGAACCAGTCGGCGAGCCAGAGCCCCCTTGAAGCGTTGCTGTCGTCAGAATCGCTCACCCGTACCGTAACCCAGTTACAGCAGGAATCAATTGGGGGGTTCCGCCAAGGCAGCTCCGCCATCATCAAGATTTCGGGCGCGCGCACGGCCGGTCAGTTTGTCTTCAGCGGCGCACAGTCGATTGATACGGTCGCCATCGCGGCGGCTCTCTCAGAGTCTGAATCCCGGCAGGCCACCGATTTCGCGAAGCTCACCAGCGTCACATCAGTAGCCTCGGTTGACTGGTCAAAGGTGACGACAAAGGGGGTCACGGTTGACGCAGCGAACCTCTTCAAGGCCATCGGCCTCTCGGCACCTCGAACCCTTGCGAACCTTCCCACGAAGAAAGCCAAATCCTGGATTGAGATTCGGGGAAATGCCGTGGGCTATGTGCCCGGATCAGTGGTTTATCTTGCCGTTACGACCGACCCGATCATCTTGGCATCAGCCACAGTAGACAAAAACGGAAATGTGGCTCTTGACGGACTGCTGCCTGTCGATCTGCTCGACGCCGCCGCCCACAGCATCCGCATCGTGGGCACCCGAGACCTTCAAGGGGTGAGCGTTGGCAAGGATGGCACAATCCGGCTCGCTGACTCCACGATGAGCCAGATTCAGAACTTCGACAAGGGCACTAACGCTGTCGTAGAGATGTCAGGCGTGGGCACCAAAGGCCCTCACGTCGCCGTGCGGCTCATCGCATTGATTCACAACCTGCCGTGGTGGGTGTTGTGGATCTTCCTCGGCGTGTTGGCCTTGTTGTTTGTTGTCCGCCTGCGGAATCCTGACTCAAAGGTTGCCTTCGGAGCCCTGTGGATCTTCGCCGTGGGCGGAATGATTACCGTCGAGGTTGTGGCCTGGATGGACATCGCCTATGCCATGCTTCCGTATGCGCCGCTTGCTACCATCGTCGCCTTAGCTGCGGATGTCCTGATAGCCGTGATTCGTCGTGGCAGACACAGCGGACGCCTCGGACACGGTGAGCTAGACATCCTTTAACGGAAGGCGGGGCTGGAACTACCGAAGTAGTTCCAGCTCCGCCACCACCTTTGCCCTCAAGGCACTTTCGCGTTAGGCGCGCTGTGCCCGACGACGAGCTACGATCACCGTGGCGCCAACACCGAGAAGACCAAGCCCGGCAAGAAGGGCAAGCCCGAGGTCGGATTGAACGCCAGTAGCGGCGAGAGACGCCGCGCTTGATGCGCCAGTTCCGGAACCTGATCCGGTGCCACCGCCAGCGCCGCCACCAGTGCCGCCGCCGCCCGCCCCGCTGTCAGCAGACTGGAGCTCCCAGTTCGAGTCGATCGTTGCGTCAAGACCGCGGAGGAGCCGACCAGTCAGGACGTAGTCGGCGTCAGCGAATTGAGCAGTCGCTGCAGTGGCGGCAACCTGGGAGGCAGCAACATCCGCTGCGTCGTCACCAGAAACGTCGTACTCGTGGTTGGACTGAAAAAAGACCCATTGGTATTGCGCGCCCGGCGCGATGACCACGGTGTCGAAGGTCTGGTTTCCGACCCACTCAGTGCTGATGTCTGCGCTCGGGGCGCCGCTTTCATAGTCAGTCAGGTCAAGTGATGCTGTGTGGTAAAGGCTTGGTGATCCCCAAAAAGCAGAGTAGACCATCGATGGAGTGGCCGGGTCCCACGTCGAGAACCAGTTGTCAGAGGTGTCGAAAGTCGAATCGCCGCTGGATGTGGTACCCCGACTCACATTGTCACTCGCGTCGTAGTGAACGCCGAAAGTTACCGACTGTGCGACTCCAGAGTTGTTGGTGAGNACGTGAGTCGTGCGCATCAAGTCGCCCTCCGCGTACACCCTCACTTCGACCTGATCGTCGATGGTCTGGTCGAGTGCCCAGGTGCCCGTACCTGTGATGACAGTGTCACCGTTCGAATCAACCGAAGAATCAAAGTCAGCATTGTTAGTGAAGGGCACGCCGTTAATCTTGATGGACTGGCCGCTACAGGCGGTGCGAAGGAACGCCTCCGTGCCGCTGTACTCGGTTGAGGTGTCACCGGGAATATAACCGCTGTCGGGCAAAAAACGCATGACGTGACCCATGGCCCCGTCGTAGGAGGTCACATTCCAGCGAACGAAACTTCCATCTCCAGCGGCTGGCAAGTTCACGAAACCGGGGGTCCATCCGCTTGCGTGTGCGGCAAGTGGAGCGGAGAAAACGAGGGCAAGAGTGGCGACGGCAGTGGCGGTCGCGCGCATACGAAGGTTTTTCAGTATGGCAGGGAGGTTAGCATAATTCCTTATTCACCAAAGAATGGCCAGCCTTCGCGTGAAGGCTGGCCATTCTTTTCTAAGCTTTTCCGAAGTTCGCTGTGCTGCGGGCTACCGCACTACCGCACTACTGCGCTCCCATGCCCCCATCGACCCGGTACTGGGCACCGGTTATGAACGAACTTTCGTCCGAGGCGAGGAAGACCGCCAAATTGGAAATGTCAGCAGATTCTGCATAGCGGCCGAGCGGGATGCCAGCAGCGAAAGCCGCTTGCGCTGCCGCGGAGTCATCAGGGTTGAACCCTGCCTCGAGGCCGCGCATCATCTGGGTGTTCACCGGCGACGGGTGGATGCTGTTCACCCGAACCCCGTGCGGGGCTGCCTCCAACGCCGCACTCTTGGTGAGACCGGTGACCGCGTGCTTTGAGGTGATGTACGGCGCAAGGTTTGCGGTTCCGTCAAGCCCCGAGACCGACGAAGTGTTGATCACACTTCCATTTTTCGCGGCGTAGAGCACCGGGAGTACATGCTTGAGTCCGAGGAAGACTCCCCGAACATTGACGTTGAGTACGGCATCGAAGTCTTCGACGGGCGTTTCGATAATCGGGCGAACTTTGCCGGTAATCCCCGCGTTATTGAAGAACACGTCGATGCCGCCGAAGGCGGCGATGGTCTCGGCGACGTAACGCTTCACGTCATCTTCGTTAGAGACATCCGCCTGAATGGCGAGCAGTTCGCCCAGCGGTGCGAGCTCAGCCTTCGTGGCATCGAGCGCATCTTGGAACAGATCCACGAGAGCTACGCGTGCTCCGAGACGCAAAAAAGCTTCCGCTGTTGCGGCGCCAATCCCGCCCGCACCACCGGTGATGAGAACAGTTCTTCCTGTGAAATTAGTCAACGTATTTCCTTTGCCGTGCAATTACGGCCGGGATGTCATCACCGTGTCTACCCCGACCTAGCAGCTGACGCACGGTAACGCTTGTGGCCCTTGTGACAACGCTGAGACCAGCGGATTATTCCTCACAGAGAGCCGGGTGTGCCACGGTCAGGGCTCAGGGCTCAGGGCTCAGGGCTCAGGGCTCAGAATCCTGCTTGCATTAACGCAGCTTGCAACGAGGTGAGGTAGCCGCCACTAGTGAACGTGGCACCCCCAACCGAGGAGACGCGTGAGGATTGCGCTGCCAGGACTTCCTGACGGAGGATCGGTGCCGCCTGGTTGCTGAGTTGCACCGAGTAGTTGCCTCTGTCGGTGAGTTTGAGGGCGATTACGTCTGTGATCCTCCCCCCAGAGATAACGACTTTGACCTGCACTGTGCCGAAGGGGGTTTGAACCAGGGTCCCCGTATAAGAACCGTCAGAACTTTTCGGGGCCGGGGCTGGGGCGGGCGCTGGTGCAGGAGCCGGAGCAGGCTTCGGCGCAGGCGCGGTCGTTGGCTTGATCACCGGCACCGTTGGTGATGCGGGCACCGCCGTTGGAGCTACGGTCGCGGTCGCCGTTCCCGTCGCCGTGGCGATGGGAAGAGTTGTGGGTGTCGGTGATGGCGCGGCGTCAGACGGCGACAGTGGTTGCGGGTGCACTGCAACGTTCGCCATGGCGCTCGTCGCTAGGGAATGAAGATCCCCCACCTGCCAGCCGATGGCCAAAATCGTTGCGGACGACAACACGGCGCCAACAGCGGTTCTGAGATTCACGCGAGACGCCTTCTGTGGGCCAATTTCACCTTCATGGACGAAATAGTACGTGGCTGAAAGCCCGTTGAGGAGATCCACGCCGTTGCTGTAGTTGGCTCCCAGCACGAGCTGATTTTCGCAAATGCTGGCATCAGAAGGTCACCACGATCGGCCATGGCGCAACCGATGATTCCTACTACGAAGCAATTCTTGAGAACCGTCTCGCCCGGCTGACAAAGATCGCTGACATCTCGGACAACAGCAACGTGAGTCGCCAGCAGTTACTCGCCTCGCTTGGGCGCGCCGTGAAGCGGGAGAAGTACCTTCACGCCATCGAGCTCATGGCCCTGAGCGATCACGAGCGTGCCTGGTTCGACGACGCAGTTCGGAAACCAGTCGTGTGATGCTGATCGATCGACCACCGGCGGTGCCCCGTGTGATTCGCATCGTTGGTTCATTGTCTTAGCTCGCGCTTGGGTCGATCAACTACGTGGCAAATCGCTGCACCAGGATTTCAGCGTTCCGCAGGAGGAATTGGCACGCACTCGGCATGTTTGTGTTGGAAACGCCGCGAGGACTCGGATTCATCCTGTTGAACGGATCGACGCGGCACAGGATGCAACGGGACGGGTGACGGGCCGGGCAACCGGCCGGGGAGCGGCAAAAACGCTGTGGTAGCGAGGGCGGGACTCGAACCCGCGACACCACGATTATGAGTCGTGTGCTCTAACCACCTGAGCTACCCCGCCGCACGCTGTACACCCGAGAGACCAAGCGTTCACACGCTCAAGCTCTCGAAGGACAGACGAGCCCCCTGTGGGAATCGGACCCACTACCTCTTCCTTACCAAGGAAGTGCTCTACCAATGAGCTAAGGGGGCGCACATTACAAGTGCCACGCTGTGAAGCGCAGCACCGCTTTGGCACCGTAAGAGACTATCACCTCGGCGGGCACCCAAAAGTACACTCCGAGCGGTGCCAAACCGCCGATCAGACGACACCGGGCAACTGCCACAGACTGAACGACGGGCCGTCGCCAGAAACCGTCAAACCGGCGAGCGATCCGGTGCCCACCGCCTCAACCACAGCGGTCCCAAACAACAACTCGGGCAAACCGACAACACTGCCCTGGGGCAGCGTAAACGCGAAGGAGGCTCGAGCAGCCACCACCAGAATGCTCTCGGCGGCGTGCTCGCGGATGAACACCAGCACATCATCGTCGACGTGAAGCCAACGGATGCCCCCGGCATTCAAAGCAACGTGCCCGGTGCGCAGATGGATGAGCGCGCTGTACAGGTCGATCGTCTCGGCGGCGTCACCGATACTCTGCCACGGGATCGGCGAACGCGAGTGTTCGCCATCGTCGCCGGTTAGCGCGAACTCGTCGCCCGCGAAGATCACCGGGATGCCCGGCAGCGTCACCGAGAGACCAAACGCCACCGGCAGAGCGCCCTCGAGAGCACTGGTCAGAAACCGCGCGGTGTCGTGGGTGTCGATGGCGTTCATGTTGTGTAGGCGCACTCGCCACGGGAATCCGGCCGAAAACTGCTGGTGCGCGGCGAACACTTCGTGACCGCTGTAGTGCGGGATGGTGCCGTAGGGCAGCCCGAAGAACCACGATTTTTCGACCCGCTTCGAGAGCCAGCCCCACAGTGGCCGCGTGAAGTTGGCGTACGTCATAGCCCCGTGCCAGGCATCTCCCTGAAAATCACTGAGGGCATCGTTGGTGGATTCGCCCAACAAAATGGTGTCCGGGTTCACCTCAACCATCGTCTTGCGGATGATCTGCCGCACCTCAGTGTTGAGATCCTCATCGAGGTAACGCCCGGTCATGTTGGCGACATCGATGCGCCAGCCGTCCAAGTTGTAGGGCGCTTTCAGCCACTTCGCGACCACCGAATCCGGGCCCTCAATGAAGCGCCGGCGAAGCTCGGTCGACTTCCAGTTGAACTTGGGCAGGGTGGAGACCCCCAACCACGACACGTAGTCGTTCTGGGCGGCGTCCTTCCAGAGGTAGAAATCGCTCTCGGGGGCCTCAGGATGCCGGTGGGCGGCCTGAAACCATTTGTGGGCATCCCCGGAATGGTTTGAGGTCAGATCGCCGACCACCCGTAGGCCACGGGCGTGGGCCGCCGCAACGAGCGCGATGAACGCCTCGTCACCCCCCAGCAGCTCATCGACTTCGTCGAAGGAGAGGGCGTCGTAGCGGTGGTTGGAGCGGGCCGGAAAGATCGGCGTCAAGTAGACGAGCGTGACCCCGAGACGGATCAGGTGGTCGAGGTGCTCCGCGATGCCCTGCAGGTCACCCCCGAAGAACTGTCGTGGGGTGTCCGGGCCGATATTAATCGGTTCATCCGTCCACGCAGCGGGCAACGCCCACTCTGGCAGGGCCCGGGAGTCGGCGGCAGCTGAGCGGGCAAAGCGGTCGGGGAAGATCTGGTACATCACACTGTTGGCCGCCCAGGCAGGCGCTGGCTCGTAGGTGAGGAGTTTGAAGTCGTCAAAGTCGAGGGTTTCGATGGTGTGCAACCCGGAGGCGTTGAGCCAGCGCTGCGTGCCGTCGGCGAGGAAGATCAGGAAGCGATAGCCGTGGACGGGGTTTTCGACCTCGATCGATGCCTCCCACCAGTCCCAGCCGTCAGCGGAAGAAGCGCCAGAAGACACCAGCACAGCATCCGAAAACCGGGGTTCGTGGTCGGGGTTGGAGCGCGTCTTGACCGCAGTAACCTGACCGAACGCCAGCGGGATGCGCACCCGCACCACAACCTGCTCGCCCAGACTCGGGGCCGAGTTGGAGACGTAGAGTTCAGAACCATCGTGGTGAGGAACTAGGCCTAGTTGTGTCGTCATTATTGCTACCGTTCCGGCGGGCACACCGCCCAACTAGTGGCCAGCAGGGGNGATTCCAGAGTAGTGGGATGGCCGAGCCTGACAGCGCACCCATAGAGTGGTGACATGACACGCGCAACGAGTCCTAACCCTGTGACCCAGCTCGATGAGCACATTGCGGTCGGTGGTGAGTGGTGGCGTAGCGCCGTGATTTACCAGATTTACCCCCGCTCCTTTGCTGACTCAAACGGTGACGGAATCGGTGATTTGGCCGGAATCACCGCGCGCCTCGATGCCCTGTCGACGCTGGGCGTTGATGCCATCTGGCTGTCACCGTTCTTCACGTCGCCTCAAAAAGATGCCGGCTACGACGTGGCCGATTACTGCAACGTTGACCCCCTCTTTGGGACCCTCGCGGATTTCGACCGGATGCTCACCCGCGCCCACGCTCTGAAGCTCAAGGTCATCGTTGACATTGTTCCGAACCACACCTCCGACCAGCACGAATGGTTTCAGAAGGCCCTCGCCTCGCCCGAAGGTTCTCAAGAACGCGGTCACTACATTTTCCGCGACGGTCAGGGTGAGCGCGGCGAGATAGCTCCCAATAACTGGGAATCGGTGTTCGGTGGCCCCGCTTGGAGCCGCATCACCAACCCCGACGGCACCGCTGGCCAGTGGTACTTGCACCTGTTTGATTCGAGCCAGCCCGACCTCGACTGGGAGAACCCGTGGGTGCGCGAGCAGTTCCGCGACATTTTGCGGTTCTGGTTGGACCGCGGCGTCGATGGCTTCCGGGTGGATGTTGCGCACGGCATGATCAAGGCTGCTGGCCTGCCCGACTACACCCCTCCGGTTGACGGTGGGAGCATGGGCGGCGGCGACGGAAGCGGAAGCGGAAGTGAAAGCGCTGACGCCCCCACCCCGCCTTACTGGGCACAGGATGGCGTGCACGAGATCTACCGTGATTGGCGCTTGGTGCTGAACGAATACGAGGGTGACCGAGTGCTCTGCGCTGAAGCGTGGGTCGAGCCGCTGACGAAGCTTGCCCGCTGGGTGCGTCCGGATGAGATGCACCAAGCCTTCAACTTCTCGTACCTCGAGACTCCGTGGGAGGCCACAGCGCTGAGAGCCGTAATCAATACCTCCATCAGTGCGTTCGCCGGGGTGGGCGCGCCCAGCACGTGGGTGCTGTCCAACCACGACGTGGTTCGTCACGCCAGCCGTCTCGCACTCACCTTTGATAACCCGCAGGGTGTTGGGATTGGGCCGGACTCCCCCAGCCGTCCAGACCCGGTTCTGGGCCTTCGTCGAGCCCGCGCGGCAACAGCACTGATGCTCGCGCTCCCCGGCAGTGCGTACCTCTACCAGGGCGAGGAACTGGGTTTGCCCGAGGTTATCGATCTGCCGGCGGCCGCGCGTCAAGACCCCACCTGGTTTCGCACCAACGGGGAGCGCTATGGCCGCGATGGTTGTCGGGTGCCGATTCCGTGGGAAACGACGGGTGCCACCTATGGCTTCAACAGCACGGGGGTGAGCTGGTTGCCGCAGCCGCTGGATTGGGCCCCGCTCTCTCGTGAAGCACAGAGCGGCGTCAACGGCAGCACCCTGGAGCTGTATACCGATGCTCTGCGCCTTCGGGCTGAGCTGAATCTCGGATTCGGTAGCGTCCAGTGGATCGACGGCTTGCCTGAGGCCGTCGTCGCTTTCACCAACGGTGAGCTCACGGTCATCGCCAACACCGGCGACACCGACGTTGAACTGCCCGGCGAACTGATCGCTCGCTACCGGATCGTGTTAAGCAGTGGAGAAACCGCTGCCGGGTTTGTGGCAGCAGACACCACTCTGTGGCTCCACAGCAACACCGGAGCCGATGTCAGCTAGTTGGTGACGTGGGCCTTCATCCAGGCGAACGGGTCGACCTGAACACCACCGAGGTGAATCTCGAAGTGCAGGTGGGCCCCGGTTGACGAACCTGTCGAACCAACCAATCCGATCAGGTCGCCTACTTTGACCGCCTGCCCGGCCTGAACCACAACCGAGCCTGTCTGCATGTGGCCATACACACTGTCGAAAGCCAGGCCGTTGACGTTGTGTGAGATGACGACGGAGTTTCCGAGGCCCCAGCTTTCGACGTCGTGGGCGGTTACGACTCCATCCGCCACTGCCAAAATTGGTGTTCCGTAGCCCGGCACGAAGTCAACGCCCATGTGCATGCTGGAGCACCCGCGACAGGGTGCCACTCTCGCTCCAAAGCCAGAGCTGATCGGCGACACGAAAGGGAACGGCCAGCGGATGGCACCCGAGGTTATCGAGTAGCTGTAGCTGAGGTTTCCGTACCGTTGACGGAGTTGGTCCGCATAAGAGGTGACGGTGAACTTGCCACGATCGGTGGTGGCACTGGCGACAACATTGGCCGATACGGCCATTGACTGGTCACCCTCTTTGCTGACCGCTGGTGCGGGGGATTCCGCAAGCTCTTGGCTCGTGGGCATGAACGCGTTCGCTGGCACGGTTGTCCCCACCAGGAATGCGGCAGCAAAGATCATGACAACGCCGGTGAAAAGGTGCTGCGTAAGGCGCTTCTTCGCGGGTTTGCGAGCGGAACCCTGCGCATTTTTTTGGGTCGGCGGAGCAGTTCGCGCGTAGTTTCGTCCGCCCCGGGCAGACGTACCACCGGCCGGTGCGGTTGCAGCTTCGCCACGACGCTCCCTGCTGGGGTACGTCGATTCGGCGGTGGGCGTGGTCGGCTCCGAAAAGACGCTGGCGGCCGGTTGGGTGGGCGCAGCCTGATACCCACTGGCCTGCAACATTTCCATTTCCCGCAGTTGTCGACGGGTGAGGGGCACACCACCAGCGGGAGGCGCTGCCGCAGCGGGGGGCGCTGCCGCAGCGGGGGNGAACGATGCGGGAGTGAAGGATGCGGGAGTGAAAGCGCTTGGAGACGCCACGGGGGGCGCAACAGGGTTGGGTACGAACGCTGCGGGGGTGACCGCCGCCGGAGCAGAGGGTGCCGGAGTGAACGCCGCCGACAGCACTCGAGCAGAAGGCGCTGGGGTGAAAGCCGCCGAGACGGCTGGGGCGGAGGTTGTGCCTGCAGAAACCGTTTCGGTCGCGGCTGTCACGGTTGGGGCGGTTGGGGCGGTGATAAAGCCCAGGGCCTCGAGGCCGTTAAACGAGTCGCCTGCCTTGTCTCTTTTTGATGACTTACTCACAGTGCGGCAACCCCCACTGTGCCCACGTTCACTTTGTCACTGCTCGCAAAAAACGCCAGCGGGCAGGTGATGGTGTGCAGGGGCATTGCGTGTTTCTCCTGTAAGAACGGGCCTAACACTCGTGAGTTAAACCCACTTCTTGGTCACTCGTTACTGTGAGCACACGGGCCACTTATGTAACGGATAGATAAACACTAGCCATTCTGGGGAGTTTCTTCCAGCCCAGAATGGTTAGCGCTCCAGTTTTCCCAGCACTTTCTCTAGTTTCTGCGCCAGAACGGGGGTGCCCGCGAGGATGAACTCTGCGCTGGGCGCCACGCCATTCCAGCCTGTGACTCGGGCACCAGCCTCACGTGCAATCAGGGTTCCGGCGGCGTGATCCCACGGGCTCAACGTTTTTTCGAAGTACACATTCACTCGGCCACTGGCAACCGCACAGAGGTCAAGAGACGCTGCACCCAGTCGCCGGATATCCCGAACATCCGGCAACAAAGCGGCAACAACGGCACCCTGTTGTGCCCGCATTGCAGAGTCATAGGCGAAGCCGGTAGCGACGAGCGCTTCGGAGAGTTCAACCTCTGGTGCGACCCAAATCGGTGCGTTATTGAGCGTGGCCCCGCCACCGAGGGTCGCCGCATACACTTCGCCGATTGCTGGGCCAACAACGCAACCAGCGAGCGCCTGCCAGGTGAGCGGATTCGGATCTCCCTCAACAACCGCGATACTCACACCCCAGTGCGGTATTCCGTAGAGGTAGTTCACTGTGCCGTCGATCGGATCGACCAACCACGTGAGCCCGCTAGTCCCGGCCTCCGCCCCACTCTCTTCACCGAAGAATCCATCGCCCGGGCGAGCGTCAGCCAGCATGGAGCGAATGAGCTGTTCAGTCTCCCGATCGGCGAGGGTGACAACATCCACCGGTGACGACTTCAGTCCCGCGACCTCCACGCCCTCGGAGCGACGACGGAGGGCGAGCTCCCCCGCGGCCTGAGCAACGGTGGACGCGATTAAGAGGAGGTCGTCATAAGCCATAAACACAGCGTATGGCACGGATTCGGTGGCCCAGTGGGCGGTGAAGACGCGCTCTAGTTAGAGGCCGTGCATTTGGTGGCGAGTGAGGGATTCGAACCCCCGAATGCTGAGCAGTCTGATTTACAGTCAGATCCCTTTGGCCGCTTGGGTAACTCGCCAGGGCGCCCCCGTGCAGGTGTAGTCACCCATCCGAGCGCGCTGAATAAGAATAGCGCGACTTTTGTGCCCCGAATGTCACTTTTGCCGACTTCGAACCACAAAACCGAGGGTTGACGTTGGCAAGGTTCGTGCCACAAGGGTTCTAGCATGGACGTATGGCAGATTCTTCGTTCGATATCGTCAGCAAAGTCGACAAAATGGAGGCGGACAACGCCGTCAATCAGGCTCAAAAGGAGCTTGCCCAGCGTTACGACTTCAAAGGTGTTGGCGCGTCGGTGGAGTGGAGCGGCGAGAAACTGCTTCTGAAGGCCAGCGCCGAGGAGCGCGTGAAAGCCGTCCTCGAGGCCCTGGAACAGAAGTTCATCAAGCGAGGCATCTCTCTTCGCAGTTTGGATGCGGGCGAACCGTACCCCAGCGGTAAGGAATATCGCATCGAGGTTTCACTGAAGAACGGTATTTCTTCGGAGGACGCCAAGAAGGTGTCGAAGATCATCCGCGACGAAGGCCCCAAGGGCGTGAAAAGTCAGATTCAGGGCGACGAGCTCCGCGTGCAATCCAAGAGTCGCGATGACCTTCAAACGGTCATGGCACTGCTTAAGGGAAAAGACCTCGACGTCGACCTTCAATTCGTCAACTACCGCTAGAGCCGGATGACCGGTCGCGAGCCGGCCTCAGGTTACTAGACTGCGAGTAATGCAACTCGACGGCTGGTTCACCATTGCGATAGCGGTAGCGCTCATTGCGATCGATTTTGTGATCCGGATTCTCGCCGTGGTGATCATCCCGCGCAACCGCAGACCACAAACCGCGATGGCGTGGTTGTTGGCGATCTTTTTCCTGCCCTACGTCGGAATTCTGCTGTTTCTGACCTTCGGGTCCCGGCGCCTTCCCAAAGGGCGGCGGGCAAAACAGCAGGAGATCAATACCTACATTGTGGAGACCACCGAGGGGGTGGAAGATGTCGGGGGCGATCATCCGTGGCTCGATCCAATTGTGACCCTCAACCGGCACCTCGGTGCCATGCCACTGGTGGGTGGTAACACCGCCGCACTCCACAGCGATTACCTTGGTGCGCTGGAGGCGATGACGGCAGCCATTGCCGACGCCAAGCACTACGTGCACGCCGAGTTTTATATCTTCGCCCTCGATGCCACCACGGCTCCATTCTTTGAGGCTTTGGAGGCTGCGGCCGCCCGCGGTGTCACCGTTCGGGTGCTTCTGGACCACGTGGCCGGGTTGCGCACTGTTGGTTACCGCCGCACCCTCCGCCGCCTCAATGCGATGGGTGTTCGTTGGGCCCTCATGCTCCCGGTGCAACCGCTCAAAGGAAAGTGGCAACGACCCGACCTTCGCAACCACCGCAAGATTTTAGTGATCGACGGCGTGGTGGCCTTTACCGGCTCTCAGAACATCATCGACTCGACCTACAACAAGCGCGATAATCGTCGCCGCGGCTTGCATTGGAAAGACTTGATGGTGCGCTTCGAGGGCCCCATTGTGGCCGGTATCAACGCCCTCTTTGTGACCGACTGGTACACCGAAACGAACGAGCTTCTGCTGCGGGAGGCGGCGACCGAGCCGCGCATCAAAAGGGCTCACGCCCTCGACGCTCAGGTGGTGCCGAGCGGCCCGGGTTTCGACGGTGAGAACAACCTTCGACTGTTCAACTCGTTGCTCTACGCGGCTCAGGAAAAGATCATCATCACGAGCCCCTATTTTGTGCCGGATGAATCGATGCTCTACGCGATCACTACGGCCGCGCAAAAGGGCATTGATGTCCAGTTATTCGTTTCAGAGGTGGCCGACCAATTTTTGGTTTATCACGCGCAGCGCAGCTACTACGAGGTGTTACTTGAAGCGGGCGTGAAAATCTGGCTCTACAAGGCTCCGACGGTGCTTCACGGCAAGTTCTTCACCATCGACGATGAGGTGGGAGTGATCGGTTCGAGCAACATGGACATGCGCTCGTTCAGCCTCAACCTCGAAATCTCCGTGATGGTTCACGGTCGTGAGTTTGTGAAGGACTTGCGCACTCTAGAGACTGAGTACCGAGCATCTAGCAGCGAGCTCACGCTAGAAGCGTGGATGCAACGCCCCCTCGCCGGCCGGGTACTCGACAACATCGCTCGACTGACCGCCGCGGTTCAGTAGGGATCAGCCCTGGCCGAACAGGCGAGCTCGGAGCCGAGCATTAGCGAGCGTTAGCGAGCGTTAGAGACGCGAACCATCTCATCACGCGGAACAACCTTGATGCGGGTGCGGCCCTCTGCGGCGCCCAAAGCGAGCTCATGCTCGTCCAAGTGGTGCCAGCCGTCGAGGTTCGTGTATTCAACCCCACGCGCAGCGAGCAGCGCAGTGATCGCCGCCTCAGCGGGCTCAGCGGGACTCCACCAGTTGGCCTGATCGTTGACCACGTGCTTGATGGTCTCCATCGCGTCGCTCTTCGTGTGGCCGATGAGGCCGACCGGCCCGCGCTTGATCCAGCCGGTGGCGTAAATGCCATGCACGAGTTCGTCGTTGTCGTCGATGACCTGACCCTCACGGTTGGGAATGACTCCGCGGTGAGCGTCAAAGGGAATGTCGGTCAGTGGTGAACCGAAGTAGCCAACAGCGCGGTAGAGCGCCTGAACTGCAATCTCACGGATCTCGCCGGTGCCCACCACCCCACCCTCGCCGTCTGGTCGGGTGCGCTCGAAACGCAACGCCTCCACCGTTTCCGTTCCGACAACTTCGATCGGGTTGGCATAAAAGTGCAGGTGCAGACGCCGGGATGCTGTGCCCGGCTCGCGGGTACGCCACTGGTTGAGCACCCGGTTGATGACCATGACCTGCTTGTTGGTTTCGATAGCAAGCTTCGAGGCCTCGTCGTACTCGAAATCTTCGTCGTGGAGGATCATGTCGACATCGTCGAGTTCGCCGAGCTCACGAAGCTCCAGCGGGGTGAACTTCACCTGCGCTGGGCCGCGGCGGCCAAAGACGTGTACATCGGTGACGGGCGACTGCTTAAGCCCCTGATAGACGTTGTCAGGGATCTCGGTCGGCAGAAGGTCATCGGCGTGCTTGGCCAGCATGCGGGCCACATCAAGCGCGACATTGCCGTTGCCGAGCACCGCAACCTCGCGCGCCTGAAGCGGCCAGGTGTGCGCAACATCCGGGTGCCCATCAAACCAGCTGACGAAATCGGCGGCACCATAGCTGCCCGGCAGATCGATGCCCGGGATGTCGAGAGCTGAATCGCGAATTGCTCCGGTCGAGAAGATCACCGCGTTGTAGTGACGTTTGAGGTCTTCGAGGGTGATGTCGCGCCCGAACAGCACGTTGCCAAAAAGGCGGATCTTGCCGCTGTCGAGCACCTCGCGTAGCGCGGTGATGATGCCCTTGATGCGTGGGTGGTCGGGGGCAACACCGTAACGCACCAAACCGTAGGGCGCAGGGAGTTGTTCGAAAAGGTCGATGGAGACATCGAACTGCTTCTCCGCTTTGAGCAGGATGTCTGCCGCATAAATTCCGGCGGGGCCTGCTCCAACGATCGCCAACCTCAGCGTGCTCACGGTTCTTCCTCTTCTTGTCGTTCTGTCACGCGTACTGTTCCGCGCGCTTGCGGGCACGATCCCGCGGGTGGTGCCGCGCGAGCTACCCCACGGTGTGCAGTGGGTGGTTAACTGCTTCTTTCGACAACAGTATCGGCGAAACGGGTGAGCGCCTTCTTCACTGGCCCTTCGGGCAACGGGGCGAGAGCCTCCACGGCTTCGCGCGCCCACCGGTGCGCTTCAGCGCGGGNGCGCGCGGTCACCTCGTGGTGACGCAATTCTGCGATTGCGGACGCTAGTTCTTTTTCTGCCGCCATATCAGATGTGCCCGTGCCGTGTCCAGCGGTCGGATCCGCGTTCAGCGACGCACTCAAACCGGCACTAATGCCCGCACTCACATCGCGGTCGAGCCGGTCGAGAAGTTCGGCGGAGGCCGCGTTGCTGCCGGCTTCCGCACGCAGGTACAGCATCGGCAGGGTTGAGACACCGCTGCGCAAATCGGTTCCGGCGATCTTGCCCGTGTCTGTCGACTTCTCGGAAAGGTCCAAGACGTCATCAATGAGTTGAAAGGCGACCCCGATTTTTTCTCCGAAGGTCACCACCGGCACGCGATATTCCTCGGGAGCACCAGAAAAAAGTNCCCCCATTTCGGCAGCGGCGGCAATCAGCGAGCCGGTCTTGTCGGCGAGCACCGAAATGTAGTGACTGATCGGATCTTGGCCTTCACGGGGACCAATGGTTTCGTGCAACTGCCCCAGGCACAAACGCTCGAAGGTGTTCGCTTGCAGAAGGATTGCTTCCTCGCCCAGAGCGGCGACCAGTTTGCTTGCTCGAGCAAACAGGAGATCCCCGGTGAGGATGGCGATGGAGTTGCCCCACACCGCTTGCGCCGTGGGCACTCCGCGGCGCATCTGCGCTTCATCCATCACGTCGTCGTGGTAGAGCGAGGCAAGATGAATCATCTCAATCGCTTTTGCCGCCGTTATCACGCGGTCGTTGATGCCGGCGCCCAATTGGGCGGTCAGGAGCGTCAACACGGGACGCACTCGTTTGCCACCGGCGTTCAGTAGGTAACGGCTGGTGACGTCTGCCAGGTCATCAGCGAAAGTAATTTCGTCGAACAGCCCCGCCTCCACCTGAGCGAGGGCATCTTCAATGTCTGCAACAAACTTCTTCTCGCCACTGGAGGCAAAGAGTCGTTCACCCAGCCCCAACGACGCGCTCAGCGTGTTGGTGGGGTGAGCAGACGGAACGCTCGGATTCACTCTCGGGCCGATCTGTGGGGAAGCCGGGAGGCTTCAGCTGACTATGACGAGGAGGGGGAGGTTCTTGAATTGGCTGCTGCAGGCTTGGTTGCTGCCGCTTTGCGCTTGGTGACGGAGGCGAGGACTGCAGCGGTGACGGGTTTGCGACCGCGGTGTAACGCAACAACCCCGGCGGTGAGGTTGCGGTAGGCGACGCGATTGAAACCGGCGCCGCGAATCCAGCGACTCAGCTCGATCTGATCGGGCCACGCCCTGATCGACTCCATCAGGTAGGTGTAGGCCTCGGGGTTGGAGCTTGTGGCTCCGACGACGGTCGGCATGATGTAGCGCAGGTAGGTCCAATAACCTGCGCGGAGCAAAGCCCGTGGCGGTTTGGAGAACTCGCAAATGACGAGTCGGCCGCCAGGTTTCAAGACCCGATACATTTCGGCGAGCGCGGCACGTGGTTCGTTGACGTTGCGCAGGCCAAAGCTAATGGTCGCGGCGTCAAATTCGTTGTCGCCGAACGGGAGGTGTTCGGCATCTGCCTCGACGAACTCGAGGTCTGGGTGACGGCGACGACCCTCCGCGACCATGCCGGCGGAGAAATCGAGGGCGACGACACTCGCCCCGGTCTTGGTGAGTGCGATAGAGCTGGTGCCGGTTCCTGCCGCAATGTCGAGAATGCGTTCACCCGGCTGGGGCTCGACGGCTCGCACGGTCGCGAAGCGCCACAGCGGTGCATTGCCAGCAGACAACACGTTGTTGGTGCGGTCATAATGCTTGGCAACATCATCAAACATGCCAGCAACTTCGCTCGGTTGCTTGCTCAAATCGGCTTTGGTCACGACTCCAGTGTAGCCAGAAAGCCTTACAGCAACCGGAGAGTACGCTGAGCACGTGAGTACGAGAAACCAGCCCCCAGCGCGGTTGCGGGCTGTCACGATGCCCGTCAATTCGTTAAACGATCATGGCGGATTGGGCTCTCTGATTTCGTTGCTTGATCCGCACGACCCACTCGTGTTTGTGCGGCGCGGAAATGGCATCGCCGGGATTGGTGAGGTGGCCCGCCTGGAATTCACGGGCCCTCAACGCATCACGGACGCTGCTGCGGTGTGGCGGCAACTTCTGGCCGGGGCTACAACCACTGATCCACTGGGGTTGCCCGGCACCGGTCTTGTCGCTTTTGGTAGCTTCGCTTTTTCGGAGCACTCGGCAGCCACCAGCGTGTTGATCATCCCCTCGGTGGTGATCGGTCGGCACGGCGGCACCGAATGGATTACCCACATCAGCGCTGAAGCCATCGATGCAACCGCCTCGGCCGCGGCCACCTCAACGGAGCTACCCATTCCTGTTCCGTTCGGGCAAAACTTCTCAGTCAAGTTTGCGCCCGGCGAGATGACCCCCACAGCCTTCGAGGCCGCGGTGGATGCAGCGCTCGCTCACATCACCGCGGGCGACGTCAGCAAGGTTGTCCTCGCCCGCGACCTCATCGGTGCCCTCCCCAGCGGTGCCGACCTTCGGCTGGTGCTGGACACCCTCGCCACCGGCTATCCCGACTGTTTCACTTTCGCCGTGAATGGCTTCATCGGCTCCAGCCCGGAGACCCTCGTCAAAGTAGACCGTGGTGCGGTCAGCGCTCGCGTATTGGCCGGAAGCGTGGGCCGCGGTTCGGATGCCGGTGCCGACGATGCGGCCGCCGCCACGCTCGCCACCTCAACCAAAGATCTCGACGAACACGGTTATGCACTGCGAAGTGTTTTGGGGGCGCTCAGCCCCCACAGCGCCAACCTTGCCACCAGCGAACTGCCGTTCACCCTCAAACTTCCTAACCTCTGGCACTTGGCCAGCGACGTGGAGGGCACATTGACCGACGGCTCGAGCTCCCTTGACCTGGTGGCGGCGCTCCATCCAACTGCCGCCGTTGCGGGCTCCCCCACCCCTGCAGCCCTCGCGGTCATCCACGAACTCGAACCGTTCGATCGCGGGCGCTACGCTGGCCCGGTCGGTTGGGTCGGCTCGAACGGCGACGGCGAATGGGCGGTCGCGTTGCGATGCGCGCACGTCTCCAGCACCGGACGAATAACCGCCTACGCCGGATCGGGAATTGTTACCGGCTCGGTCGCGGCCCAAGAGCTCGCCGAAACGAAGATGAAGTTCCGCCCCATCGTCGAAGCCTTCAGCGCAAGCCCCAGCTCAGCCCAGCGGGCAAACGCACAGGCAGGCTAGCGAGCTAGGCGAACCTCGATAACGGTCGGAAGTTCGGTTGCGCTGAGCGCGGCATCCAGCTCACCACGAGTGTTGACGCAGACATACTCCCAGCCATAACCGCGAGCAAGAAGTTCGAGCGATGCTACTTGGGTGGTGAGCTGAACGCGGTCAAAAGCTTCCGCATCTGCAACTTGTGCGACCTCGAGGCCGTCAAAGATAGTGCCCCCATCGTCGTTACCGACAACCACCTGCATGCGTGGCCGCGGTTCCCCCAGCCCAAATAGCAGTGCCCCGGCATCATGAAGAAACGCCAGATCACCGAGGAGCACCCGGGTGATACCGGCGGCAGCAGCATCCGGGCGCAACTGACTGGCTAGAGCGATACCCACACCGGTGGAGATGGTGCCATCAATGCCCGCAAGCCCGCGGTTGGCGTGCACCCGGATCTTCTTGCCCGGCACCACAGAGTCTGCTTCACGGATCAGCCGGGAGGCCCCGAGCACCAGTCGATCGTGAGGCCACGTCACTCGCCACACAGCCTCGACCAGCGCGCGGCGCGAAACGGGAGAACGCAAACCGGCCAGAACGGCGCGGGAGAACGCGGCCTGGGCTCTCGGCTCATCCGAGATCGCCAAATCAATTGCGGGAGCATCGTGCTGTTCGAGCTCGGCACGGGAGGTTGTCACCCAACGCCCCACCCAGGATCGACTTGCCTCTGGCGTAGCGGACACTGCGCTCACGTGCACCGCTCCCGCAAACTGACTTACCCGGTGGCCGGGGTTGAAATCGTCAAACAGCGCAGACCGCACCACAATCGTGGTCACTTCTGGTCGCTGGATGAGGGCCGGAATTTCGCGACTGAGCGTGGGGTGACCGAACACGATCACCCGCTCAACGCGGTCACCGAAGTTTGCTCGCCGCAAAAGTTCTCGGTAGGCGACCACCAGGTTGGGCCCAAAATGCGCGCCGCTAGAAACCTCGGCCAACAGTGGAGCGCCCAGCGCCCGCGCGATCGCCTCGGCCTGCTCCCCCGCGCCGTGACCGGCAACCACCACGGTGCCAGCGGCATACGACAGTTCGATCGAGCCCCGCACTGGCTGAACGGCGGCCCCGATCGCAGAAGACGGGCTGGAGCCCTGCTCCAAGACCGCACCAAACGCGGTCACATCACCAAGGTCAACGCGAGAAGAGAGTGGTTCAGTGAGGGCAAGATTCACGTGGATGGGGCCCGGGCGTTGCGCACCGGAAACCGCACTGACGGCGGCAGCGGCAGCCGTAGTGGCAGCCGTAGTCGCAGCGGCAGCCGCACCGGCACGCCCGAGTGCTGCGTCAAACAACTGCCCGGCCAGGTGGTCAGCGTTCTCCCCTTCGCCGGGAGCCCCGGAGGGTGCTTCAACCTCGAACGACGAGCCGGTCGCAACCCCGAAAATTGAGGTCTGGACTGTCGTCTGGTTGGCCCCCACACCGCGAAGATCGGCGGGTCGGTCTGCGGTGATAACAATGAGCGGCACACCAGAGTGATGCGCTTCAAGAACCGCGGGGTGCAGGTTGGCAACAGCTGTTCCCGAGGTCACGATGACCACAACCGGAACGTCAGTTTCGATCGCCAAACCGAGCGCCACAAATCCTGCGACACGCTCATCAATTCTCACGCGAAGTCGAAGGAGTCCGGCACGCTCGAACGCTGCTGCGGCGAGCGCTAGAGCTTGTGAGCGAGAGCCGGGGCTGAGCACGACATCACGAACGCCTCGCGCAAGCAGCCCCCGAAGGAGCGCCACGCTGAAGTCGGATGCCGGCGAGCTAGTTGGGGGGAGTGTCATCGTCGAGCTCGGAGAGCTCTTGTTCGAGACGGCGAATTCGCTCATTCTGGTCTTCGTCAGTCGCGATCTTGCTCAGGAAGGTGAGATCGTCATCCGGGGCGACCATCCGGCGTTCAGCTTCCCGCCGTTTGCGGCCTCGCCCGAAAAAGAACCACAGGATCGGTCCGATGACCGGCAACGTCACAATGAGCAACCAGAGGGGCTTGTTGAGGGCACGAACCTGACGCTTATCGGTCAAAACAATGTCAACGATCGAAAAAATGAACAGAGCGAGCGCCACAAGCACTAGTGGGATCACGATGAGCCGGGTCATGAGGTAATTCTAAGCCGAGGGAATCTACACTTGCTGTGTGAAACCTTGGTTGTTGTACAGCATCATTCGCGTAGGGCTCTTTGTTGGCGTTTTTGTGGCGCTCATGTTGACCGCCTACAACTCGCTCATCGCCGCGAACATCCCCGGCTGGATTGCGGGCTCAATCGTGACGTTCTTGGCGGCGATTCTGAGCCTCAGCATTTCTTACATCTTTTTTCGCCCGGCACGGGATGCCCTCGCCCGCAGCATTGTCGAGCGTCGTGCCCGCACGGCGCCTCAGGCTGACTCCGACGAGTTCGCCGAAGACGACGACTCCCGCGTGTAGGCCGCGGTAGCCGCCCCTTGCTTAGCCGCCGCTGAGTAGGCTGCTGCTGCTGCTTCTGCCGCTAGAAGGCAATCGCCCACGCGAGAGTCAGTGCGAACACCAGCGCTGTGACGCTCGACAGTTGGAGAGCAAGCACGAATTCTGCTGCCCGTTTCGCTGTCGAGACGATCAAGACGACCGGAACCGCGATGAACATCGTGAGGTAGGCGTAGGGCGCGTTGACGTAGACCAGAGAGAACAGCACCAAAATCACGTAGGGCAGCAGAATCAGCACGGCAAATAGTGCGCGGGAACCGACATCGCCGATCAGCACGCTGAGGGTGCGTTTGCCGGCGGAGCGATCCTGAGGGAGATCCCGCAGGTTATTCACCACCAGCACCGCGCACGCAAACAGGCCAGCAGCGGTGCCCGCCAACCAACTCTCCAAACTCACAGAACCGACGAGAACATAGGTCGTTCCCACCGTGGCCACAATTCCAAAGAAGACGAAAACGACGATCTCGCCGAAGCCGTAGTAACCGTAAGGCTTCTTACCGCCCGTATAGAACCAGGCAGCGACGATGCACGCCACACCGACAGCGAGGAGCCAATACTGCCCGCTGGCCACGACGACAATCACACCAACAATCGCAGACAGCGCATAGAAGACCAGCGCAACGGTGAGAACTGCGCGGGGGGTTGCCGCACCAGAACCGGTCAGGCGTGACGGTCCCACACGGTGCTTGTCTGTGCCGCGGATCCCATCCGAGTAGTCGTTGGAGAAGTTAACGGCAACCTGGAGGCCCAGGGCGACGGCAAGGCACAAAAGCGCCCTGACCGGATGCCACTGGCTCGGGCCTCCCAGAACGTAGGCCGTTGCTGCCCCGAGGGCGACCGGGGCAATAGCCAGCGGAAGGGTGCGCAGTCGTGCGCCACCGATCCAGTCCCGCAGGGTCGCGACGGGGGCCGGCGCTACGCCGGGAGGTCGCCCACCCGGTTTGCGGCTCTTGCCGCCCACGACTTTTTGCGCCCGCGCGGGGGCAACACTCTTCGAAACCGTTGGTTTTTTGCTCGGTGTGGTCACGACAAGGAGTCTAGCGATTCAGCGTCGCTCTGATGGCGCGGCGATCGGGTTTTCCTGATGGCAAAACTGGGAGCTCACCGCGGTATTCGATTCGCGCGGGCGCAGCCTCACGCCCGAGCCTGGCGGTGACAAGCGCCCTGATCAAGGTGAGAGTTTCTATCGCGGCGAAATTCGTGCCGCGAGCCACCACAACGGGCACCTCGCCCCACTTCTCGCTCGGCGCGCCGACGACAATGGCATCAGCAAGCCCGGGAATCTCGCGCACCACAGCCTCGACATCCCCCACGGCAATCTTGATCCCGCCAGAGATGATCACATCGTCGAGTCGACCGGTTACGGTGAGGATGTCATTGCGATGGCTGTCACTTTCGGCACCATTGGCGGAGCTAAGGCGTCCGCCGTCTCCCGTGCGATACCAGCGAGTGCCAGCATCGACGTAGAAAGCTTCTGCCGTTCGCGCCGGGTCGTGCAGGTAGCCTTCGGCGAGCACCGGGCCGGCGATCTCTATCTGTCCGTCACGGATGCGGACCCTGGTTTGACCGATCGGTCGGCCGTCGTACACGCACCCGCCGCTGGTCTCACTCGAACCATAGCTGCGCACCACCGCGATGCCGTGCCCCTCCGCCGCCTCGGCCAACGCCTCTGGCAGAGACTGCCCCCCGACGAGCACGGCGGTAAAACGCTGCAGTGCGGCAATGGCACTCGGGTGCTCGAGAAGGCGGGCAAGTTGAGCGGGAACGAGGGAGGTGAAGCGCAGCGGTGCTTCGAGGCGATGCGCCGCCGCCACAAACTCTGCGCCCGAGAACCCGGTTGCCGTTGAATCAACCGAGTCGAGGACGATGGGGTCCCAGCCGGAAGCGATGGAACGCACGAGAACGTTGATCCCGGCAATGTAGTGGGACGGCACAGCGAGAAGCCACTGCCCTTCGCCGCCGACCGCCGAAGCGGAGGCGGCAGCACTCGCAAGAACAGCATCCGCTGACAGTGCGACGCGTTTCGGGCGCTGAGAGGTTCCACTGGTCTCAACGACGATGGCCGTTCGCAGTGGCACAGATCCGAACGAACGACCCGCACTCTGGGGAGCAAGCGAGTGGCCTGCAGGGAGGGGGAATACCGCCGCCCCCGTTGCACCCAAAGCTTCGCGAAGGGCGAGGTAGGTGTCATTGACGCCGACGACGATCCTCAGTGGTCTCGTCATAGTGGGAAGCCTAGCGAGTAAATGTCACTCCTAGCCAATACACTGCGAGTACTCAGCAATATAGGAGACTCAATGGTGATTAGCGACAGCGCTGCGTTGCGCGTGTTCCGAATCCTCGCCATTTCGATCGGTATCGGCAGCGCGATCTTCATCACCCTGGGTATTCCCGCAATGATCGCGCAATACAGCGCGCTCGAGCCGAGTTACGCGTGGTCCACCATCGTGTTCTACTGCGGGCTTCCCCTTCTGTCTGCCGTAATCGCCCCGCGAGCCTCGATCGCGACCCTTCGACTGCTCGCCCGCACCCACGCATTGAGTGCGCTGTTCTTCCTGCTGTTGTGGATTCCCGCCCTGAATGGCGGAACCCTCCCCCTCGAATCGACCCCGTGGGTGAACAACGTCATTGCCATCGCGATGACGACAGCGGCCCTTTCGTTACCGACAGGCCTCGCGTGGGGCTACATGGTGTGCGCCGCAACAGTAAGCGGGTTGGTGCGGTACGTGACCTACGGTGGGGGAAACCCCGCACTCGCCTCCGAGGATGCGGTGATGGCCGCCCTGTTTTGCTCGGTAATGATCCTCCTCGTTCAGCTCAGTCTGCAGGCAGCTCGTGAGCAAGACATTGCTGCGGCCATCGCCGAAGAGACTGCGGTCACCTCCGCATCGGCCGCAAGCGCCCGGAACAGTCGCACCCTGTATGAGGCATTCGCCCACGATGAGGTTCTCGGCACGCTTCTCGCTGCGTCCAGAAATGTCGAAGGTACCGCCGAATTTTCTGTGAACAGCGCTCTGCGGGCGCTTCGAAAACTCGATGCGTTCTCCGACGCACCACCAGCAGATGCCCCCCTCACGGCACAGCAACTTGAGGCTCTCTTTCGCGCCACCGCCGAGGCCTCCGACGTTCACCTCAACGTCGTCCACTACGGCGCCCAGGCTGAAGGCATTCTGGCGCCCTCCGCTATTGGCAATGCTCTGGCCGAAGCTCTTGGCGAAGCAATTCGCAACAGTGAATTGCACGCCGCGCGCACCGATGGTCGCGCTGTCACCCGCACCACTAGGGCGATCTTCGGCCCGACATCGCTGCGGCTCGAGGTGAAAGACGACGGTGTGGGGTTCGATCAGCGCAGGATTGCTGTCGACCGCCTCGGAGTTCGAATAAGCATTCTTCGCCGGGTGAACTCACTGCCGGGAGCGGCCGCCACCGTCCAGTCATCTCGTCGGCACGGAACCACCGTCATCCTCAGTTGGAACTCACTGGAGGCAAGCCATGCACCCTAACCCCCCGGCCATCCTGAAGATCAGTGTCGCCCGCAGTCTCGTGGTCCTTGGAGCGTACGGCGCCGGCACCACCTTTGTGGCGGTAATAAACCTCGGCGCTCTGGATGACCCAGCGAGGGGTGTTGTTTCTATCGCCCTGTTCTGGGCGGCCCTTATCAGCATCGGGTCACACTCCGTTGGCCCACTGCACCGACGAACAATCATCATTGTGCTGGCCCTGTGCACTGCCCTTGCAATCGTCTCATCGTCAAACCTCTCCGTGATTGCCGCCACAGGTTATGGCGCCTGGCACATGGGGGCCATCACCTTCATCTATTTGGTCCTCGCGCTCAGAGGTCGAGCTCGAATGGCTTGGATCGGCTTCGCCATTTTCTCTGTGATCACCGTCATCTGGAGCATGCTCAGCGTTTCTGACNCCCTCATCGGCGTTAACTACGCCGTCCGCCAGGCCGCCACCCTGCTCATCGGCACGCTGTTCGCGATGCTCCTGCGGCGCTCAGCCCTACTCACTCAGGCGATCAATGCTGGTCACGTGCTTCGGAGTATCGATGAGGCTGCCCACGCTGCCGAACTTGCCGAACGAACCCGCATGGTGGGGCGACTGGAAACCCACGCACGCCCAGCGCTCAACCGAATTGTTGCCGGGGCACCCTTCACCGACGGCGAACTGAAGAACTTCGCACTCCTCGAAGCCAGCCTGCGTGACGGCATCCGCGCGGCGGGCTTTACCAGCCCCGCGGTCGCAATCGAAATTCGAGCCGCACGAAGCCGCGGGGTGCTCGTCACACTGCTCGATGATCGCGGAGGCGACCTTGTCAGCAGAAACCTTGATCGAGTCGAAGAGACGCTCATTGCCGAACTGCTACAAACACCGGCAGGCACCATCACTGCCCGCCTCAGCCCCGCCGATCGCGAAGAAATAGCGACAATTGTTTCTGGCCTCGACGGTCGTTTTCGGCGAATCGTGATCACCGAAGATGCCGTTGAAATCTCTCACCTCTCCACGACCACCTAGTCATCGTGGGGGTACGCCACCAGCGGCCGTGCGCAACCAGTGGGAGTCAGAACTGCCAGGGGTATGGCGACCAGTCCGGCTCGCGTTTCTCAAGAAAAGCGTTCTTGCCCTCAACAGCCTCGTCGGTGCCGTATGCCAAGCGAGTGGCCTCACCAGCAAATACTTGCTGGCCGACAAGACCATCGTCAACGGCGTTGAACGCGAACTTCAGCATTCGGATAGCAGTCGGTGACTTGGTCAAGATTTCGCGAGCCCACTCCAGTGCCGTCGGCTCGAGCTCAGCATGGGGAACCACGGCGTTGACAGCCCCCATCTCATAAGCGCGCTGGGCGGAATACTCGCGAGCGAGGAAGAACACTTCCCGAGCGTTCTTCTGCCCGATCTGACGGGCAAAATACGCGCTGCCATAACCGGCATCAAAGGAGCCGACATCCGCATCCGTCTGCTTAAAACGCGCGTGCTCCGCACTGGCAATGCTGAGGTCGCAGACCACGTGCAGGGAGTGGCCACCGCCAGCCGCCCAGCCGGGCACAACAGCGATAACGACTTTCGGCATGAACCGGATTAAACGCTGCACCTCGAGAATGTGCAGACGACCGAAACCCAGCCTCGTGGAACCCTTCGAGTCGTCACTCTCGTGGTACTCATAACCTTCGCGACCACGGATGCGCTGGTCACCCCCCGAACAAAAAGCCCAGCCGCCATCTTTGGGGCTTGGCCCGTTACCGGTGAGCAGAACCACACCGATACGCGGGTTCTGTCGGGCATCCTCCAGCGTCTGATACAACTCATCGACGGTGTGCGGGCGGAAAGCATTGCGCACCTCCGGGCGGTTGAACGCGATGCGCGCCACCTGGCCCCGATCATCGTGGTGGTAGGTCACATCCGTGAGGCCTTCGAAGCCGGGGGCTTGCCGCCACACGCTCGAATCAAACAGGTCGGAAACAACTGGAGACATGAGAACAGCCTAACCAGCGAGAGAGGTCACACGACAGTGCGAGACATCGCCGACGAAACTTGGGAGACTGTCACTATGCTTCCATCGCTCACCGACGTGCTGTCGACCGCCCGAGTCGTCTCAGTTCCACTGGCCACAACATTTCGGGGAATCAAGTCTCGTGAAGTGCTCCTGCTCGAAGGACCGAGCGGCTGGGCCGAGTTCTCACCGTTCATCGAATACGGGGATGCCGAAGCCGCTACCTGGCTCGCGGGTGCTCTCAGCTTCGCCTACGATCCGACACCGGCACTCGTGCGCCACAGCATCCCGTTCAATGCGACTCTGCCAGCGGTCTCTGGCGCCGAGGTTGCCGGAATCTTGGCCCGCTTTGGTGCCTGCCGCACCGTGAAAATCAAGGTTGCTGAACGCGGGCAGACCCTCGCCGACGACATCGCACGAGTGCGGGCAACTCGAGAAAGCATCGGAGTTGACGGTCGGATTCGCATCGACGCGAACGGCGGATGGGGCGTGGACGAAGCCGAACACGCCATCCACGCTCTCGCAGAATTTGATCTCGAATACGTCGAACAGCCCTGCGAAACGGTCGAAGAACTGGCGGAGATCCGCACCAGAGTGAAATACATGGGAATCCCCATCGCAGCAGACGAAAGCGTTCGCAAAGCGGCAGATCCGCTCGCCGTTGCCCGAGCGGGTGCCGCAGACATTTTGGTGATCAAAGCACAACCTTTGGGCGGAATCGCGCCTGCCCAAGCAATCGTTGCCGCCGCCGGACTGCCGGCCGTCATCTCCAGCGCCCTCGAAACCTCGGTGGGGATCTCGATGGGACTACACCTCGCCGGCGCGTTGCCCACCCTCGAATTCGACTGCGGGCTCGCGACCGTAGCGCTGCTCGCCGGAGACATCACGACGCGGTCGCTGATCCCAACCGCTGGAGCCATTGAGGTTCGACGCGTCACGCCAGAGGCCCAGCTACTGCAGCAGTTCGAGGCAGACCCCGAGCGCACCGCGTGGTGGATTGCCCGCCTCGAACGTTGCTACGACCTACTCGCGACCCGCTAAAACACAGCCGCGCGCCGCTGAGCGCAGCAGGAGCGGTTCGGCGCGGGGTTACTTCAAGCCGCTGTAGGTGTGCAGCCCCTTGAAGAACAGGTTAACGATGGTGAAGTTGAACAAGACCGCCGCAAAGCCAATAATCGCCAGGTAGGCCGAACGAGAGCCACGCCAGCCACGAGTGGCTCGAGCATGAATGTAGCCCGCGTAGAGGGTCCAGATGATGAACGTCCAGACCTCTTTCGTGTCCCACCCCCAGTAGCGACCCCACGCTCGCTCCGCCCACACCGCACCAGCGATCAGGGTGAACGTCCAAAAAACGAACCCGATCAGAATCACCCGGTAAGCCGAATTCTCGAGGCGTTCAGAACTCGGCAGCGTCGCCAAGAAACGAGGACCCTTGCCCCGAAGTTCGCGGCGAGACTGGAACAGTTGTGCCAGCGACAGGCCAGCCCCCAGAGAAAAGAACGCCGTGCCCAAGATCGCCACAAAAACGTGAATTACCAGCCAAATTGACTGCAGTGCCGGCGGGAGTGGAACAACATCAACATAAAAGTTGACCGTTCCGACGCCGAGAAACACGAGGGCGAAACCGACCGCGTAAACGCCCAAGAATCGAATATCGAGCCAGAACTGAACGAGCAGGAAAACTCCGATAATGAGGGCAGTCGCGGTGAGCGCAAAGCCAAACATGTTCGACCACGGCGCATAACCCGCCGCCACCCCTCGAAGCACAATGCTCGCCACGTGGGAGGCAAAACCAATGACTGTCAGTGCCATTGCCGCGCGCATCGCACGGGAGGCCTTCACCGACGCATCGCTGGTCTTCTCCGCGGCCGGCGCATCGATCGCGATCGGCGCATCGATCGCGACCGGCTCAGGGGCGGCACGGCGAGCGAGATCCACCGTGAAAAGAATAAACGCGAGAGCGTAAATGGCCATCGCCGAGTACACCGCTATGAGAGAAAAAGACACGAGGGTCTCAGTCACGATTCCACCTTCAATACGAGTTGTGCAGAGTGTTGTTTCGCAAGATCGGCCACAGCCGACTCAAGCCCTGGGTCTTCACCACGGGCGAGGCCCGCGTAGTGGAGAGTTGTGCTGCCATCGGCATTCTCAATCGCCTTCACCCACACGCGGCGGCGGGGAATGAAGAGACCAGTGAGCACGCCGGCCAAGATCAGCAAAGCGAACGTTAGCACCCAAATCTGTGACGGATCGTGGTGCACGTCAAACGAAGCAAACCGTTTCACCCCGGAGAACTCGATCGTGCCAAGGCCACCAGGAATGTCCACGGTGTCGCCGGGGGCCAGCTGCAACGTCTCCGCCGCCGAACCCTTGCCCGCAATCGGCGTGAGGCCGTCAGTGTTGAGCTGGTACACCGAACGAGGAACCCCCGCATCGAGCCCCAAGTCACCCGTGTAGACACGCAGGGTGAGGCGGGGGTCGAGCAAGCCTGGGTACGCCGACGACAAAGCACCGCTGGGCAACGCCGCGACAGTCGGGTAGAAGAACCCGATCATTCCGACCTGCTTGGCAAGGCCATCCGGAACCTTGATCACCCCGAGGGAGGTGAGTTTCGCATCCTGGGGCAGGAAAGGAACGGAGTCCGTCCAGACAACCGTGCCCTCCGGATCGCGAACGGTGATCGTGGGCGCATAGCCATTTCCGAGGAGGTAAACCTCGGTGCCGTCAACGTGCAAAGGCTCATTGACCTTGATGGTCGCCGGTGTGGCCTTCATGTTTTGGTCGCTCATGGTCACGAACGCGGTGTAGTCGATGGGCTGGCCAATCGCCTTCGTGTTCTTCAGTTCGTAGACGGCTTGGAAACGGTTGAGTTCCAAACGGTAGGGCTGGAGAGAACTATTGGAGAAAAAACGACCGGGGTTGAACGAGTCATAGTCGCCGAGAACGTTGACAAACTTCTGCCCCTCAACGACAACGCGTTGACCGTTGTAACCGAAACTGCCACCGATACCGACAGCGAGCAGCATGCCCACAAGGGCGCCATGGAAGACGAGATTTCCGGTCTCCCGAAGGTAACCGCGCTCAGCGCTGACGCTTCGGGTTGACCGGCCATCCGCACCGGTTGCCTCAAAAAGTTCGACCCGGTAGCCCTGCTTGCGCAGCAGCTTTCGGGCACTCTCGACGGCATCCGCTGCGGCAGTCGTGACAGTGGAGGTGGTGAAACCGGCTAGGCGCTCAAGCCGGGCCGGAGTCTTCGGTGGCCTCGACCGAAGCGCGATGAAGTGGTGCTTGGTGCGCGGAATCACGCAGCCCACAAGGGAGATAAAGAGCAACAGGTAGATGCTCGAGAACCACACCGAGGTGTAGGTGTTGAACAGCTGGAACCAGTCGAGCACGGGGAAAGTGTCCGGATGGTCGGCCGCATACTGCAGCACACCATTCGGGTCGGAACTGCGCTGCGGCACCAACGAGCCAGGGATCGCCGCAAAAGCAAGCAACAGCAGCAAGAAAAGCGCTGTGCGCATGCTCGTCAGCTGGCGCCAGAAAAAACGTGCGTAACCAACTATGCCCAGCGTGGGCTGAACAACGCTCGGCACCGAATCAAAGTGATCAGAGGGGCGTGACGAAGACATTGATCACCGCCCCAAGTTCACTCATCAACATGCTCCACAGACCGGACACCATCAACACACCAATCACCACAAGAATTGAACCACCAATAATGTTGATGATTCGCAGATGCTTCTTGACCCACGACACTGAGGTCGCAACCCAACCGAAACCGATCGCCACCAAGAGAAACGGTATCCCGAGGCCGAGCGAATAAAAGACCCCCAGAATCGCGCCCTGGGTCGCCGAAGCGCTGTTTAGGCTCAACGCCGTGATCGTCACCAAGGTCGGGCCGAGGCACGGCGTCCAGCCAAGACCAAACACGATGCCCAGGAGCGGAGCTCCCGCGATCCCCGTTGCGGGCACCCAGCGGGGCTTTACCGTGCGTTGGAAAAAAGAAAACTGGCCGATGAAAACAAGCCCGAGCGCGATCACGAGCACCCCGGCGAAGCGCACAATGACGTCATCGTAAATGACCAGCCACGTGCCCACCGCACCAGCAACCGCGGTCGTCGCGACGAAAACTGCCATGAAGCCGACGATGAACAAGCCCACACCCACAAGGAGGCGCGAGCGGTCATGCTTTCCGTCCGGGCCGGTGAGGCCGCCGACATAGCCCAAATAACCGGGCACCAACGGCAAAATACAGGGCGAAAGAAACGACAAAAAACCAGCAAGAAGTGCGATCGGGATGGCAACAAAAAGTTGCCCGCCGCCGACGAGCTGGTCAATTCCTGGCACTCTAGCCAGCCTCAGCTATCGTCTCGCGGATGATCGTGCTCAGCGTCGACTTGCCATCAATGGCCCCAAGAAAACGAGCAGCAACGCGACCCTGCTTGTCGATAACAAGAGTGGTCGGAACAGCGTTGGGAGCGACAGTGCCGGCGAAGGCAAGCAAGAGGTTGCCCGTGTTGGTGTCGATGATAGAGGGATAGGTGACCCCGGCATCCTGCGCGAACGTCAACGCCGTTGCCGCCTGATCGCGCACATTGACTCCCACAAAGACAGCACCCTCGTCGAGGTACAACGTGTGAAGTGCCTCAAGATCCGGAGCTTCAACCCGGCACGGCGGGCAGGCCGCGTACCAAAAATTGAGAACCACAACCTTGCCCGCGTAATCGCTTGACGACAGGAGATCNCCCGAGTCGGTCGTGCCCGTCCACGTGACGGGTGCCCCCCGGTCTGCTGCCGCAATGACACTGATGTCGCCAGAGCCGGAGATGTAATTTTTCTGGGTTCCCGCGGCGAACTGCTCGGCCAACGGATCGCTCGCACAACCTGCCAGAAGAGCAACACTAAACAGCAGGGCGCTAGCTACAAGAACGGGGTGTTTCACACTGCTCCAAAGTCGACTGATTCTGCCAGTAACTCTCTCGCAGGATCCTGATAGTTCACCTCGACGAACTTCTCCCCCACCCGCTTCAGGGTGGTGATACTCGACAGATTACAACGCCGTTTGCGGGGGTCGTGGAAAAGAGGCTTGCCAGCGACAGAACGAGCGACCATCCAAATCGGCATCTGGTGGCTAACGAAAACCNCCTCGCCACCGTCCGAAGCGTTCCAGGCATCATTCATGGCGGCCAGCATCCGGGCTTCGACGCTCACGAACGGCTCCCCCCAACTCGGCTTGAACGGGTTAATGATCCACGGCCACGACTGGGGATGCGCCAACACCTGAGGCCCGAACTCGAATTTCTTTCCCTCGAACTTATTGTGCGGCTCGATGATCCGCTCCTCCGTCACAATCGGAAGCTCAAACAGCTTTGCCCACGGCGCTGCAGACTCCTGAGCGCGTTGCAACGGGCTGGCGTACAAGGCAGTGATGGGATGACCGTGGAGGGACTCTGCCGCCGACGCCGCCATCCGCTGGCCGAGATCGGAAAGACGGAAATTCGGCAGGCGCCCATAGAGGATGCCGTCGGGGTTAAAAACTTCCCCATGACGGACAAGATGAATGAGATCTGCTGGCACGCGTCAAGTCTAGGAGCGCCAACCCTGAGCAAACGCCGATCCGACAGCGCCCGACAAGCTTTGCGCCCCACCAGCACCGGTAAACTCTTTCCCTGTGAGCACACGAACCCTAATCAAGAACCTTCTCGCCGCAACCGACGGGCCAATCTCCGTCTCCGGATGGGTCGACACCGTTCGCGATCAGAAGAAAGTGCAGTTCGTGGTGCTGCGCGACGAATCGGGAGCCGTACAACTCGTCCNCCCCCGCGCGTTTGCCGAAGACGGCACCCCCCTCGAGGATGCCCTCGCCGACCTGATCTCCGGGCTCAGCCAAGGCACCTTCCTCACCGCCACCGGTGAACTCAAGCATGACGAGCGGGTGAAGCTCGGCGGTGTCGAAATCAAACTCGATGACCTCACGATCGCCGCCCGTGCCATCGCCGAAACCCCCATCGCTGATGACTCCGGCGTCGACAAGCGCATGGACTGGCGCTTCCTCGACCTGCGCGTGCCCAAGAACGCGCTCATCTTCAAAATTCAGACCACCATCGAACACGCCTGGCGCACCTACTGGGTCGAGAACGACTTCATCGAACTGCACNCCCCCAAGCTCATGGCCAGCGCCAGCGAGTCCAAAGCTGAACTGTTTGAGGTCGAGTACTTCGACACGAAGGCCTACCTCGCTCAGAGCCCCCAGTTCTTCAAGCAGATGGCGCAACCCGCTGGCTTCGGCAAAATCTTCGAGATCGGCCCAGCCTTCCGCGCCGACCCCAGTTTCACCAGCCGCCACGCCACCGAGTTCACCAGCGTCGACTCCGAAATCAGCTGGATCGACAGCCACGAAGACGTCATGAAGCTGCACGAAGAACTTCTTGTTGCTGGCTTCCAAGCCGTCAAAGACAAGCACGGTGCCGAGATCGAAGCCCTCTTCGGTGTCGAAGTGACCGTACCGACGCTGCCGTTCCCGCGCATCCCGCTTGCCGAAGCGAAACGCATCGTCGCCGAACGCGGCTACGAAGTACCCCGGGCCGACGACGACATGGACCCCGAAGGCGAGCGCCAAATCTCGGCCTACGCGCTCGAAAAATTTGGGCACGAGTTTGTGTTTCTCACCGACTACGCCTCGAGCATTCGCCCGTTCTACCACATGCGTCACGAGGGCGACGCGAGCCTCACCAACAGCTATGACCTCATCTTCAACGGCGTGGAAATCTCCACCGGCGCTCAGCGCGAACACCGCGTCGAGGTGCTCATCGAGCAGGCTCGGGAGAAGGGCCTCGACCCCGAAGAGCTCGACTTCTACCTCGACTTCTTCCGCTACGGAGTGCCACCGCACGGCGGCTTCGGCATGGGGCTCAGCCGCGTGCTCATGCTCATGCTGCACCTGCCCAACCTGCGCGAAGCGACCTACTTGTTCCGCGGGCCGACCCGACTCACCCCTTAGGCGACCGCCGGATCGCGCGCCAACGGAAAACACTTTCTGAAAAAGATTGTATTTTTCTTGAAGCCCGAATAGGGGATGATGTTAAACATGGCCAACAAAATCCACGCTGCACGCAAGGCGCTCACGAAAGCCCTGAAGAAGCATGCCGACATTGTCGGATCACGCTCAGTTTCTCTCAAAAAATCTCAGCGTGCCGCCGCGGCAGTTCAAGCAGCGTGCGTCAGCTACGCCAAAGCTGTGCACCACAAAACTGGGCTGGACAGTCCCTTCGCCTACGCTCCACTTGTTGGCCTTGAGGCAACCACCATCGCCTCCCTTACAGCCGAACGCGACTCGCTGTCCACCAAACCAGTCGCACCACTTGCAGATGCCGCCGCGCCGTCGGCCAGCCCTGAATTCTCGACCGGCCCTGAGGCGTCGACAAACCCTGAATTCTCGATCAGCCCTGAGTTCTCTACCAACCCTGAGTTCTCTACCAGCCCTGAGTTCTCTACCAGCCCTGAGGCGTCGATGAATCCTGACCAGAACGTTGCCTAACTCCGCTTCGATAACTCTGGTCAACCCGCGTCGTTGACTCTGGTCAACCCACCGCGCTGACGCGAGTCAACCAGCTTCGTTGGAGCGAGTCGCCTCGCTCAGTGCGCCGCGCAACCTTTCCGCTGAGACACGCCAGATGTTGTGAACCTCGCCGTCAATGAGAACAACCGGGATCTCTTCCGAAAAACGATCGAACAGATCGGGGTCATCCAGGATTGACTGTTCCACAATCTCAACTCCCGGAAACTCCGCAGCCACGGCCACCAGAACGCTTCTCGCGTCATCACACAAATGGCATCCGGGTTTCGAAATCAACGTGAGGCGTGGAATGGGCACAGCAATAGACTAATTGCCATGGATGCTGCCCCCCTGCAGAACCTGAAACCGACACCGGTGTTGGCTTTCTTCGACGTGGACAACACGTTACTTCGCGGGGCCAGCATGTACCACCTTGCGCGCGCCGCCTGGCGCCAGCGCCTCATCACCGTGCGCGACATTATGCGGTTCGGCTGGCATCAGGCCCGCTTCGTTGCGGTCGGCGAGAATCATGGACACCTGAACCAGATCAGGCGTCGAGCAATGCAACTTGTGGGCGGACATCACGAAGGCGATTTGGTAGCGCTGGCGAGAAGTACCTACGCCAGTGACATCCGGCCCAATATTTGGCCAGAAACTCTCGAACTCGCCCGCGAACACCTTCGCAAAGGCCATGAGGTTTGGCTGATTACCGCCACGCCACAGATCATGGCTCAGGTCATCGCTGACGAACTGGGGCTCACCGGCGCTCTCGGCACCGTCATCGAATCCATTGAGGGTGTGTTCACCGGGCAACTTGTTGGACCGTTGCTGCACGGCGAACAGAAAGCTACCGAAGCGCGGAGACTGGCGGGCGAAAAAGGAGCCGACCTTTCAGAGTGTTGGGCGTATTCCGACTCCCGCAACGACATCCCGCTCTTGAGTACTGTCGGCAACCCTGTCGTGATCAACCCCGATTCGGCCCTTGCGGCGCACGCTGTGGAACGTCGCTGGCCAGTGCACACCCTCAAACCGGCGAGCATTCGCGCGGCACGGCGCGCCGAACGGAATTCGATTCCCCGCTGACCGTGCGGGCCATCGCTCGTGCCCGGTAAACAGAAAAGCGCCAGCTGGAAGGCTGACGCTTGTGCTGTTGAGCAGAATCTTTGTGCGACTCTACTTCTTGTTGCGACGCTGGTGGCGAGTCTTACGAAGCAGCTTGCGGTGCTTCTTCTTTGCCATACGCTTGCGGCGCTTTTTGATAACTGAACCCATAGGGACCTCACTGGTTTCTTGACAGACCAAACCGGTCCGAATGTCAGAACCGTTGAAAATGTACTGCGTCAGTCTAGCGCACTGACAAAGGGCTAACCCACGTCGGCGATATGGGAGCGGTTTTCTGTCTGGATTGCTGCGACCACGGCGGACTCAGGAATCCGGAACGATCGCCCGAAACGTACCGCGGGGATTTCGCCGGCGTGCACCATCCGGTAGACGGTCATGCTCGAAACTCGCATCATGTCAGCCACCTCGCCGACGGTGAGAAATCGCAGGTCAGACAGGTCAGATGCCATCTGGACGTGCCCCTTTTTTTCTTGGTCGCAGCGTCTGCACCTCAGGTTTCGCTGGGTCGACGTGATTGCTGGTGGGTAGTTGCTGGTTCGGTCATTGAGGGTGCTGGTGGTGCTGATGTGGCTGGTGGTGCCAATGTTACTCAATTGTTCAGCCGTAACACTAGGGGCTGAGGTTGCTTCGTGTCTATGGCCAGCTGTGTTTGGTCTCGTCTGGGTCTGTTTGTTGCGTAAAACAGGAACCTGTGGGGTTGACGGGCTGTTTTCCCCCGATTTCGGGCTCATCGAGCCCCACCAGCCACTCCAGCCACGCGGATTCCTGTTTTACGCAAGTAGGCGAACCCCGGGATGTGACATCCGGTGCTCGAATCACTTCGTAAAACAGGAACCTGTGTGACCACGAAAACAATTGACCCCGGACGTTGCCCGAAACCGAGCCGAAACCAGGCCAAACCAACCACAGTGGCAACACCAGCCCCACAGATTCCTGTTTTACGCAACAACACCAGCCGAACTAGTTGGCAGGGGAATCCAGGGGGACGGCGAGAGCGGCCGCGCGAGTAATGGCCCGATAGGCCCGCTCGCGGCCAGGGGTGGACTGCAGCGACGCGGCGAGCGCCGCAAGTTGCTCGGCGGCGGCAGCCGGTAACGGGATGACGCTGGAGATCGCAGCGGTGAGGGCAGCGACATTCGCACGATTAGGGTCAAGAGCAACCCCGAAACCGACATCCGCGATCGCCGCAGCACCCGCAAACTGGTCGGTCGAGAACGGCAACACCACGAGCGGGACCCCGTAGGTCATCGCCTCGGTCACACTGTTGTTGCCACCGTGGGTGACCGCGGCAACAGCGCTCGCCATCAGGGGAACTTGCGGCAAAAACTCTGCCACCAGCCATGATTCGGGAATCTCGCCCAACTCGTCAAGCGACGCTGAGCCGAGCGCGATTGCGGCTCGCAGCCCCAACCCTTTCAGGGCGCTGACAACGCGAGCGAGCACGTCGCCTCGCACGGAAAGAAAACTGCCGAAACTGACGTAGACGTAGGGTTCGTCGGTGGCGGTCATCCACGCTTTCACCAGTTCCTCCCCCGGTTCCTGACGAACGGCAGATCCCAGAAACTCGTGCGCGGAGAGTTGCGCGGTGCGGGCGGGGCTGTGGAGCTCTGCCGGATAGTTGAGCAACAGGAGCTCGCCGTGCTCAGCGAAGGCATCACGAACAGGGCTAGCGGCCGGATCAAGTTCGAGGAGGGCGGCGTTCCAGTCTCGGGTAAACGAATCCCGCACACTCTCACACAACTCGCGAAGCTCCAGTAGCGATTCGGCGGTCGGAGTGAAGGCTGCCGGCCACTCGGGCGGGTAGCCATAGACTTCGTCGCCAACCGGTAGCGCCGACGGATGCCCGAGCACGACATCCGCGTAGGGAACCCCCAAAGCGGTCAACGCCAACCGCGCGCTGAAAGCCAGGTGGTCGACGATGATGTGCTCTGGTTGCACCTCGGCGATGATCGCTCGCACCGCTTGGGCGGTGGCGACCGGCTCCCAGAGGAGGTCGTCGTGCCGGGCACGGGCCTGGAACGTGAGGGTCTCGATCATGCCGCGGCGGGTGGCGTCAAAAAAGCCTCGGAGGGAATCGTCTTCGCCGGTCGGCTGGTGTTCGGCCCGAATGACCCCGGGGTTCGAGCCACGGCCGAGCCTCAGGTCGATGCGTTCGAACCCAAAACTCTCCACGACGGAGGCTGTTGCTGGGCCTGTGGCCACCACCACCCGTTCGCCCGCGTTCTGCCAGGACACCCCCAGTGTTGCGAGCGGAAAAAGGTGGGAGGCGTAGTCGGGGCTGATTATGAGGAGGGTCATCGAACTTCGATCGTACTGGAGTCGTAGGCCGCGGCTGCTCCGTCGACCATTGAGTAAATGTCGGCCAGGGTTGAGGCCATGGCCTGGATGGTGAAGTCTTTTTCGACTACTTGGCGGGCATGGGCCGCGCGATCGGGAGTGGTTTCTGCCGCTACGACGGCAAGTGCTTTGGCCATTGCAGAGGCCAGTTGCCGAGCATCGCTGGTTGAGGTCAGGATGCCGGTGTACCCGTTGTCGACGTAGGTCGCCGGCCCGCCCCCGGTAGGCGCGACCACCATGAGCCCGGCCCCCATCGCCTCAAGAATGGCGATGCCAAATTCTTCTTTGATGCTGCCGCAGACGTAGACCCCGCCGGGTGCGTTGAGCCCGGGCATCCCGTAGCGTGCCGCTGCCACCCAGCGGGCGACGGTGTCGTTGGGTTGGTGGCCCGGCAGGAGGAGTCCGTGGCGCCGCCAGGTGTTCCGCGGAAGGATGGCATCGATCCGGGCTAATTGTTCTGCCTCGTCGGGGGACGGATGCTCTAGGTCACCCCCGATGATCAGCAGGTTGGCTCGGTCGCCAATGTCGTTGTTGGCCCAGGCGTTGGCCAACATTGCCATGCCCTTCACGCGGTGCAGGCGCCCGACACTGATCAAGAGCGGAAGCTGACGACGGTTCGCCGGCAAGGTTTCCAGTAGGGCACGAAGTTGGGCGAGCGGCGGGGNGGGAGCCTCACCAGCAGCGTGAGCGGATGCTTCGGCAACGGCCGCATCAACCACCACCAGATCGATGCCTTCTGGCACGATCGAGTGCCGTTCGGCATGAGTGCCGATGTCGATTCCGACGAGCTCTTTCATGTCGGCGGCGAGTTCGGGCCGGGGAAACAGCACGGTGTGGGCGGCATCCGCTGCGAGTCTCTGCACGAGGCGGGCGCGGAACCAGAAGTGCTCTTCGTGGTCGATATCGCCGAAGTTTTCGCGGGTGAGTTCGCCGGCAAGGTCGAGGGAGTTGATGACCGCGTGGGGGTCGGGGGCGACGGTGAACACGACCGGGATGTCCAAGTCTCTAGCGACATTCGCTGCCGCTAGAGAACCCACATCTGCCATCCGCAGGTGCAACACGTCGACGTTTCCGGCAGCGCGCAACACTCGACGAATGCCCCGTTCGGCCGCCACCCGCAGTGGCCAGGCCTCTGAGGCGGTGACGGCCGCACTCAGGAGTGGGATCGTGGCATAGGCGTGCCCTCGAACGGTGGCACTCACGTTCTCGAGACTGTCGAAGGCGTTCTCCACACTTCCCCGAGACATGGTGATCACCCGTTGCACGGCGTGCTCAGTTTCAACCGCAGCACCGCTTGGCGCTGGGGTGGGAACGGTCGCGTCGGAGCTGTGACCATCGACGGTGAGGGCGTCACCGAGCCTGACCAAGAGCGTCGCGATTCCCCCGTTGTCGCCACTGCCGGCGCGGGTTAGTTCGGGGTCGATATCGGCGTGAAGAAAGAGTTGGGCAACGGTGAGCCCGGTCTGCCAAGGCGCTCGTGGCACTGGGGATGCGGTGAGGTCAACCAGCGCGAGCTTGGCGCTGGTTGCCAAGAACCCCTCACCCACCGCGAGTTCGCTGACGAGTTCGATGGCGGAGCGCAGCGGCGGTCGGTCACCCAAGCCGAAGACCGCGGCCACCCGCACAGCGCTACTCTCTTCGGCATCCGCAGCAAAGCTTTCGAGGGCACGGGATGCCGTCCGACCGCCGATCAGGCTAATAGTTTCGACGAGCCGAGCTCGTGCCTTCGGGTCGCTGATTCCGAGGAGGGCGCTCTCGATTCCTACCGCCATGTGCTCGGGGGCGGGGACCCCCCACTGAACGATGGTCCGTTGGGCGAGCATCCCGACAAATCCGCCGGTGGCGACCAAGGCCAGCAACCGTGCGACAGCGTCAAGGCGGGGAAGTTTCGACCCAAGCGCCCAGGCGGCGTGCTCGCGAAGGTAGGCGCGTTCGCTGGAAAGCAGGTCGGAGAGGATCTCGTCGGCGTCTTCGTCCGCCACTTGAGCGAGGGCGTGGACAGCAGAAATGGCGGTTATCTGGTCATCATCGTTGAGGGTAGAAGCCAGCACGCGGATGGTGCGCAACCCGGGGTTTCGGCTTGCTGCGAAGGCGAGATCATCCGCTGCCCGCATGATGTCGACGATTCGCACTGCGGCCTTGGCGGCATCGAGTGACGTCTGAATACCCATTGAGTTAGTCCGATCCGAGGAGTCTTCACAGCCTGCTTAAACACGCTGGGCAAGTATTCCAGAAACCGGCTGGGAATTCGACGGCCATGGTGCCAAAAACGAACTTCGCCCGANCCCCGCGTTTGCGGGGTCCGGGCGAAGCGGTTAGTCGCTGGTGCGTTACTTAGTTGGTTGCACCCGGAGTTGCGGGTGTTGCGGGTGCTGCCGGTGCTGCGGGACCTCCCGGTAGCGCCGGAGCTCCACCGTTCACGGGAGGCTGGCCCGGGTTCTGCTGTCCGACGGGCGGACGCCCCGGGCCACTCTGGCCATCGTTGTCGTCCTTGCGGTCGCCGCCGATGCTCTGGTGGCCTTGCGTTTGGCCCTGCATCTGACCAACACTTGGGCGGTCATCGCCGCCGAAACCGCCGCGGTCACCGGGGCCACCGTGGAGGGTGCTGCCGATCGCAACACCACCACCGAGGAGGAGACCAGCGGCGAGAACACTGCCGCCGATGATGCCGGCAAGGACGAGGCCTTTGCGCTTGGCTGGTGCAGCCGAGGCGGCAGTTGCCACCGGCGCTGCGTCAACGGGGGCTGCCGTTGCCGAGGCCTTGGAGTTTGAAGCTGAGGTTGCGTTGGGGGTAGTTTCCGTCGCCATGGTGTTCCCTTTCTTGATGGCGGGGCTCTTGTGCCTTCGCCTGTTGATAAGTACAGGAGACCAGTTGTCGCTATGCGAATCCTATGAACGGCATTCGAGCTCCCCATGAGTCAGGGGCGAACCGAAATGCCGGGAATGACTCACTGCCCGGTGCCAACTCACTGCCCGGTGGCAAGCTCCGCCGCGCGAGCGAGCGCCGCCGCAGTACCGCGGTCAAACGTGGCGGTGAAATCGGCTTTCTCAAATTCGGCGATGGCACGCTCGGTGGTTCCCTTCGGACTGGTCACCTGGCGACGCAGTTCGGCTGGCGGCAGGCCGGAGGAAACCAGGAGTTCGGCAGACCCGAGGAAGGTGGTGTTGACCATGAGGGCCGCCTCATCCGGGGCGAAGCCAAGTTTTATCGCCGTCGCAGTGAGTTGTTCGATCAGGTAGAAGACGTAGGCCGGCCCCGACCCTGAGATGGCGCTAACAGCATCGATCTTCGACTCTGGCACCTCCAGCACGACGCCGACAGTTTCAAAAAGGGCACGCACGAGAGCGCTGTCCTCAGCGCTGGAACGAGTTCCGGCGGCAATCCCCGTCACACCGCGACCCACGATTGCCGGCGTGTTGGGCATCGCACGAAGCACTGACCCTGCAACGAGAGCCTCCATGGTGTCAATGCGCACGCCAGCAGCGACGCTCACCACGATGGCATCAGGCTCAAGCGCGGGTGCGATCTCAACGAGGAGGTCGGGAACCATGTGCGGTTTCACACCGATCAGCACGATCCGCGCCCCGCTAACCGCTTTCAGGTTCGCCTCCGCGTCGTCGGCCGTGGCCAGCGAAGTGACGATTCCCCCCTGAAGCGCCGCGGCTTTCTCTGCCGTGCGATTGGTGACGCGAATGCCCCCACTCACCGTGACATCCGGGGACTTGAGGCCGCTGAGAATGGCGCCCCCCATCGAACCGGCTCCGAGAATGGCAATGGTGGGAAGAGTTACAGACATAAGAGCATTCTAGGATTGGGGCATGAGCACAACGGGTGGAAACAAAGCGATCATTGCCGCACTGCTGGCAAACGTCCTCATTGCCATCACCAAGTTTGTGGCGTTCGTTTTTTCGGGCTCGAGCGCGATGCTCGCCGAGAGCGTGCACTCGCTCGCCGACAGCGGCAATCAGGGACTCCTGCTGCTGGGCGGCAGAAAGGCGAAGAAACGGGCGGATGCGCAGCATCCGTTCGGCTACGGCCGTGAGCGTTTTGTCTACGCCTTCGTCGTCTCGATCATCCTGTTCTCCGTCGGCGGGGNGTTCTCGCTGTATGAGGGCATTGATAAGTTGCAGCATCCGCACCCCCTCGAAGTGCCGTGGCTGCCCATTCTGGTGCTCACGATTGCGATCGTTCTCGAGTCGTTTTCGTTCCGCACGGCGATCAAAGAATCAAACCGGATCCGCGGCAAGCAGAGCTGGATTGAGTTCATCCGCCGCGCGAAAGCCCCCGAGCTGCCCGTCGTGTTGCTCGAAGACTTTGCCGCGCTCTTAGGTCTTGCGCTGGCCCTCCTCGGGGTCGGGATGACAATAATCACCGGCGATTCGACCTGGGATGCTCTCGGCACCCTAGCGATCGGGGTGCTACTGGTTTTGGTGGCCATTGTGCTGGGCATCGAGACGAAGAGCCTGCTCGTGGGCGAAGGTGCCAGCGTTGCCGATACCGTGGCGATTCGGGATGCGATCAATGCGCAGCCAGAGGTTGAAGCGCTCATTCACTTGAAGACCCTGTACCTCGGGCCCGAAGAGCTGCTGGTCGGGGCGAAGGTTGCGTTCGCGCGGGCCACAACGGTGGTGGATCTGGCCCGATCAATCAACACTCTTGAGGCGGCCGTGCGGGCGGCCGTTCCGGAGGCGCGCGTCATCTACATCGAACCGGATGTCTACATCGCCCCCAATGACTTCCACCCCAGCACCGACACGTTCGTCATTCGCGGGGCCGACTAGGCGCGAGAGCGGCAATCCGCAGCGGCCGACTGGGGCAGACAAAGCCCACCGCAGCGCCTTCTAGTTCAGCGTTTGCCGGCGAAGAAGTCGGTGAGCAGTTTGCCGCAAGCTTCGGCTTCGACCCCCGCGACAACTTCGACGGTGTGGTTGAGTCTGCGGTCACGCAGCACGTCGTAGACACTGCCGACAGCGCCGGCTTTCTCATCCCAGGCGCCGAAAACCACGCGCGGGATGCGGGCATTCATGATCGCCCCCGCGCACATCACACACGGCTCCAGCGTCACGACGAGGGTGGTGTCGGTGAGGTACCAGGTGCCGAGCGTTTCCGCGGCCTGACGAATGGCAATCATTTCGGCGTGAGCGGTCGGGTCCCCCGTGAGTTCGCGCTCGTTGCGCCCTTGACCAATGCGGTTGCCGTCGGCATCCAGCACGAAGGCCGCGACCGGCACGTCACCGCTCTCGAGGGCTTGAGCGGCATCCGCAATGGCCTCGCGCATCCAGACCGAGTATCGCTGCACGCTGTCTCCGCTCGCCGTTCATGGCGACCCCGCCACACTCAAGTAGATTAAGCCTATGCGAGTTCATGTTGCCCATCACCCCCTCATCACCCACAAGATCACGGTGCTCCGCGACAAGAACACGTCATCGCCGACGTTTCGCGCCCTCACCGAAGAGCTGATGACCTTGCTGGCTTACGAGGCAACCCGCAATGTGCGCGTCGAGACCGTGACCGTGGAGACTCCCGTCGCTTCGACCGTGGGCCTGGCGATCAGCTCTCCGCGCCCACTGGTGGTTCCCATTTTGCGCGCCGGCCTTGGGATGCTCGAGGGAATGGTCAAGCTGATTCCGACTGCCGAGGTGGGGTTCTTGGGCATGGTGCGCAACGAAGAAACTCTGCGCCCCGACACCTACGCCGAGCGCCTTCCGGATGATCTCTCCAACCGCCAGTGCTTCGTTCTCGACCCGATGCTCGCCACCGGTGGTTCGCTCATTGCCGCCATCAACTACCTTTTTGAGCGCGGCGCCGTGGATGTCACGGCAATCTGCCTCCTCGCAGCCCCCGAGGGTGTCGCGGCAGTCGAGAAAGCAATGGAGGGTCGCGACGTGACCATCGTTCTTGGCGCGCTGGACGAGAAACTCAACGAGCAGGGCTACATTGTTCCCGGTCTCGGTGACGCCGGAGATCGGCTGTACGGACTGGTCTAGCGCTCGACGGGGTTGGGCTCACGTTGTTGACGCCCATTTCGAGCCTCCCCGTTCGGCTCATCGTTTGCTGACAAGGGCGTTCGCTGGCTTGACACAACGGGGCAAGTGAAAGATAGTTAGGTCATGTCTGTTCACGCATCCCCGCTCACCTCGTCAGAGGTTTTTGCGGTTGTCGGCGCTTCGGTGCCGACCGGTGCCGCAGTCTGTTGTCGAATGTGTGCCTAAACGGCCAACCCTCGCCGAGTTTCGCTCTCGTCCTTAGAGTAGAAGACTCCCGGATTGCACCTTTCATTGCGGTGCTTTTCTCGTCACACAATTGAACTGCCCCGAAGGAATCACCCCCTCATCATCAGAGGCCCTTCACCCCCTGCACAAGGATTCTTCTCCGATGTCTATCGCCACCAGCGAACGTTTCGCCCCAGCTACCATTTCTCTCCCCACCGGCCCCATTGCCGTTGTGCCTGGCACTGCAGCTCCTGCCGGCGCTACACCTCCTGCTGGCGCTACAGAGACTAACGCGGCAACAGCCGACGCTTCACTGGCCGGCGCTTCACCGGCCGGCGCTGACCAGCCCGAGGCTCGCCGCTTGCGTGCCGTGCCCAACGGCACCGAGGCTCGCGGCTTTGTTCTCTATGTCGGCCTCGATGAGCTGAAGGCTGAGGCCGACGGCACCGACCTTGGTCACATCGTTGAGCAGCTCAAACTGCTGGTGGCCCAGCTTGCGCCGTCCGCCCAGACGCATGCGGCTGTTGCTTTGGCACCGCAGGGTGCCGGCGGTCGCGACGTTGATGTTGTGCGCTTGGCGCTCCAAGACCCGGCGGCTCTTGCCCGCCAACGTCAAACCCCGGCCACCGAGACGAAGGTGCGCGGCGGAGTTGTCATTGACATCTCGCGCAAGCGCGTTGTCCTCGATGGCGAGACCGCTCCCCTCACCTACAAAGAGTTCGAGTTGCTGCAGTTCTTGGTGTTGCGCGAGGGCCGCACCATTGATCGTGCGGAAATCATCAACACCCTGTGGGCCGCCGATGACGACGAGATCCCCAACGAGCGCACCATCGATGTGCATGTGCGTCGTCTGCGCTCCAAGCTGGGCGCTTTCGAGGACATCGTCCGCACGGTGCGTGGCGTCGGTTACCGCTTTGACCGCCACGCGGATGTCTCGATCCGCCACGCCTCGACCCCGAGCCCCGACTTCTTCTAGAGTCTGTTTCTGCAGTGGCTCGGCCTGAACGAGCCCGAGTCCAGCCGAACCCGGCTCAGCCCAGGTGAGTTGCGAGTTTCGCACCTTCACCGGTCGGTGAGGGTGCGAAACTCGCAAGTTCACCTACTTCTTGGCGTCATCTACTGCGTTTCCCGCGTCGCTTGCGTTGCCGGCGGTCGGCGCCGCGTATCCAAGCACCTGCTGCACGGTGGCGAACGGCGCTGTGGCGGGGATTCGCTTGGCCGAACTCGGCACCGTTCCCTCTGCCGTGAGGTCTTTTGCCGCGACATAGTTCAGCGGGAAGACGTTCCACCCTGCGGATCCCGTCGCGAGACGACTTGGCGCCAATGCTGGTTCGTCGGGGCCGTCTTGATTGAAACCAAAGTCGCCCCAGGCTGAGGTGACTACCGAAAGTGGTCTACCGCTTTGATCAAAAAGGCGCACGTCGGTGAGCAAATGGCCGTCGGTGCCGTAGGCGAAGATGTTGGACACTGGCTCTCTATCCAGCAAGATTCCGTCAGAAATGTAGTCGTTGGGGTTCATTCGGTCGCTGAAGGTCAGTCGATCAACGACGGCGCCACTGAACGACGGGACCACCAACAACGCCACCACGCTGAGCGCGATAACGCCGGGACGCGACCATTTCCAGGGTAACCAGCGCCCTCGCCCCCATTGCACGCTCAGCACTAACAGAACAATGAGAAGCATGGGATCCCAGCTGTTCTGAGGCACCGCGGTTGATCCGGCAAGCAGGTAGAAAAGCGCCCACCCGCGGAGGATCCACCACAGGGGTCGAAATACCAGCACAAAGCCGAGCACCGGAGCGATCGCCGGATGTGCCGCCACCGCCGACAATCGCTCTCGCAGGTCGGTGATTTTTTCACGGAGGGCATGCAGACGTTTCGGTTTCTCATTCACACTGAGTCCGGCGGCCGCGCGCAACTCGGCGGCGTAGGCGATCGGGTCGCCGAGGGGCTCTCCGTCGGCGAGTTTGTCGGCGAGATCTGCCTCCAGCCCGTCGGTGAGGTCATCAACCGTGTCAGCGCCGAGGTCGAGGAGTTCCCGACGCACTGACGCGGCGAATTCCTTCACAATTTCTGTAGCCAGTGTGGTGGTCATGCTTTTTCCCCAATCGTGGTGCTGCGTTGTGAGCGAGTCGTGCTGAGCAGCTCGGACATGATGCCGGCGAACTGCTTCCAATCCTTGGTGTGAGCCGCGAGCATGCTCGAGCCTTGGGCGTTGATTCCGTAGTACTTGCGATGAGGTCCGCCTTCGCTGGGCACGACGTAGCTGGACAGCATTCCAGCCGAATAGAGGCGCCGCAGCGTGCCATAGACCGAGGCATCGCCGACATCGACGATGCCTGCCGCGCGAAGTCGGCGAACGATGTCGTAGCCATAACCGTCGTCGTCCCGAATCACGGCCAGCACCGCGACATCGAGGACTCCTTTGAGTAGTTGGGTGGTATCCATGGGATGCACACTACTACGGTTCGCGTACTAGTGTGCAATTCGCACCCGTGCGTGTTTATCGGCTGGNCTCGCGCAGGTCGTCGGCCACCAAAAAACAGTGAAAAAACTTTTTTCTAAAATAACGTTTCGATAACTAGCGCTTCGTTACCTTCTCGTTATATATTGATTGAGCAGAAGTTGTTTGCTGTGGCAGCTAATGCGGAATGTGATTGCAGGACACTCTTGGTGCAAGGGCGAGGGCCAGTTTCTTTTCGAAGAAACTGGCCCTCAATCCTTAACCCCGTGCCTTTGCTCAACTCCTTCGAGCGGTGATAGCCCCCGCTATTGGCATTCCAACAACATGCTGTTGTACTCGCCACTCTCAGCTTTTGCGCGCACGGCACCGGTGTAGCTCTCGGTCGGGATGACTGCGACGGCTCCCGCGTCGATTGCGGGGCACTGGGCAACAACCATCCATAGGCCCTCAGGTTTTCCACCGTTGTAGCCTCCCAACTCACCCACCTCACCCAGGATGGGAATCGACAGATCGTAGATCTTAAGGCTGTTTGGCAGCAGCGGCCTCGCCTCGAGCAGAGTCTTTCCGACGACTGAAGTGTACGTCGGGCTCGGCTCGGGCGGCGAGCTGCACGCGGTCACCCAAAGGCCCAGAATTGATACCAACGCTACTGTCGCGATACCGCCCCGAAGGCGTGTCATGTCGACTTTCTCAGCTAAAGGCGGCAATAGACTCCGCCCGTAGGGTCGAACGCGCTGAGCCAACCAGTGTAGGTCGTTGACCCCGTTGTCACAGTTCTGATTCTGTAGGTCAACAGCGTGCCGTAGGGGTAGGCGGACCAAATCTGCCCTAGCTGCATGGGAGGCGAAGTGCATGCAACAGTTACTGATCGGCTGGNGCTGGAACTAATGCTGAGCGATGCCGCGACGGTCCCCCGAGCATCATCATCACCCCCGCGAGAGTAACTCCAGTTAGTGTCATCTTTAGCAACAATCTCATTTCAGCCCCCTGATTTATTGTTTGACGAAATCACGTGCCGCTCAAACTAATGTCAGTTCGTTCGAATTACTAGATCAATCGTCATTTTTTGTCGAATCGACGAGAACTTCCCAACAATCGCTTAGTCTGGCCGCATGAAGACAATCGGGTTGCTGGGCGGAATGAGTTGGGAAAGCTCGGCCCTCTACTACCGGTTAATCAACGAAGGTGTCCGCGATCGGTTGGGGGGATTGCACTCAGCGAATCTCATTTTGGCATCCGTCGACTTTGCCGAAATCGAGCACTTGCAGTCGACGGGNGACTGGACCGCTGCCGGCCAAATGCTCGCAGAACGGGCTCGCGAGCTCGAGACTGCCGGCGCCGACTTCCTTGTCCTGTGCACCAACACGATGCACATAGTCGCGGCCGACATCGAAGCTGCTGTGTCAATCCCGTTGCTCCACCTCGCGGATGCAACCGCCGAAGCCGTCGTTGCAGCAAAGGTCACCACAGTTGGGCTGCTCGGAACAGCATTCACCATGGAGCAAGACTTCTACCGCGCCCGAGTCGCGTCCCACGGGCTCACTGTCATCGTGCCTGATGCTGAACAACGGGCGCTGATCCACCGAATAATCTTTGAGGAACTCGTCCTCGGAGTGGTCAGCGAAGTCTCGCGTGCAGAGTACGTTTCGGTGATTACTTCTTTACAGGAACGGGGCGCTCACGGTGTGATTCTGGGGTGCACCGAAATTGAACTGTTGATCGCACAAAGCGATAGCCCCATTCCTGTCTTCGCAACGACCCGCATCCATTCAGGCGCCGCCGTCCGGATGGCGTTGGACCACCGCTAAGGAATCCACGGCAACGTTGAGCGCGGGATCAACCAGAGGCGCATCCGACGGCTCCCGCGTAAGGTACCCCTCCGGTAGCAACCAGCTCGACAGGCGCTCGACGCGATCCGCGCGACCGGCACGCAAATACAACCCGACGGCGTGACCAATCAGCACGGTGGCCTCCGCGTGACGCCCCTGCAGCCGACGAATCTCCGCCCACTGCTCGTAACAGAGCGCGTGCGAGTACGCGAGGCCTACGGCCGGCCCGAGAGCGAGGCACTCCAGGATGTAGAGTTCGGCGCGGGCCGGATCGGGTTCACGGTGCGCTTGGGCGGTCGCCCGAACGGCGAGGTGACGCGCTCGCATCACCCGGCCCTGCCCCCAGCGAGAAACGTCGAGCGGTGCCACGAGTTCGAGTGCCTTTCCATAATCTCCCCCGAGAATCGCCGCCTCCGCCCACGTCACGGTGATCAAGCTCGACAACTGCCATTCGCCATACTTCTCGGCCTGCTGCTGAGCAAACCAATACCGCTCGGCGGCCGCCACTGTGTGACCCGCCGCGGTTCGGGCGTCACCAATAACCAGCGCGACGAGGGCACGAAGTTTTGGGGCATCGATCGCCGTCGCGTAAGCGCTGAGTTCGTCGGCCAAAACCTCAGCGTCGTCAAGCCTGCCAAGACCGTACAAGCATCTCAGGCGGTTGAGATCGCAGGTAGTGGCGCGCGACAGTTTTCCACTCGCTCGATACTCGGCGCTGGCAACATCGAGAAAAGTCAGGGCCTCCGCGAATTGTTGCTTCACGACGAGAACCTCACCGACACGAGAACGGGCATGTTCGATCCCACCGTCAGTACGAAGATGCAGCGCCAACGCCAATGCTGTCTGCACGCTCTCGAAGGCTTGGTCGTAGTCGCCCAAAGCGCTCAAGGCACGCGCACGTTGATCATGCGCGCATACCGAGACCTCGGGTTCTTCAGCGAACTCGGCCAACTGAATCGCCCGTAGACTCTCGCGCGCGGCATCCGCCTGACGATTCCCGAAATCCAACAGGTCAACGAGCTCTGTCTGCGTTCGGGCTGCCCCGCGATGAAGCCCCAACTCGCTGTAGTCGTGCACTGCACGCGTGAAATCACTCACGGCCTCATCGATCTTGTCGAGCCCCCGATAGGAGAACGCCCGCTGGTGAATAGCATCAGCGAGCCACTCGTATCGGAGCTCGGACTCATAACCGGCTATGGAGGTTGCAAGTAGGGCTAGCGCCTGATCGTGCCGCCCCGAACCGTTGAGATGGCAGGCATAGGTGTAGCTGATTCGGGCCACGTCGAGCACGGATTCGGCGGTCTGGTATTCCGCAAGCGCCGCCAGAAAAAGCCCCTCCGCCTGATCATCGCGTGCGGTGCCGGATAAGCGGATCGCCAGCGAGTTCATCGCCTCGGCACGTTCCTCGAGCTCTTCGGACGTGCTGGCGTCCCACAACTCAGCCTCGGTGCTCTCGTTCGGATCGATCATGTGTTCCTCCCCTGAGAAGGAAATTCTTTCAGCAGCCACCGACATTATCGATGGCGTCCTAGCGTGCCCCCAACGCTCACAGAGTGCACGAATGGCCGATGAATCATCAAACCCTCAATAGAGTTGACCCGTGAAGGAAACAACGCTTGCCCTCGACGCCTGGGAATCGCTTTTTCGCGCCCAAGTGTCGGTGCTGCGACGACTCAACGCCGAGTTTCCGACCACCGAAATCTCGTTCAACGAGTACGACGTGCTGTTCAACCTGTCGCTGCAGCCCGCCCGTGAATTGCGCATCCGGGAGCTCAACCGCCATCTGCTGCTGAGCCAGCCGAGCGTGAGCCGCATGGTTGATCGTCTCGCCTCCCGCGGGCTGGTCAGCAAGCACACCGATCCGGCCGATGCGCGAGGAACGATGGTGGTGCTCACCGAGGAAGGCTTCCGCCTGTTTCGCAAGGTCGCGATCGTGCACGCCAAATCGATCCGCGACCACGTCGGAAACGCCATGTCGGCCGACGAACTAAAACAACTGCGAGTTCTGAGCGACAAGCTTCGCCGGGAATGCGATCGCGACAATGTCGACGACAAGACCAGCAACAGCGCCAGTAATGAAGCCGACAACGAAGCCAACGACAGTGCCTAGCCCCAGCATTGTCTGGCTGCGGGATGACCTTCGGGTCGCCGATAACCCCGCCCTGGTCGCCGCCGTCAACCGAGGCGAGCCCGTCGTCGTCGTGTACCTCCTCGACGAGATCAGCGAGGAGATTCGCCCGCTGGGTGCCGCCAGCCGCTGGTGGCTTCACCACAGCCTGGAAGCTCTCCGGAAGCAAATCGAAACTCTCGGTGGACGCCTCGTGCTGCGTTCTGGCGCCGCAGCCGTTGAGCTCCCCCGACTCGTGGTCGAAACCGGTGCCGGTGCGGTTTTCTGGAACCGGCGCTACGCAGCCTCCCGGGCGATCGATGCTGCCCTCAAGCTGAGTCTTCGCGCTGACGGCGTGCAGGTGGAGAGCTTTCAGGCGAACCTCCTGTTCGAGCCGTGGACGATCAGCACCGGCGAAGGAAACCCCTACCGGGTGTTCACCCCGTTCTGGCGTGCGTGCCTCGAAAGCGCCAGCCCCCGAGCCACCATCGCCACCCCGACTGCCATCACTGCGTTCGAGACCGCAAGCGAAGACCTCGACTCGTGGAGGCTGCTCCCCACCAGCCCCGACTGGGCGGGCGGCCTCCGCGAGGCCCACACTCCCGGTGAAGACGGTGCCTGGGAGCGCCTCGAAGACTTCGCCACTGGACACCTCGATCAGTACGACCGACGCGACTTTCCGGCCGAAAAGACCACCAGCGAGCTGAGCCCACACCTGAGGTTTGGGGAGATCAGCCCGTTCCAAATCTGGGAGCGGATCAACGCCGGGGTCTCGCCAGCGCTCCGCAGCAACGCCGACAAGTTTTTGCGCGAGATCGGTTGGCGCGAGTTTAACTGGCACATCCTGTTCCACTTCACCGCGTTAGCCACCGACAACTTCCGCTCCCAGTTCGATGCTTTCCCGTGGCAGCAACCGCGGCCCCACGAACTTCTCGCCTGGCAACAGGGGCGCACCGGNATCCCGCTGGTGGACGCCGGGATGCGCGAACTGTGGGCCACCGGCATCATGCACAACCGAGTGCGGATGGTCACCGCGAGCCTGCTGGTGAAAAACCTGCTCGTGGATTGGCGGGTGGGCGAGGCGTGGTTCTGGGACACCCTGGTCGACGCCGACGAGGCCAGCAACCCCGCCAACTGGCAGTGGGTGGCCGGCAGCGGCGCGGATGCTGCGCCATACTTTCGCGTCTTCAATCCCGCGCTTCAGGGCGAGAAGTTCGACCCGCAACGGCGCTACGTCGCGAAGTGGATTCCCGAGCTCGGCACCGCCGCCTACCCTGAGCCGATTGTCGACCTCGGGCGGTCCCGCAAGGATGCCCTCTCGGCCTACGAAATGGTGAAGGCGACGCAGGTCTGAGGTTCTGCCCAGCCCTACGTCTCGAAAGATTAAAGACACCTTTTCGGCAGAGCAGTAGAAGCCCGGGGCCCGCGGATCTCACAATGGAAAGTGTACTCAAGTGAGTTCTTCACAATAGAAAATGTATACCTTGTTTCTTGTTGCACAATAAAAAACGTATGCCTCAGAGCCAAAACATCTAAACTCGACGCATGGCAACATCGATCGGTTTACTTGCTCAGGAGCTCAGCAGCGGCAATCCGTGGTGGCGCGGGACACAATGGGTTGCACGAGATCCGGATCTCAGCGAAGTTGCGCAGGCACCGCTGAGATACGAATCTGGCTGCCTCGACAATCTGGAACCCGGGAACCTGTACATCCTGCGCGGGCCACGCAGAGTCGGAAAAACAGTGGCCGTGAAGCAGACGATTGGCCGGCTACTCGACGATGGAGTTCGGCCGGCCAGAATAATCCGTGTCGCCGTGGACGGCTGGGACGCCAAAGCCCTGAGGACTCTGGTGAGCAACTCCACTCTCCCCGTCTTGCGCGAGGGCGAAACGAGATTCTGGTTCCTCGATGAGGTTTCAGCAGTGTCGGGCGACTGGGCACAGCAGGTGAAGTGGCTCCGCGACAACGATGAGCAGTTTCGGCGAGACACCGTGATCCTCACCGGCTCAAATGCCCGGGCGCTGACCGAAGCCGCTGGTGTTCTTGCCGGGCGTCGTGGACGTGGAAGGCACCTCGATCGGATTCTCCTGCCAATGGGCTTCAGAACCTTTGCGACGACGATCCTGCACGGCGATGTGCCTCCCGGTGGCAACATTGTCGCGGCGGCGCTCCGCTCCCACGAAGCAAGATCAATGTACGAGAACGCTATTCCGTGGCTCGATGGGCTCACACGAGCATGGGAACAGTACCTGCTTTACGGAGGTTTCCCTCGCTCGGTCTCCGCTCTTCTCGACGGCCTCCCTGTCCCAGAATCCTTTGTTGGTGACCTGTTCGATGTAGTCTCCGCGGACGTGTTCAAAAACAGCCAGCTGCCCGCGGTCACCGAAATGGCGCTCCTCGAAAGACTCTGGAAAAGTACTGCATCTCCAGCCAATCTGACTTCCATCGGTGAAGATGTCGGCATTAGCAATCAGGTTGTCACACGACACGTCGAGTATCTCCGCGATGCTTTTCTTCTGTGGGCGTGCCCGCAACGCAGTGACGGCAAATGGCTTCCGAAACCAAAATCCCAGAGCAAGCTCTACGCCGTCGATCCCCTCGTGGCACGCCTGCCACACCTGAGAAACACGGCAAGACCCGACCTTGATCCGACTGTGCTCACCGAAATGCAGATCGGAATGGCCGTGCGGCGCAGGGTACTGGCCGACCGGTCGACCGCAGGAAATGACGATTTCTTGTTCTACGCACGAACACCTGCCAGAAAGGAGATCGACTTCGTCTCCGATCACCTCGGCGGTGTGGCGATCGAAGGTAAGTACACGGATCGGGGTTCATGGAGAAGCGAAGCCGCCACCGTCAATGCGTCTGAGTGGGACGGAATCCTTGTCACGAAAAACGTGCTCGACCTAGCGAATGCGGGCACCGCGTGGGCAGTGCCGGCAGGAATCCTCGCGTACTACTTAGACGTCTGAACGCCCGGCACCCCGCAGTCTGACTGTGGAAACCTACAGCACTGGTAGCCGATTGGCACTAGCGCGATATGGCCAATTGACGAAAGATTGTTTTCGCCACACGCGCGCTCTTAGCGTTGGGAGCATCCCCGAGACAAGGACACCTCGCCATGACCGATTCTCCCCGCGTCAACATTCCGGCGCTGACTCGCCAACTTCTCGGAACCTGGGCCGACACCCGGCTCACAGCCCGCACCCTCACGGCGCGCCCCGAGTTGCACAAGATCGACGGCCTCTCGATGGCGGAGCACCGCGAACGAGTACTCGGTCAGTTGCACCTGCTGGTCGAGAATGGTCAGGTCAACAAGGCTTTTCCGAAGGAGCAGGGTGGCCAGGATGACCACGGTGGCAACATTGCCGCCTTCGAGGAGCTGCTCACCGCCGACCCATCCCTCCAGATCAAGGCGGGCGTTCAGTGGGGACTGTTTGCGGCCGCTATTTTGCACCTTGGAACCCGCGACCACCACGAACGGCTGCTTCCCGGCGCCATGAGTTTGGCCGTGCCCGGAGCCTTTGCGATGACGGAGACCGGCCACGGTTCGGATGTCGCGAGCATCGGCACCACCGCCACCTACGACGAGGCGGCGCAAGAATTCATCATCCACACGCCGTTCCGCGGTGCCTGGAAGGACTACCTCGGCAACGCCGCCCTGCACGGCATCGCCGCCGTGGTCTTCGCGCAGCTCATCACCAACGGTGTGAACCACGGTGTTCACGCGTTCTACGTGCCGATCCGCGATGCAAACGGGTTTCTCCCCGGAATCGGCGGCGAAGACGACGGCCTCAAGGGTGGCCTCAACGGCATCGACAACGGCCGCTTGCACTTCGATCAGGTGCGGGTCGGGCGCACCAACCTGCTCAACCGCTACGGCGATGTGGCCGCGGATGGCACCTACACGAGCTCCATCGAGAGCCCCGGTCGCCGCTTCTTCACGATGCTCGGCACCCTGGTGCAGGGTCGGGTTTCGCTCGACGGGGCCGCAGTTTCGGCCTCGGCTCTGGCGCTACAGATTGCGATCACGTATGGCAGCGAGCGCCGCCAGTTCACCGCGGGGAGCGACACCGACGAAGAGGTGCTGCTCGACTACCAGCGACACCAGCACCGCCTGATTCCGCGCCTCGCCACTACCTACGCACAGAATTTCGCGCACGACGAATTCTTGGTCGCGTTCGATGCCGTCTTCAGCGGCAGGGCCGACACGGAGGATGACCGCCAAGATCTCGAAACGCTTGCCGCGGCCCTCAAACCGCTGAGCACGTGGCACGCCCTCGACACCATTCAGGAGGCCCGCGAAGCCTGCGGTGGTGCCGGTTTCCTCGCCGAGAACCGCCTGGTCGGGCTGCGCGCAGACCTCGACGTTTATGCCACCTTCGAGGGCGACAACACCGTGTTGCTCCAGCTGGTCGCCAAGCGCCTGCTCGGTGACTACTCTCGCCAGTTTCGTGACTCGGATGCCCGCAAGGTCGCCCGCCTCGTGGTGGAGCAGGTTGCCGAGCGCGCCTACTCCGGCAGTGGCCTGCGGGTAATGCGCCAGACCATCGCCGACTTAGGCTCGACCGCGCGAGCCGTAGGGCACGTGCGCGACACCGAGGTGCAGCGCGAACTCCTCACCGACCGCGTCGAAACCATGATCGCCGACATCGCCGGCGTGCTCAAAGATGCGAAGTCCCTGTCGAAGCGGGATGCCGCGGCCCTCGTCAATTCGCAACAGAACGCCCTCATTGAGGCGGCTCGCGCCCACGGCGAACTCCTGCAGTGGGAAGCGTTCACCCGTGCGCTGGAGAAGACCACCGATGCCGACACCGTGACGGTGCTGACTTGGCTGCGCGACCTGTTCGGTCTCGGGCTCATCAACACGCACCTCGCCTGGTACCTGATCAACGGCCGGCTCTCCGCCCAGCGAGCGACCTCCGTCTCCTCCTACATCGATCGCCTGATCGCCCGACTGCGCCCCCATGCCCTCGACCTCGTGGTCGCTTTTGGCTACGACCCCGAGCACGTGCGGGCACCGATTGCCAGCGGTGCGGAGAAAGCGCGCCAGGATGAGGCACGACGGTATTACGTCGATCAAGCCGCCAGTGGCGAAGCTCCGACCGACGAGAAAGCCCTGATCGCCGCCGCGAAGAAAGCGAAAAAGCAGGCGAAGGTTTCGAGCGCGGTCTAGCAGGTGCTGCTCGAGCAGAGCGATCGAAACTTCGCTGCCTCAATGGCGTCCCTCGCCGGTTCAGACGTTCGGGCGCGCGCCGATCGTTGAGACGGCGCGGGCCGCGAGGGCCGCTCCGGCGGTGGCAGCAAGGACGACATCGCCGGTAGCCATCCATTCGTGCAGGAAGCCCGCCGAGAACGAGTCGCCGGCTCCGGTCGGATCGACAGCGGTGCTGTGGGCGACGGCCACGGTGATCGGCGCTGTACCGCGCTCGGCGACGACGATTCCGTCGACATCCATGGTGAGGGCGACAATCGGGAAGAGCTCACTGAGGGCGGCCGCCACCTCAACGGGATCCGCAAGACCGGTCAGCAATTGGCCCTCATCGAGGTTGGGCAGGATGATGCTCGCTCCAGCAACGGCCGCCAAGAAGCGGTCGACCCCGAAGTCGGTGATGAAACCTGCAGACCCCGGATCGATGGCCACGGTGACTCCGCTGGCCACTGCCCGAGCGATCAGCTCGGTGAACGCTGACGTGTCGGGCCGGTTGAACAGGGTGTAGCCGGTGAGGTAGAGCACCGAGGCATCCGCAAGCAGGGCATCGGTTACGTCACGAGTGTCGAGCTCCGCGTTGGCACCGCTCTCGGTGAGCATGGTGCGGGTCTCCCCCTCGACGATGATGACGATTGTGCCGGTGGGCAGGGTGTCGTGCGGCGCTAGGTGAGTGGTGACGCCGCAGCGCACCAGAAGTTCGCCGTGGCGGTGTACGTCACCCGCGGCGACGCGACCAACAAAGTCGACCGCCGCGCCGCTTATCCCGAGCCAACTCGCGGTGTTTGCCGCCGAACCCCCTGGCACGAAACGGATCGAGCTGGTCGTATCCGTGTCGACCCGGATGGTTTCCAGTGGCACCACAATGACGTCATCAATAACGTCACCGCAGCAGACGATGCGCGGGCGAGAGCTAGGCACTGAGCGCTGACCAGGCGGTCGCGATCTCGCCGGCGACGCGCACGTTGTTGCGCGCGAGGTCGAGGTTCACTTCGAGGCTGCGGCCGTCCGAGAGCTCCACAATCTTCAGCAACAGGAAGGGGGTGACCTGTTTGCCGGTAACTCCGGCGGCCGCTGCGAGCGCGAGAGCCTCCGAGAGAACGCGGTCGTGCTCGGCTGGATCCCACTGCTGACCGAGGGGAATGGGGTTTGCGACGACGATGCCACCGGTCTGGTTGAGGCCGTCGCGAGCCTTCATGATCGCGGCTACTTCAGCGGCGTTCTGCACCGACCAGTCGAGGGTAAATTCTGATTCGCGGAGCCAGAAGCTGGGGAAGATGTTGGTGCCGAAGCCGACGACCGGAACACTGAGGGTTTCGAGCCGCTCGAGGGTGGCCGAGATGTCGAGCACCGATTTCACTCCCGCAGAGACGACGGTGATGCGAGTGGAGGCGAGGGTCGAGATGTCTGCCGACTCGTCGAAGCTTTCGCTGGCGCCGCGGTGCACGCCGCCCAAGCCACCCGTGGCGAATACACGAACGCCGGCGAGGCTCGCGAGGTAAGCGGTGGCGGCAACGGTGGTCGCACCACTGGCACCGCGTGCGGCAAGAATCGGGAGGTCGCGCACGCTGGCCTTCGCCAGTTCTTCTTCGGCGATGCGACGAACNCCCTCGGCGTCGAGACCGATCTGCGGTACACCGTCGAGCACGGCGATGGTGGCCGGGGTTACCCCTGCGCTGCGCAAGATGTCTTCGAACTCGATCGCTGCCTCGTGATTGCGCGGGCGGGGCAAGCCGTGCGAAATGATCGTCGATTCGAGGGCAACAACGGGGCGACCAGCGGCCAGTGCTACAGAGACTTCGGTGGAAACGGTGAAAGTAGACATTGGCTCAAACCTACTCCTGTGAAGGAGACTTCACGTGCTCTGTAGTATTCCACTGCCTGCGCGCCGCCGCCAGGTCATCAAGGTAGTGCGCGAAGCCGTCATCGTAGGCGGCAATCGACGCAGGGTTCGGCTCAATGACCGTTCGATCGGCGCGCCAGGCGTCCTGATCCACTGGGTCTCCGAGGGCGTTCCACGCGACGAGAGCAGCACCGCGAGCCCCGACGAGTTCTTCGCGCGGAATGTTGAGTGGGCGCCCGAGCACATCCGCAAAAATCTGCGCCCACTCCCTCGATTTGAGACCACCGCCGGTTGCCGAAATTTCACCGGTAAGCCCGAGAATCTCGAAGCACTGCCGAGAGGCAAAAGCAACCGCCTCACAGGTGGCCCGCACCATGTCGGATGCCGTCGTGCCGAGAGTGAGGTTCACAAACTGCCCGCGTGCCAACGGATCAACAAAGGGCGCACGCTCTCCCGCCGGTGAGAGTAATGAGAGTGCCCTCACGCCGTGTGCCCCCACCGCTGACTGATTGAGCAGCGAACCAAGCGAGGCGAGGTCGAAACCGAAGAGGCCACGCATCCACTCAACGCTTTCGGTGCCCACCATTGTTGGCAGCGAGTGCAAGTAGAGCCCCGCTTCTGGAGTGCAGAGCATGNCCCCCGCCGGTTCGCTGCAGGGCACAATCGTGGCATCGCGGGTGTAGACCTGGGCGCTGAGCGTGGTTCCCAGGATGAACGAGCCGTCGCCCTCGGCGAACGCGCCAGAGCCGATTGCGCAGGCCACCATGTCGAACGGGCCACCCGTGACGGGAGTGCCAGCGGGCAAGCCGAGCAGTTCGGCACCCGCACGATTCAGGGCGAACGTTGCCCCCACCGGTGCTGGCTCTGCGAGCAGGTGACGCCACTGTTCGATGCCGCACAACTCGAGGGCTTCGTCGATATAGGTTCGGGTTTGCACGTCAAGAAACGGCATCGAGGCGTCGGAAGCATCCACTGTAATCTGCCCGGTCAGGTGCTGAAGTACGGCGTCAGCGCAGTGCCCGGCGACGGCCGCACGTTCGAGTGATTCGGGTTCGCTCACCGAGAGGTGCGCGAGGAGGCCAGCCTGTGAACCGGCAAAGATCCCCGAACCGGTGAGTTCATAGACGCGCTGAACCACCGAGTGCTGACCACCACGGTTCCAGTCGCGAACGATGTCGCTCGCTCGAGCATCCATCCACGAAATGGGGGGACGGATGGAGTTGCCCGCTTTGTCGCGAAGCCACAACCCGTCACCCTGAGCCGTCAGCGCGACGGCCTCAATCGTGGCGCGGGCGTTCGCGTCTCCCGCGACGCCCGCTCGATCGTGCAACTGCGCCAGAACCCCTCGGGCAACCTTTCCGACACTCGCGATGACCTCATCGAGATCCTGTTCGATGCGACCACCGGGCAAACGAACGAGGGTGGAGGTTTGGCTCGCCTGAGCGAGGCACCGCCCACTGCGATCAAAGACGGCCGCTTTGGTGACCGACGTGCCGATGTCGATCCCCAGAATCATGACCGTGACCGCCCGAGGCGCTCCAGCACGTCGGGGTTGGCGATGAACTTCGGGAGCTCCCCCGCCATGAATAGGGCCGCCTCATTGGCGATGACAGTCGCTGCACGCTCGGCAGTCTGCCGGGTGGCCCCGGCAAGGTGAGGCGTGAATACAGCGTTCGGTGCGCCAAACAATGGCCACGAGGGGCTCGGTGGCTCTTCGTCGTAAACGTCAAGACCGAGCCCGCCAAGATGACCACTTTCGAGCATGCCCCGCAGCGGCGCGTAGTCGAGCAGGTCACCGCGCGCGCTGTTAATCAACACGGCGCCCTCCGGTAGAAAGGCCAGGTTTTCGGCGTTGATGAGGTGGTGCGTTTCGGGCGTGAGGCGGGCGTGGATGCTCACCACATTGCTTCGTCGCATCATCTCCTCGAGCGAGACGATCGTGACCCCGTGGGCGGCGGCGGCCTCGACATTGGCATACGGGTCGTAGGCGTAAACGGTGGCACCGAAGGCGACCAGAATCTTGCCGACAATCTGGCCAATCGCGCCGTAGCCGGCAAGCCCGATCGTGTTGCCCGCGATTTCCAAACCGGTTCTGTCGTAGCGGTAGAAGTCGCCGCGCCAGTTACCGTTTTTGAGCTCGGCATCGCCGATTGAAATGCGGCGCATGGTGGCGAGCATCAGGCCGATCGCGAACTCCGCCGCCGCCTGCGCGTTTCGGGCCGGCGCGAAGGAGACGATAACTCCGGCTTCGGTGGCCGCCGCAAGATCAACATTCACGGGGCCACCGCGGCAGACTCCCACAAACTTGAGTTCCGGGCGAGTGGCAAAAACCCGAGCGGTGAAGGGGGCGAGATGAGTGACCACGACCTCGACACCCTCGAGAGCAGCGATGAGTTGGTCGACGTCGCCACTGGCTTCATCAACCCCCTCGACGGGGCCGAACGGTTCCATCGGCCACTCGGAACCGATCTCGGTGAAGGTGAGGATGGCCGACTCGCGCAACGTGGGGGCCGCCAAAAGTGCCGCCGTGAGGGCTGCAGGGAGAATGAAGTGGTCTCCCGCTGACAGTACGTGGGTCATTTCCTACCTTTTTTCGTTGAATAGTTTTCGAGGGTGCTGGCCGCTAGGGAAGTTCGGCGACGTGCACGGCGGTGATTTCGCTGATCTTCTCGATGAAACTGGGGTCGACATCGCTCGTAATGATGACGTCGGTGAACTCGCTCAGCTCGGCGAAGCGGTGCAGAGAGGTGCGACCCACCTTGCTGCTGTCCACCATCAGAACCTTGCGTGTGCCGCACTCGAGCATCGCGAGTTTCATCTCGATAACGTTCTGTTCTTGGTGGTAGGTGCGCACGCTGTCCACGGCCGAGGATGAGTGAAAGGTGAAGTCAACGGCGTAGTTGTCGAGTCCGGTGAGGGTTGCCGGGCTGATGTAGGAATTGTGGGAACGCGAGTAGAGGCCCCCGATCATGAAAAACTGCACCTCGCTGAGGTCGCAAAAAAGCTGCTCAACCGGCCGAAAGTTGGAGACGACGGTGAGTGGCTGAACGTCGACCAAAAGGTGGGCGAGCGCCAAAACGGTGGTCGAATCATCGAGCATCACCGACATTCCGGGTTCGATCAGTTCGAGCGCCTTGCGCGCAAGGGCTTGCTTGGCGGGGGCGTTGCGTTGCATCCGAAACTCGGAGCTACTCTCGAAGGCGCTCGTGGCGTGGGCTGAAACGCCACCGTGGAAACGACGCAGAAAACCTCGGTTGGCGAGGTCATCGATGTCACGGTTGATTGTCATCTTGCTCATGTCGGTGAGCTTCGCGAGCTGCGCCGCGGTCGCAGTGCCGTGTTCCGCGACGAAAGCGATGATCGCCTGGTGGCGCTCAGTGCGTTTATCTCGCGCGAAATGGGGGTCGGTCATTTCTCGACTGTAGCCGTTCATCCGGCTCGAATGGTACTTTTGGCGCTCATTTTGGTTGAAGTAACAAGATTTTTGTTATTAACGCTAGGTTTGAATCATTCGGCGCAGCGCGCTCACAACGAAGGAAGCCCCATGAAGAGCCTGTGGAACAACTTGAACAACACCACCGAAGGAACCACGCTCGGTGCCCTCGCTGAAGTTGTCCTCGGTTCGCGGATGATCGGCGCCCACAGGGACCTCGTTCTCCACGGTGGCGGCAACTCCTCGATCAAAGACACCGTCATCGACGTCACCGGAACCGAGGTCGCCGTGATCTACGTCAAGGGCAGCGGCTGGGACATGGGCACCATCGAACCGCAGGGCTTCGCCCCCATGCGCCTTGACCGCTTGCGTCAGCTTCTTACCGTCGACAACCTTCCCGACCCCGTGTTGGTCAACGAACTGCGCTGTTCGCTGCTGCGCGCAGATGCCCCAGACCCGTCCATTGAATCCCTCCTCCATGCGCTACTGCCCTATCGCGCCGTCTTGCACTCCCACGCCGACGCCATCGTCAGCCTCACAAACCAGCCGGACCCCGCGTTGCTCATCCGCGAAGTTTTCGGCGACACCGTCGTGGTGATCCCCTACGTCATGCCAGGCTTCGACCTCGCCACGATGTGCGCCAGCCACTGGGCCGAGCAGGCCAACGAACGCACCGTCGGAATGGTGCTCCTCAACCACGGGCTCTTCACCTTCGGCGCCACCATGGAGGAGGCGTACACCCGGCACATCGAACTAATCACGCTCGCCGAGGCACGGCTCGACGCATCCCCCGAGATCTCCGCGCCGGATGCACCCCTTACCCCGCTCGCACCGCTCGAGATCGCCCAGCTGCGCAAGGCGCTCTCCGACCACGCCGGTCGCTCGTTGATTCTCAGCAGTGACGCCGGTGCTGAGGTCGCGGCGTTCGTCGGGCGCGAAGACTTCACCTCCGTGGCGGCGCGCGGGCCAGCCACCCCGGATCACATCATCCGCACCAAGCAGTTGCCCCTCATCGGCACGGACGTTGACGCCTACGTCGACCGGTACCGCGGTTACTTCGAACGTAACGCTGCCCGCTCGACCGAGGCCCTCACCCTGCTCGATCCGACACCGCGCATCATCCTCGACCCCTCATTCGGCATGGTCAGTGTTGGCAACACCATCAAAGATGCGAACATCGTGCGCGACATCGCCCATCACACCTTTGCGATCATCGACCGCGCCGAACGAGTCGGCACCTACAGCGCGCTGGATGAAACTCNCCTCTTCGACGTTGAGTATTGGGATCTCGAACAGGCCAAACTTCGCCGCGGCGGAAAACCACCGGAGCTTGCCGGTCAGGTCGCCCTCGTTACTGGAGCCTCGTCGGGAATCGGTCGTGCCTGCGCCGAACACTTCATGGCACTCGGTGCTTGCGTCATCGCCATTGACCTGTCACCAGCCGTCGTCGGCCTCAATCCGGGCGCGCAGTGGCTCGGAGTGCAGGCGGATGTCTGTGATGCCGAGGCCATGGCCGAAGCCGTCCGCCTCGGCGTGCAACGCTTCGGCGGGATCGACATTGTGGTGGTTGCCGCCGGTGTCTTTGCCCAAAGCTCACCCATCGCTGAACTCGATCACGCCGTCTGGGAGCGCACCTTCGCCGTCAATGTCGGCTCAGTGCAGACCCTGTTCGCCCTGACCCAACCCCTACTGGCGCTCTCGCCCACCTACGGTCGGGTCGGCATCATCGCCTCCAAAAACGTCTTAGCTCCCGGGCCCGGTGCCGCGGCCTACTCAGCTTCAAAAGCGGCCCTCACGCAGCTTGCGCGAGTCGCCGCCCTCGAGTGGGCGAGCGACGGAATCCGTGTCAACATGGTGCACCCGGATGCAGTCTTCGACACCGGACTCTGGACCCCAGAACTGCTCGCCGAACGCGCCAGCAAATACGGCGTCAGCATCGAGGAGTACAAGCGTCGCAACCTGCTGTCGGCCGAAGTCACCAGCAAAAACGTGGCCCAGTTGATCGGTGCAATGTGCACGAGCACCTTTGCCGTCACCACCGGTGCCCAGGTGCCGATCGACGGTGGTAACGAACGCGTGATCTAGGNGCTAGCCGCCTGAACAGAGTGGCTAGCCGAACAGGGCCAACTGCTCTGCGGTGAGTTCAACTACCTCGAGCAACGGGGCAAGCTGTTCGACGGTGCGGGCCGAGGCGATAGGCACGGAGACAGTCGGCTGAGCGCGCAACCAGGCGAGAGCCACAGCGGTGGGCGTGGTGTTCAGCTCCTCGGCGACCATTCCCAGTTTCTCGACAACCAACCAACCCTCCGGGTTGTCATACGCTTTCATGCCGCCAGCCCGAGCAGAATCGACCTGAAGCCCTGGCTGGTACTTGCCGGTCAAGAATCCTGACGCCAACGAAAAGTAGGGAATCGCAGAGATTCCGAGCTCGGTAAGAACGGGCACGCTATCAAGCTCGAAGTCTGCGCGCTCGACCAAGTTGTGCAGGTTCTGAAGAGCAACGTATTCGGCAAAACCGTTGGCACGGCTGACCTCGATTGCTTCGCGCAGGCGAATGCTTGTGAAGTTAGAGGCAGCGATATAACGAACTTTGCCGGCGGTCACCAGTTCGCTGAACGCTCCCAGAGTTTCCTCCATCGAAACGTTGGGGTCATCCTGGTGGGCGAAGTAGACGTCAATGTAGTCAGTTTTTAGGCGGCGCAACGAATCATCGGCTGCGGCGAGAATGTTGGCACGCGAGAGACCTTTACGCGTCGAGAGCGATGAGACTTTGGTGGCCACAACCATGTCGGCACGGTTGCCACGGGCGGCCAGCCAGTCACCAATGATCGACTCACTCTCGCCCCCGCTGTTTCCGGAAACCCATTCGGAGTAAACATCCGCGGTGTCAACGAAGTTTCCGCCACCGGCAACAAAACCATCCAGGACAGCTTCGCTCTGAGTCTTATCTGCTGTCCACCCGAAAACGTTGCCGCCGAGGCACACGGGGAAGACACTCAGATCGGTGCGGGGAATCGAGACGTGGTGGGATGCGGGGGTGGTCACGGGGGCGGCTCCTAGGGTCGAATGGTCAGGCTCGGATGGTTGTTCGGCAAAGCTTCTCGCCCAGAAGACTATTCCTCATCGGTTGTTCACGACATCCGCACAGAGTTGGGTTATGAGAAAGCGCCGAAGGTCCTCGAGTTCGGTGTTATGAATGCCGTGAGCGAGGCCGGGGTAGACGTGCTCCTCGAGGGTGCTGTGTCGGGGCAGAAAATCGGTGGTGCGAGCGATTGCTGCTGCACCGATCACTTGGTCTTCTGCCCCTCGACCCCACAAGACCGCTGGCCGAGACTCGGCGAGCGCTACATCCCCCGGTTGCTCAGCTCCGAGAACGAAACCACCGAGAACGACCGTTGCCGCCACTCGCTCAGGGCGAGTGCATAGCAGCTGACTGGCCATCAGCCCACCCTGTGAAAACCCAATCGGCACCACCCGAACGCTCAGAGCTACATTCTCCTCAACCCAGTTCCAGATCGTGTCGGTGGCGGTGACCACTCGTTCGGCATCCGTGTTTCCGGGGGTAACGACCTCGAACCAGGCCGCTCCCGCGTTGCCCATTTCGACCGGCGCCCGCAGGGAGGCCCAGGGCATGGCCAGCCCGAGTGCGCTGGCCAAACCACTGAGGTCCTGTTCGAGTTCGCTGCGGTGAATCGGTCGGTTGAGTGGCTAGCGGACGACCGCGAAGCCAGCGTTCCAGCCGATCTTCTCACCGACGGCGAGGGTGAGCTGAAGGAAACCGAGGGCTTCGAGCTCGTGGGCGCGCGACAGTGAGCCGGCGTCAACCGCGGTCACTCCGCCGGCGGTGATGGCAGCGGCAAGAGTGTTCTTCGCGTCGGCGTCGTTTCCCGCGATGAGAACGGTAGTGGGGAGATCACCAATTTGCTTACTGGAAAGGGTCGCGGCGAAGTTGGTGTTAAACGCCTTGAGCACGGAGCTTTCGGGGAGCTTCGCCTGAAGCTCCGCGGCGGCCGAGCTGCCAGCGGGAACGACGAGTGCGTCGAAGGTTTCGAAGTTGAGAGGGTTGGTGATGTCGACCACCGTCTTGCCAGCGAGCTGGTCGGCGTATGCGGTCACGATGCCGTCGAGAGCGCCGTAGGGCACCGCGAGAATGACGACGTCGCCGGTGATCTGTGTGGTTCCGGATGCTTCGTGGCTGATGTGGGTGACGTCGTTGCCGCCGCCAGCGAGGACGCCGCCAATGGCGCTGCCCATGTTGCCGGTGCCGAAGATTGTGAAGCTCGTCATTGTCGTGCCTTTCAGGATGAATTACAGAGAGGAGAAACTACTTGTAGCTGCAACTATACACTTATTGATTGTAGGTGCAACTAATTGATAGAATGTTTTCATGGATGAACTCACGCCAGGCGAAGCAGAAGCTTTTGCCCGCCTGCGCGCCCTGCTCGAACTGTTACCCAGCGAAATGGACCGCCAGATGACGGCGACAGGGTTGACCGCCTTCGAGTTCACACTGCTCGAGGCCCTACACTTCGCCGCACTCAATCGCCTCCGCCTGAGCGCTCTTGCCGCTCAGACAAGCGCGACACTCCCGCGATTGTCGCGGGTCGCTAGCGGGCTCGAGCGTCGGGGCCTCATCAACAGGGCGCCCTGCGCCGAAGACGGTCGCGCCATCAACGCTGTACTGACGGCTGCTGGCGAGGTCGCCTACGCGGCAGCGCGCCCCGTGTATGACCGTGCGGTGCGAACCCTCGTGCTCGATGGTCTCGACCCGGCGGGATTAGAGAGCATGTCCCAGCTCACGCTGTCAATACTGAGAAGGCTCGACCCGGCCTGACGCCGGAGTCCGATCGGCCGAACTCTCGACGAAGGTTTTCGAGAAAACTTCGTCAGTGTTTACACGTGAGAAATAAATGTCTGGCGCGGCTGAAACATTACTGATATATCTATTGGCTACCACGTTTTTTCAGTTGGTTCAGCTTGAGAAATATAAGGAGTTCAATCCATGTCCGATGCAAGTTCTGAAGTGAAAGCCGCAAGCCCGCACGGGCTACAACGCGGTGTCCTCACCATCCCCAACGCGATCGCACTCTCTGCCGCCGCAATGGCACCGGTGCTCGCCATTGTGCTCAACGCCCCGGCCGCCGCTGCCGCCGCGGGCGCAGCGCTTCCCCTCTCATTCTTGATCGCCTTTATCGCCTGTGCCCTCGTCGGCAACACCGTGGTTCAGTTCGCCAAGAAACTACCTTCTGCAGGATCGTTCTACACCTTCAACCGCGCTGGCCTCGGCCCGGCCGCCGGCTTCTTCACCGGCTGGCTGTTCTGGATCGGTTATGCAATTCTCGCGCCCGGACTATTCACCGCCTTCGGTGCGTTCGTGCACGACTACGTGTTGGCCACCTTCAACACCGACGTGCAGTGGTGGATCTTCAGCCTCATCGCCATGGCAATCGTCTTTGGCCTCTCCGTTCGCAGCATCAAGGCGTCGGTCAACGTCGACCTCACGCTGCTCGTCGTTGAGGTCGTCATCTTCCTGATCCTCGGTGTTGTCGCGATTGCGACCGCCGGCCCAGGAAACAGTGCCGACTACATTCTCGTCTCCTCCGCCCCCACCGGCTTTGCTGGTGTCGGACTCGGAGTTGTCTTCGGAATCCTGTCCTTCATCGGCTTCGATGCCGCGGCAACCCTCGGTGAAGAAACGAAGAACCCCCGCAAGAGCATCCCGTTCGCCATCACCGGCGCCCTTGGCGCTGTCGGTATCTTCTACGTGCTGATGATGTACGCGCTCGCTGCAGGTTACGGACTCAACGACCCCGCCAAGATGACGGCGTTCCTCGCAGACCCCAACCCCTTCGTTACCCTCGGCGCCCACGTCACCCCGTGGCTTCTGCAGCCCATCGAACTCGCCGCAATTGCCGGCCTGTTCAGCTGCTTCCTCGCCATCCACAACACCACCGTTCGCGTGATGTTCTCGATGGGTCGCGACCAGGTGCTCCCCGCCTCCCTCGGGCGCATCCACCAGACCTGGTACTCGCCAATTCGCGCGATCATCGTCCAGACGATCTTCACCGTTGTCATCGGCATCGGTACCGGGCTCTGGCTTGGCCCTGGTGCGACCGGCGCGTACGGCTTCACCGGAACCATCGGTACCGTCGCCATCGTGATCGTCTACATCTTGAGCAACATCGCCCTGGTGAAGTACTTCTGGAAGCTCACAGAACGAAAGGTATTCACGCACATCATTGTGCCGATCCTCGGCGTTCTTGCGTTGCTTTACCCGCTCTACGCGGTCTCCAATCCAGCGGCGGCCTATCCCTACAACCTCGTGCCGATCATCGTGCTTGTCTGGATCGTGGCCGGAGTGGTGCTGTACTTCTACTACAAGGCAAAGTCCCCGGAGAAGATCGCCGCCCTCGGCTCCTTCATCACCGAAGACGACCTTCCGGAGGGCGAACAGAACGCCGCTCTCCAGACCGGTCGCGCCCCCTCGGTGCAGCACCCGACGATCGCCGAGGAAGCTGCAGCACACCCGGAGATCGTGGAAAAATAACTCATGATCATCGTCGACGGTAAGGCCGTCTATACCGAGCTTGCTGAACTGGCCGACCCAGCGCACACCGCGCTTCTCCTGGTCGACATGCAGCACGATTTCATCGACCCGGACGGACTGTTCGGCAAGCTCGGAGTCGACCTCACCATGTACGACGAGTCTCGACCCAGGCTGGCGGCGCTGCTTCAGGCAGCCCGCCAGTCTGGCGCTCTCGTCATCCACATCAAGAACACGGCGCTCGATAACCGCATGAGCGACTCGCCAGCGCAGATCCGCTTCAACATGCGGATGCACGAAAACGCGCGTCGCGATGGGCCGCCACTGCGCTACACCGTGCCCGGCACCCCCGGCGCCGACTTTGTCTCAGAGTTTCAACCCATCGACGGCGAACTCGTCGTCAATAAGTACCGCTCGAGCGCGTTCTGGGGCACCAACATGGAAATGTTGTTGCGAAGCAATGGCATTGAAACTGTCGTGATCGGTGGTTGCACCACCGAGGGTTGCGTCGAATCGACTGCCCGCGACGCCATGTTCAACGACCACTACGTCATCATCGCTTCCGACTGTGTCGCCAGCGATGACCCCGCCCAGCACGATGCGTCGATGCTACTCATGAACCACCGCTTCGACATGGCAACGGGCCCCGAGATTAGTGAAATCTGGGCTTCGAGCACCGAGGCAAACCCATCCAATGCAGGAGAGTACGAAGTATGAAGAAACTCGAGGGCCGGATCGCGGTCGTTACCGGTGCAGCCTCCGGAATCGGCCGTGGCATTGCCGTAGCCTTCGCAAGCGAGGGTGCTGACATCCTCGTGGCCGACCTGGCAACAGCCGACGAGGCTGCTGTCGTGCTCGCCGAAATCAGCGCGGCCGGTGCCCGTGGGATCTTCGTGCACACCGATGTCAGCGATGAAGCCAGCGTGCGCGCCATGGCCAGTCGCGCGATCGAAGAATTCGGGAGAGTGGACATCCTGGTCAACAACGCCGGAATCTTCACCGAATCGCTCCTCGAAGACATCTCGGTGGAGGACTGGGATCGGGTGGTCAATACGAACCTGCGCGGCACCTTCCTCTGCACCCGGATGCTCATTGGCCAGATGCTCGAACGTCGCGACGGCCGAATCATCAACATTGCCTCCCAGCTCGGGCAGATCGGTGGAACCTCGGTTCCGCACTACGTCGCGAGCAAGGCCGGCATCATCGGTTTGACGAAGGCTCTCGCCCGCGAAGTCGCTGGCCGGGGAGTTCTCGTCAATGCCATTGCACCCGGCCCGATCGAGACCCCGCTGCTTGACCGCGAGACCGAGGAGTGGCGAAGTGCAAAACTTGCCGAGTTGCCGATCAAACGGTTCGGTCGAGTCGATGAGGTAACCCCAACCGCCGTCATGCTCGCATCAGCGGATGGTTCGTATTATGTGGGCCAAACCCTTGGCCCCAATGGTGGAGACGTGATGTTGTAGGCCACCGCCTACAACCGAAGGAAGTATGTCAGTGAATATCAGTGAAGTTGTCGCCGCCGCCCACGAGGCCGGGGTTAAGCTCATCCGTTTCGAGTACTGCGATGTGAGCGGTATTGCGCGCACCAAAGCGGTGCACGTTGCCCAGCTCGAACACAAACTCCTCGAGGGTGTGAGTCTCACTAGGGCCCAGATGTCGATCAACATGCTCGAAACAATGGTGCCCATCGACGGCTTCGAGCCGATTGGTGAAATCCGACTGGTGCCCGACCCTTCCACCTTCACCGTGCTGCCGTGGGCACCGGGCAGTGCGAGCGTGCTCTGCGATCAGCTCGGTCACGATCGCCTGAACTGGGGTGCCTGCGGTCGTTCCTACCTCAAAGAGATTATCGAGCGAGCGGCCAGCCACGGCATCCAGGTGCAAGCCACCTTCGAGAACGAGTGGTACCTCGCGCGCGAGGTCGACGGCGAGTACATCCCGTTCGACCTGCACGATCACACCCCCGTCTACAGCGCTATCGGGCACGATCTCAACAACGACCTGATGATCGAAACAGTCAACGCGCTCGAGGCCCAGGGCATCGTGGTGGAGGCCGCGATCAACGAGTATGGCGCCGGCCAGCAAGAGATCTCGATCAAGCACTCCAACGCGCTCACCGCGGCCGACAACCAGATGAAGTTTCGCGACACCGTGCGCGGTGTTGCCCTTCGCCACGGCCTCCTCGCGTCGTTCGCGCCCAAGCCGTACCCCGAACAGATCGGCAGCGGCGCACACTTGCACTTCAGCCTGTGGGATCTGGCCGGCAAGAACAGCCTGCTCTACGACAAGAATGCCGAGGGTGGCCTCTCCAAGCTCGGCCGACACTTCATTGCCGGCGTAGCAGAGCACCTTCCGGCCCTGGTTGCCCTCACAACCCCGAGCTACAACTCGTCGCGCCGCCTCAAGCCCAATGCGTGGGCATCCGCCACAACGGCCTGGGGCTTCGACAACAAAGAGGCCGCACTGCGCGTGTGCTCGCCGTTCTTCCAGCGTGAAGAGCAGAGCTACAACATCGAGTTCAAGACCTCGGACGCCAGCGCAAACCCCTACCTTTCGCTTGGGGCGATCATCGCCGCGGGCCTCGACGGTATCGAGCGTGAGCTTGAGCCAGGCGAACCGAGCGAACACGACCCGGCCTACCTGTCAGAAGAGGAGCTCGCTCGCGGAAAGGTTCGCCCGCTCCCCACCTCGATGACGGCCGCCCTCGACGCTCTCGAGGCTGATGATTTTATTCTTGGAACCCTCGGCGAACTGCTGTCGCGCTGCTACCTCGGCGTGCGACGCTCGGAGGCAGAAACCTTTGCCGCAAACGACCTCGACTTCGAGATTCGCAACCACTTCTACCGTTTCTAAACCGATGGCGACCTTCATCGATCTGACCGACATCCCGGTCATCGACAATCACTGCCACTCGGTCGAAGCCGCCCAAGGCTCTGACCCCGTGCGCTGGCGCAGGCGTTTCACCGAATCGCCTGACCCCACGCTTGGTGAACTCCACGTTGAGCACACCGCGTTTTACCGTCGGCTTATGCGTCGTGCCGGAGCCTTTTTCGGCATTGCCCCCGAACAGGAAACCGCCTTGCTGAAGCACCGTGAGGAAATCGGTGCGACAGAGCTCATGCGGCAGTTGTTTCTGGATGCCCGAATCGGTGGCGTGATCGTCGACATCGCCTACCCTGCCCCGGATGCCGCCATCGACCCCGACCTGCTGGTGGAGGTCACCGGCGCCGAGTACGGCGCGCTGCTCCGCCTTGAGATCGAGTTTCAGAAACTGATCGTGCTGCACGCTCAGTTCGACGACCTCGTTTCGGCGGTTGCCGAGCTGGTAACGGATCTTCGCAGCAAGGGTTACGTCGGTTTCAAGAGCATCGCGGCCTACCGCACCGGGCTCGCCATCGAACGCTGGGACGCTTCGGAAGCGCACGACGCTTTCGCGGCGGCTCGCGCGGAGGTTGCCACTACGGGGGCAGTTCGCCTCGGCTATAAGCCCCTTCTCGACACCCTCTTGCACATCGCCTTCGAAGGAGCTGCCGCTCAGGCATTGCCCGTGCAGTTCCACGTCGGGTATGGCGACCCCGATGTCGACCTCCGAAAATCGTCGCCGCTAGAACTACGAGCCGTGTTTGACGAACCGGCCTACCGCTCAATGCCCATCGTTCTGTTGCACGGTTGCTGGCCCTACTTTCGCGAGGGTGCCTATCTCGCCTCCGTGTACGCCAACGTCTACCTCGACGTCTCGTACACGATCCCTTTTCTTTCGCGGTCCGAGATGATTTCCATGACGCGCGCCGCGCTCGGCGCAGCGCCGTTTAGCAAGGTGATGTACAGCTCAGACGGAGTCGGGATTCCCGAAATGCACTGGATGGGCGCCATCGAGGGCCGCCACGCTATTGGCACGGTGCTCGGAGAAATGGTCGATGCTGGTGAGCTCAACGAGTCCGAAGCCCGTGAAGCTGGTCACCTGATGCTCAACGCAAACGCAGCGAAACTTTATGGCCTCACGCCGGCAACCCTCACGGAGACAACCCAGTGAAACACCTCGAAGGAAAACGTATCTTTGTGACCGGTGCCGGCGGTGCGCTCGGGCGGGCCAGTAGCCTGCTGTTCGCTCGCGAAGGCGCTGCCGTTGCCGTGGTGGATATCAGCGCGGACGCTGCCGGAGAAACGCAGCGCCTCATCGAAGCGGAGGGTGGTACCGCTGTCGCGATTACCGCCGACGTGCGCGACGAAGATCAGGTGCGGGAAGCATCCGCCACCGCGGCGCGCGAACTGGGCGGTCTCGACACCCTGTTCAACAACGCGGGCATCATGCCCCACCAAGACAAATCGTTTCTCGACGGCGACCTCGAACTCTGGCATTTGATCAGTAGCATCAACCTCGACGGAACCATGCTCTGCTCGAAATACGTTGTGCCGCACATCATTGCGGCCGGCGGTGGCGCGGTGCTCAACATGAGTTCGTTCCTCGCGGTGCTCGGCTGCTCGTTTCCCCAAGACGGCTACGCAGCGAGCAAGGGTGCCATCAGTTCGCTGACCCGTTCGATGGCCGTTCAGCTGGGGCCTCGGGGTATCCGGGTCAACGGCATGGCGCCGGGACCGGTGCTTACCGCCCACGTCGAGCAGTTCTTTCCCGACCCTGAGGCGCGTCGTGTGCGACTGGAGCGCGTGCCGCTCGGTCGCTTCGGGGTTCCGGATGACGTCGCGGGTCTGGCCAGCTTTCTGGTCTCCGATGCCGCTAAATGGGTCACCGGTCAGGTCATCGTCATCGATGGCGGCATCTCCAGTAACTACCTCTAAGCAACTTCTCTCACTAGCTTCACCCAGAACGAAGGACCCGTTTCATGTGTCGACTGCTCGGTTTCGTCTCCCGCACCCCGGTCACCCTCAGGGAACTCCTCGGTGAGGACGAACTCACGGAATTCACAGAACTCTCGCTCAAGCACGGAGATGGTTGGGGATTCGCCTGGGCCAATACGGCCGGTGTTGAGGTGCAGAAGGCTGCCGATGCGGCTCGCGACAGCGCCCTATTTGCGAAGGTGGCCACCGAACAGAAGGCCGAACTAGGCGTGCTTCACTTGCGCTGGGCAACCCTCGGCTTGGGGCTCGCCATGGAAAACACCCATCCGTTCACCGATGGGACGATTGCCTTCGCCCACAACGGTTCCATCAAACCGCCCGAAGCTCTCGACGCGCTCATCCCGGCCGAACTGGCTGCTCTGCGGCACGGCACGACAGACAGCGAACGTTATTTCTTGGCAGTGCTGGCAGCAGCGCGCACCGGGGATCCGGCCACCGCCCTCGAACGCACAGCCGTGCAGATTTCTGAGCAGTTCGGATTCAGTAGCCTTAATGCCATGACCGTAACCCCCGAAGAGCTGCAAGTCATCAACCTTTTCGATCCAGTGGCCGAAGGCCTCGAGGGCGAGCCGGAGTACTACCGCATCGGTTATCGGATCACCGCTGACTCCGTGGTGGTCGCCTCCAGCGGCTGGGGCTCCGGCTGGTCGTTCCTAGAAAATGGCGAACTGCTCACCGTGGATCGCGCAACGCTCGCCGTGACAATTCGGCGTGTCACTGAACTCCCGGTGTCCCAATGACCCTTCCAACCGAGGCGGGCGAGTTGCGGGCGAGCGAAATCGCCTACAACGAGTTGCTTGAACGAATTGTTGACCTGAGGTTGCCCCCGGGCCTGGTAGTCAACGAGAAGGCGATGGGGGTCGAGTTGGGGCTCGGGCGGATGCCCGTTCGTGAGGCTATCGCTCGACTGGCATCCGGACGCTTCCTGACCGTTCTCCCCCGGCGCGGCGCCGTTGTCAGCCCCATCGGGCTGGCCGATGTGCTCGACATGTTCGAGGCGAGAGAGGCCATCGAGTGCGGGGTGGTCTTCATCGTGGCGGATCGCGCTACCCCCGAGGAACTGTCCCGGTTGCGTGAGCTCGTTGCCCTGGCTGACAACGCCCGCGCGGGCAGCGACCACGGCACCTACCTCCGCGCTGACCATGCCGTTCACGCCTACCTCGTGCACATGGTGCACAACGGTTTGCTGCAGGATGCCGCTGACCGCCTGCTGTTGCACAACCTACGTTTCTGGAACCACTACTGGTCGACCAGGCCGGCCCAAACATCGACAATGATGTCCCACTCCAGCCTCGTCACCGCGCTTGAGGCTCACAGCCCCGAAGAGGCGGCCCGCGCGATGCGCGATCACCTGCAAGCTTCCCGGGCGCTCGTCCAAGAATCTTTCGGAGCCTTCGGCTAAAGCGAGAACGAGAACGAGAACGACCATGAACCCCATCGATGAGGAGCGGACATGAAGATCACTGAGGTGCTGGCGGTTCCCGTGCGAACCGGTTTTTTTGCGGATGACCAGGCGGCTATCCTCGGCGGAGCCCAACGCGATGGCGGGGTCTACCGTGGGGCGCCCGTCACCCCGGGGTTCCGTGCGGTACGTCAGGCCGGCGAAGCAGTCTCGGTCATGCTTCTCCTCGACGATGGGCAGGTCGCCTATGGTGACTGTGCTTCCGTGCAGTATTCGGGCGTCGGGGGCCGTGACCCGGTATTCGATTCCGTTGCGGCGGCCACGCTCATCATTGATCAGATTGCCCCGCTACTTCGGGGCCGCGAAATCACCGACTTCAGGAGCATCGCCGAAGAGATCGATGGGCTGCAGGTTGACGGGCATCCGTTGCACACGGCCATTCGGTACGGCGTGACGCAGGCCCTGCTGGACGCGGCCGCCCGCGCGCGCGGTCTCACCATGGCAGAGGTGGTCCGTGACGAGTACCAGACCGGGGCAGCGATCGTACCGATACCCATGTTTGTCCAGTGCGGTGATGACCGCTACGACAATGTCGACAAAATGATTCTTAAGCGAGCGGATGTTCTCCCGCACGGTCTGGTCAACAACGTCGACACGAAGCTGGGCCACGACGGCCACCTTCTGCTGGATTATGTCGGCTGGGTTCGCGACCGCATTCTCGCCCTTCGCGAGGAGTCGAGCTACGCCCCCATAATCCACATCGACGTTTATGGAACCATCGGCCAAGCATTCGGCGGCGATGTTGAGCGCGTCGCCGATTACGTCACAGCTCTGGGGGCGGTGGCAGTGCCGTTTCAGCTCCGGCTCGAGCACGCCATTGACGCTGGTAGTCGTGACGGCCAAATCGCCGCCTCCGCCGCCCTGAGGTCCGCACTGCGGGCCCGCGACAGCAGTGTTCAGATTGTGGTCGATGAGTGGTGCAACACTCTGGAAGACATCAGGTTGTTCGTCGCCGCGGGTGCCGCGGATGTCATCCACGTGAAGACCCCTGACCTCGGCGGCGTCAACAACACGATCGAGGCGCTGCTCTTGGTTGCTCGTGGCGGTCTTGTCGCGTACTGCGGTGGCACCTGCAACGAAACCGATCGCTCTGCCCAGGTGAGCGCCCACATCGCGATGGCGTGTGCGGCAGGTCAGGTGCTCGCCAAACCCGGTATGGGGGTGGACGAGGGAATGATGATCGTCGGCAACGAGATGACCCGTGTGGCGGCACTTGTGGCAGCCCGCGCGGCGGCAGCCCAGTGAAGCCTCTCGAAGACCTCCGGATTCTCGCCATCGAGCAATACGGGGCGGGGCCTTTTGGCAGTGTTCACCTCGCGGACCTCGGTGCAGAGGTAATCAAGATTGAAGATCCGACCGCCGGTGGCGATGTCGGTCGTTACGTTCCGCCGTACCAAGAAGGTGCCGACAGCCTGTTCTTTGAGGCGTTCAATCGCAACAAACGCAGCATCAGTCTCGACCTCAACACCGCGGAAGGGCGCACAATTTTCAACGACCTCGTGAAGGTCAGTGACGTTGTCTACTCAAACCTCCGCGGTGACGTGCCCGCGAAGATCGGCATCACCTACAGCGACCTCGCCCACCTGAATCCCGCCATCGTCTGCTGCTCGCTCAGCGGGTTCGGGATGACCGGACCGCGCAGCGCCGAACCCGGTTACGACTACGTGTTGCAGGGCATCGCGGGCTGGATGGATATCACCGGGGAACCCTCCGGCCCACCGACCAAATCGGGGCTGTCCCTCGTCGACTACTCCGGGGGGCTTGTCGCCGCCATCACGATGCTCGCCGCCGTGCACGCCGCTCGGCGCGACGGCGTGGGCAGCGACTGCGATCTCAGCCTGTTCGACACCGCGCTCTCGATGCTCACCTACCCCGCCATCTGGGCGCTCAACGGAGACTTTGTGCCCACGCGCACTCACCACTCCGCGCATCCGTCTCTCGTCCCTTTTCAAGCATTCGAGGCCAGCGACGGCTGGATCGTCATTGCCTGCCCGAAAGAGAAATTCTGGACCCGGCTTGCCGAAACGATCGGTCGCCCTGAACTGGGCTCCGCGGAGCTTTATGCCACGTTTACCGCGAGGCGCGAGAACGCCGGCACGCTACTGCCGATCTTGGACAGCATTTTTGGGACCCGCTCGGTGCTCGACTGGCTCACCGAACTGCGCGCCGCCGGAGTGCCGTGCGGCCCGGTGAACACTGTTCCCGAAGCCTTGGCAGACGCGCAGACGGAAGCTCGCGGCATGATCATTGAGACCGAGCATCCGCGGTTCGGAACCGTTCGTCAGGTGCGGAGCGCTGTAAGGATTGGTGACAGCGTTCCCGACTACCGACGAGCACCACAGCTCAACGAAGACTATGACTATGTGCTTCGGGATGTTCTGCACTACGACATCGCCACCGACACCAACACCAACACCGCCGAAGCCACCACTACCGAGGAGCGACCATGACCGTGCGCGAGGGTTGGAATGGCAGGTTTTTCGAAGACTTCACGGTGGGGGATGTCTACCTTCACGGGCTCGGCCGCACAATCACCCAGGCCGACAACATCTGGTTCACGCTCCTCACCCAGAACACCGCGCGCGTTCACTTCGACGCAAACTATGCGAAGAACACCGAGTTCGGGCGGCCGCTGGTGAATTCCACTTTCACCCTCGCTCTCGTCACCGGGCAGTCGGTTAATGATGTCTCCTACAACGTGATGGCGAATCTGTCGTGGAACGATGTGCAGTTGCCGAACCCGTTGTTTGAGGGCGACACTGTCTACTCGTCCAGCGAGGTGCTCGCGGTGCGCGAGTCGCGATCACGCCCGAACGTAGGCATTGTCACGGTGCGTACCGTCGGGGTGAACCAAGACGATGTTCCCATCATCTCCTTCGAGCGCACCGTCATGGTCTATCGCCGTGGTTTCGGTCCGGCATCACGACCGGTGGGAAAGTCGGCAGAATGACCACGCCCGAACAGCCCGCCCCGCGTTCCCTGAGGTCATTCCTGTTCGTTCCGGCCGACCGCCCGAGTCGAATTCTCAGCGCGCTTGCCTCCGATGCCGATGCCGTGATCGTTGATCTCGAGGATGCCGTTCGCCCGGAAGCACGCATCGCTGCTCGAGCGGCTCTTCCTTCCGTCGTGGGCTCTGCCAACAAACCCGTTTTCGTGCGGGTTAACCCTTTCGGCTCAGAGGATTACGCCGCCGATGTCGATGCCGCGCTGGCTTCGACTGCCACCGGAATTGTGCTCGCGAAGTTTGTGCCCGGCAATCAATCCATGACCCTCGACGATGATCTCAGCGCCCGAGAAGCCCAGTACAACCGTGCGACCCAGCTGGCCGTGATTGGCCTTATCGAGTCTGCTTCGGGTGTGATCGGCCTCACCGCGGCCGCCGCCGTTCCGCGCCGCATAACCCAGCTTGCCTGGGGTGCCGCCGACCTCCACCTCGATGTGGCGCTTTCCCCCCGTGCCACGGGGGGCATCGCTGACTTTGCGATGGCGGCGCTCGTACTCGCTAGCCGCGCTGCGGGATTGCCAGCACCGCTCGACTCCCCCTGTTTTCTTGTCGAACGCGAGGTCGGTGACGGTAGCGCCGCGCGCTTAGCCGCTGAGGTGACCCGAGCGCGTGCGCTCGGGTTTGCTGGCAAACTCTGCATCCATCCCGGTCAGCTTGCCGGTGTGAACGAGGGTTTTGCACCGACACCACAGGAGCGCGCTTGGGCCCTCGCGGTGGTCGCCGCGTGGGACAACCCCAGCCGCGAGGGCCTGGGAGCGATAGCGGTCGCCGGCGAACTCGTCGACGAAGCCGTTATTCTGCGTGCGCGGCAGCTTTTGTCGGCTTAGTGATTACCGGCTGATTGTTGACGGCACGAACAAAATCGAGGGTTTGGCCGACAGTCATTGTGGGCAAGTATGTTCGCGAGAGGGCGAGCGCGATGGCCGGAAGCGAGAGCGAGTCGGGGTACGCCATGAACACGGGAACGAACTCGGGCTGAAACTTTCGTTTGAAATTGTGCAGGGAACGAAAACCATAGACGGGTTCCAGCCGACCGCCAATGTAGCGAAGCATCCGTGCGATGGAGGTGTTTTCTGGCGATGCCGCGGCATTGCTCGTCAGGGGGGCCGTCGAGAGGCTCATGAACTCCGCCCCGTCATCCCGGAACCGTTCTGCCGCCCGCGCGATCAAGAACTCCATCACACCGTTGGGGCCGTCGGGAGTGCGCCGCATGAAGTCGAGAGTCCAACCGACAACAGTGCCCTGCGAGAACGACGGTAGCCAACTGGTGATTCCCACGATCTGATCGTTGGCATCGATGGCGATCATCAGCCCGACACCGTCGTCACGCAGCTCGTCGATACCGCCAAGGGTGAAGCCCATTTCAGGCAACCCCTTCTCCGACACCCAGAGTTCAGAAATCTCTTCAATCTGAACGCGATGACGAGTGGGAAGCTCTGAAAAAAGTGTCCATTGTGCCGAGACTCCCTCGCGTTCAGCCCGGTTGATGGAGGTCCGAACGTCCTGCCATTGCTTGCCGACCGTGCTCCACTGGGCGGGGTATACGACCGTCTCGTCGCCGATGATCTGGGTTTCCCAGCCGAGTTCTCGACAGCCCTCCGCGAATTCGGGATGAATCCCGTAGAAGAAAGGAGTCCAGCCGTTGTCGTCACAGAATCTGGCAAACTCAGCGATTGCGGCCCGTGCGGCGGCCGGAGCCCCGATGGGCTCGGAGGTCGTCAGGGCGATGCCGTTCACCACTCGATAGGCAACCGCCGCCTGACCGTCAGCAGTGAACCAGTAGTGGTTTCCTTCCCACAGGGCCCAATAGGAGAATGACCCGCCTCCGGCGTTGCGCATCAGGTCTCGTGCTCTGGCTCGGCCGCGGCTGACCCGAGGGAACGGCCGAAGGGTCACCGCGAGAGCACCGATGACCACAACAAGCCAGAAAGCCGGGCCAACCCAGTTGTAGAGCAACACAGCTCCGAGACCCACCGGCCGAAATGCGAACGGCTCAAGCTTCAAAAATCCGACCGGCGCAAAACGATCGGGTAGATCTGCGGCGAGGTCGGCCACGTTCACGTTCGGATGGAACTGGTTGCCGATCAGGGCCCCCACGAATACATACAAACTCGCCGTGAAGATCAGGGCGATGGTTACCGAGGCGAGATACAGATTCACGGTCCGGCGCGACGCTCGCACGGTGAAGTGTTTGCGGTTGAAGAAGACGAGGAGAGCCACGGCAAGCGGCACCAGAGTGCAGACTGTCAGATCAATGGTTCGCTCCCAATTCCCCGTCGAGGTGCCGGATTGGGTGAGCGGGAACAATGGCACCAACCCATAGAAAAGCACGGCCAGTGCCGACAGTACAAAGTTCACAGCGATCGCAAGCCAGGCCCCGAAGCGACGGCCCTTCAGAATTGCGTAGGCCGCGACCAGAAGCACAGCTAACGGGAGAACGGTGAGCACAATCGGGCCCGCACTACTGATCCGTTCCAAGGCAATCGCGTGCAGGCAGCCATGGGAGAGAAACGCGGTGTGGCACCGTGCACCGAAAGAAAAGTCGGTTGAATTTCCGCTCGCTACCAACAAGCCCAGCGGAGTGAGCGGCCCCAGACGGGCTCCCCCAACCAGGGCAACGATGGGCCCGAGTGCCGTAATCGCGACAACGGCCGCGAGCAGTGTCCTCGTTTCACGATGTGAACTGCGAGGCCACCACTGCGTGGCCACCACCGGCTTGTAGAGGTACCCGAGCCCGAGACCAGCGAGGGCGGCGCACGTGCGGTACAGATCGGAGGGTTCGCCCGCGTAGAGAAGGAATAACAGGACAGCGGACAGCGTCACCACGGTGATCCGCCGTCGCCACAGACGACCGGCAAAGGCGCTCGCTGTCATCAACGTTCCGATGATCGGTGTCATCGGGTCGACGGTGAAGGATTGCTGCACTTTGATCGACCACAGTTCGCCGATTGCAATCCCCACGGTCTGGGCCACGATCCCGATTCCAGTCCCCACAATTGCGGTGACAAAAAATGCGAGGACGGTGCGACGCGAACCAAGGACGCGCTCCGAGAAACCGACTACAACCACTGCCGCAATGAGGACGATGATTAGCTGGCGCCCACCTTCGGTGATGAACGCAGAAGTTAGAATCGTCCACCACTGGTGATCGACAACTACTGAGCGATACCCTGTGGCGAAGAGGGTTTGTTGTGCCGCATCGGGGCCACGCCACCCATTCGTCAGAATTGCTCCGAGCGCAATAGCGACAATGAAGACAATGGTTACTGGGTTCTTAGCTAGAGTTCGTCTCAACATTTACCATCGGCCTTCCACAGGGGAAAATAGTACACACCTCAACGCCGTGAACCTGCGACCATGGTGACAACTCGAAGGATGTGCGGCACTACGGATGCGTAACTCGAACACCACCAGCGACAATCGCGTGGTGACCCCGGCACAGTTCCTGAGAACGCGAGCGCCCTTTTCGGGAACCGTTGTTGCGTGTGTCGGCGACAGCATCACTTTGGGCAGCATGGGTTCCAATTGGGTGGTCGCACTGGCCAAGAAGTTTCCGGCACTGCAATTCGTTAACGCCGGGCGCAACAGTGACCTCGCCTGGAACGTCGCCCAGCGTCTTGATGTGGTCATCGCCACCCAGCCCGCGTTGGTGACCATTTTGCTGGGCTCGAATGATGTTGAAGCCACCTTCAGCCCCGCCGCGAAACGCGCCTATCGTCGGAATCGACGCCTCCCACAAGCACCGACGCTGGAATGGTATGTCGCCACAATGGACTCGATCCTGGCCAGACTCACGAAGGAAACTGATGCCCAGCTCGTGATTCTGGATCTGCCGCCACTCGGCGAAGACCTGACCAGCACGTTGAATGCCACCGTGGATCTTTACAACGCGGAGCTTCGCAAGCTGGCCTCGCGCCACAACCTCTCGGTGCTCCCCCTCCACGACAGCCTTATCGGCCTGCGGTCGGTGATGCTGCCCACTCGCCCCTACGAAACGTGGCCGTGGGCCACCATCACCGCTGCTCTGCAAAAAGTGGTGCTGCGACGGTCGTGGAACAGAATCGGTTCCGACCGCGGCCTAGCGATCACCGTCGACAACGTCCACCTCAATGATCGGGCGGGCGCTGTTCTGGCGGGGTTGGTCGCCCCGCTGGTAGCCGAACTGTGAAGGCGATCAGACGAGCTGAGCTTCTCGAACCTCACCCGTCGACAAAGCTTGGCGTTGACGCCGGACGGTGATAGCAAGATAGGACGCAAGACCAACGATGACGGCAAGGAAGATGACGCTGGTGACGGTGGTTCCCAGCCCTAATCCGCCGTCGGCTGGGGCCTGAGAGAGCAGATCCCCCAACGAAGCCCCAAGCGGCCGCGTGAGGATGTAGGCCGCCCAGAAGCAGAACACAACGTTCGCCTTGAACACAAAACGGGCCACAACGATGATCCCGATGAGGGCCGCAAAGAGGATCGTTCCCAGAAGGTAGCCGAGGCCGAACCCTTCGGTGATGAGGTCGCCGGCAGCGGTGCCGAGCGCAAAGGTGAACAGGATGGCGACCCAATAGAACGCTTCACGCCGTCTGGAGAAGATGGTGTGGATGGAGAGGGTGCGTTCGCGGACGAACCAAATGCCGAAAGTCACCGCCAATACCGCAGAAAAGACAATCGTGCTGAGCCACAACGGCACGCCGAAACCATCGGTCAGGTTGTCAGTAAGAAGGGTGCCGACCACGCTGATGAGAACTACCACGGTCCAGTAAATGCCGGAGGTGTAGCGCTTGGTGACGAACTGCGCAATCAAGGCGACGACGAGGAGTCCGGTCATCACCCAGGAGGTGATGGTGAGACCGAGGCCCAGGGTGGTGTTGAGGTAATCGGCGGCGGTCTCCCCCGAGGTGGTGGACAGAATCTTGATCACCCAAAAAGCAAGGGTCACCTCGGGTACCCGGTTGAACAGGATGGTGCGAACGTGGTCGGGCAGAGCTGAGGTCATGACGAGAGGCTCGCGTGACTACCTTGCTGTTTGCTATGAAACGAATAGGCAATAACTGAGAGTTTTGTTGGCCCAGACTTCAGGTCTTGAGTGCGGTGACCTAAACGATGTTCGACGAGGTTCCGACGGTGAGTGGGCCGATAAAGTCCACGACGTGAGCGTTAACCTGCGCGCACACTGCCTTAGCGCTCAGCGCTCAGCGCTTTGTGCCGAACTTCTGGCCGGCGCGAGTGCCGCCGTCGACAAGAACGTCGGTACCCGTTAGGTAACCGGGCACGTCGCTGGCGCAGAATGCGAGCACGCAGGCGATCTCCTCCGGCTTTCCGAAGCGCTTGATCGCGGCGACCTTCAGCAGTTCGGAGGCCCCATGATCGGCCTCAAGTTTTCCCATCGCGGTATCAAAGCTGCCGGGCGATACAGAGACAATGCGGGCACCCTTCTCGCCGAAGGCTGCGGCGAGAGACTGGGAATACCAGATGACAAAAGTCTTACTGATGGCATAGGCCAGCCCGGAGTGGAGCTTCTTGCCGACCAAGCGTGCGCGCGAAGAAATTGCTTTCTCGAAATCTGCGGGGCGCGACTCGGCAAACGTGAAAGCTCCGGAGGGGATGAGCACCTTGGGGAGGCCATGGCCAGCCACGGAAGCCACGTTGACGAGAACATCGCCCTCGGTCACTCGAGCGAGGTAGGACCGCGTGACGTTGACGGTGCCGGTGCCGTTGATGTGGGCGACGCGGTCGGCGGTGCCCATCTGCGGGCTGATACCGGCAGTGTGGACGACAGCGCGAACGTGGTGTCCACCCTCGGCAGCGCTATCGAGCAAGCGATCGACGGAGGCACGGTCAGTGATGTCCGCGACCGACCCCGAGGCGTCAAAGCCAAGAGCCGCGAGTTCCTTGACTGCAGCATCGATGCGTGACTGGTCGAGGTCGGCAAGCACCACTCGATGGGTGCTGCCCATAATTTTTGCGGTGGCGAGGCCCATGCCGCCGGCGCCGCCGGTGATGACTACGGTTTGCATTATTTCTCCTTGATAGTGGTGGTTGATGCCGAAAGATAGGGTTTCAGCCATGCCCGTGCTCGGTCGAGGTAGGCCAGCCCGAGTGGGGTTCCGACCGCTTCGAAGGCGTGGGGCGCGCCCGCCACCACGTCGACAACGGTGCTAACACCGGCGGCCGCGAGAGCGGCACCATAGGCGACAGCTTCGTCGTGGAAAAGTTCAATATCGCCAGCACCGATCCAGGTCGACGGAAAACCATCCACGTTCTGGCGCCGCGCGGGCGACGCATATTCGGGCACAACCGATGACCCGGGAGCGACCCCCAAGTACGACGCCCAGCCCACTCGATTGGACTTGTTGGTCCAGAGGAAGTGCTTGACCGAGTCGAGGTCTCGCTTGGCTGCGGTGCGGTCATCCAGCATCGGGCAGAACAGCCACTGGGCGATCGGCTGGATCCCCCCTCGGTCATGCAGGCGCTGAACCAGGCTTGCGGCGAGTCCGCCACCGGCACTTTGTCCACCGATGGCCACGCGGGCCAGATCTAGCGAGCGAACTCCGGCGTTGGCCTGAATCCAGTCCCACGCCTCGGTGCAGTCATCAAGGGGTGTCGGAAACGGATGCTCAGGAGCCAGTCGGTAGTCGACAGAGACCACGACCGCACTGAGAGCTGATGCGGTGGCAAGGCAGGTAGCGTCATCCTGAGCAACGGAACCGATGACCATCCCACCACCGTGAATCCACAATAGGACGCCACCGTTTTTCGCTCCAGCCGGCGTGTAGACGTGAATTTCTTGACCACAGGCCAGGTGGATTTTCTCCATCGCCACTCCGGGCAGGGGTTTTGCCTGCGGAACCAACGAAATAGCTTTCCGGAGGATGCTCCGGCCCAACCTCGTGCCGACCGGGGTAGTCCGCATGATCTGGTAAAAACCTCGAAGTTCGGGGGCCACCCGTGAGAGTTTCATTTGTGGTCCTCAGTACAGGTGCCGAACGTTCTCGCGTCGGCGCCTTGTCTGGCGGGCGATCACCGTGGACACTAGTCAACGTCGTTGTCGAGCAACCGAGACGAAGCGTCTCGTTAAATGAAACTATACGCCCCATCGTGCTCGCACGCTACTAAGAGAAGTCCCGTATCCCTCGAGCAATCAGACCACTCAGTTCGCGAACCGTGAGCGCTTCCATCGGACGGTTTACGAGGAGACCATAGACGAAAGCCCCAAGAAGAGCAGAAGAGGCAGCAGCTGCGCGATCAACGGCAACGGAATCATGGTGGCCAGCGGCAAGCCGGCGCCTGAGGGCCTCTTCCGCTCCGCGGGTCACCTGCGAATACAGCCGCTCCGCCACCACAGAACTCTCGGCGGCAGCCGAAATGAGGCCGCGCATGAGTGCCGCGGCCTGGGGCTCGGCGGAATATTCACCGAGGAGGGTCAACCAGGATTCAATATCCGCTTGTAGATCCCCGCTGTCAGGCACCGGAGCCTCCAACGACATCGCCGGTGCACCCTCAGCAATGCAATCCGCCACCAGTGCGGTCTTCGACGGCCACCAGCGATAGATCGTCTGTTTTCCAACCCCAGCCTCAGCAGCGACACCCTCGATTGTCAGCCCGTCGAAGCCCTGCGCGGCGAGAAGCAACCGAGTGGCAGCGAGAATCGACGTGCGCGCGGTCTCACTCCGAGCCCTTCCACCTTTTCTCTCTGCCATTCGGTAAGCCTAAGCGACCGCAAACAGCCGATGGCGTCGTGTTCGGTGGTCCCGCTAGACCGCGATTACCGGATCTTGGGACTCGGACGCACTCGCCGCGGCCTCACCTGCCACCTCAACCTCGAGGGCGTTATCGGCCTCCGCCTTGTGGGCGGCGACCTGAGCGACGTTGGGCAGCAGGAAGGTCGCGATCGCGGCCAGTGAGAGGGCCGAGATCGGTACCCACATTCCGGCGAGGAAAGCATCCCGCAATACCGCTGGAGTGAACTGAACGCCAACCACCCCGAAGAAGACAACACCCACGACTGCAACGCCGATCGCCGAGCCGACCTGCTGGAACGTTCCCAGCACTCCGGAGGCCGCCCCCGCGTTCGCGATGGAAGTCTGGGCCAGCGAAACATCCGTCAAGGGCACCACCAACAGCGTGAGGCCGAGGCCAGCCAGCGCCATCGGTGCAATCAGGTCAGTACCGAGCAGGGCATCCGCTTGCACGCGCACGATCTGCGCCATCCACAGGTAGCCGCTGATCTGAGCGAGGGCTCCGACAAGGATGAGGCGTTTGCCAAGGCGTGAGCCGAGAGGCACAGCAACACCACTGCCGACGAGGGCGCCCAGGCTGAAGGGGAGCGTTGCGAGCGCTGCGTCGATGGCCGAGAATCTGAGCCCGATCTGCAGGTACAACACCAGAATGAGGAAGAAACCACCGATCGACGCGCTGAAGGCGAACGACGTGATAACTCCGGCGGAATAACCGCGGCTGGCGAAGAGCGACGGTGGCACCAATGCCGAACCAGATTTCTTGTCGAGCCAGCGCTGGTACGCAACGAAGACCGCGAGAAGCAGGGGGCTTGCGCCGATCATGACCCAGATGCCGACCGGCCAATCCAACGAACTACCCTCGATGAGGCCAAAGACTAGCAAGAACAGCGCACCAGAGATCAGCACGACACCAAGAATGTCTAGGCGCACGCGCACTGCGGCGCGAGACTCCGGAATGCAAATAATCGCGGTGATGAGCAAGGCGATACCGACCGGCACGTTGATGATGAACACACTCCGCCAGCCCAAACCGAAGGCGTTCTGCGAAACCAGAATTCCACCGATGAGTGGGCCAGCAACTGCCGCAAGCCCCGAGATCGCCCCGAGGGCACCAAAAACCCCGGCCCGTTCCTTAGGCGCAAACAACACTTGGATGATCGACAGCACCTGCGGGATCATCATCGCGCCGAACGCTCCCTGCACTAGACGTGAGACAACCAACATGTCACCGGTGGTGGCGGCGGCGCATGACGCCGAGGCGAGGGTGAAGCCGACGACACCGATCAGGAACATCCGCTTCCGGCCCACAATGTCGCCGAGGCGACCACCGGTGATCAGCAGCACCGCGAACGACAGGACATACCCGGAGACGATCCACTCGAGCTGAGCAGAACTAGCCCCGAGGTCTTTCTCGATCGAGGGTAGGGCGACATTGACGATAGTGGTGTCCAACAGATCCATGAAGGACGCGAAGAGGAGGACAACTACGGCGAGCCAGCGAAGGCGCATGGGGTTTTTCTTTCGTTATAAGGGAAGGGTTACGACTCGTGCAGAAATTAGTGCGCAAGCACCGGTTCTACTTCCGCACCAGCGGCGGCGGTGTGCGCGTGCGCCAAGGAGAGCCCCTGGCCACGGCGGCGAAAAACGAGGGCGGCTAGGATCGCGCCGAAGGCAAAGAACCCGGCACCCCACCAGTACGCGGTCGCGTAGCTGGTGATCGCCGCCTGCACAGCGACATCCTGAGTGATCGGCGCGTTCGCGGCCAAGTAGTCTGTTGCGGCGGTCGCTGCCAGGGTGTTGAGAAGCGCAGTTCCGATGGAGCCACCGACCTGTTGGCTGGTGTTGACCATTGCCGAGGCGACACCGGCAAACTGGCGGTCGACACCAAGGGTGGCGGTTTGCATCGACGCGGGCATGATCGTGCCCATCGCGGTTCCGAGAATCATCAGCGGTGGCAGGATGTCGGCGGCGTAAGTGCTCGTCGCGGTCAGGTGGGTGAGGTAGATCATCCCAGTGGCCCCGAGGGCCATTCCGATCGGCACCATGATTTTGGGACCGAATCGAGGCACAAGAAGGTTGGTGCCGAGTTGGGCGGCGACAACGAGCATCGCGATCATCGGCAGAAAAGAGAGGCCTGTCTGGATGGGTGAGAACTTCAGGGTCGCTTGAAGGTAGTAGGTCACGAAGAGGAAGATGCCGAACATGCCGGCTCCGGCGATGAGGACCGAACTGTAGGCGGCACCGCGGTTGCGGTCTAGAACGATCGACAGCGGAAGCAATGGATGCGCTGCCCGTCGCTGCCAAAGAACGAAGAGCACGAGCAAGACTGCAGCTCCGCCGAGCATCCCCCACGTCAATGGTGAATCCCAGCCGTCAGTTTCTGCGTTGGAGAAACCGTAGACGAGGCCGAAGAGGGCACCAGAGACAAGGACGGTTCCCGGAAGGTCGAGCTTGGGTCGCGGTCCGCTGCGCGCAATCGGCGGCACAAAGACGACTGCTCCAATGAGCGCAATTACCGCAATAACGACGTTGATGTAGAGGTTCCAACGCCAGTCCAGTGTTTCGGTGAGGAAACCCCCGAGCAAGAGCCCGACGGCGCCACCGGCACCCGCGATCGCGCCGAACACTCCGAATGCGCGTGCACGCTCTTTGGGAATCACGAAGGTCGTGGTGAGCACAGCCAACGCCGTGGGGGCAAGGAGCGCTCCGAACACGCCCTGAAGGGCGCGGGCGGCGACGAGCAATTCAAACGATCCCGCCGCACCGCCGAGGGCTGAGGCAACGGAGAAGCCGATCAGCCCGATGATGAAGGTACGTTTGCGACCGATCAAATCGGAGAGTCGACCACCGAGAAGAAGGAGACTGCCAAAGGCAAGGGAATACGCGGTGATTATCCATTGACGCTCACCGTCGGTGAAACCAAGGTCGGCTTGCGCGGAGGGCAGCGCGATGTTGACCACGGTCGCGTCGAGCACGACCATGAGTTGAGCGAGCCCAACAACGACGAGGGTGAGCCAGCGACGATTGTCGACGGCCGGGGCGACGCTGGGTGAAATGAGTTCAGACATAAGGGAAACTATATACGGTACTGTTGAGTTCCGGATCTAGTTAGTTCAGTAATTCCGCGATAGTTAGCGCATAACGCACAAGTTCGCCACGAAGGGGAGGCCAGCAGTGGAAATGACTCGAATCATCGAGCCGCCAGCCAAGCTCGGGCGCAAACGCGACCACACTCGCGATCAAGAAATCTTGGACGCAACGCTCGACGTGCTTGCCGAAACCGGTTACGACGGTATGACGATCGACATGGTTGCCGCCAGAGCGAAAGCCGGTAAGGCAACCCTGTATCGCCGCTGGTCATCAAAGCCGGAGCTGGTGCTCGATGCTGTGGCCTGCATGAAGTCGAACGACTTCGACCTCACGGCTCTACCCGACACCGGAACACTCCGGGGAGACCTTGTAGCAATGGTCAAAGCCCCGAGCATCCGCGATGGCGAACACAAGCTGCAGATTATGGCCGGCATCGTCTCGATGATCGCGCGCAGCCCAGAACTGGCTGCTGCCGCCCACGAAGCACTCGTCGAGCCCAGAGCATCCGTCAATCGAATCTTTTTTCAGCGCGCCATCGATCGACACGAGATTCCAGCGACCGTCGATCTAGAGACACTCTGCGCCATCGGGCCAGCGATGTTTGCCTATCGGGTGCTCATGCTCGGCAAGCATGCCGACCGTGAGTTTATGGTCCGCACGATCGACCAGGTCATCCTCCCTGCTGCCGGAATCACACCGGCCATCGCCTTAGCCGACTAGCGACGGGGCGACCGGATCTTCCCGTAGATCCGCATCAGCTGCGGGACTACGAGGTAGACGGCCAACGGCACGACGACAACAGAGAGAACGAAAGCGCGCAGTACTGGGTTCCACTGGCCGGCGAACGGGGCAATGCCAAAGAATCCTAGGGTCACGAGGGGAAAGATCGCTATCCAAGTAATGATCGCTCGGACGTGAATCGATGGCGGTTGTGGCGCGAAAAACTGTGGGGTGGAATTTTCATTTGACAGTGACATGTTGAGGTTCCTTTCGGTGGGTGAAAACTAACGAATCGGTGCGGTGAGGGCAACGCGCGCGGAAGCGTCGTCGAGGTCTTTGTTGAGCAGCCAGCCGTTGAGCGCAATCGCGCTCGCGCTACCCGCTCCCGCCGCCGTGATGACCTGGGCCGTTGGCGTGACAACATTCCCGGCCGCCCACACGCCAGCAACACTGGTTTGGCCCATTTGGTTGACGGCGACGAAGCCAGAATCAGTGTCAACCGCACAGCCAAGGGCTCGAAGCAGGTGGTCATTGGGTTGCTGCGGTGGGGCGATGAAGACCGCATCGCAGGGGATATTCCTTCCGTCAGCCAGCAGGACACCGTCGAGTTCGCCTGGCTGGCCAATGATGCCGGATACTGCCCCATCGATCACCGTGACACCGAAGGCCTCCAGACGGTGGCGTTCCTGATCGGTGAGATTGATGCCGTTCGTGGCAAAGGTAACCCGGTCGCTGTACTTCCGAAGAAGTCCCGACTGCTTGATTGACATTTCACGGACCGGGCCCCCAATGACCACAATCGCTTTGTTGAGCACTTCGAACCCGTGGCAGTAAGGACAGTGGTTGACGAGGGTGCCCCATCTTTCGCGCACACCCTCGATGGGAGGGAGCTGATCGGTGAGTCCGGTCGCGATCAGAAGCGCCCGCGCGATCATCACTGATCCTTTAACGAGGGTAAGGGCAAAGAGGCCGTCGCCGATGGGCTGGATAGCACGCACGGAGTCGGAGAACACTGCGGCTCCGTAGCCGATAACTTCTTGGCGCGCGATTGCGAGAAACTCCGCCGGCGGGAGCCCGTCGCGGGAAACAAAGCCGTGCATCTGGGCAGCCTGTGCATTGCGTGGATTGCCGGCGTCGATTACCGCCACGTTGGCTTGTGCTCTCGCTAGGACGAGGCCCGCGCTGAGGCCAGCCGCGCCGGCTCCGATGATTATTGCGTCGTGGTGTTCTTGGTTGGTCACGATTACCACCTCCACGATGAGCGTCTCAGCTGGCGGAGTCGAAGTGGGAATTTTGTTGCCAAAACAGGAACAAACTGATTCGATAGGGCCATGAGCACTTCGCAGCGCATTGACACGGAACTGAGTCAGATAGCGCCGCGGCTCCGCCAGTTGCGCCAGAAGAAAGGCATCACGCTGGAAGCGCTCGCAACGGCAACGGGGATCTCCAAGAGCACCCTGTCGCGGCTGGAATCGGGGCAGCGAAAACCAAGCCTCGAACTTCTCCTTCCCCTCGCGGCGGCGCTGGGAATCGCCCTCGATGAAATTGTTTCCTCCCCCAGAGTTGAGGACCCCCGCGTGCTTCAAAAGTCCACACGGACGGATGGTCGCGTACTGACACCCCTCTCGCAGCAACCGGGTGAGCCGCAAGCGTTCAAGATCACCATCCCCGCCGACGATGTCACAGCTGTCCTGCGCACCCACGGCGGTTACGAGTGGATTTATGTTCTACAGGGGCGACTGCGGCTTGTCTTGGGTGACCACGACATCCTCATGGGTCCCGGTGAAGCGGCAGAGTTCGACACCAAGAATCCGCATTGGTTTGGCGCTTCGGGGAACGGGCCGGTAGAGATTCTCAGCATGTTCGGCAAGAAGGGTGAGCGTATTCAACTTCGAGCTCGAAGCACGGCAAATAACTAGAACCACCGCCTAGCGTTTGGCGTCGACCGCGAGCTCCTGAGGGATGTTCGCCTGCAGCCAGTCGTTCCATTTGTCGACCGAGCGCCACAGTCGAGTAATGACCTCCAGCAACTCCCCCGTATGGATCCACGGGCCAAGCTCGCGGTGCGCAAGGACGGCGAGGCGGGTGCGACGCAGAAGCTCAATCTTCGGATGATCGCGTGAGTAACCGCGTGGCGCAGTCTTCAACACCGCTTCGTCGTCGGGGGCAAGCCCATCCAGCAAGCGCTCTGCAAGTTGCTCCTCGATGTCTTCGACGCCGCGCGGGTCTGCCACAAGTTGACGGAAGCGGGTCAGCTCGTCAGTTGACGGCTGCCAACGCCCTCCCGCGATGAGCACGTCGTCGACCCCGAGCTGCACATACAGGGATCCACCGTCGTGTTCGGCGACGAAACTCACTTGCTCCTTGTAGGGGCGTTTGTCGGCGCTAAAGCGCACATCACGGTAGGGGCGGAAACGACGGATGTGGCCGAACTCAGGCTCGAGAGCCTCGACGAGTTCAGCCGCTGGTTTCGCAACCTCCCGCTCATAGCGTTCGGCGTTAGCTTTCCACCACTCACGATTGTTGTTCGCCGCGAGGTCCTCAAAGAACCAAGGCTTAGCCTGAGGAAATCCCTCAAAATCCATCGTTGTGCTCCTGAGACTCGGTTGACGAGATCATCTTGTCATAGAGACAATCTCGTCAACCTGAGGCTCACGGATGCGAGCTACTGAACTCGGCGGCGGCGCCTGACAGAAACGCCGACGAGGACGAGAGCGAAGGCGAGAGCGAGCGGAAGACCGAGGTCACCCGATCCGGTGGAGGCGAGCGTTGCTCCGGAGGCGCCAGGCGCTTCCGCGGGCGGCACATACGGGTCGACAAAGGTCACCGTGACGGTGCCGATCGGGTCACCGGGCGCGTCGCAGGTGCCCAAAGTTCCGCCAATTACGGCGGATCCGGGAGCGCTCGGTGCAGTGATTGTCGTCGTCACTTGGCCAAATTCGTTGGTAATCCATGGCCCAGTGCCCAACGTTCCGTCACCCGATTCGAGGGCGAGGCACACGGGAGTTCCGGCGGCAACAGGGTTTCCGAACGCGTCGCGAATGGTGATCACCACGGTTCCCAGGGAACGACCGTCAGCGGGGATGTTGGTCTCATCAACAACGATCCCCGAATTGGTGGTGTCTGGTGGACCGGGGATGAACTCGACGTCAACATCACCCATGCTCTCGCCGGAGGAACCACAAGCACCCAGTGACGCGTTGATCGTTGTGGTGCCCGCCGTGGTGGGTGCCGTAATGGTGGTCGTGACGTGGCCACTGGCATCGGTGTGCCACGGCCCGGTCGCGAGAGTTCCATCACCATTAGTGATCGCGAGGCAGACCTCGGTTCCCTCGGGAACAGGGTTACCGTTTGCGTCCAGAATTGTCACCGTGATCGTCGATTCACTCGAGCCGTCGGCTGGCTGGGAAGAATCGTCGATCACTACCGTTGACTCCCCGGCATCCGGAGGGCCGGGAACGAAGTTAACGTCGACCGAGCCGATGTTCACACCGGGAGCATCGCAGGTTCCCAAGGTTGCGTTGATGGTCGCGGAGCCCGGTGTTGTCGGCGCGGTGACCGTGGTGGTGACCTGACCGTTCGCATCGGTCACCCACGGGCCGGTGCCCATCGTGCCGTCACCGGATCCGGTCAAGCAGACCGGAACGCCGGCACCAACGGGGTTGCCGTGCGCATCACGAACGGTGACCTTCACGATGGATTCCGATTCGCCGTCGGCGTTCTGTTCGGGCTCATCTACTTCAATATCCGACTGGCCAGCGGATGCGGGGCCGGGAACGAAGTCAATGCTCACGTCCCCGATGTTCTCCCCAGGGCTAGCGCAGGTGCCGAGCTTTCCGTTGATCACGGTGGTTCCCGTTGTGGTCGGTGCTGTGATAACGGCGGTGACCTGACCACTCGCGTTGGTGGTCCACGGCCCAGAACTGAGCGTTCCGTCTCCGCTCTTTATCGCTAGACAGACCGAGGTACCCGCTGGCACCGGGTTGCCGAATTGGTCGCGCACCGTGACCGTAATCGTTGACGGCGACGATCCATCGGCCGGGTCCTCGGTGTCATCGATTACGATCCCCGACTCAGACCCGGTCGCCACCGGTGGCGCCGTGTAGGTCATGCTCGGAGTGGCGTAGGGGTCGGGGAGGGATCCGGTCGGGTAGTCGCCGAGGTAGGTCGGGAAATTTCCAGTCCAGGGGGAACCGGTGTCGGTTACCGGCGTGGTTGCAACCCCACTGCCGTTCGTGGTGAGCACGACGCGGGTGCCGTCAGGCTTGACGACGGTGATCTTCTGGCCAGCCATGGCGTTGCCGCAGCGGTTCTTGATCGAAACGGTCAGTGTGGCGTTTCCGGTGCCGGCAACCTTGGGGGTTGTTGCAATTGTCGAGGTCGCGCTGCCGGGGTCGGCCAGGGTCGAACCCCAGAGACAGGATGACGTGAGGCGGAAGGTCGACTGGCTCGCGTAATCCTTGCCAGCGGCCGTTGCCGCCCACGGCACCGTGCGGGCAACAACGCTGCCGGTGACCGACGTGGGCGTGAAGCCCTCCCCGCTGGTGATGAACGCCGGGAAGACGGCGGAGTAGTCGAGGGCCGCGGGAAACTCGTCAAGAGCGAGGCCCTCGGTGGTGCCATCCGAAACGCGGAGTTGGAAGTCATACAGGTTGGAGGCTGCGGTTCCGGCCATGGTGACCCAGACGTAGGCGAATCCGGCCGAGTTGGTCTGAGCGTAGGATTCCCCCGCTCCGGAGTTCACTGCGTCAAAGGTCGGATTCTTGCCGCCGGGGGTGTCTGCGGCGGCCAGAGGCGCACAGGTTGAGGAAGCCGATGGGTCACAGTTGAAGAACGTGAAGCTGGGCTTGGCATTGGCGGGCGCGAATTGATCGCTGCCCGTTCCATTTCCCAACACCTTGAACTGTTTGGGGCTGGTCTCATCGAGCCCCAACAGTTGGAGACGGAACAACGCGTTCGGCACGATGATCTGGTCGGCGTTGTAGATGGCGATCTTTGCCAAGAAACCACCGTTGCCGGGGAGCTTACCGCCCGAGGCCCAATCGATGGCCTTACTCCCCACTGCCGTCGGATTGCCCTGATTGAACGAAGGCCGAAACAGGGTGTTGGACGGGTTTCGCACGTAGTTGGGGTTTTGGAACCAGTAGTACTGGTCTGACAACGTGTTGTACGTCGGAGTCTGGTCGAGGGTCACGCCGGTGGGGGTAGTCGCCGACGTAAGCAACTTCGTGCGGTCGCTGGTCGCGTCGATCCACCCCCACGAGTTGACGCTGTTCTCAGTGATGGTTCCCCGTTGCGAGCCGCCAAGAATCTGGCTACCCATCAGGATCTCTAGCGACGCAAGGTCGCCACTGGTGACTAAAGTTCCCGTGGCTGCTGGTGCTGCGGCAAGCGCAATCCCAGTTGGCAGCAGCAGGCTGGCGGCGATGGCGGAAACGACCAGGGTCGAGGCAACGGTCATGAATCTAGGCATGGCCGAAGGTTACCGGTCGCGTTTTTCGCCTCCACCGAAAACTGGGGCGTGCCCCAGTTCGCTAAATCGTCCCGGCTCTGATCGCCACCGCTCGGTGAGAAATCTCCGCTCGTTCGCTCTCCGAAATTCGCGCAAGATTTCTCACCTGCAACGCCATGCGCGGGTGCTTCGCAAACCGCTCCTCGTGGCGTGCCAAGAAATCCCAGTAAAGAGTGGTGAACGGGCAGGCGTCTTCTCCCACCCGGAGTTCCGGTCGAAAGCGACAGGAACCGCAGTGGTTGCTCATTCGATCGATGTACTTTCCGCTGGCAACATACGGCTTGCTGGCCATATACCCGCCGTCGGCGAACTGACTCATCCCCAGCACGTTGGGCAGTTCCACCCACTCAACGGCATCGACATAGACCGCCAGATACCACTCGTGCACCTGCCGCGGTTCCACCCCCAGCAACTGCGCAAAAAGACCGGTGACCATTAGTCGTTGGATGTGGTGGGCGTATCCGTGGTTGAGGGTTTGGGTAATCGCGTCGCGGAGGCAGGCCATCTCCGTGTTGCCCGTCCAGTACCAGTCGGGAAGCTTCTCCGTCGCCCCGAGGGCATTCACAGCGGCAAAACTGGGCATCGCTTGCCAGTAGATGCCGCGCACGTATTCTCGCCAACCAATAACTTGGCGCACGAAACCTTCCGCTGCCTCAATAGGAACGCGCCCGGCTCGCCACGCCTGTTCAACGCGAGTCACCACCTCGCGGGGGTCGAGCAGTTTGAGGTTCAACGCGGCGCTGATCAGAGAGTGGTACAGCCACGGTTCGCTCGACCACATCGCGTCTTGCCAGCGCCCGAAATCGGTAAGGCGTTCCTCAATGAAAACGTCGAGCGCGATAAGCGCATCGGCGCGAGTGACCGCCCAGGCGAAACGCTCGAGGGAGCCGGGATGCCCGCCGAACTCTTCTTCGACGAGGGCGATTACGGCGAGGGTGATCGAATCGGGTTCGATCTGTAGCGGCGGTGGCACCAGGCCGGGGCCCTTCGCACCGAAAGACTTGCGGTTCTCGGAATCGAAATTCCAGGCGCCCCCCGCCGGCGCATCGCCGTCCATCAGGATGCCGTGAGTACGGCGCTGGTTGCGGTAGAAGGTTTCCATCACCAGAGTTTTGCGACCACCCGCGTAGAGGGTGAACTCGTCGGTGGAGCACAGAAAGTGACGGTCGACGCGCTCGTCGAGCAGCACAGCCGTCGTCGAGACCGCTGCCCGAAGGTTCTCCCGCACCTGCCACTCCCCCGGCTCCACGAGCACCACCCGCTCGGGTTCGTGGCGGCCGATCGCGGCCACCAGTTCGGTGGCGAAGGTGCCGCTGTTGTCGGGGTCATCGAGCGTCCGATGGTCGACGCTAAAACCCTCGGCTTGCAGCTCAGCCGCAAAGTGGCGCATGGCCGACAAGAACATGGTGATGCGCTGTTTGCTGACCCACACCTTTGTGGACTCCTCTTCCACCTCGGCCAGCCACACCACATCCCGCTGCGGGTCGATGTCATCGAAGGCCGCGGAGCTGCGGTTCAGTTGATCGCCGAGCACCACGATGAGGTTTCGGACACCGCCGCTCACGGGGTATCACTCCGGACGAGCCCGTTGGTGTCGGAACTTTCGGTGCTGCCACTCGTTCGCCGGTTGCGCCGGCATTTTTCACTGCAGTAGCGCACGTCGTCCCAGTTCTTGGCCCACGCTTTTCGCCAGGTCATGGTTCGCCCGCAGACGGCACAGAGTTTCGCCGGTAACTGGGCTTTATTGCCCTTAAAATCCCGCGCCTTAGTCATCACGCTCACACGGTACACGAGTCGGTAATCGGTACCTGAAAGCTCAGTCGTGGTAATGGAATCGAGCCTGAAGAATTACTAAGTCGCCACCAACGATTCGGTAGACGAGACGATGCTCTTGGGTTGTTCGTCGTGACCAGACGTCACTAGCTCGATGCTTGAGTCGCTCAGGCTTCCCGCGCCCTTCGCCCGGGGTACGCAGCGCTTCGTCAATGAGGATGTTTATCCGCGCGACCAAGCGCCTATCGTTGACTTGCCACCATTGGTAGTCTTCCCAGCCCGCTTGATCAAAGACCAGTCTCACGACCGGTCAAGCTCCCGTGGCACATAGGTGCCGGCCTCGGACCGCTCGAGCGCTTCGGAGAGTCTGCGGGCGTTGGCGGGAGTCGAGAAGAGGTGGAGCGTGGTCTGCCAGGCTTCGTAGTCCTCTTCGGAGATCAAGACCGCGTTTCCAGCTTTTGACGTGATTCGCACGACACTGTGGTCATCATTGACTTGACCCAGCAGTGGGAACAAAGCTTTGCGGGCATCGCTGGCAGTGACGGTCGTCATTTCGAACCTCCATAGTTGTACGATAAACGGTACCACACAGACCTTGCGCTGGCGAATGTTTATTCGTCAGACTGAGCCAGCTTCCCGCTCACCAACCTCGGCTCGACCCTTTTTCGGGTAGAAAAAGCTGAGCGCGATGAAGGCCACAAGGAGGCCGCTCTGGATGACAAGCGTCGTTCGGTAGGCCTCCGCCGCCGATCCGGCGGTCACGGCAGTGAAAAAGACTGACCCGAAGACTGCGACACCGACCGAACCACCGATCGACTGCACCGCGGTCAGCACCCCCGAGGCCGAGCCGGTTTCATTGTCGTCGACGGCGCCGAGAATGATCGTAAACAGTGCGGCGATGACGGCGCCGGATCCAATGCCCGAAAGCACGAGACCGGGCACGATCTGCCAGATCGAGAAGGTGCCAGTGAAGCCGAGTTCCCACCAGAGGAGGACTGCGCCGGCAAGTTGCACCAGTGGCCCGAACTGGAGAACAGCACGTCCGATCTTGTCGGCAAGGAATGCCCCGCTGATAGCGCCGCCGACCAACGAACCGATCGCGAGGGGAAGGTTCCCGAGCCCAGCCTCGCCGGCGCTGAAGCGCTCACCGATCTGCAGAAAGAGCGTGAGGATCAGCTGGGTGCCCACAAGCCCGGCGAAAAACAGCATGATGCCGCCGAGACCAACGGTGTACGCCGCTTTGCGGAAGAGCCCAGGCTCGACCAGCGGTACCCCGCCACGTTGGGTGAGTCGCCGTTGCTGGAGCACGAACAACCCAAAACCAAGGATGGAACCCGCAAGGCTCAGCCACGTCCAGGCCGGCCAGCCCTCGGACTGCCCATAGTTCAGCGGGAGCACGAGAAGCGCTGAGGCCACCGCAACGATGAGAGCGCCACCCAGATCAATGGTGATGGCGCGATCTCCCGGGCGCTTCGGGATGATGCGGTAGGCGATCACGAAGGCTGCGAGACCGATCGGCAAGTTGACGAGAAAGACTGCACGCCAGCCGAGGCCCGCGATATCGGCCTGAATGAGGGAACCACCAATGATCGGTCCCACGATTCCTCCGAGCCCGAATACGGGCCCGAAAATGCCAAACGCAGTTCCGAGCTCACGGCCAGAAAGGTTCTCACGCAACAGCCCAAACCCTTGAGGAAGGAGCATCGCCGCCGCAAAACCCTGAACCAGCCTCAACGCAATCAGCACCTCGATGGTCGGAGAAGCAGCGCAGAGCACCGAGACAAAAGTGAAACCAGCGAGCCCGACCAAGAACATCCGTCGCCGCCCGAAGCGGTCCCCCAACCGCCCACCGAGGATGAGGCCAGCCCCGAGGGAGAGCGCGTAGCCCCCAATGACCCACTGCAACCCGATGGGAGTGGAGCCGAGAGACTGCTCCAGTGCAGGCCCTGCCACATTCACGATCGTGGCATCGAACAAGTCCATTATTTCTGCGGTGAGCATCACCGCGACGATGAGCCAACGCCAGCGGTAGCCGCCTGCGGTTGTGGGGAGAACGGTCATTACTGCTCCTGGGTAAGAAACGTGCGGGGCAAAAGATGCAGATGGGGTACCACGGCCAGCAAGCCGAAAGGTGAATAGTTGAGCAAGATGCTAGCAGTCGCGCAAGACCTGGAGGTGTGGGGGTCGACGACGGCCCGCACTTTACAGGCGGGCGAGCCGCTCGATATCTTCCAGAAACTCCGCCGCGACCTGAGCCGAAACAGTGGTGCGCGTCGAACTGATCGCTGAGAGGTAATCCTCCGTTGTGGGCCCCGCCGGAGTGGCGGAATCGACACCATCGAAGAGAGCGCGCTCCAGAGCTTCTTGAGAGGCCCGACGAGCCGCGTACTCAACATCGGCAGGAGAGAAACCATCACTGGAGGTAACCAGCGCGTCAAGGTCGATGAGGCCGGTAACACTAGCGGGAATGTAGCGCTCCCAGATAGCGTGCCGTGCCGCGACATCCGGCAGCCCAATGGGCACGACATAGTCGAAGCGCCCATGGCGGAGCAGAGCCGAATCGAGGGCCCGAATGAAGTTGGTGGCGCAGACCAGAAGGCGCCCGGGCTGCTCGCGGAAAGCAGGGATGATCTTCAGCAGTTCGTTGGTGACACCTTGGAGTGCCGATGGCGGCTCACCGCCACGCTGCGCCGCAATCTCCTCCACCTCGTCGATGAACACAACCACGTGCTCCAGCTCCGAGATTTTGAGGAACGTTTCGCGGAGCGCGCCGGCCAGTCCTTTCGGGTCGGCGGCGAGACGGGAGGGGAACACCTCGACGAACGGCCAATCCAGTCGCGAAGCAATCGCTTTGGCGAAGGTCGTCTTGCCTGTTCCGGGAGGGCCGAACAGCACAACGGCTTTCGGCGGAACCACCCCATACTCGTCGGCCATCTCAGGTTTGGCGAGTGGCATCACGAGGCGACGCTCCAGCAACTCCTTCTCGCGCTGCATGCCGCCGACACTCTCCCACAGATCGCGGGGGAGCATCCGCCCACCCAGCTCAGCAAGGGAACGCAGTTCCTCACGTTGAACGGGGATGTGGCGCTCGAAGTAGCGAAGGTTCTTCTTCACCTCGAAGCCGCGATTGATAAAGGCATCGACCCGGTTTGCAGTTTCTGGAAGAAGCGCAGAAAGTTTTGCGAGCCCGTAGGGGGCCATCCGCTTCTCGAGCGCTGCGAGCATGGCGGTGCCAATTCCCTGGTTCTGCCACCGTTGCGCGGTCGTGAGAAACACAATCCATCCTTGGGCGTGGGCGGCACGACCAACAGCGGCGCCGATCACCTCGTCCCCGTGCATTGCAACGACAGCCTGGTCCTTTTCACAGCTGGCGAGCACCTCCGACAGGCCGTAGACCGGATCAATCTTCAGGGTGGTGAGCTCTTCCCAAAGATGCAGGATGCCATCGAGATCATCGGAGTGAAAGTCGCGGATACGCCATACAGACAATGTGGCTCCCTAGGGTGAATATCGTGTGCCGGTAAACCTATAGCACTCTCCGGTGGGCCCACTAGAGGGAGGGCAAACCGCCGCGGTTTTCGTGCCACCGTCGGGGGCGCAGAATGGGGTCGGAAACCGCAACGGGCCCGACCACATTCCAGAAGAAATGCTGGTCAGACCCGTTAAATTTGGTGCGCCCGGAGGGATTTGAACCCCCGGCCTATTGATCCGTAGTCAATTGCTCTATCCGCTGAGCTACGGGCGCATCTGCTGCAAACTTCGCAAACAACCGAAGGCAACCTGTTTACTATACCAGCGCCGGGCGGGCGTCAACGCCGATCTGACCTGAGCGACACCGCTGCAGTAAGGATTACGCGAGATCAGCGCAGAGCGGGATAATTGCTCAGCAGTTAGTACGTCTACGAGAGGGTATTTGCGTGTCCGAGAACAGCACCCCGCAGCAACCGGCCACCCGAGCGGTAACTGCCGAGTTGGCCAGATCGTGGCTCTTGGTCGCCGCGACGCGGCCAGAAACTTTTGACGCCGCCGAAGCCTCTCGTGCCGACGAGATCATTCTCGACATCGAGGACGCGGTCGACCCACGCCGCAAAGCTGCCGCCCGTGACGATGTCGTCTCCTGGCTCAGCAATGGCGGCAGTGGCTGGGTGCGCATCAATGACCGCACCAGTGACTTTTGGTCAGACGATGTCGATGCCCTCAGCGGCATTCCAGGGCTCCGTGGAGTCATGCTCGCCAAGACTGAGGCTGGGGCCCACGTCTCCGAAACTTTCCACCGCCTCAGGGGCGCAACTCCCGTGATCGCCCTCGTTGAGTCGGCACTGGGGATCGAGGAAGCGGCGTCCATCGCTCGCGCCCGCGGTGCCTTCCGCCTCGCCTTCGGCAGTGGCGACTACCGTCGCGACACCGGCACCAGTGCCGACGACCTCGCGATGGCCTACCCGCGCTCACGACTGGTCATCGCCAGCCGAGTAGGCGACCTCCCCGGCCCCATCGACGGCCCGACTGTCGGTTCAAGCCACCCCGTGTTGCGTGAGCAGGGCAGCATGGCGGTCGCCCTCGGCATGACCGGCAAGCTGTGCCTCGACATCGAACAGTTGCCCATCATCAACGAAGTGATTAGTCCCACCCGCTCGGATGTCGCTTGGGCTCGAGACTTCTTGGCAGACTTTGAGGCTCGCGGCAGCGTCATTCGCGACGGCAGTGACCCACCCCGCCTTGGTCGCGCGCAGAAGATTGACAAGCTCGCGCGAGCGTTCGGGGTGGAGCCGGCCTAGCGCGGAGGACGGCAGCGCAGAAGACTCAGCGAGCCGGTGAGCGTGAGCTCACCGAGCGCGTGTGCGGTGAGCACAGTGTCGCCAGCCTTCACCGCCATGGTCGAACCGTTGCCGGCAACAAGCGAACCTTCGCCAGCCAGAATCATCAGGGTGCTGAAGCCAGCATCGAGGGCGAGTTCACCGTCGACCGCATGGCGCTCAGCGCGGAAGTATTCGGCAGCGGCCGGAACGAGCGTGTCTTCTCCGGTGCCGCCGTGAACGATGAGTGCCTCAATCTCGGCGGCGCTCCAGCCACGAGTGTCGGTGGCCGCGAGGGCAACGTCGAAGCCAATGCCGATATGGCCGTTCGCCGGGCCGTCGAGAGCATAATCTTTCCACTCCAACAGGATGGACATGTCTTCCGGTTCCTGCACCTCAATAATGAAGACACCGGCGCCGATCGCGTGAGGCAACCCGGGCGGAACGTAGAGGCTATCGCCCGCCCTCACTTCGAGCAGATGCATCGCCGCCAGAATGGCATCGACATCTTGCTCCGCAACCATGGTCGCAAGCTCGCTATCGCTCACGTCACGGGAAAATCCGAGATGGACGGTTCCGCCCTCGAGGATGTACCAGGCTTCAGCTTTGCCGTGCGCAGCGCCCACGTGCTCGAGTGCGAACTCGTGCGAGGGGTGGATGTGCACGGGGAGGCGTTCGCCGGCATCGAGCATCTTGATCAATAGTTTGGTGTCGGCACCGAATCTGGCCACGTGCTCGGAACCCAACCAGGCGAGAGGATCGGCGGCGACAGCATCGCGCAACGATTCACCGGAAGGTAGCACGCTGAGCCCTGTCGAGGCCTCACCAAACACCGTAGTGGTTGAGGCGACCCAGTCTTCGGGAACACGGTTGCCGGAGGCACCGGCACCACGGAAGTCGAGAATCTTTGGCCCGCCGCGGTAGAAACGGTCTGCCGGCTGGTTGGCAGGCAAAGCGATTGGCGTTGCAGTGACAGAATTCATGACGTATTACCCCGCGTTTTGTTCTTCATCGGAACCACGCTGGAGGCGTGGGTGTTCGCTGCGGCCAACCTTGGGGGCGACCACGACGTGAATACCTTGAGCGCGCATTCGAGTGATGTGCTCAGCCGGAGTCTTCGCGTCCACAATCACGATCTCATACTCGGTCAGGTGGGCCAGAGCGTGGAGTGCTCGTTTCTCAAACTTGGTGTGATCTACGAGCAGGATGCGGGTCGCCGCCGCTTCGAACATTGCGCGCTTGGTGTCGACGGTTTCGAGGGTCTGATGAAAACAGGTGTCGTCCATGATGGCGGAAGTCGACATGATGAACGTGTCGGCCCGGAGCTTGGCGATCGCATCGTTGGTCATCCGGCCCATAAAGGCACTGCACCAGTTGTAATAGTCCCCACCAAGGGCCAGCAGGGAGACGCCGCGAATAGCGTGCACTTCGTTCATGAGGGTCAGCACGTTGGTGATAACCGTCAATGGCGTCTTGTTGTGCAGGTGCTTGGCGATTTGCAGAACGGTTGTGGAGTCGTCGAGGAAGATGGATTGCCCGGGTTCGATGAATTCCATCGCTGCTATCGCGAGCGATTCTTTTTCTGCAACCTGTTTACTGGAGCGAAATACGTCGCTGGATTCGACGAGGCTCGACGACAGCGCCGTTGCAACGCCGCGTGATTTTCTCAGCAGACCGCGAGCCTCTAGTTCGTCGAGGTCACGGTGGACGGTCATCAGACTGATGTCGAAGCGTTCCGCGAGTTGTTCGATGCGAACGGCACCCTCGCCCATGACCGCTTCGGTGATGGCACGCTGGCGCACTTGTTGGCGTGACTGACGAGAGTCGGCAGCGAGGTCGTCATCGTACATTGCGTCACACTCCAAACTTGGTAAGTATTTTTTCTGTCAAAACTAGCGGTTGGGTGATCTCGATCAATGGTGGCCGAGAGGATTAGGTTCTGGCCAGAACCTCGTCGAGCACCAGCTCTAAAGCTGAAGCATCGTGTGCAAAACGTCCTAAGAATAGCCCATCAACGGAGCCATCAAGGTCGGTCAGCAATCCTGGGCCCGCGCTCCCCCCGTAGATCACGCGCGAGCCGGCAAAAGCGGGGGTCTCTTGAAGAAAGTCGCGAATTCTGGAGGTTACGGTCGCGATGTGCTCGACGCTCGCAGCCTCAGTGACCCCAATGGCCCACTCCGGCTCGTAGGCCACCACAATTGGCGTTGCCGAAATCGCGGAGCCCGCTGCGTAATCGTTGCCGAACGCCGCTGCGAACAATGCACCGAGTTGTCGCACGCAATCGGCGGCGGCGTCAGCGGGAGAGCCAAACTCAATCTCACCGACGCACAGAATCGGGGTGAGGGAATTGCGCACTGCCGCCGCGAGCTTGAGGCTCACCATTTCTGGAGTCTCCCCCAGCAATTTGCGGCGCTCGGCGTGCCCAATCTCCACAAAAGAGCAGCCCAGCTCCCTCAAATCTGCCCCGCTCACCTCACCAGTGAAAGCTCCGCGGTCTTCCCAAAACAGGTCTTGGGCTCCCACAGACACCGCGGTGCCTGCCACAGCATCGACCGCAATCTCAAGAGTTGTGAACGATGGCAACACGAACAGCGAGACCGCGCCCGAGGTGATTGCTTCGTGCCGTATTGCCAAGGCCGCTACGTCGGCGCACCACGATGCCGTGGCCTCGGCATCGAAGTACATTTTTAAGCTCACCCCGATTACTACCGGGGAGTTGACCTTATGCATCGTGAGGGGTTTGCTCGTTCGAGTTGTCGTCAACCTGATTCTCGTAATCATCAAGAATTGCGACTTTCTCGGCCGAAGCCGAGCTCTCGTCGAAGGTGTACGTGAGCCACTCGCGAGCGAGACGACGCGCCAACTCAATGCCGACCACGCGCTGACCGAAGGTCAACACCTGGGCGTTGTTACTCAACACTGCGCGCTCGACCGAGAAACTATCGTGAGCGGTTACCGCACGGATGCCTTTGACCTTGTTTGCCGCAATGGCAACACCGAGTCCGGTGCCACACACCAAAAGCGCGCGGTCTGCTTTGCCGGCAGCGACCATTTCAGCGGCGGCAATCGCGATGGTGGGATAGCCGGTGTGGCCTTGAGCATCAACACCCACATCCACAACGCTCTCGACCAAGTCGTTGGCCTCGAGGTCAGCCTTCAAGATCTCTTTGTAGGTGAAGCCAGCGTCGTCGGAGCCGATAACGAGGCGAAGTTTGTTGGTCATTGTGTTCCTTCTTGGTCGCTGTTCAAGACCGTGGCGATGGCGGCGATGGCCAACGAAAGCGAGACTGCGCCGGGGTCGGGGCTGCCGAGGCTCTTTTCCATGTGTGGTCGTGCTCGCCCGATCTTGGGGAGCATGTCTGAGGTGCTAGCCGCCGCGTCTGCGGCCACTGTGGTCGCTACAATCCAGGACTCGCGGGTGCTCAGTCCGGCCAGCGCCGAGTTGGTGAGGGAGTCAGCCACCGGCGACAGAACATCGATCATGGTCTTGTCACCGAGCTGGGCTTTGCCAAAAGTCGACAGGGCCGTGAGTGCATCCGCAACGCCCTGTGAGACGTTCGTGGAGTTCGGCGTTGCGAAGTCGCCGAGGTTGCGAGCCATAGCGTTGAGCGCCAAACCCCAGAGTGCCCCGGAGGTTCCCCCCGCGCGGTCTGCCCAAGCATCTCCAGCCCAGTGCAGCACGGTGCCTGCTCCGGCGCCACGGTCGGCGGCATCTATCGCAGCCTTGAGGGCTGCGGTCGCGCCGCGTTGCATACCGATCCCATGGTCGCCGTCACCGGCGATGGAATCGAGTCGGCCGAGCTCATCAACGTTGGCGTCGATCATGTCTTTGATGGCGCGGATGCTGGCCAGAGCGATTGCTGCTGCGGCGCGAGATTCGTGGGTGGATTCCGCAACCGCAACAGCCTCTTCGGTGTCATCGGCGTCATCGGCGGAGCTGTCATCGCGGACATCGCCAGCAACCGTCGTGACCGAACCCTTGCGATACGCAGCCGAGTAGGCCGGTGAGCCCCAGGCCGCTTCGAGTTCCTCATCAAGCCAGAAAAGCGTCAGCGATACTCCGGCCATTTGGAAGCTGGTGACGAGTTCGCCAACCTCGGGCTCAATAACGGTGATCCCGGCATCAGCCAGGAGCGACGCGACGGTTCCGTAGGTCACATACAGTTCTTCATACTTGACCGAACCGAGCCCGTTGAGGATGACCGCTACGCGAGCTCCCTCGGCGGTTGCAATGCTCTCAGGACGCGCCTCGAGCAAACTGGAAACGAGGAGCTCAGCAAGGCCTTTGGCACTCGGAACGTCTTGTTCGCCAATACCCGGCTCACCGTGGATTCCCATGCCGACGGCCATCCGGCCCTCAGGCACGGTGAAGAGGGGTTCGCTAGCTCCAGGAAGAGTGCAGCCCGTGAAGGCGACGCCAAAGGAGCGAGTGTTCTCATTGGCGCGATCGGCGATCGCCCAGACCTCGTCGAGGCTGGCACCGCGCTCGGCGGCCCACGCCGCCGCGCGGAACACGGCGAGGTCGCCGGCGATTCCGCGACGCTTGTGCTTCTCGGCGAGTGAGGCGCTGAAAATGTCGTCGGTCACGGCGACGGTGCGGCACGGAATCCCTTCGGCGATGAGGCGCGCTTGGGCCTGATCGAAGTTGAGAACGTCACCGGCGTAGTTTCCGTAGGTGAGGAGAATTCCTCCACCGGCTGAAACCGCTTTGGCTACGGTGTAGATCTGCTGTGCTGAGGGGGAAGCGAAGACGTTCCCCATCGCGGCACCGTGGGCGAGGCCTTCGCCAACAATTCCAGCGAAGGCGGGGTAGTGGCCTGAGCCACCGCCGACCACCACTGCTACTTGGCCTTCTGGAGTGCGGGACGCTCGAACAACGCCGCCCTTAACTTTGCGGACGAGCGATGCGTGTGCGGCCACAAAACCGTCGATCAGTTCGTCTGCAAATTCAACAGGGTCGTTATAGAGGTAAGTCATGAGAGTGTTCGCCCTCCCAAGCGAAAAAGAAACTGTTTCAAAAAGTTCGTGACGAGAAAACGTGCCGTTACTAGGCTGAGTAGAGACGCGCTGCTGCGTCTTGGCGATCGGGCCGGCACCTCCCAGATTGAGCTGGGAAGCACCGGCCCGGCGCTTTTCAAGGTGTTACACGGTCACTGACTTCTCACGAAGTCAACGAACTGCCTACTTGTCGAGGCTGAACGAACCGTACTTTGCAACGTTGTCCTTGTTGATCAAGAAGCAGTCAAAGGTCTGCTTCTCGGTTGCAACACCGGTCTTGCCGGTCTTGAGGAACGCGTCAGCCTGGTCGATCGAGGCCTTGGCGTAGATGGTTACAGGCTGGAGAACCGTGTAAGCCATGGAGCCATCTGCAACTGCCTTGGCAGCGTCAGGAGCACCATCGAAGCCACCAACGATGACGTCGGTGCGGCCGGCTTCCTTGAGTGCAGCGAGTGCACCAAGGGCCATGCTGTCGTTACCGGCGATGATTGCGGTGATCTCGGGGTGAGCCGAAAGAACCGTCTGGGTCTTGTCGTGACCTTCCTTGGTGTCCCAGTTAGCAACTTCCTGAGCAACGAGCTTCAGGTCGGGGTACTGAGAGAGGACCGATGCGTAACCGTTTGAACGGGTAGCAGCGTTGTTGTCAGAAGGCTTGCCCTTCAGCTCAAGGTAGATACCCTTGCCACCAGTTGCCTTGACGAACTCCGTTGCGCCGAGGGCTGCACCCTGAGCGTTGTTGGAGACGAGCTGGCCCTTGGCGATGCCCTCTTTGTTGATCTCCGAGTTCACGAGGAACACGGGGATACCGGCGTCGGTTGCCTTCTGAACCGCACCAATGGAACCGCTGGCGTCAGCCGGGTCCAGGACGATCGCGACGGACTTGTTGGTGATAGCGGTGTCGATCAGGTCGCTCTCGAGCTTGGTGTCACCCTTGTGGGCGGCAACGTTAGCCGTGTAACCGAGAGCCTCTGCCTCTGCCTTGGCTGCATCGCCTTCGGCGAGCCAGTAAGGGTTAGCGGGGTCGTTGACGATGATCGAGATGAGGCCGCCGGCTGCTGCGGTGTCCGTGGTGCTAGGAGTGGTGGATGCACATCCGGCCAGTCCTGCAACTACGACAACGACGGCAAGCGCTGCTGCTGCTTTGCGAAACATACTGCTTTCCTTTCGGTGGGGGAGCCGACTGGCTAGATAGCTAGTCGACGATCTTCGTGGCCGTCACCTCGGCGGAAGCCGAGGGGATGGTGACCACGGAAGCTGTGGGGGGTGGAGAGTTGGGGCCCTTCTTGCGGGCCTTGTACTCGACGGCATTCAGAAGAACAGCGAGCACGATCACCGCGCCCTTGAAGATCATCTGCCAGTACTCGGAGACGCCGATGATGACGAGACCGTCGGAGAGGAAGCCGATAACGAAGGCACCGAGGAGGGTCCCGCGGATCGTTCCGCGGCCACCGGCCAGGCTTGCGCCACCGATAACGACTGCAGCGATCGCTGTGAGCTCGTAGGTTTCACCAGCGGTCGGGTTCGCAGAGGTCAGCTCGGAAGCGATGATGATTCCCGAGAGGGCCGCACACAGACCAGAGATGACGTAGACGCGAATCTGGACGCGCTTGACCGGGATACCGGAGAGTTCTGCTGCCCGCTCGTTTCCACCGGACGCGTAGATCCAGCGGCCGAAGACGGTGCGGTTCAGCACTCCGCTGAAGTACAGAGCCAGCACCAGCATGATGATGACACCGATCGGAACTTCAAGAATGCGGTTGAAGCCGAGCCAGTTGAAGCCGGTGTTTCCGAGTTCAGCTTTACCCTGCAGGTCGGGGTAGGTGAGGCTACCGGTGATGAGGAGCGCTGCTCCACGCACGACGTAGAGCATGCCCAGGGTTGCGACGAATGGCGCCACCTTGAAGCGGGAGATCAAAATACCGTTGATGTAACCGATCAACGCACCTGAGGCCAGAGCAATGATGACGACCACCCAGACTGCCGGAAACAGTTTGATTCCGAAGGCCGGGATGTCGATTCCCTGCATGAGCGCACCGGCGATGATGCCGGTGAAGCCCACAGTGGAGCCCACAGAAAGGTCGATGCCACCGTTCAGGATGACCATGAGCATACCCATTGCGAGGATGGCGAAGACGGCGACGTGAGCCGACATCTGGAGCAGGTTGTTGACCGACAGGTAGTTGGGCGACAAGAAGCCAAAGATAATGATGATGACGATGAGTGCAAAGAATGCACGGCCCTTGAGCAGGGTCTCGCGAAGGTCGAAACCGTCAGCGAACAGATCGGTCAACGGAGCCGTGAACGACTTGCGTTGCACTGGAGGGGTGGTGTTCATGATTGTGTATTTTTCCGTTCGGAATCTAGGCGACTACGGCTTCGCCGGATGCGGACATGATTTGTTCTTTTGTGGCGTCTGGGCCAAATGAGGCCACAATCCGTCCCTTGTTCATCACGATGATGCGGTGGGCGATGCTCAAGCACTCCCCGACCTCGGAAGTCGAATACAAGACTCCAATGCCCTGGGTGGCAAGATTCGCGAGCAGGCCGAACACTTCGGCCTTCGCTCCAACGTCGATACCGCGGCTGGGCTCGTCGAGCAGAATCACCTTCGGATTGGTGGCCAGCATCTTGCCAATAACAACCTTCTGCTGGTTTCCGCCACTGAGCGAGCCGATGGGGGCCGCTCCGCTGCTCGTCTTGACGCGCACGTTGCTGACCTGCTGAGCAACGAGGGCTGCTTCGGAGGCTGCCGAGACAAACAGTCCCTTGACCAAAGAAAGCAGGCTGGCGAGAGACAAGTTCTGTCCAACGCTCATCGTCTGCACGAGACCGTCGCGCTGGCGATCTTCGGGCACGAGGCCCAACCCCGCAGCGATTCGTTCAGCGATTGACAGCTTCGCAACATCCTGGTCATTGAGCAGAACCGCACCATCAAGAATCGGCACGCGTCCGGCAACGGCCTCGAGCAGCTCGGTGCGGCCGGCACCCATGAGTCCGTAGATGCAGACGATCTCACCAGTGCGAATATCGAGGGAGAAGTTGTTCACCAGGAGGCGACCTGCGTTAGCAGGGTCAGCGACACTGACCTTGTCGAGCCGAAGCGCGATGTCACCGAATTCGTAGCCCGTGGGCGGGGTACCGAGCTTGAAGTTGCGACCCACCATGTTGGAGACGATCCACTCGAGGTCGATATTGGCAACCTCGTCGGTGGCCACAATCTCACCGTCGCGGAGAACAACTGCGTAATCGGTCACGTTGAGAGCTTCCTCAAGGTGGTGAGAGATGTACACGATGGAGACGCCGGAGGCGGTCAGGTCGTTGATGACCCGAAAGAGCACCTCGACCTCGGTGGCACTGAGCGCTGATGTCGGCTCGTCCATGATCAGGATGCGGGAGTTGACCGAGAGCGCACGAGCGATCTCAACAATCTGCTGCTGGCCCAACCGAAGTTCTGACACGAGGGTCTTCGGGTTGATGGTCTCTTCGAGACCCTCCATGAGAACCCGCACGGCCTCATCCTCAGCAGCGAAATCGACCGTCCCCAGGGGTGTGGTGATTTCGCGGCCCATGAAGATGTTGTCGCGAACGCTGAGGTTCGGAGCCAAGCTGAGCTCTTGGTGGATGATCGAGATGCCACGGTCACGAGCGTCAACCGTGGAGGTGAACTCCACTGGCTCGCCATCGAGAATCAATTCACCAGAGGTCGGGGTTTCGACTCCGGAGAGAATCTTCATCAGCGTTGACTTGCCGGCACCGTTTTCCCCAAAAAGGGTGGTGACGGTTCCGCGGTTGACGTCGAAGTTCACACCCTTGAGGGCGTGGATTCCGCCATAGCTCTTGACCACCGAACGGGCACTGAGTAGTACGTCGGTCGTCGTCGCCATGGTTAGTTCACCTCAATCTTGACAGGGGTGATCATGTAGGACGCGGGGTTGACCAGTTGGAAAGCACCGGTGACGGTAACGGTCTTGCCGGCGAGGTCTGCGGCAACGATGTTGGCGAGGACGGTCTTCTTGAGCTCGTTGTTCAGCGCTACGCCGGCGTCCTGGTACTCAATCTGGTTGACGAAGTCGGGGAAGTGGATGGTTCCGGTGGCGTCACGCAGATCGGTGCCGGTGATTGCCGGGTTTCCGGTCTGCATCCGCACGGTGATGGTTCCAGGTACGCCATCGACGGTGAACGGGATGAACCCGCCGGCGTCCGGGGTTCCGGCTACGGCGGTAAAGGTGACCGAGAATACGGGGAAACCGGTTCCTTCTTGTACGCCGTACTTGGTCGTTGCTGCGGCTTGGTCGGCGACCAGAGCCGTGGAGATCTCAGCGAGCGGCTTCGCATTCTTGATGATTGTGTCCATCACGCCGGGGAATTTGTCAGCACCGAACTTCTCAGCGTTGAACACCACCGGCACTGTTGCTTGCAACGCGGCACCGGAAACTACCTTGGTTCCGAGCGCCATGGCGACGAGGACGACAAGGACACTAAGAGCCCAGATGCCGCGGCGGAAGGCTAGTGACTTGTTTTTCATGCGTGGAACACCTTCGATTCTGAATCGTTTGGACGGATCTGCAGCTTGCGACCCGTGCCCTTGCGGAACATCTCCAATGCCTCGGCGTAGTCGTCGAGGGTGAAGGAGTGACTGATCATCGGAACGCTATTGATGGCGCCCGCTTCGAACATTTCGACGGCACGGCCGAACGAGTTCAGCACCGCCATCGTGCCGACGATGGAGATTTCATCCCGGTAGACCCGGAACGGTGAGTAGTTCGCCATTGCCTCGGCGGGGGCAACTCCGAAGTGCTGGAACGTTCCACCGGCCTTGACGCGGGGAAGGCCGTCTTCGATCGCCCGGACGTTGCCGGTGCAGTCGATGACGACATCGAACTTCTCGATGGGGGAATCGTTCGCGCTCGTAAACGCGTTCTCGATGCCGACTTCGCGAGCAGTGATCAGGCGACCCTCGTTGACATCAACGATGGTGACACTCGCTGCGCCGGCGCGGGGCGCAAGCTGAGCCATGAGCAAGCCCATGGTTCCGGAGCCGTAGACGAGGTAGTGCTCGCCCATCTTGCGCGGGAGGATGTCGTAGGCACGAATCGCGCAGGCGAGAGGCTCGATGAGCGCGGCCTGGTAGATGTCGGTCTCGGGCTTGAGTTTGAAAACGTTGGCCGCTGGGGCAGCGAAGCGCTCCTGCGAGGCTCCGTCAGACGCAACGACGCCGAGGCCGTTCCAGGCGCGGCACAGGTTGTTCTTGCCGGTGAGGCAAAACTCGCACTCGCCACAGGTGGTCGAGGGGTTGACCGCGACGTGATCGCCGACAGCGACGTGGGTGACACCGGTGCCGATGGCTACGACGGTGCCGGTTGCTTCGTGGCCTGGAACGAGGGGGAAGATTGTTCCCTCAAACTCGCCATCAAAGACGTGGGTGTCTGTTCCGCATACGCCGACCGCTGCAACTTCAACCACAACCTCTTTGTGCCCGGCCGTTGGTTCGGGCCGTTCGGTGAGGGTCAGTTTGCCTGCCGATTCGAAAACCACTGCGCGCATGTTCTGAAACGCTCCTACTCCTGGTCCAGTCGGCTTTCGCCGAAACTGTAGATAGTTGTTACCGCAACCAAATTTCTGAGGTTCTAGGACGGGAGTACCGACTTCGTTGTCAGAATCTAACGAAAATACCGCCCGATTTTCCGAAAATCATTCGGAAAGCTCATGTGATACTTCTGTTAGGTTGTGGTTTTGGGGTGTGAAATAGAACAATACCTAGACCGTGGTCAACTGTCAAACCTATGTGCAAATTGTTATCTCGGTGAGAAAACTTGAAGCGTGTTACGCACATTCACACAGCGATCACGTCAAAAAAACTCAGGATTTACAGCGCCAGAAGGGCTCGCCCCAGAGCCTCGTCGACCACGAGCACGTCGACGAGTCCCCCAGCAATCGCGGCCCGAGTTGCCCCCGCCTTGTGCGCTCCACTGACCACCGCGACCACGGTGCCGACGTTACGCACCTCGGTCAGATCGAGAGAAAGAATGCGACGGTTGATCGCAAGATCGATCTGTTGACCATCGCTGTCATAGAAACGGCCAGAGACTTGACCGACAGCTCCAGCCTCGCTCGCTTCGCGAATCTCGGCGTCCGAGGCATCCGCACGCTGAAGGAACATGTCCGAACTCCCCGAGCCGTATTGCCCGATCCCCAAGACGGCAACATCAGAGGCCCGCGCTGCGGCGAGCGCTTCTGCCACCTGTGGCGACTGGGCGAGAGCCTTCGCCGTTGCCTCGTCCGGTGTCGTCGCTGGCGCATTGAAGTAGCGGTAGCGACCGCCGATCTTTTCGGCAAGGCGGCGCACCAAGTCGTGGCCAGAAAAGCGGGAGTCAATGCTCAATTCGCCTGCCATCTGCACCACCTCAACGTCGATGTGGCGATTGAAGTGTGCGCTAGCGACCATCGATTCGATGGTTCCACCCCAACAGAGTCCGAGCACCTGCCCATCACTGAGGTTGTTTTCGAGCCAAGCGCAGGCCGCTCGGCCCACCGAGAGTAAGGCTTGACTGGCCCGACCGACACCACTCTCAAGGTTCGGAACCACAATCACTTCGCGAATGCCCTCGTCGGCAAAGCGAGCGAGAAGCCTTTTCTCCATCACCGGCTCACGGTCGAGCGGGTAAGTAATTTCGAAGCGAACAATTGATTGTTCACGGGCTTGGGTCAACATCCGCGAGACGTTCGATCGGGTGACGTTGAGCGCTGAGGCCACTTCTGCCTGTGACATGCCCTGCACGTAATAGAGAAACGCGACATGTGCCAAGCGTTCTTCACTCAAACGCGCCATGGTTTCCTCTTTCCGGTCGAAATTCTATCAACTGCCCTCAGTAATCGAATGAGGCCTCGGTGATCGGGCCTTCGAGCAACTCGCGCACTCGCGAAAGGAACGCCGCTCCGGTCGCACCATCGACGGCCCGGTGATCGCAGGTGAGAGTGAGGGTCGCGATCGGCAGCCATTGTGCACTGTCGTCGCGCCAGACATAGCGCTTGCTCGTACTGCCAACGGCAAGAATGGCGACCTGCGGAACGTTGAGGATGGCATCAAAACTGTCAATGCCGAACATGCCGAGGTTGGAGATAGTGAAGGTTCCCCCCGTGATGTCCCCCATGCTCAACTTGCGGGCACGAGCGCGTTCCACGACTTCACGGCGAACCTCGGCGATGCCGCTGATGCTGAGGGTCTGCACTCCATGGATGTTCGGCACCATGAGCCCCGCCTCGGTGGACACCGCGATTCCCACGTTTATTTCTTCAAAAGTGGTGACTCCGTCCTCGGAGTAGTGGGCATTGAGATCGGGATGCTCGACCAAGGCTCGAGCAGACACCGCCACCAGAAGGTCGGTCACGGTTGCCCCCGGATGCACGTGCTTCACGCCCAGCGCGCGCGTCATGTCGACGTCGACCGACAGGTGAAACGCGGGGGCTTGCCAGGCCGCGATCATCTGACGCTCTGCTGCGCGGCGAATTCCGCGAAGGGGAACGGTGGTTCCGACGAGAACGTGGGGTTCGGTTGACGATGCCATGATCTGCTGCCTCACAGTGAATGAACGGGAAATGAATTGAGAATGCGGATTGGGCGTGTGCTTTGACAGCAACGACCATCTAGGCAATACTAGGGCACATGAATCACATATGTGAAAGCTTGCATAATTGTGAGAAAGACGGCCACGCGGATGTTGTCCCGGTCGACCTTCTCGTCATTGGTGGCGGCGTCAACGGGCTGGCCGTTGCTCGAGAAGCCCAGTTGCGTGGATTCTCGACCATGGTTGTCGACGGCCAGGACTTTGGTGCCGGAACCTCAGGCGCCTCCAGCAGGCTCGTGCACGGCGGGATCCGCTACCTCGAGAATCTTGAATTTGGGCTCGTTCGAGAATCGCTGAAAGAACGTGAGCGCCTGCTCTACACCGCTCCCCACCTGGTCAAGCCGTTCCCACTGCTGATTCCGTTCTATCGCCACAACCGGCGCCACCCCCTCATCCTCAGCCTCGGCATGTTCCTCTACGACGTGCTGTCGTTTGACAAGACCACACCAGTGCATCGAATATTCACCAAGCGTGCCGCCGAGAAGGCCTACCCCGGCCTCCAACACGAGAACCTCTCCGGTGCCACCCTGTACTTTGACGCGCAAGCAGCCAATACCGAGCGGCTGTGCATCGAGCAGGCCATCGACCTCGTAGCCCTCGGCGGTAGCGCCCTCAACCACACCAAGGTCACCGCAATCGCGCAGGATGCCGCCGCTCTGAATGTTGCCGGCACGGGAACCACCCTCACCGTGACCCTTGAGAACACCCTCACCGGCACAATCTCCACCCAGCGCGCCGCTGTCGTGGTCAACGCGGGCGGCCCCTGGGTCGACGGGGTACTCGCCCTCGACAAGAACACGAGCCCCCGACTCATTGGCGGCTCCAAGGGTTCCCACTTCACCGTCGGCCCCTTCCCCGGTGCCCCCACGACCGGGGTTCACTTCGAGGCCATCGCCGATGGTCGCGCGATCCTCGTACTGCCACTTCCAGACGGAAACTTTCTGATCGGCGCCACCGACATCTTCTACGATGGCGATCCCGGCGATGCCGTCATGTCTGATGCCGAGATCAGTTACCTCCTGAGCGAGGTGAACCAGCTCATCCCCGGCGCCCAGCTCACTGAGGCGCAGGTCCTCCACAGTGTGTCCGGCATCCGCCCGCTACCGTTCAGCCCGAAAGCCAAATCGGCAGCCCAAGTCAGCCGAAGCCACCACTTGGTGACGCACCCGAGCGTGCCCGGCCTTTTCAGCGTCACCGGTGGCAAGCTCACCACCCATCGCGCCCTCGGCGAGATGGCAATCGACACGATCGAAAAAACGCAGCGCACTTCGGGTCTTAGCGCCAGTCTCCAGCGTCTGTTCGCTGGCCCGGCGGTCAGTAGTCGTCGGCTCAAACTGCCGGGGGCGCGCACCGAGTCATGGCCCGCCTTCGAGACCAGCTTCCTCGCAAACACCACCCTGCCGGCACCGACCGCTCGCCGACTGCTCGACCTTTACGGGGTGCGCGCCACCGCCATTGAAGGTCTTGTTCGCGCCGACACCACCCTCGGAGTCGCGCTTCCCGGCAACCCCCGCAGTGTCGCCGCCGAGGTACCCTTCGTCATTCACACCGAATTTGCCCGCACCCTCACCGACATCGTGGGGCGGCGACTCCTGCTCGCCTGGGATGACGATGCCGGACTCGATTCAATCGAAGCCGTCGCCACCCTTGCTGCGAAAGAACTGGGCTGGAACGCCAAACAAACCAAACAAGAACTGGACGACTACCGCAGGTGGATTCGCCTTCGCCGCCCCGCGGCCTACGAAACCGCCTAACGGTGGCTCTCAACCAGCACAACCCCGCACCATCCACCACCTAGATAACGGAGAACACCCCATGCCCCTCGTACCGCTCCCCGAGCTTCTCGCCCACGCTTCTAAGAACAAGTACGCCGTCGGCTACTTCGAATCGTGGGATGTCTACAGTCTCCAGGCAACGATTGCTGCGGCCGAGGCGAGTGGTTCTCCGGTCATCATCGGCATCGGTGGCCTCTCGTCCAACCACGAGTGGTTGCAGTCTGGTGGAATCGAGCTCTACGGAAACATCTGTGCCTCGCTGGCCGCTCGCTCGAGCGTTCCCATCTCGACCCTCTTCAACGAGGCAGACAGTTTCAGCGAAGCCGTCGGTGGCCTCGGCGCTGGCTTCAACTCCGTCATGATGCACACGCAGGGCTGGGACCAAGAAAAGCTGCTGGCAGACACCGCGGCTCTGGTTGCAGCATCCCACGCCGTCAACGTTGCCGTTGAGGGCGAGATCGGGGCCCTCGCCGAGATCAAGGACGGCGTGCTGGATGCCGCTGGCGCTTCCTACACGTCTGCCGAAGCCGCCGAACTCTTCGTTCGCGAGACCGGCGTTGACTGCCTCGCCGTTGCCGTCGGCAACGTGCACTTTGTCACCGGCAGCCACATCCCCACCGTTCAGGTCGACCTGATCAAGGAGATCGGCGAGGCCGTCGACGTTCCCCTCGTACTGCACGGGGGTTCCGGAACCCCGGATGACCAGACCCGCGTCGCTGTCGCCGCCGGCATCACCAAGATCAACGTGGGCACCAAGCTCAAGTTTGTTTACGGCAACGCCCTCATGGCCGAACTCAAGGGTGGGGCAGAAGACCCCAACCTCGCCTTCGGCTCACGCTTCGAGGCTGACGTCAACACGCGCGCTGGTGTTGCCCTCACCCGCGAAATCCAGCGTCTCATGGACGTCTTCGGCTCAACCGGAATGGCACGGAAATAACGATGAACCAGCCACACTTTGAGGTGCTCGAAAGCCTCCACCTGCTCGAAGAAATGGTGTTGATTCGCCAGTTCGAGCAGACCGCGTACCTGCGTTACCTGCAGGGCGAGATTCCCGGAACCCTGCACCAGTCTCAAGGCCAGGAGGCGGTCGCCGTCGGTGTCTGTTCCCTTCTGCGCAAAGAAGACTGGATCACCTCCACTCACCGTCCCCACGGTCACGCTCTTGCCAAGGGGCTTGACCCGGCTGCGGGAATGGCCGAGATCTACGGTCGCGCCACCGGTTGCCTCGGCGGCCGCGGTGGCTCGATGCACCTCGGTGACCCCGACCTGGGCATCCTGCCGTCGATCGCCATCGTTGGTGGTGGCATTACCATCGCTCCAGGCCTCGCAACTGCGCTCAAGCACAAGGGCACCGACAACGTCGTTGTCTGCTTCTTTGGCGACGGAGCCGTCAATGAAGGCGCCTTCCACGAAGGCGTCAATTACGCGGCAGCTTTCGACCTGCCGGTAATCTTCGTGTGCGAGAACAACATGTACGGCGCGTCAACGCCGTTCCACGAGGTCACTCGCAACGTGAACGTCGCCTCGCGCGGCGAAGCCTACGGAATCCCCTCCGAGCAGGCCGACGGCATGGATGTGCGTGCGGTTCGCGCGGCAACCCAGCGCGCTCTGGACATTGCCCGCAGTGGCAAAGGCCCCGTGCTCCTCGAGTTCTTGACCTATCGCTACGTCGGCCACAGTCGTGGCGACGCTCGTGGCTACCGCAGCAAAGAAGAAGAAGCCGAGTGGGCCGCGAAAGACCCGATCAAGACCTACGGCGCCGCTCTCGTTGCTGACGGTGTCGCCACCGAGGAACAGGTCAAAGAGGCGACTTCCAAGGCCAAGAAGCGCATCGCCGAGGCTCTCAAGGCCGCCCAGGATGCACCCTGGCCCGACCCCGAGACCGCGCTCGCTCCCAACATCATCTACGGCAACCCGCCACAGGTTGTCGTGGGCGCTGGCCCCCTCGAGACTGGCTCAGAAGAACGCACCATCTCGATCGCCGATGCCATCAAAGAGACGCTGCACAGCGAACTCGGCACCGATCCCTCGCTGATCTTGCTCGGTGAGGATGTCGGAGTTCCCGGTGGCTTCGGAGGCGCCTTCGGGGTCTATCAGGGCCTCGCCGAAGAATTCGGTCGCGATCGCATCATCGACACCCCGATCAGCGAGAAGGCCCTTATCGGTGCCGCCATCGGGGCCGCCATCGGTGGCCTCCGCACCGTCCCCGACCTGCAGTACGCGGACTTCGTCTTCGAAGCCATGGATGAGCTCGTGAACGAGGCAGCCAAACAGCGCTACATGTCCAATGGCAAGCTCACCATCCCGATGGTGCTGCGGTGCCCGGTGGGTGCCTCACAGCGCGGTGCTCAGCACGCTCAGTGCCCGGAGAGCTTCTTCATGCACGTGCCCGGAATCAAGGTGCTCTGCATCTCTGACCCGTACACCGCGAAGGGCGCATTGACGGCGGCCATCCGTGACGATGACCCCGTATTAGTGTTCGAACACAAACTCCTTTACGGAGCAAAGCGCCAAGAGGCCGGCTCGATCGACACCAAGGCGTTCGTGCCGGAAGAGAACTTCGCCCTGCCGGTTGGTCAGGCTCGCATCCGCCGTCACGGAAAGGACGCGACCATCATTGCGACCTTCACCGAACTGTATGCGGCACTGGAATTGGCTGAGAAGTTCGCTCTCGAAGGAATCGAGATCGAAGTTATCGACCCCGTCTGGCTTTCGCCGTTCGACTGGACCACGCTGAAAGACAGCGTTCGTCGCACCGGCCGTTTGGTGATCGCCCACGAGGCTCACCTCACGGGCGGCTGGGGTGCCGAGGTCAGTGCACGCATCTCCGACGAACTGTTCGATGACCTGAAGGCACCAGTGCGCCGGGTCGCGAGCCGGGACATCCCGATGCCGTTCTCACCGCCGTTGGAGGCAGCAGTGCTCCCGCAAAAGGAACAGATCGAAGAAGCGCTTCGCGCCGTTCTGGCACAGAATCACCGCAGAGTCGAAACTGCCTAAGAATAGATAAGTGGAGAACTGACATGGAAGCAATCATCATGCCCGCGCTGGGTCAGACCAGCGACGAAGCCTACATCCAGGAATGGTATTTCAAAGAGGGGGACACCGTCGAGATGGGGGACCCGCTGCTGAGTGTCGAAACGGATAAAGCCCAGCTCGACGTTGAGTGCGTTGCCGACGGCATCCTGCTGAAAATTGTTGCTCAGGCCGAACAGACCGTGGTCGCCGGAACGATCATTGCCTACATCGGTGATGAGGGCGAAACTGTTCCCGAATAGTTCGTAACACCCTCCGCGTTCGTGTCCGTCGCTCCCACGACGGACACGAACGCTTTCGTCCACAACCGCTGTGGTCCACAACCGCTGTCGTCCCCCCACTAGTCACCGAGGAAGCTGCCAATGTCGTCACGGCCTCACATCGTCGCAATTGACTGCGGCACCCAATCCGTCCGCTGCCTCATCGTGGATGTCGAAACCGGTGAGCACCGCGTCGGTGCCACCGAGCGCATCATTTTGAGCAGCGCCGGTCCCGACATCATCGAGGTCGATCCCGTGCACCTCGCCGATGCGACGGTGCGTGTGCTCCGCGCCACCCTCGCAATGAGTGAAGCAACCCCGATCGCGATCGCAATAACGAACATGCGTGAAACGGCGATCGCGTGGAACCGTTCCACCGGCAAACCCGTTCATGACGGCATCATGTGGATGTCGAACCAGAGCCAGAACATCGTCGATCGCTGGGATCGCGCGGGCCTTGCCCCAATGATCCGCGATCGCACCGGGCTCACCAATCACACCTTCTTCTTCGGCTCCAAGATCGCCTGGCTCTTCGACCGGGAGCCCGAACTGCTGGCTCAGGCTCGCAACGGCGAGATCGCGATTGGCACCGTCGAATCGTGGTTGCTCTACGTTTTGAGTGGTGATGTCGAACACGCGACCGACCTCTCCAATGCTTCCCGCTACCAGTTACTGAATCTGTCGACCCTCAGCTGGGATGACGAACTGGCTCAAGCGTTGGGAATTCCCCTCGGGGCGCTGCCCGAATTGAAACCCACCAGCGCGCACTTTGGCGTGACGGATGCCCGTATCACCGGCATCACCGTTCCCATCACTGGAATGATCGGTGACCAGCAGGCCTCGCTTCTCGGTCACGGTGCCATCAACGTCGGCGACGCCAAAGCGACCTTCGGCACCTCCTGCGTCGTTGGTGTCAACCTCGGAACCAGCCCGTCGCTCGCACCCGGGCTCGTGACCTCAATTGCGTGGGCGGATGCTCCCGGTGAGGCCGTCTTCGAGATGGAAGGCTCTGCCTTCCACTCGGGTTTCACCATGACCTGGCTCACCCGCATTTTGTCGCTTCCGGCCGCCGAACAACAGCGGGTGGAGCGCAGCGGTCTGAGCGCCGAACGCCGAGTCACCGTAGTGCCGGCCTTCACCGGCATGGGTGCCCCCACCTGGCTAAGCGGTAGTGGCGCCACCATCAGCGGATTGACCATGGATACCGAACCGGCCGACATTCTTCGGGCCGGAATCGAGAGCATGGCTTTTCACGCTTTCGACCTCATTTCGGCCGTGCCGGTCGGCACCGCCACCAACACCACCGTCGGCAGCGAACTCTCGCTGTCAGTCGACGGCGGGGCCGCCAGTAATGACTACCTGTGCCAACTTCTCGCCGACCTGTCGGGGCGCACCATCATTAGGCCTCCCAGTCGTGAACTCACCGGGGTGGGGGCGGCGATTGCCGCCGCCACCACTCTGGGGATTCCCCTCGGTGCCCAGCTTTCGGGTGACACCGCACCGAGCGAACGCTTCCAGCCTCACGGCGATACGAGCTATGGTCGCGAAGGTTTTGTCCACTGGAAGAAGACAGTGGAGCAACACCTCAGCTAGGGCCGTCGTTCGCCGCTAGTTTCTCCACCGAACCACATCTGCGGCTGGCACGGTGATCACGAGGAGCCCGGCTTCGGCCACGGCGGCCCGGGGGTTCGAACTCCACGAGCCTTCGGCATCCTTCGCGAGGGTATCTAGGATTCCGGTGTTGCTTTGATCACCGAGGGTTATTTCTATCGACTGGGGAAGGTCCGAAAGGTTGGCAACGATCACGGTGAGCGCTCCTTGGGCATTCCGTGTCGCCACAACGCTCACGTAGTCGGCGAACTTCCCACTTATTGCCAGCAGAGCCTGGCCGCGAAGCTCGTCCAACCAGCCGAGCGATACCGCTGCCGGATACCGCCGCGAGCCAGCGGCGGCGACAAAACCGCGCGAACCCCACGCCTCGAAATAGCTGATGCTCTGGACGCCAGCGACCGTGAGCGCGTCGACGCTAGCCACGAGCCAGGCGGCGAGCGCGCGACCCTGCTGACGGTCGTCGGTTGCGCCGTCAACCAACTCGGCTCCGTAACCATGATCGAGGGTTACTGATTTTTGTGGTGTTGGAGCGTCGGTTGCCACAGCGTTGAAACGGGCGCGGAGGGTGACCGGGCCGATGTGAAGCGGCCGGCCGGCGGCGATGCGACGCGCATTGAGGGCCACCGTGCGCTGCACACCAATCGACTCGACGATCTGTTCACGGTCGAGGGAGTGCATCTGCGGAGTGATGCTGAAAGTGAGGGCACCGACCGTGTGGGCAAGCCTCTGGTGGGTGCGATTAAGTTCGGTGAAATAGCCGCGGGTTCCACCGACCAGTTGTGCGGCGATCGATCGCTCGGCGGCCCCAGCGACGAGGGCGTCCCACAGTACGGGTTCACTGACGTGGCTGGTGCGGTCGAAGACCCCGAGGCGCGAAACCTTGAGGGCGACCAACGCGTTCAGTGCCGAACCAAGCTCCTCCGGCTGCGCTGCAATAAGGCGCACGTCGAGAACGCCACCGGCGGCATCCGCCACGGCTCGCTCCAGAGCGGCAGGCCAGTTGGCATCAATGAGGTTGAGTTCGACGAGAACGCCCGCCGCGATCGGAGTTGACGATCGCTCCGCACCCGACGCACGGGACTCACTAGACGCACTGGACGCACTAGCGAGCGCTGGCGCGGTCGAGGCCCCCACGGTCAACTCCGGAAGAACGCGGTCACTCGGTTCGCTGCCGATCGTGAGCCGTGTGGCCGGCACGCTCGTTGGCGAGCCGCCCTCGCAGCGCACGGTCACCGATTGGCTCACCTTTTCGCCGGTGGTCCGCTGCACGGGAAATGGAATGTCTAAGGGAGTGCTGTAGGTCTTAAACGAGGCATCCGTCCAGTTGCGCTGGTCTTCGGTCTCAAAAACTTCGCCCGTGAATGTGATTTCAGCGGTGCAGTGGGCATCAGTTGAGTTGGGGTTCCACCGCAAACCGGCGATGTTTTTGGCGGGCTGATGGGGCGAGATTGCGTCGGTGAACGTGACGACATCGCTCGTGCCGTCGGGGTGTACCACGGTGACCTCGTGCCCCGCGATGGTCGGCGGATGAAGCACGGTGAAACCGATCCGGTTGCTGGCAAAAGTGCTCAGGGCGGTTCCATCAAACGCAAAAAACAGTTCGTCGTCGCTCAGTCGAAGCAGACCAGTCCACGAGAAATCGACATCGCCCTCGGCGTGCCGCACGGCGAGAGTCACCTCAACGGCCTCGGCGATTTCTTCGACGTTCGTTGCAGTGACCACTGCTGGTGGGGTGCCCCAGTTGCCATCACGCACGACAACGCGCAGCGACCGCAACACCAGTGTGCCGTTGTGGGTGATGTCTGCTACTTCGTCACCACGAAGCACCAACGACCACGGCCCAAAGGTTAGCGGCACAACGGGCGCGATGACCTGATTCCAGGCCGCAGCAAGTTCGGCACTGACGTTCTGCTCAGTGCTCACAGGGTGGTCATGCCGCCGTCGACGCGGAACATGCTCCCGGTGGCGAAGCTGGCTTCGTCACTGGCAAGGAACACCATGATGCCTTCCACATCGGCGGGCGTGCCAGCGCGACCGAGGGGAATGCGCGAGACGATTGCCGCGCGGGATTCGTTGTCGCCAGAAATCGCTGTGACCAGCGGTGTTTCGGTGTAGCCGGGCACCACCGTGTTGACCCGGATTCCTTCACTTGCATAGGCGGCTGCAACCGTGCGAGCCATCCCGTGCATCCCGGCCTTAGAGGTGCTGTACGCGGTGAAGACCGCTCCTTCACCGTTGAGGCCGGTGGGGCTCCCGGTGAGGATGATCGAACCGCCGCGACCCTGCATGGCACGCACCGCGTGCTTGACCGTGAGGAAGGTGCCCGTGAGGTTGACGTCGATCGTTTTCTGCCAGACGGCGAGGTCGAGGTCGCCGATGCGGTCGTCTTGGCCGAAGAGCTGCACGCCGGCGTTTGCAACAACGACGTCGATGGCGAGGCCGTGCGAGACGACTTCGGCATACGCCGCGGCAACACTGGCTTCGTCCGAGACATCCATTTGCACGGCGATGGCGTCCGGAAGCCCGAGGATAGCGTTCTGGGCGCCGGTCAGGTCGCGATCGGTGAAAACCACCCGAGCGCCCTCGTGGGCGAAGCGGGTGGCAACGGACTTGCCGATGCCGGAGGCTGCGCCGGTGACCAGCGCGGTCTTTCCTGCGAGACGCTGACTGTAGGTGGTCGTGGCGCTATCTGACACCGGAGTACTCCTTGTTTGTGGTCTTCGGGAGCGCACTCGAGCGCTCCCGCTCAATAATGTCGGCTGGCAGGCAAGTAGTCAACCGGTTGATCAATTATGCAGATTCTTCGGGGTTGAGGGAGTGGCTCACTCGCACGGCGGCAGTAGCCATGTGGGCGCGCATCGCGGCCTCGGCCCGCTCAGGGTCCTTCGCGACGAGTGCGTCGTACACCGCAACGTGCTCCCGGTAGGCGTCTTCCGCCTGGCCCACCTCGCGCAAGCCGCGCTCCACCCACAGCCGCAGAAGCGAGCGAACGCTCTGTAGCAGATCGCGCAGGATGGTGTTACCTGAACTGGTCGCAATCTGCAGGTGGAATCGGGCATCCGCCGCAATGAACACATCGAAGTTGGTAAAGCTCTCGGCCATGATTTCGATCTGGGTGCCGAGCACTGCGAGCGCGGAGTCGTCAATTCGGCTCGCTGCCAACGCTGTCGCCTGCACCTCGAGCCCGCCACGCAACTCGATCAACTGATCGGTGTGCGAGGCAGAGAGCATGAGCCCCCAGCTAAGAGCGGTGGGCAGGAGTTCAGACATGCTGTCACGCAGGTAGGTTCCCGAGCCAGGACGCACAGTCACGATACCGAGGATCTCAAGCGCTGCAAGGGCTTCCCGAACGGCCGAACGGCCGACACCCAGCTGCTCTGCGAGCTGACGCTCTGGCGGCAAACGTGATCCGGGGGCGAGGTCGCCGCGAGTCAGAAGGGAGGTGAGCTGTTTCACTACCTCGGACACAGCGGTGCCCTGGGGCATCAGTTCGAGGTTGAGGTGAGCCGAGGTGGGGTCGTCGTCACGATAGGCGGGCATGTGACTGACAGTAACAACACTCATGGCAATTGGTCGACCAAAACACGCTAAATTGTTCAACCGGTTGACAAGTTAGATCCGAGCCAGCATCATGGTCACTATGAACGAGGCGACACCGTGGCAATTGGCCTGAGCACCTACGCCTACTTCTGGCGCTACTCCGAGACGGCGAACCAGCCAATGAGCCTCGCCGACATGCTTCGGGATGCCGCGGCGCAGGGCGTTCACGTCTTCCAGATCTGCGACTACGCCGTCATCGAATCCGCCAGCGACGGCGAACTGGCAGAGACCCTTGCCCTCGCCACCGAACTCCGCATCTCTTTAGAACTCGGCACTCGCGGAACTGCCCCGGCCCAGCTGCGCAAGTACTTACGCCTCGCGGCCGCCCTCAACGTGACACTGCTTCGCAGCATGTGGACCTCCGGCGAAGATCGCCCGACGCGCGCAGAATCGGTGACCCGCCTCCGCGAAATCCTCCCCGAGCTGGAAGAAGCCGGCGTGACCCTCGCGCTCGAAACCTACGAGCAGGTGTCCAGCACCGAACTCGTCGCACTGGTTGAAGAGCTGGGCTCTGAGCGCATCGGCATCTGCCTGGATCCCGCCAACACGGTCGCCAACCTCGAAACGCCGAGCGAGGTCACCGAACGGTGCCTCCCCTGGGTCAAGAACTGGCACGTCAAAGACTTCGACTTCTCTCGCGCCCCCGGCTGGGTGGGCTTCACGCTCGCCGGCACAGCGTTGGGCGAAGGCCGACTGGATTATGACGGGATGCTCGCAGCGCTCGAGCCTAAGCGCCGTGGCATCAACCAAATCATCGAATTCTGGCTGCCCTGGCAGGGTGACACAGAAACCACCGTTCGGCAGGAAGCCGAGTGGACCGCCTCAACACTGCACTACCTCAGGAGCCGAAATAATGACTGACACCACAAGCACTCTCACAACCGCACCCCTCACCATCGCCGTCATCGGCGCCGGTGGAAAAATGGGCATGCGCGTCTCGAACAACCTCGTCAAGACCGCCCACACCGTCTTCTACAGCGAAGCCTCCCCCACCGGCCAAGACCGCGTTCGTGAGACCGGTCGCGTCATCACCGACACCGCCGACGCCATCAAGAACGCCGATGTTGTCATCTTGGCAGTGCCGGATGTCGTTCTTGGCGCCGTCTCCGAGACTGTCGTTCCCGACCTCCGCCCCGGCACCATCGTGCTCACGCTCGACCCCGCAGCGGCCTACGCGGGCCTGCTGATGCAGCGCGCTGACATCGAGTACGCCGTGGCTCACCCGTGCCACCCCTCCGTCTTCTTGGAGCGTCGCACCGACGAAGAGTACGCCGACACCTTCGGTGGCATCGCTGCGCCGCAGGAGGTCGTCGCCGCCCTCGAGTCCGAGAACGAGGCCGCCCGTGCTGTGGCCGAAGCGGTCATCACCATCATCTACGCCCCCGTCATCAAGGTGCACTGGGTGACCGTTCGCCAGCTCGCCGTGTTGGAACCCACCCTCGTCGAGACGGTTGCCTGCATGATCGGTGCCCTCCTGAAGGAAGCACTAGAAGAAACCGTCAACACGGTCGGTGTTCCCCGCGAGGCTGCCCGCGCCATGCTCTGGGGCCACACCAGCATTGCCCTTACCAACGCGCTGCGCGAGTCGAACCCGTTCTCCGACGCCTGCCTCATCGCCATGGATTACGGCCGCGAAACCCTCATCAAGGACGACTGGAAGAAGATCTTCGAGCCCGAACAGCTCGACCTCGTCATCAAGCGGATGCTCAAGATCGACGCCATCCGTCGCTAGATAGCTCCTCCTGATTCACACGAAGGGCTTCCTGTTCGCAGGGAGCCCTTCGTGCTAACGAGATTCCCCACTCAGGCGCGGCCGGGACCCCGGAGGTGCTCACGCGCGAGGGCATCAAAATCCTCATCGGAGAGCTCATCCACTGAAACCGCCTCGCGCCTTTCGATTCGGTTCCACCGAATGATCAGGATGATCAGAATGGGAACGTCGATGAGCTCGGCGATGAACCAGAGCAGATCTCCAGAGAGTTGTTGGTCGCGAAGCGCGTTGGGCATCCAGCTGGCGACAACCCCGACGGGCGAGTTCGGATCGACGACCGTGTCGCTGAGCCGCAAAAGGATTCCCGGAATCGGGTCGAAAGCGAGCGCGAAAAAGGCGAGCACAAACTCGATGGTGATGAAGAAACTGGTGTGTTGAGCCGTGTTCTCAATGATCGGCACAATAGTTATCAAACCCAGCACCGGTATGACCACAGCGATTGCCCACTCGGCGGCCTGATTGGTGCGCACTTCCCCCGCGATTCGGGTCAGAAACAGGGCGAACAGGGCGAGTCCGAAGAGCGGCTCAAAGACGGCGTTGCCGGTGAAACGGATGAGTCGTGAAGCTAGAACACCGTCGAGTCGGCGCAGGCCAGCGGGGGCCATCGTTTGCCGTGCCAGCAGTAGTGGACGCCCCATGCTGATGAGCGCCGGAACGACGAGGAGTAGCATCGCGACACGAGTCGCAAATGCCCACCGAAGGTCGGCGCTAAAGGCGCCAAGAAAGCCGAACGACACCCAGGCGTAGGAGCCAAGGCCGAGGCCGTAAAACGCAGCAACCCGGCGAAACGGCCACCCGCTTCCCTCACGTCGTGCTGCCCGCATTCCGAGAGCGTAGAGGGTACCGGCGATCACCAACACGGCCAGGGCAACTGGATCCATGCGGAACGAGGTGAGGAAGACGCTGAGGGGAGGCATACGTTTCTTTCAGACAACAGGTAACGGCGATAGACGAAGAAAAGCCGCCCGAAGGCGGCTTTTCTGCTTCAACGCGGAGACGGTGAGATTTGAACTCACGGTGGGGTTACCCCCACTCCACCTTAGCAGGGTGGTGCACTAGGCCACTATGCGACGTCTCCATAGTTACCCTCAATGATCATACTCAATCATTCGGGTCCGGGTGTACGGTCGCTCCCGAGAGAGCGACCGGCAGCCGAGGTTAGTAGTTGTTGGCGATTGAACAGGTGTAGTCAGCTGCAGACTGGCCACGAACACCGGTAATGGTTTCGACGGGGGCTGCCGGAACCACGGGTGCTGCAGTATCAGTCGGTGCTGAAGCCGATGCTGACGGCGCTGGAGCTGCCGCTACGGGGGCGTTGGGATCAAGTTCTGACCCACGACCGTCGCCAGCAGCTTCGAGGGCGAAGGGCTGGTCCGCTTTGATCTTCGCGAAGATCTGGTCTGCTTTGCCCTTCACTGGCATTACCTTGCCGAGGTAAAGCCCAGGCTGACCGGTGACACCGGGGTACTGCACGAAAATCACTCGATTGGTCGGAATATCTTTCAACGCGAGAGCGACGGATGCCAACGTGTCGAGGCTGCTGAAACCACTCGACAACGTCATGTTTGATGTCGCCGCCTGCGCGAGGGCGTAAACCCTCAACGGATTTCCGAGGGTGTCCGAACTCTTCAGGGTGCGCACCAGTGACGACAGGTAGACCTGCTGTGAGCTGATGCGAGTCAGGTCGCTGCCATCACCCACGCCGTGCCGGGTGCGGAGAAAGGCAAGAGCCTGCACACCGGAAAGTTTGGAGATTCCCGCAGGAATGTTCAAGCCCGTGAAGCGGTCGTTGATCGGCTCGGTCGCACAGACATCGACGCCACCGATAGCGTCAGACATTTGGATGACACCGTTGAAGCTGATCTCTCCGGCAAACTGAATGTCAAGACCGGTGAGCGCTTCCACCGTGAGGACGACGCAGGGCAAACCTCCGTAGTACAGCGATTCATTGATGGGCCGGCCAGCCATTGACGAGTTGTTACCCTTGCCATCTTCTCTAGGGCACGACGGAATGGGAACGACCATGTCGCGGGGAATGCTCACCGCAACGGCATTGGTTCGGTCCGCTGAAACGTGGAGAAGGATGTTAACGTCGTTGAGGTTCGCGCTTCCGCGACCGGGGCACCCGGCGGGGTTTTCACACCGATCGCTTCCGACAATCAAGATGTTGAAGCCACCAACATAAGCACCGATGCTGGGGGGCGGGCCATCGGTCTCGCCGACCAACTTGACGGTGTCGATGTTGGAACGTAACTGGTCGACCACGATGGCCGCGAGCGAACCGCCACTGACGAGAAGCACAACGAGGGCAGCGCCAATAAAGGCGAAGACAGTTCCCCACGGACCCTGCTTGCGCAGGCGACCGTGACGCGCAATAACCGGATTCTTATCTGATCCACGTGATCGCGTTCGTAGCTCGCTCATCAGAGATCCCTTCGCTCAATTCCTACAATCACATTCTTGACAACGCGGAGGGCGTGGGATTCGAACCCACGAATGCTTTCACATCACCAGTTTTCAAGACTGGCTCCATCGGCCGCTCGGACAGCCCTCCATGGCAAACCAATTGCGAGTGTAACTTACTGCAGCGACTCAAGCCTGAAAAAGAGCCGCAGGTTCGCCCCTTATTTGACGAAAGTGGACAAAACGACGGCGACACCGTCGTTCACATCCGCCGTGGTGTGCTCCGTTGCTACGGAGCTAACCTCATCCGGAGCCTGCCCCATAGAGACCGCGCGGCCCTCGACTCCGGCCCACTCCAACATGTCAATGTCGTTACGACCATCGCCAACCGCCATCACCTGTGCGCGAGTGACGCCCAACAACGCACGAACCCGTTCGAGTGCTGTCGCCTTGTTCACCCCGTCGGGGGCGATGTCGAGCCAGGCGGTCCAGCCGACGTTGTAACTGACTTTGTGCAGGCCCATTCGCTCCACAACGGAGAGGAAGTCCTCCATACCGTGGTCGGGAGAAATGACCACAACGCGGGTTGCCTGATGAGCGAGAAGTTCGTCAAATTCGACTCGAAGGCTCGACTCGCCCAAGACAGCATCCGGAAAAATCCCGGTAAAACGAAACATGCCCTCCTCGTCTTCAACCGCGTAGTGAGCCTTCTCGAGGTTCGCCTTGATGGTGGTCAAGACGGTGCTGGGATCAAAGGTCTCGACGTGATGGGGTGAGTAACCTCGGGGTGCTGCACTGTCTCGCTTGAGGGTGATTGCCCCGTTCGAGCAGACCACGTAGTCGGGCGTGATTTCCAGAAGTTCGAGCACCGGGAGGGTCATCGCCACCGAACGGCCGGTCGCGAGCATAACCTCATGACCGAGGGCGCTGACCCGCCGCACCTCAGCGAGAACGGCAGCCGACAGGGTGCCATCTTCGTGCAGGACGGTTCCGTCAATGTCGAGAGCGATCAGCCAGGCATCCTCGCGCAGCGCCACTAGACAACCTCAAAACTTTCGAGGCCGCCGAGGTAGGGTCGCAACGCCTGCGGCACTCGAACCGAACCATCGGCTTGCTGGTGGGTTTCCAAAATGGCGACAATCCAGCGCGTGGTGGCAAGGGTTCCGTTGAGGGTCGCAACCGGAGTGGTTTTACCGCTCTCGGTGCGATAACGGATGTCGAGCCGACGCGCCTGGTAGGTCGTGCAATTGCTCGTGGAGGTGAGCTCGCGGTAGGCATCTTGGGTGGGAACCCACGCCTCGATGTCGTACTTGCGTGCGGCGCTCGAACCGAGGTCACCAGCGGCAACATCAATGACGCGGTAGCTCAGTTCGCAGGCGGCGAGCATGTCTTCCTGGAACGAGAGGAGTCGCAGGTGCTCGGCCTCGGCATTCTCGGGCAACACGTAGGTGAACATCTCAAGCTTCTGGAACTGATGCACTCGCAGAATGCCGCGGTTGTCTTTGCCCGCAGAGCCGGCCTCGCGGCGGTAGCAGGTCGACCAGCCCGCGTAACGCTTCGCGCCGTCAGTCAGATCAAGAATCTCGTCGGAGTGGAACCCGGCGAGCGCCACCTCACTCGTGCCGGTGAGATAGAGGTCATCGGCGGGGAGGTAGTAAATCTCGTCCGAGTGTTCGCCGAGAAAACCGGTGCCAGCCATGATCTCCGGTCGCACCAACGTGGGGGTAATCAAGGGGATGAAGCCTTCGGCGAGCGCCTTATCCAGCGCCATGTTCATCAGGGCGATTTCAAGCCGTGCGCCCACACCACTGAGAAAGTAGAAGCGGCTGCCACTGACCTTGGTTCCGCGAGCAATGTCGATCCCGCCAATGAGTTCACCAATCTCAACGTGATCGCGTGGCTCGAAATCGAAGCTCGCTTTCTCACCGACCTCGCGCAGGGTGACAAAGTTTTCTTCGCCGCCGGCGGGAACGCCGTCGATGATCGGATTCGCTATGGAACCCACAATGCGGGTGAATTCAGCGTCAGCGTCTGACGCTTTCTGGCTCGCCTCTTTCACCTGAGCGGCCAAAGCTTGAGCCTGAAGAACCAGCTTGCGCTTCTCTTCCTTGGGGGCGGAGGCGACGGCACGGCCGAACGCGTTCTGTTCGGCACGTAGCTTCTCGAACTCGCCGATCGTCACCCGCTTGCGAGAATCTGCCGCGATCGCCTCATCAACGAGATCAACGGAGGAGCCACGCGCCGTCTGGGAGGCGCGGACAAGGTCGGGGGTGTCGCGGAGCAGCTGTGGATCAATCACTCTCCCATTCTAGATTGGGCATTTCTTCGAGCGGGCGCCCCGCGTGCCGTACCGTTTAGTTGTGACGACAACTCAAATGGTGGACTCGGCCCGTCGCCCGGCTCCCGCACGAGCCGCGGTTGTCTACAACCCCACAAAAGTGGATCTCCCCGCGCTCAAAAGAAGCGTCGATTTGGCGGCCCTCAATGCGGGTTGGGATGCCCCCCTCTGGCTGGCAACAACCGCGGAGGATGCCGGGCAGGCCGCGACTGGCACAGCGGTTCGTCGGGGCGTTGACCTTGTTTTCGCTGCCGGTGGTGACGGCACGGTGCGCGCCGTGGCGGAGCGCCTTCGTGGCACGACGATGCCGATGGCAGTGCTCCCCGCGGGCACGGGAAACTTGCTCGCCCGCAATCTGCACATCAGTCTCACCAATCTCGATGGGGCGATTGCGACTGGCTTTTTCGGGTTGGACCGCGCAATTGATGTCGGTCTGAGCCGAATCATGCGTGAAAATGGTGAGGTTGAGGAGCACGTTTTTGTGGTGATGGCGGGGCTTGGCCTCGACGCAAAGCTCATCGGCAATACCAATCCGAGGCTCAAGAAAGCCGTTGGCTGGTTGGCGTACGTCGATGCTGGGCTCCGGTCGCTACCGGAGCTTGCCCCGCTGAAGCTGCGTTACAGCCTCGACGAGGCGGCAGAACGCACGGTCAACGTGCACACCATCATCATGGGCAACTGCGGGGAACTTCCGGGGGGCATCCTGCTTATGCCGGATGCGAAACCCGACGACGGGGTGATGGATATTGCCGCGTTCAGGCCGCGTGGGCCACTGGGTTGGATCACCATCTGGAACCGGATCGCGTGGGGCAACGGGGTGCTCCGAAAGAGCGCCATCGGTCGCGGGCTGATCAACCTCTCTACCGATGTCAAAGACGTTACCTATATGACGGGCAAAGACCTGCGCTTGTGGGTGGAGAAACCCGAAGAGTTTCAGCTAGACGGCGACCAATTTGGCGAAGCTATCTCGGTGCACACCTGGCTTGAACCGGGCGCGCTCACCGTTCGGGTGCCGCGACACTAGCGAGCGTCTTCTTGGCCGGAGATGAGCCCGCGTAGCCAGTCGCGGGAGTCGATGAAGGCTTCGTCGGTGTAGCGCTGGGTGACACCGATCTGCAGTTTGTCGGCGCGGGGGTAACTACCCAAGAAGGTTACCCGCGGGCTGAAACGCTTGAGGCCGAGCAGGGCATCCGCTACCCGCTCATCCAGAATGTGACCATCAAGGTCAATGACGAAGCGGTAGCGCCCCATCTCATCACCAATCGGACGCGATTCGATCAAACTCATGTTGACGCCACGGGTGGCGAACTGCTCGAGCATCTCTAGGAGTCGACCGGCACGGTCATCCGGGAGCTCCACAATGATGCTGGTCTTATCGGAGCCGGTGCGATCGGGCACCGCCACCGTGCGGCTCACCAAAACAAAGCGCGTCATCGCGTTGCTGTTGTCGCCGATGTCGGAGGCCAACACCTCGAGGTCGTAGTGCTCGGTGATGCCGGGAGGGGCGACGGCGGCATCGGCGAGCCCGGCGCCAGAGGCCCTGGCCGGGTCAAAGAGGGAGGCCGCCGCTGCCACGTTAGAGGTTGCCGGAATGTGACCATGGCTGGGCAGGTTCTTGTCCAACCACAGGTGCGTTTGGGCGTATGCGACCGGATGCGCGTTAATCGATTTCACGTCGGCAAGGGTCGTTCCGCGGTGGGCCACAAGCACGAAGTTCACCGGAACCAAGTACTCGCCGATGATGCGAAGATTCGGGATGGTGGCCAACGCATCCTGGGTCGCACTCACCCCACCCTCGATCGAGTTCTCGATTGCGATCATTGCGGCGATGCTGCGGCCGGAGACCACATCCTCCAGTGCCTCGCCAACGTTGTTGACCGAACGCCAGTTCGCACCGATTGCGTCGGGCACTTGCTTGAGCGCCGCTTCGGTGAATGTGCCTGCTGGCCCCAGATAGCTGTAAGTATTGCTCGGGTTCGACGCTGCGGGGGAATCAGGCTCTGACATGGCAACAACCCTATGACAGTGGGAGACTATGCAGATGAACGCGCGCGCGGGTCTGGTGGCCCTGAAAACCGATCTTGTCAACGTCGACGAACTGATCGCGGCCTATTACGCTCTCACGCCAGACGTGGAGAATCCCGACCAGAAGGTCATCTTCGGCACCAGTGGTCATCGTGGCTCCTCACTAGACGCCGCCTTCAACGACACCCACATCGCCGCGATCACCCAAGCGATCGTCGAGTACCGAACCGCTCAGGGAATCACCGGACCACTGTTTATCGGTTCAGACACCCACGCCCTGAGTGCGCCGGCCCAGAAAACAGCGCTCGAAGTGCTCGCCGCCAACTCTGTGCGAGTTCTCGCCGACAAGTTTGGCGACTTCGTTCCCACCCCCGCGCTGAGCCACGCCATTCTGGCTTGGAACAAGAGTGTCGCACCGGATGCCGCCAACCCGAACGCTGAAATGGCCGACGGCATCATCATCACCCCCAGTCACAACCCTCCCCGCGATGGTGGCTTCAAGTACAACCCCCCACACGGCGGGCCGGCAGACAGCGACGCGACAGGCTGGATTGCCAACCGTGCAAACGAGATAATCGCCGGAGACAATGCTGACGTGTTGCGCGTCACTACCCCAGAACGCACCACGTCAACCACGTCAACCACCGAGCCCTACGACTTTCGGGGCGCCTACGTGGCCGACCTCGGCACCATCATCGACCTGGCCGCCATCAAGCGCTCGGGAATCCGCATCGGCGCTGACCCGCTGGGGGGTGCAAGCGTCAACTACTGGAAGCTCATCGCCTCCGAGTACGACCTCGACCTCACCGTGGTGAATCCCGACGTCGACCCGCAGTGGGGTTTCATGACCCTCGACTGGGATGGCAAGATTCGGATGGACCCGTCGTCACCGTCGGCGATGGCCTCTGTGCTGGCGCGCAAAGACGAGTTCGACATCCTGACCGGAAACGATGCGGACGCCGACCGCCACGGCATCGTCACCCCCGACGGTGGCCTCATGAACCCGAACCACTTCTTGGCAGTCGCGATTCAGTACCTCTACACGCATCGCCCCCAGTGGAAGGCGGATGCCGCCATCGGCAAGACCCTCGTCTCCAGTTCAATGATCGACCGCGTGGCCACAGCGCTCGGTCGCACCCTCTGGGAGGTGCCCGTTGGCTTCAAGTGGTTTGTGCCCGGCCTCATCGACGGCTCGGTAGCTTTCGGCGGCGAGGAGAGCGCCGGCGCAAGCTTTCTGCGCTTGGATGGCACCGTCTGGACGACCGATAAAGACGGCATAATCTTGGCGCTGCTCGCGAGCGAGATTCTTGCCGTCACCGGCAAAACGCCCTCCGTTTTGTATGGCGAACTGGTCGAGCAGTATGGCGACCCCGCCTACGAACGCGTGGATGCCGTGGCCACGAAGACCCAGAAGGCCACGCTCGCGAAGCTCAATGGCGCGAGCATCACCGCAACGTCGCTCGCCGGTGAGCCGATCGTCGCGCGCTTGTCAGAAGCGCCCGGTAACGGTGCCGCGGTGGGTGGCGTGAAAGTGGTCACCGAGCACGCGTGGTTTGCCGCCCGCCCGAGNGGCACCGAAGACGTTTACAAGATCTACGCCGAGTCGTTTCTTGGGCGCGAGCACCTCGCCAAGGTTCAGGCCGAGGCGAAGCTCATCGTGGACGCCGCGCTCTAGCGAAACACCAACCTCAGTAGGTGGGGGCGGCGGGCAGACCGAAGAACTCTTCGAGCGTCTGGATGCCGGTGGAGTGCAGCTCCGCGGCAAGCTCGAGCCCAACGTAGCGGTAGTGCCACGGTTCGAACTCGTAGCCGGTGATTGGCGTCTTGCCGTCGGGATATCGCAAAGTGAAGCCATATTTCCACGCGTTGGCAGCCAACCACAGCCCCTGCGGGGTGGTCGCAAAGCAGGCCTGAAGAGCGCAGGTCGCTGGCACCGCGGAAACGTCGATGGAGAGTCCCGTCTGGTGTTCGCTGTGCCCGGGGCGGGCGCTGGTCTTGTCGGCACCGGCCTGACCGAGTTTTGCGACCCAGCCGTTGTAGACCGAAACCTGCACACCGTAGCTGCGGTAGGCGCTTTGTGATTGCATGCCGAGACCGGTCTCCGCGGTGTAGGCAGCGAACATCGCGACGACAGCGTCGGAGGCCGCTTTTCGGAGAAGCGGTGGGTTCACGGCGGTGACGGGAACACTGACGAGGTCTGCCGGGGCATAGTCAGTGGGGTTGAGCGGGCGAAGTTTATTGGCCACCACCCAGTAGCTGTTGGGGTCGTCGATTGACTGGGCACTCCGGTCGAATGTCGGGGTGGGGGNGGGGGTCGGCGTTGGAGTCACGGTCGGCGTGGGTGTGGGGCTTGCCGTCACGGCGGCGATTCGTTCTGGGGCGCAGGCCGCAACGAGGGCAACCAGTGCCGTGGCGAGAATGGTGGCGGTGATGATGCGCGCTGCTTTTTTCACGTAGCTGAGTGTAGCGGGCGAGTCTAGACACCTTGGTTGCAGTGGGTTTGCAATGGGTGTAACTTTGCACGTTGTGCAAAGTTTTTGCATCCATTCGAACTTAGAGGTTTCATGTCAGTCACCACATCAAAGGGCCAGCAACAAGCCCAAGCGATCAAAGACGCTGGCGGGGNAATGACCCACCGCCAGATCTTGTTCGTTCTTTACGGCCTCATGGCCGGAATGTTCTTGTCGGCCCTCGACCAGACCGTCGTTGGTACGTCCATGCGCACCATCGCTGATGACCTCAGCGGGCTCAGCCTGCAGGCCTGGGTCACCACGGCGTACCTGATCGTGGCAACCATCGCCACCCCGATCTACGGCAAGCTCAGCGACATCTTCGGTCGTCGGCCGCTGTTCATCATCGCGATCAGCATCTTCCTCGCCGGCTCCATCCTCGCGGGCTTCTCTACGAGCATGTATGAACTCGCCGTGTTCCGCGCGGTGCAGGGTCTCGGTGCTGGGGGACTCATGGCGCTCCCCCTCGCGATCATGGGTGACATCCTTGCCCCCCGTGAACGAGCGAAGTACCAGGGGTACTTCCTTGCCGTCTTCGGTGTTTCCAGCCTCATCGGCCCCCTCATCGGTGGGTTTTTTGCCGACGCCTCCCAGATCATGTTCATCACCGGTTGGCGCTGGGTGTTCCTCGTGAACGTGCCGATCGGTGTCGTGGCCCTTGCCATCGTGCTCAAGTTCCTTCACATCCCCCACNCCCGCCGCGCAGTGCGCATCGACTGGTGGGGCGCAACGACCGTCATCATCGCCCTTGTTCCGCTGCTGTTGGTTGCCGAAGAAGGACGCAACTGGGGTTGGGGTTCTCTCGGAGCGATCAGCTGCTACGTCATCGGTGCTCTCGGTATCGCGGCATTTGTCCTCAGCGAGAAGTTCATGGGAGACGATGCACTCATCCCCTTGAAACTCTTCAAGAGCTCGACATTCTCGATGGCAACCGTCCTCGGCGTGCTGGTTGGTTTCGGCATGTTCGGGGCCATGATGACCCTGCCTCTCTACCTTCAGCTCGTCAACGGGGCAACCCCGACCCAGAGCGGCTTCATGACCCTGCCGATGATCCTCGGCCTCATGATTTCCTCGATCGTCAGCGGTCAGATCATCTCCCGCACCGGCCGGTACAAGATCTTCCCCACCATTGGTACGGCCTTCATGGCAGCCGGATTCTTCGTCTTCNCCTTCGCTTCGGTGGACAAGCCGGTCTGGTTCATGATGATCGGCATGCTGTTGGTCGGACTCGGACTCGGTCAACTCATGCAGACCCTCACCATCGCCAGCCAGAACTCGGTTGGACCGCGCGACATCGGTGTGGCGACAAGTTCCTCGACCTTCTTCCGCCAAATCGGTGGAACGCTGGGCACCGCGGTGATCTTCTCCGTGCTGTTCGCCCGCATCCCGCAAACCATCGCGGATGCGTTCGCGAACACGCGGATCACCGACGGAATGCAGGCAGCGATGTCCGATCCCGCCGTGCTGGCCAACCCCGGAAACGCGAAGATCTTGGCGTTGTTCGCCAACGGTCAAGGCGGTGGAGCAGCCAACGCTCTCGACGGAGACACCTCATTCCTGAACACCGCTGACCCGCGCCTCGCAGCACCGTTCTTGGAAGGATTCACCAACGCAACGGTGAGCGTCTTTTGGGTAAGCCTCGCGGTCGTGCTGGTTGCTTTCGTTCTTAGCTTCTTCCTGAAGGCAACACCGCTTCGCGAGAAGTCGGCCCTGCAGGAGAACGCGGATGACGAAGCCGCGTTGCTCGCTCAGCACGCTGCCGACCTGACCGGCGCACCGCTCGAGCCAGGACTGGGTCTCTCCACTCCGGAACCGGCCGCATCCGCTGACGTGGACACTCCCGCAAAGTAGAACCGCACGCCAGAATTGCGCAGCAATTCACCCTGTAGCCCGGACTTCGGTTCGGGCTACAGCTTTTTGGGCACGACCACCAAGCGATCATCCCGCTCGAAAACGTCGACGGTGAGACCATAAACGGAGCCAACCCGAGCTTCGGTGAACACGTCGTGAGGGGTTCCGATCGCGGCGATACGCCCGTGTTCAATCAACGCGACTCGGTCGGAGTACGCCGCAGCGAGCGACAAGTCGTGGAGAACCACAACGACCGCTCGACCGGTGGCCGCGATAAGTCGAGCCGTTCGCATGACCTGCTCTTGGTGGCGGAGGTCAAGTGCTGCGGTTGGCTCGTCCAGAAAAACGACGGCGGTGCGCTGGGCGAGCACCCGCGCGAGAGAGACCCGCGCTTTTTCGCCACCAGAGAGCGAGCCGAACTGGCGTTTCGCCAAGTGGCTGACCTCCATGATCGACAACGCTTCGGCAATCGCTGCATCGTCGTCAACCCTGTCGGGGGNGCGAGCCCACGGGCTTCTGCCCATCTCCACGACCTCCGCGACGGTGAACGAAAAACTCACCTGGTTCTCTTGTGTCAAGACACTTCGCGCCCGAGCCAGTTCCAGGTGCCGGATGCTCGTGAGCACCCGGTCGCCATAACGCACGGATCCTGCCCGTAAACGAATATCCCCGCTCAACGCCGCGAGAAGGGTAGATTTTCCGGCACCGTTAGGGCCGACAAAAGCGAGCACCTCCCCCGCGACAATCTCGAGTGAAACGTCGTCGATGATGACCTGACCGCCGAGATCGACCACCACGTTTTCTGCCCGAACTAGCGCGGTCATGCCCAACCACCGCTCTGTTTGCGCTGGCGGTAGAGCAGGAAGAAAAAGAAAGGCCCGCCGATCAACGAGGTGAGCATCCCAATCGGAAGATCGGCGCCACCAACCACGGTGCGAGCCAGCAGGTCGGCGCAACTGAGGAGCGCCCCGCCCCCGACGGCACTCGCAATGATAAGGGGACGATGGGCGGGNCCAATGGCCATCCGGATCACGTGCGGCACGACGAGCCCCACAAAAGCGATGATCCCGCAGAAAGCGACCGCGACGCCGGTCAGGAGGGCGACCAGAACAATCGACCCAATTCGGAGTGCCTCAACGTTGACCCCCAGGTGCCGTGCGTTTCGCTCCCCGAGGGACAGCAGGTCGAACTTGGGCGCGAGAACGAGAGCGCAGAAGACCCCAACAATCGTGACCGCCGCGACAATCGCCACCTCCTGCCAACGTGAACCATTCAGCGAACCCAGTTGCCAGAAGATGATTTGCTCGCGGCTCCCGGTGTCGCCAGCGAACAGCAGGAAGGCGAGGCCAGCCCCGGCAAACGCGTTGATGGCGATGCCGGTCAAGAGCAGGGTCACCACCTCGGTGCGGCCGTTGGCACGAGAAACCCCATAAACAAGGAGGGTAGCGAGGAGTCCGCCAGCGAAAGCGAAGAGAGCGATGCTCCAACTTCCGAGAGCTGTCACGCCAAAAACGATCGCAGCAGAAGCCCCGAGGGCAGCCCCGGATGACNCCCCCACCACTCCGGGCTCGGCGAGCGGGTTGCCGAAGATGGCCTGCATGACAGCGCCAGCAACGGCGAGTGCCGCGCCAACGAACAGCCCCATCACGAGGCGGGGAAACCGCACCACCCACAGGGTTGATTCAACGATCGGGTCGTTGGGCGCCAAGGAGTTCTGGATGCCCAGCGCCCGCAACACCGAGTCGATAACCTCCCCGGGGCTGATCGCCAACTGACCGATCATCGACGACAGGATCACCCCGGCAAGGAGCACTGCAGCAAGCGTGAGGGACAGGGTGATCCCTCGGGAGGTTCGATTCACGGGACGCGTTGCAGCCATTCAGCGGTGCCGAACTTTTCGGCGACCAACACTTCGGCCTGAGCGAGCTCGGCGGGCGTAATGCCGCCAGCGGTGAGACCGTGCATGCCGGTGAAGGTGCCGATCATCCGTTCGATGATGTCGGCCCGTGACATTCCGGTCTGGCTCCGAAGCGGATCGACACGCTTATTGGCGCTCTTGGTGCCTTTATCGCTCATCTTCTCGCGACCGATGCGCAGCACTTCCACCATCTTGTCGCCGTCCATGTCGTAGCTCATGGTGACGTGGTGCAATACGGCACCACTGCCGAGGCGCTTCTGGGCGGCGCCACCAATTTTGCCAGTGGGGCTCGTGATGTCGTTGAGCGGTTGGTAGCTGGCTTCGATTCCGAGGGACTTGAGGGCGGCAATCACCCACTCGTCAAGGAAAGCGTAGGAGTCACCGAAGCTCATGCCCTGCACGAGTTCGGCGGGCGCATAAATCGAATAGGNGATGACGGAGCCTGCCTCCATGAACATCGCCCCGCCCCCACTGATCCGCCGTACGACATCGAAACCATACTTCGCAGCGTTGGCGACATCGACCTCGTTCTTGACGGACTGGAAACTACCGATCACCACGGCGGGGCTATCCCACTCCCAGATGCGCAGGGTCGGCTTGCGGCGCCCCGCGCCCACCTCTTCGGCGAGCACCTGGTCGAGCGCCATTTGCATGACCGGCGCATACGATTCGTCGTGGATGAGTTCCCACTCGTAGTCGCGCCACGTTGTCGCCTTATTGAGCGCACGACGAATCGTGGTGGCGACGCCTTCAGCGCTGAAGCCGAGCAGGATCGCCCCCTCGGGGAGTGCTGCCGTTATCGCCGCAACAATGCGCGCAGAATCAGCTTCCGCCGACAGGCCGTTGATCGCACGGTTGATGTCCTCCAACGCCGAATCCGGTTCGAGAAAAAAGTCTCCCGCCAGTCGAAAATTGGTAATGATGCCATCGACGACATCGAAATCGACGACAACGAGCTTGCCGCCGGGAACCTTAAACTCTCCGTGCATGATCTGCCTCCGTGTGCGCGGGAAACCCCGCTCTTCAAGGTTAAACCCTGGTGAACCTGCAGCCTGATGAAGCTACGACTAATGAAGCTACGAGCTGGTGACCGGCAGGCTACTCAGCCGTGCGTCCAACCAGGCGATCAGATCGCGGGTCACATCCTGCTTATTGGTTTCGTTGAAGATCTCGTGCCGAGCGTCGTCGTAGACAACGACCTCGACATCGGTGAGCCCTCCGCGGGCAATGTAGGTGTCGGCGAGGTTGCGCACGCTGGCTTCACCGCCGAGCGAGTCTTCGCTGCCGATCATGATCAACAACGGCACATCCTTCTGCAGGGGCTTTCGAGGGCGACCGAAGAGGCGTAACCCGTCGACGACCCCAAACAGTTTGAGGGCATCTGCGTAGAAGCACAGCGGGTCATCGAGGAACGCCTGGGACACGGCGGGGTCACGGCTGAGCCACTCGTAGCCGGTGATGCCGAGATGTTTGTGATTCTTGTTGAGGTCACCGCCGTTCATCTGGCCGGGAAGGCGATTTGCGGTGCCGGTGAACACCACGGCATCGAAGTCGGCGGCGTGCTCATTGATGAGGCGCTGGCCGAGCAATGAACCCCAACTGTGCCCCAAGAAGGCCAACGGCAGGTCGGGGTGGGTGGCCCGAATAACTCCGGTGAATTCGTGGAGGTCACTCACGGCCGCGCGCAGACCACCGACGCCAAGCTTGCCGAGCTTGGCGTAGTCACCACCGTGCTGTTCGAGCCCGGTCTGACCGTGGCCCCGGTGGTCGTCGGCCCACACCGAGTAGCCTGCGGCAACAAGCGCTTGGGCTAGCACTTCGTACCGGGCGGCGTATTCGCCCAGCCCGTGCGCAAGCTGAAGCACCGCTCGAGGCTTCGCTGATTCCCACACGTGGTAATGGATCGTTACCCCGAAAGAATCGATGAACGTTCGGTCACTTCGTCTTGCTGTGAATGTGGGCATCGGTGCCTCCTCGCTGAGGCAATAATACGGGTTTTACGCCCCGCAGTGCCGCCTCAGACTCGCGTCACAGCCCGCGAAGTTCAGCAACTTCTGCGGGGGNGGGAAGCGCGTCGCGAGCGCCAACCCTTCTGGTGGACAGCGCACCGGTTGCCGCGGCAATAGAGAGGGCGCTGCGGATGTCGTGCCCAGCAGCGATCGCAAACGCGAGGGCGCCGTTGAAAGCGTCGCCAGCGCCTGTCGTGTCGACCGGATTTGCCGGGTAGGCGGCTTGGTGGAACGGTTCAGCTTCCGACTCGTGAAGGTCTGCGCCGTCGCCACCGCGAGTGACAATGACGGTGCCAACCCCGGCCTGCTGCAGGTATTCAACGGTGCCATCGCCGAGAGCGAGAAGCTCGGTTTCGTTGGGGGTGATGATGTTCGTATTGGCCAACAGTTCAGCCGGCAGCGGCGCCGCCGGTGCCGGTGCCGGGTTGAGGATGAACGTCCAGCCGTGTTCGCGGGCAACCCGCGACCAGGCGGTGACCACATCGATGGGCACCTCGAGGCAAGCGAGCACAACGATTGCGGTGCTGTCCTGTGCGGTGCCCTGTGCGCTGTGTTCTGCGCTCAGGGTGGCCACGATGCCCGCGGCTATGGGTGCGGCATCCGCTGCCCGAAGGGTGGCATTTGCGCCGGGAACGACGATCACCACGTTTTCGCCGGAGTCTTCAATGAGAACGCCGGCAACACCGGTTGAGGTGCTGACCCTCGCAACGTTGGCGAGGTTCACCCCGGAGGCTTGGAGGTCGGCGTAGGCCTGGTCGCCGAGGTCGTCGGTTCCGATCGCGGACACGAATTCGACGCGCGCGCCGAGGCGCGCAGCAGCCGAGGCTTGGTTGGCACCTTTGCCACCGGGCATGATCTGGAAGGCGCTGGAGGCGACCGTTTGCCCCGGGGTGGGAAGTGCCGCAATTCCGGTGAAGACGAGGTCCATGTTGACCGAGCCGACGACGATAACGGTGGGGNGCTGCGCTAGTTCGGTCATCCCTCGATTATGCCGTAGTCGCTGATTACCGAGGCACGATTTTGATTAGCCTAACTAATTAGCTATGCTAATGAATATGTCAAATGATGCCGCCCACGAATTACGGGTCACCGTGTTGCGCCTCGCCCGCCGGGTTCGTTCAGAACGCAGCACCGACGATGACGTGACCGACAGCCAACGCTCGGTGCTCTTTTTGCTCTACAGCGACGGAGCGCAGACACTGCGGTCGCTCAGTGACCACGAACGGGTGACCCCACCGTCTATGAGCAGAACGGTCAACGCCTTAGAAGATGCCGGGCTAGTTTCGAAAGAAACGTCAGAGCTCGATGCTCGCAAAGTCACCATCGACCTGACAGCGCTCGGCCGCAAGATCGTGGGCGACACCAAGCGTCGACGCGACGCGTGGTTCTCGGCACGCCTTGCCAAACTCACACCGCACCAACTTCAGATTCTCGACGAAGCCGGGCCAATTCTTCGGGGGCTTGCCGACAATTGAGTGCCATGTTCAGTTCGCTTCGAATCTTCAACTATCGGCTGTGGTTTGCGGGGGCGCTCATCTCCAACACGGGTGCCTGGATGCAGCGCACCGCCCAAGACTGGATCGTGCTCACCGAGCTCACCGACCACGACGCTGCCGCCGTCGGAATCACCATGGCCCTGCAGTTCGGACCACTTCTTCTCCTGATGCCCTTGGCTGGCCTGATGGCGGATCGCTTCAACCGTCGCATCCTGCTCATGTGGACTCAGGCCGCCCAGGGGATCCTCGGCCTCGCCCTCGGTGCCCTCGTTCTCTTCGGCGCCGCCCAACTCTGGCACGTCTACGTGTTTGCTCTGCTGTTGGGGATTGCGACAGCGATTGACGCCCCCGTGCGTCAATCATTCGTCTCTGAACTGGTCACTGACAAAGACCTGCCGAACGCCGTCGCCCTCAACGCGACCTCCTTCCAGAGCGCGAGGCTCATCGGCCCAGCACTCGCCGGCGTGCTCGTCGCTCTGATCGGTGCCGGCCCGGTGTTCGTCATCAACGGACTGTCATTTGCCGGGGTCATCGTTTCGTTGGCGTTCATTCGGGCTCGTCAGCTGCAGCTCACCCCACGGCTGCCTCGAGCGAAAGGCCAAATTCGGGCCGGGCTCCGCTACGTGCGTTCCCGCAGTGACATCATGATGATCTTGGGAATGGTCTTCCTGATCGGCACCTTCGGTTTCAACTTCCCCATCTTCATTTCCACCATGGCCACCGTCGAATACGGGGCCGGTGCCGCCGAGTTCGGTGCCCTATCGTCGATCATGGCGGTCGGCGCCGTGGTGGGCTCCCTGCTGGCTGCCCGCCGGGAGAAAGCTCGACTACGCGTGGTGGTCATCGCCGCGGCAGCGTTCGGCCTCGCCTGCATCGGCGCCGCCCTCACCCCCACCTACTGGAGTTTCGCTGTCGCCCTGGTGCTCGTCGGTGTCAGTTCACTGACAATGATGAACACCGCGAACGCCTACGTGCAGATCACCACGGCCCCCTCGATGCGCGGTCGAGTCATGGCGCTTTACATGGCAATCTTCGCTGGCGGAACTCCGATCGGCGCTCCGGTGGTCGGCTGGGCAGCCAACACGATCGGCCCGCGGTGGACGATGGGAATCGCCGCGGCATCCGGACTCCTCGCTGCGGGCATCGCCGTCATCTGGATGATCCGCCGTCGCAACTTGCGGTTGAGACGCACCCCCAACCGTCGCTTTAGAGTGCACTTTCGCTACACCGGTGATGGTCGCGGTCGTGCCTACGAACGTGAGATGGCCACGCAAGAAATTGCGATTATCGAATCAACATCAAAGCGCATCGGCTAGTCGCCGATCTGAAGCGTGCCGCGCCGCTGGGCCGCCACTACGCTTCGCGGGTGATCTCCACCTTCACAAAAAGCTTCGAACCGTGAGGCCCGGCGTAAACACCGCGAAGCGGAGGAACATCGTTGTAGTCTCGGCCGGTGCCCACGGTCACGTGGCGGTCGCCGATGTCGATGAGGTTGGTGGGATCAAAACCGCGCCACTGCCCGCAGAACCATTCCACCCACGCGTGTGACTCGCCCGCAATCGTCTCGCCAATCTCGGCACTGGGCTTCGGGTGCAGGTAACCGGAAACGTAGCGAGCAGGAATACCGACCGAGCGCAAAGCACCGAGAGCAATGTGGGTAATGTCTTGGCACACCCCGAGGCGCACCTCCCACGCCTCAGCCGCGGTCGTGTGTACTCCAGTGACGCCCGAGCGGTACTGAACTGCGTTGCCAATGGCCGTGCAAATCTCTAACGCTGCGGCACACGGGTCGCTCACTCTGGCCGCAATCTTGGCGGCGAGTTCCATGACCTCGGCAGGCGGGGCGGTTCGCCGGGTCTGCTCGGAGTGTTCCACCAGCGTGGTGGTAGTTTCCCGCAGTGTCGCAAGATCGTCCCATGAGAGTTGACGATCGACGTGCGCGCGCGGACGAACCTCCACAAGGCTCGTCGCCGTCAGCGACAACTCCTTGTGGGGGGTCAGAATCTCGAACGAAGTGACCTTAGAACCCCAGTAATCGAGGTAGCTGTGCTGGCTCGACATCGGCGAGATGTCGATGTGCGAGTAGAGCACCACCTGGCCGTCGCCGGTGACCGGGAGCATCCGTGCCTCGTTATAGGAGGCCGTGACGTCGCCCCCGTAGTTGAAGCCGGTCATGTGTTTGATGCGAAGACGGTTCACAGTGACTCCCCCACCCAGCTCGGTGCCGCATTGGTCGGAAAGTACCGTTGACGAATCGCTTCGGAGGCCGCACTGGTCGCCAACTGAACGGCATCCATGTGCTTGGGCAGATCATCAAGGATCTCGATGATTGGGCGGTACTCCAGTTCGCTTCGAATCTGCCCCAGCAGGCGCTGCGCTTGGTCGGTGGGGCCCCCACGTTCCGCGCGTGGCTCGATCTCACGAAGGCACGCTTCTGCCCGCGTCACTGAGAACAGGATGCTCCGCGGAAACAGGCGATCAAGAAGCAAAAACTCAGCGGCGTTGTGGGCACTCGGCACCCCGCGATAAGTGCGCAGATACGCCTCATAGGCACCACAGCTGCGCAGGATGGTGGTCCACGATGGCCCGCTGGCCTCGGTGAGAGATCGGGTGGCCAGGAGCCTGGCAGTCATGTCTGCCCGCTCGAGACTGCGTCCGAGGGTGAAAAACTGCCACGCCTCATCGCGGCTGGTCGCCGACTCGATGATGCCCACGGCGAGCGCACTGCGTTCACGAACCCAACCAAAGAATTCGTGCACCTTGTCGCTGGAAACCTTTCGCGGCATCCGGGCACGGGTGGTGTTGAGGCACTCCCACAGTTCGCTGGAAACAACCTCGCGAGCGCGGCGCGCATTCTCACGAGCGGCGGCGAGGGAGTAGGCGATGGAGGCCGGCTCCGACCGGTCGACAGCCAGAATCGAGAGCACGTCTTGCCTGGTCAGTTCTTGATCGGTCGGTGCTTCACTGCCCATCACGCTGAGGAGTGCCCGGCAGGCGAGGTCTTCCTCAATCCACGGGTCCTCCAGCAACAACTGCAGGTGCACATCAAGGATTCGTGCCGTGCCATCAGAACGCTCGACGTAACGCCCAATCCAGAACAAGCTTTCGGCTATCCGGCTCAGCATTCGCTCTCCTCACCTTCTGTGACCACTCCAGCGCGCTGGAGAACCTGCTGACTCTGTTGCTGTTGCTGTTGCTGTTGCTGTTGCTGTTCGACCTGACCTTGGCCCTTGGGGCGGTCCTCGGGGGCTTGATCTTGAACGTGATCGTGGGCGTTCTCGCCGGCATCGAGCGGGGGAGCGTGGGTGGTCGACGCTTGGTCAGCCACGAGCCCCTGAATGCTATTGCGGGCAACCTGCAGTGGGGCTTGTCCCACCACCCAGGTGTCTTTCGAGCCACCACCCTGCGAGGAGTTGACCACCAATTCGCCCTCCGGCAACGCCACTCGGGTGAGCCCCCCCGGCAGAACCCAAACGTCGGTGCCATCGTTGACCGCGAAGGGCCTGAGATCGGCGTGACGTGGACGCATCCCAGCATCGACCAGGGTCGGGATGGTGGAAAGCTGAACCACTGGCTGAGCAATCCAGCCGCGCGGGTCGGCGATGAGCCGGGCGCGAAGCTCGGTGAGTTCGGTGCTGGAGGCCGCTGGCCCCACCACGAGGCCCTTGCCTCCGGACCCGTCGACGGGCTTCACCACCAACTCATCGAGGCGGTCAAGTACCTCCTCGAGCGAGGCCGGGTCTTCGAGCCGCCAGGTGTCGACGTTTTTGAGGATCGGTTCTTCGCTGAGGTAGTAACGAATGAGGTCGGGAAGGTAGGTGTAGACGAGCTTGTCGTCGGCAACACCGTTACCCACCGCGTTAGCGATGGTGACGTTGCCGAGACGGGCCGCCAACATGAGCCCCGGGGAGCCGAGCATTGAGTCGGCACGAAACTGCAGTGGGTCAAGAAACTCGTCATCGACGCGGCGGTAGATAACATCCACTCGCATGGGGCCCGCAGTGGTGCGCATCCAGACCCGCCCACCGGAGCAGAATAGGTCGCGCCCCTCGACAAGCTCGACCCCCATCAGGCGCGCCAGCAAGGTGTGCTCGTAGTACGCGGAGTTGTAGACACCGGGGGTGAGTACGACCACGTTTGGATCGCCGACTCCCTCGGGAGCACTCGCGCGCAGAGCGTGCAACAGTTTGTGAGGGTAGTCGCCCACCGGCCGCACCCGCATCGAGACGAAAAGTTCTGGCAGCGTCTGGGCCATCACCCGACGGTTAGAGATGACGTAACTCACACCGCTGGGCACACGCACGTTGTCTTCGAGTACCCGCCAGCCGCCCTGCTCGTCACGAATGAGGTCGATGCCGCTGACCTGAATGCGCACACCGTTGGGCGGAACGATGCCGGCCGCTTGCCGGTGAAAGTGACTCGATGAGGTGATCAGGCGTGCGGGGATGACACCGTCACGCACTGCCCGCTGCTCACCGTAGACGTCAGAGAGAAAAGCTTCAAGGGCGGTGACCCGCTGTTTGATGCCCGCCTCAACATCAACCCACTCTGCTTGGACAATCACTCGCGGCACCGCATCGAGCGGGAATGGGCGCTCTTCGCCGGCAAAGTCGAAGGTCACCCCTTGGGCGAGGTAGGAGCTCGCGAGAGCATCCGTTCTGCCTCGAAGCTCCTCTTGGGTCATCTTCGCTAGCGCGGTGTAAATCTCCCGATATGCGGCGCGGGTTGTGCCCGGCGCGGAGAACATTTCATCAAACGCTGGAGCGGCATTATTGCGCGTCGCACTGGCACCGTAGCCGTCGAATAGGTCACCCATGGGGCAACTCTAATGGTGCTGTGTTGCGCAGATGTTTCAGTTATTTGGCAGCCGGATGTTTCAGGCCTCAAGCACCTCGAGCACGAAGACCGGAATGGCGCGGTCGGTTTTGGTTTGGTAGTCGGCGTAGTCAGGAAAAGCGTCCACGCAGCGCTGCCACCAGAGCGCTTTTTCGTCGCCGATAACCTCCCTGGCCAGGTAGTCGAGCTTGATCGGGCCATCCTGCAGTTCGACGTGCGGCTGAGCCTTCAGGTTGTTGTACCAGACCGGATTCTCTGGAGCGCCCCCGCGGGAGGCGACGACCGCGTACGCGCCGTCGTGCTCAACCCGCATGAGGGCCGTCTTTCGAAGTTTGCCTGTTTTTGCTCCGACCGACGTGAGGATGATGACGGGCATTCCGCGAAGCTCGGTGCCTTCCGTCCCGCCAGAAGATTCGTAGAGTTCTGCTTGTTCACGGCCCCACGCAGAGGTGGATGGTTCGTATTCTCCGGTAAGGGGCATATTTCTATTCCATCACCGATTGGTGGTGGGAAAATGATTTCACTCGGTGCGTTTGCGCAGCGTAAAGGAGCCAATCGCCAGAGCGGCGAGAGACAGCGCCACAACAATCAGGATCTCGTTGGTGATGTCCGCGGTTGCCGCCTTGGCCGCAATATTGCTGAGCGCGCGAAGCGAGTGGGTCAGTGGCAACCAATCGCTGACCGTTTGGAGGGCATCCGGCATCTGCGCTGTGGGCACGAAGAGCCCGCCCAAGATGATCTGCGGAAAGATGAAAGCTGGCATGAACTGCATGACCTGGTACTCGGTCCGCGCGAACGCCGACGCCAACAGGCCGAGCGACATGCCCAAGACCGCGTTCGCGATCGCCGCAATCAGAAGCCAGCCAAAGTCTTCACCGACATCCAGCCCGCACACGACGACCGTGAAGATCAGGGCAACGGAGGCCTGAACAGCCGCCAGCGCACCGAAGGCGAGCGCGTAGCCGGCGATGAACTCGCCGCGTCTCATCGGTGTGGTCATGAAGCGCTCGAGAGTTCCGCTCAACCGCTCGCGCAGCATCGTTATTGAGGCGAGCAGAAACATCACGGTGAAAGGGAAAAGCCCCACCAAGTTGGGCGCAAGCGAATTGAAGCGAGTTTCCGAGTTGAGCATCCACGAGAACAGCCCGATGAGCAACGAAGGAACACTCAAGAGCAGGAGGACCGTCCGACCGTCGCCGGTGATCTGTTGAAGTACCCGCCGAGCAACGGCCACCGTACGCGTCATCGTTTTCACTGGTGGTGCCCCTCGGGTTCGGTCGCTGTATTTTCGCGAGGCGCCATAGCCAGCGCGAGAAACGCCTCTTCGGCACTGTGGGTGTTGGTGGCTTTCAGAATGTTGGCCAGGGTGTCATTGGCGATGACCCGGCCGTCGCGCATGAAGACGAGCGAGTCGCAGCGCTCCGCTTCGTCCATCACGTGGCTGGAGACGATCAGCGTCTTGCCCTGCGCCGCGAGCTTTTTGAAGATTGTCCACAATTCTGATCGCAGCACTGGGTCGAGCCCGACGGTGGGCTCATCAAGAATCAGAAATTCGGGGTCACCGATCAAGGCCATCGCCAACGAGACTCGACTGCGTTGACCACCGGAAAGGTTGCGCACCTTCGCTTTCTCAAAACCTTCGAGGTTGACGGCAGCTACCGCCCGAGCGATGGTCGACTTTTTCTTGCCCAACATGATGCGCATGAAGTCAAGATTTTGCTTGACCGTAAGGTCGTCGAACACGCTGGAGGCTTGAGTGTCGTACGACACCCGCGTGGCCAAGGATGCCTGCCCGGCCGGCACATCGAAGAGTGAAACCTGGCCCTCAACTTTGGCTTGGACTGCCATCAGGGCGCGGAGAATGGTGGTTTTTCCGGCACCGCTTGGGCCGAGTAGGCCGACGACTTGCCCCGACGCAATCTCAAGATTGAGCGACTTGATCACCCAGGTCTTGCCCCGCTTGATGGAGACATCTGTGAGGCTTGCGATTCTCGGCATACGTCATGCTAAACGCAATGTAACTCAGCCGTGAAGGTATGTCAGGTTAATTTTTTCATTAGCCGTGACTCACGCCACACCAACAGCACGATCCCCGCGGTGAGTAGCAAGGCAATGTTGCCAAAGCCGAAGTTCAGGCCACCTCTGGCCGAATTGGCGCCGATCCAGTCCGCGAAGGATGCCCCGACCGGCCTGGTCGCGATGTACGCAAACCAGAACGCTAGCGCTTCATTACATTTCAGCCAACGGAAACCGATCACCGGGATCGCCATCACGCCGAGGAAGATGATCCCGGATAGGAGAAATCCCCAACCGAGGGTGTGCGCCGTCCAGTCGCCACCGGCGGTTCCCAGCGCAAAAGTCGCAAGGACGGTGAGCCAGTAAAACACTTCGCGGCGCGGGGAATTAACGGAATGAATTGACAGCGTTTTCTCGCTCCCTTTCCACCACCAGAGGATCGCCGCCAGCGCGACAGCGAAGACCAGCGTGGAGACCCCATAGGGAATGCCGACACCGACGTGAGCAACATCGGCGACCATTGTGCCGAAAACACTGACCATGACGACCGCAAACCAATACGCCCACGGGTTATAGGTGCGAATTCGAAACTGGATGACGAGCGCTGCGACGAACACCACGAACGCCAGAAGCACCGCCACAATCGGGTCGAGGAGATGAATCAGGAAGTCGGATGATGCCTCGCCCATGGCTGTGGTGAGGAGTTTGATCACCCAGAAGGCAAGCAGGATTTCAGGGACCTTAACGACGCCCTCACGGGCGTTGACTTTTGCCGACAGAGAGTCTTGGGGGGGAGTTTGCGAAGACGGTGAACTCATCCTGAAAGTTTGACAACTCTTCCCTATCAATTCGCTGAAAATGAGCGGTTTTCGAAGGTCACCCAATTGTTTTCGCAGAAGCGCAAGTTGTGACGAACTGTCGCGCGAAACGCCCCCACTTCGGGGCTTATGTGGTGTCTAAGCGCACATTGAACTGCACCCTGGCCGTCACGACATATCTAAACGGCGTAACGTTAATAGGTGCATCCTGTATCGAGGGTTGCCGCGAAAGGTAGTGGTCCCACGTGACGCTCGAGTGTATCCATGGCTTCGAAGCAGGAATGTGTGACTCCTGTTTTCCTAAAAAAGCTCCCGAGCTGAAGGCTCCGCCCCGCAGGACTCCTCCGCGCACCGCCGGCTCAAGCATCCCTCGCGGAACCCCAGGCCCCGGAGGCACCACTGGCCCCGGCAACAGCGCGGGTGCCAACACCCGCCCGCCCGCCAAGAAGCCGCTCGATCTGGGCGCCCAACGCATCTTCCACGTCACCCACCTCAGCAACCTCGCCGCCATCATTGAGGCGGGCGCGCTCACCGCAGACGCCACAGCCACCGTCGACGTCAGCTCTGATGTGACCCGCGAGCTCCGCCGCACCGCCGCAGTCAACTCCAGTCAGATGGTCGCCGACTTCGTGCCGTTCTACCTCTCGCCGGACGCCACTAACTGGCTCGAATTGCGGACGGGAGCCGCCGGAGTGCATTGGTCTGATGCTGCTCGCGGCGCCACGGCAACCGAGTTTGTCGTTCTCGCAGGAACCATTGGGGCGATCGGCGAAGGCCTCGTCGTCAGTGACGGTGACGCCGCCGGATCGGTAACCCGCTTTGCGAGCAGCACAGAAGCTGTCGACCGCATGCTCCGCGCCCTCTTGGCCGACGAGTTCTCACTCATCACCGCCGAGATCCTCGCCCACGAGACCTACCCCCTCGAGGCTGTCGCCCTCATCGGTGTCGCCAACGACAAAACTCGCGACGCCGTCAAGGCAATGCTCAAAGGCTCCGGCATTTCCCCCAAGGTTGCGGTGCACCCACCCTGGTTCGTGGAGACGGCCAGCGAGTAACTCGCAGCGGCAACTCAGCACCGCAACTCAGCAGGGCAGCTCAGCAGGGCAGCTCAGCGCCGCAACTAGTGCTGGGCCAGCCCCAACCGAGCTAGCCGCTGTCGCGCGGCATCCTCGCTCGACGAACTCTCGCCCAAGACAAGGCGCACCCCGCGGAGCACCAACCCGGTGGCCCACACTGCCGGCCAGCGAGGCGCTCGCAACCCCAACATGTCGAGGTACTCGCGGGGAATGGTCGCTACCGCTCCGGCAAACATCACCCGGTAGGCGGGCATCATTCCCCGACCCAGCGGAGGATTGCGGATGAAACGCACTGCCTCAGCAACGCGCTCTCCGCTCATCAGTGTCGGCGCAAAATCCGCGAACTGACCACGCAACTCTGCCTCACTGCGGGGCGGATGCTCGACCCCCACCAACTCACCAGCCTTCGCCCATTCGGCCACATACTGATCGGCACCACCCGGGATCGGGTCGCCCCACGTTTCATGGCAACGCAGAAACGAGTCAGTGAAGACCACGTGCACCCACGACAGTAGTTCGGCATCGCCAGCGCGATAGGCGACCTCGGTGCCCGTGGCATCCAGATAAGTGCCCACTACGCGCTCGTGAAAACGCCCCACTCGATCGGATTCTTTGTGGGAACGCACTGTGTCAGCGAAGGTTACCGTGATCAGCCACTGGATGGTGCCGGAAAGTCTGCCGAGGGGGTCTTCGTGATACCGCGACCAGTCGTGAACCCCCGCCATCGCGCCCGGATGAAGCGTCTGCATCAGCAAGGCGCGAATGCCCGCGACCATGGTTGCCATGCCGCCGTGAACCGCCCACGATGCCGAACCGGGACCGAAATAGCCCGCGTCGTCGCCTTCTTCAATGGATTTGACCCAGTGCGGGGTGCCCTGACCATCACCCGAGAGGGTCGTGAGCAGACGCGACCGCCACGTGTCTTTGATGCTGCCCATGCAACGATGATATTCCCGCGATGCTGGGCAGCGGGTGAGCGCCAGCTGACGACAGAGTGACGGCCAAACCGTTACGGACATCACGGCAAAACATCAGCGACCCAGACTTAAGCTTTCGTCATGAAATCTTCTGAGCTGCGCCAGGGAACCGCATTCAGCAAGCTGCCCGGCGCCACCCTGTCACCATGACCACAAGTCTTGCGGGGTCCGGCACCGGAATGCCTGTCCCCGCAATTTCCTCCCCGCCGCGCACCCGATCCGCAGGGCTTCGTAGAGTCCTCGAGTGTGTGGGTTTTTCTCGTGCCGCCCCGTGGGGCACCACTCGCATCGACGGGGCTAGCGGGCCCCTTGCCTCGCAACACCAAGGGCACACCTCCGTGCGAGTCAAAACACCCGACACCGCTGTTGCCCAAACCGTGCTGGCACGCCTCGGCCTCCTCCCCGACGGTGGCCTGCGTGAACCTCACTCGGAGGACGTGAGCTGGGTCAGCGCTTCCGTTGAACCCCATTCCACGACTACCGCTACTCACCCCGACCTGATCGTCAGCGAACTCGTTGCCGCTGGGGTGAGAATCCACGGCTTCTCAGTGGAGGCCTCAGGGTTCGACCAGAATTCTTCGTAGCGCAAGCTGTTCGCGAGGTCAGTCCTTGAACCTTCGTTCCTCGATCGGTTGCGTCTAAAACAGTGCGGGCGAAGCCGTAGCACTCCCGGATGTTGTGCCACCCGGCGCGTGATCGCTCGCAGAAACAAAGTTGCCGGCCAGCGAACCAGGAAAACCGGGCCCAGTCGGAATCGAGCCGCCCCGCTGGTAAGCCTCGGCGGCACTGCGAGCGCGGAGATCCGCTGCCTCATTCAGCGGATGCCCAACGTGGCCGCGCACCCACTCGAACCGGTAGCGACGACCGATGATCGCGGCATCCAGTTCCTGCAAAAGCTCTAGGTTCAGCACGGGCTTGCCGTCAGACTTGCGCCAGCCCTTCTTCTTCCAGCCGGGCATCCACTTGGTGATGGAGTTGATGACGTACTGGCTGTCGCACAGAATGAGCAGGTCTTCGTCGACGTGCGCGGTGGCACGAAAGAGCTCGAGCACCGCTTTGAGCTCCCCCTGATTATTGGTGGCGTGCTTCCAACCACCGGCCGCCCAGAGCTGCTCGTCGATCACCCAAGCCCAACCGGCGGGTCCGGGGTTTCCGAGGGCGGAACCGTCGGCAGCAGCGGTGATCGTCATGGGGGTCCTCTCGAGGGTGGCGAATCAAGCCTACGACGTTGGTTTCGTGAATGAGAATGTTGCAGTGCCAATTTCTTGAGTTGTATGTATCAGCGTGATTGCATCGACTGAGAGCCTACGTAGCTCGCCGGGGTCTCGAAATCTGGAGTTGGGATGCAGACAAAAGTTTGTCTGGACACGAATGCACATTCGGAGCCATACTCAGTAACCGACTGAACGGAGTGAGTTTGAGAAACCGCACAAGATTTATGGCCTCAATGTTTTTGGCGTTCACGTTTGCGGGTGGTTTTGCAGTGAGCCTTGGTGCTCAGGCAACCGCAGTCAGTTCGTCCACCGTTGTAGGAAACAGTTCCACCATGTGTGGACGAGCAGTCGCCTCATCTCAGACCGACTCAAACCATCGCGCTCAGCTAAATCAGACCGGCTACAACTACAACACGACTCAAGGGTGCCTCAGTTCTGGTCCGCAGGCGCAGCCAAGCGGTCACTTGGGAACCAACGCCGCCCTCAAAAGAACGACTGGCGCAGTTTGCAGCAGTGTGGCTACCACCTACTCCACCGCTACAACTNCCTACAAGGCGAGCATGGCTTACTGGTCAAGTTCCGCCTGCGGTAATGGGCAGACCCTCCAAGGTGGAGGAATCTCCTATTTCTACAACGGATCCGGATACATCAGTAGAACTGTATTCGCCCCCTTTCAGGTCTACCCATAAGGACTACTGATGATGAAAAACAAGAAGCTGATGATCGGTTCGGCGATACTCGCAGCAGTCGCTCTTACAACCGGTGCTCTACTCGGCGCGATGCTGGGGGTTCTCGTCCACGTGCCAGATCAAAATGCCACGGCGAGTGAAGCATCACCGTCCACGACGGTCACGGCATTTGAAGTGAATGATTCCGGGCAGACACTCGGAGAATTCGGCGTAGGTCTCACAAAGGATCCCAGCGCCACTCCCGATCTGATTCTCGCCGTTGCCAGCAACGGCACTGAAGGCTACGTGGTTTACGTAGACGTATTCGGCGCCCCCACGCATGCGCTCGACCAGGCCGTCGCGACTGGTGGCAAGCCACGCCCCGCCTATACCGTGCCCGTTTACGCGAAAGACGGCAAGACCGTTATTGGAGAGTACTTAGCGAATAGTGGACATTAGTCTGCGGTTGCCCCACCGAGGCTCTCTTAGAGTGGAGGCGTGCCCTCCTACCGCGTGACCATGACGATCGGTGCTCTTGCGCCCGGGGTCAACCCGACCCAAATCCTGCCGACGGCCAAGGCTGCGGCAGCCGAGCTCGCGGTGGTTGAGGCGGCCGAAGTGCAGGTCGTCTCGGGCCAAGCGCGCATCGTGGTGCGCTTCGCAGCGGATGACACGGAGCTCGCCCAGCAGATCGGCCACCACGTCGCCGCCGTGACCACCCGCTCCGCCCACGTTGACAGTTGGCTCATCACCACCAGAACCGGCACCCGTTGGAATGTGGTGCGTTGAGCTCTAGTCCAGCCGATCAACTTCGTTTTCGACGAAAGAAATAGTTCGCGCAGCGCTCGTTGAACGCGCTACTCTGTGAGCGTTATTCGTTAGCTCGAGGAGGAACCATGACCGACACATCCGCTGCACAGTCCACACCGGCCGCACCCGTTGCGCCGGCCGCACCGGCCACGTCGGTCATCCCGCCGCTGCCGACCGGACCAGCAGTGAAACCACGCCGCGGGTGGGATATTGCGCTCAGCATCATCCTGATGGTGGTGGGAGCCGTGGCCGTTGTGCTGATGCTGTTCCCGACAATATTTCTTCCCATGGCCGGCGATAGCTGCGGGGCAGCCTCCTGCAACGAAGCTCAGATGTCGGTGGCCCTAGCCTTAGCGTTCGCATCACCGTTCATCGTGATGCTTGCAGCAACCATCGTTGCAATAGTGCTAATCGTGCGGCGCACACTGGCTTTCTGGGTCGTACTGGCCGGAATCGTGCTAGCCGTCGCGGCGTGGTTCTTCAGCATCTACCTGTTCTTCAGCGCCGTACCCGGCTTCGTTGCGCCGAGCATTTCTGACCTCGGGTCGTTTTTTCAGCAGTAGCCGCTAGCGAGTCAACGAGTCAATAGCCCAGCGCGCTCCGGGTTTGCCTCGAACCAGTCGGCGACATACCAGCACATCGGAACGATTCGCTTGTCGCTGGCAGCCTCCACGTCATCCACGGCGAACTTCACAATCTGGGCGGCGAAACCTTTGCCGCGCTGCATCGGCGTCGTGTAGGTGCGGGTAAAAGAAACGGCCGAGTCGTTTACCGCGTAGTCAACGACCGCAACGATGGCACCGTCGTCACCGTTGCGAAGGACGTAGCGGTGGGCATCCGGTTCGTGCAGAAATTGGGGGGTCATTACTCCAGCGTAGAACGAGTAAACCTTTTAGGCTCGATAAATGACGCAGCCCCGAAGTGTCTCAACCTTTCTCGTGCTTGCCGTTGCGAGCGTCCTCACCTTCGCCGGAGCGGTCGGCGGTGCCGTAGGCGTCGCCGTTGCGGCACAATCAGGCGTCGACGACTTCACCTTCAGCAGCTTCGACGGCGTGTATTCGCTGAGCGCGGATGCTGACGGCCGGTCGATGCTGACCGTTCAGGAAACGTTGGTGGCGCAGTTTCCGGACTTTGACCAGAACCACGGAATTAGGCGCACCCTCATCGACACCTATGACGGTCATCCCACTGACCTGCAGGTCGTGTCGGTGACGGATGAGGCTGGTAGCGCCCGGGCGTTCACGGAGGACAACACCGGTGGCACTGTTGAGGTCACGATTGCCGCCGACAATTACGTTCACGGTAAGCAGACCTACGTCATCACCTACACGCAGCACAACGTGACGCGATTCTTCGCCGATACCAAGGCCGACGAGTTCTATTGGGATACCAACGGCAGCGATTGGGCGCAACCGTTCGGCCGCGTCACCGCCACTGTGGTCATCGACCCGAGCCTCATTCCGGCCCTCAACGGCAACGCTGCTGCCGCCTACGGCTACTCCGGTTCCGACACGAGCGCGACGACCACTCGCACTGACACAGGCTTCACTTTTGAAGCGACCGACCTCAATGCACACGAGAACTTGAGCTTCGCAATTGGCTTTGCCCCGGGCACGTTCGTGCCCCGAGACTCGAGCTTCTTTGCCGCACCGTGGCCGCTCATCTCCCTCCTGGGGGCGCTCGGCAGTCTGCTTGCCGTGGCCGGAGCCTTCGTGGTGCGCCGCACCAAGCTTCGGGATGCCCCGGGGCGCGGCATTATCGTGCCCGAGTACCTCCCGCCGAAGGGNGTCAGCATCCCGCTCGCCGCGGTCATCGCCAAGAGAACAACGAAGGTTACGTCAGCACAGATCATTGGTTTGGCCATCGACGGTTACCTCCGGGTCATCGAGGTTGCCGGGCGCTGGGGCAAACCCAGTTACGAACTGGAGTTTCTGACCACCGNCCCCGCCGCTATGAATGCTCAGCGGGGCACACTGCCAAACCTTCGACGCGCTGGTCCAATCAGCGCCGACGAGCTGGAGTTCCTCCACGCGTTATTTGGTGAGGAACTCACGCCCGGCGAGGATCGCTCGCTCAAGAAACAGGACACCACAGCGGCGAAGAAGATCACGGCTGTGATGACTCGAGTCGCGAAGGATGCCATCGCCGATGGTTTCTTGCGGGGGTTACCCGGCGGTTCGCTCTTTGCCGTGGTTGCGGCGGCTTTCGTCACCGGTGGCATCGCCTTCTTCTTCGGCATCGCGTCGCTAGCGGCGGCCTACGGCGGCGGGATCCCCGTGATCACGCTTGCCATCGGCTTGCTGGGCACATTCGTGTCGATTGTTGCCATCGCTCATCGCCCCTATGAGCCGAAGGGTGTTGAACTGCGCGACTACCTTCTGGGGCTCAGTGAGTACATCCGACTGGCGGAGGCGGATCGCCTGAAGTACCTCCAGTCGCCACAGGGTGCGGAGCGCACTCCGGTCGATTCAACCTCCACGGATCAGGTCTTGAAGCTGAACGAGCGCCTCCTGCCCTATGCGATTCTTTTCGGCCTCGAGAAGCAGTGGACGGCAGAGCTGGGTCGTTATTACGAGCAGACCGGCACTCAGCCCGGATGGTATTCGGGACAGGGCACCTTCAACGCCGTGATCTTTGCTAGCGGCATCAGTTCACTATCGACGAGCGTTGCCTCGTCCTTCAGCGCGTCAACCGGTGGCTCTGCGGGAGGGGTTTCCTCCGGGGGCGGAGGCGGTGGGGGCGGAGGAGGCGGGGTGTAGTTCTATTACACCACTAGTATTTAGTGCGTGAAACGCATTCAGCTTATTTCCTCCGTCGTGGCAGCGCTCGTCGTAGCCGGTGGGACGCTCGGAGTTGCGACAGCAGCATCCGCGGCCACCGCCCCCACCGTGACATCCGTTCACCACCCGGTCGCCCTGCGCTCCGGCGTGGATGACTTCACGTTCTCCAGCTTCGATGGCATCTACACCCTCAGCGCCGACGATAAAGGCCACGCCATCCTCACCGTTCAGGAAACCCTGGTCGCCCAGTTTCCTGACACCGATCAGAATCACGGAATCCGTCGCACCCTCATCAACACCTACGACGGTCACAGCACTGACCTCAGCGTGGCGTCGGTCACCGATCAAGATGGAGAAGATCGCGCCTACACAACCCAAGACAACGGCGACTCTATCGATCTGGTCATCGCGGGCGACAACTTCGTTCACGGCGAGCAAACCTATGTGATCACCTACAGCCAGCACGACGTGACCCGTTACTTTGGCAACACCAAGGCTGAAGAGTTCTACTGGGACACCAATGGCACCGGCTGGGCACAACCGTTTGACTCTGTAACCGCGACGGTCACCATTGACCCGGATCTCCTTCAGTACCTCAATGGCAACGTCGACGCGTCCTACGGTGCCGCGGGGGCCACAACCAAAGCCACCACCACCGAAACAGACACTGGCTACCTGTTTGAAGCCAGCAACCTGAAGTCGTACGAAAACCTGACCTTTGCGATTGGTTTTCATCCCGACACCTTCGTTCAGCGCGACACGGGCTTCTGGGCGTCACCGTGGCCGCCCCTCTCACTGCTCGGCGCTCTCGGCAGCCTTGCCACCATCGTGTGGGCGTTCATCATTCGTCGCACCAAGCTCCGGGATGCCCCCGGCCGCGGCATCATCATCGCCGAATACGAGGCCCCCAAGGGTGTCAGCATCCCGCTCGCTGCGGTCATCGTCAATAAGACGCCAAAAATCTCGGCGGCCCAGATTGTGGCGTTCGCCATCGCTGGTTACCTGCGGGTCATCGAAACCACCGGAGCCTGGGGTCGCCCCGCCTACCGTCTGCAGTTTCTCACGGCGACACCGGTGACGAAGAGCGCTCGCTTTGGCGCCAAAGATCCGGAACCCCTGTCACCAGAAGACATCGATTTCTTGCGCGCTGTGTTCGGCAGAGACCTCATCCCCGGCCTAGAAATTTCCCTAAACGGAAAGGACAAGACCGCGGCTCAACGGATGTTCCGTTTCGTGACCCGAATGACCAACAACGTGATCGCTGCTGGCTACCGCAGCAAGATCTCTGGGGGGCGACGTGCGCTGATCGTTGTCAGTGTAATTGCTTCCATCGTTGTCACCTTCGTCTTCGGAAATCTTGCCCTCGCTGGGTCCTACGGCGGCGGGGTCCCCGGGGTTTACATGTTCTTCAGCATCGCCGCCTTCTTCATCGTCGGTAGGTTGATCGGTCGCCAACGTCTTGAGCCGAAGGGTGTGGAGCTTCGCGACCACCTGCTGGGGCTTCGGGAATACATCAACTGGGCTGAGGCTGACCGCCTCAATTACCTGCAGTCGCCGAAGGGTGCCGAGCGCACCCCCATCGATGCAACCTCGCCCGACCAGGTTGTCAAACTCTACGAAGTGCTCCTGCCCTACGCCATTCTGTTCGGCCTCGAAAAGGAGTGGACGAAGGAGCTGGGGCGCTACTACGAAACCACGGGCACCACGCCAGACTGGTACGCCGGCACGGCTGCCTTCAACGGCGCGGACTTCGCCAGCAGCATGATTGCGATGTCTGCCAGCGCCGCCTCCTCCTACAGCAGCTCCAGCGGCGGCTCCGCCGGTGGCTCGTTCTCCGGTGGCGGCGGAGGCGGCGGAGGCGGAGGCGGGGTCTAGACCTGTGGCGAGCTCCGCGCTATGCGAGTTGACCTAGGGCTGATTCCAGACACTCGCGAACTCCTCGGTGGCGATGGGCCAAATAGTCACCAAACACGGCTTTCGCGGACTGTCCGTCTTTGAGGTGCCCGAGAATCGGAATCTGATCGTGGCGGGGCCGCGCCGGTCGGCCTGCATTGGCCGGCCATCGCCGACATCGATGGGCTGGGCCCATACTTCGATCGACGCCACACGGTGCACATTGGTTGCCGGAACAACGACGAAAACCTCGGCGAGGCGAGTCGCACCCTGGGCCTTGTCATCCCTACTGAAGACGCCGTCACTCGGGGCGCGCATGCCGTCACTCAGGATGCGACGCGGGTCGCCGGACCACACGGGTACTGGTTGCAACTCGATGTCGACGTTCTCGATCCGGCCTTCATGCCCGCCGTCGATAGTCCCGACGCCGGTGGCCTGAACCCCAGTCAACTCATTTCGCTCTTGCGAGGGTTAGCGCCGGGAGCGGTCGGCGCGAGCGTTACGGTGTTCGATCCGGAGCTCGATCAGACTGGCGAGTATGCAACACTCCTCGCCGACATCATCGTCGAGGGGCTCGCGGAGCTTGGTGCGCACCATCGCCCGCCGTGGCTTGAACGCTAAGAGTTGAGCGCGACGATAAGGGTAGCTCCAACGGAGATGGCGAGCACCGGCACCCAGAGAGTGCGCTCTTTCTTGCTGCGGGAGACCGCGTTCATGATGAGGCCGAGGGTGGCGAAGGCGAACCAGAACCAGTTGACGACCTGGTTCCATGGGGAACCCAGAAGCTGCGGCAACACGCCCGCCTGCGCGAGGTAGTGACCGCTCTGCGCGAGCATAATCAGAGCCGAGACGACGCTGGTGACCCGCAATGATCGGGGTAACACCCCGCGGTTCTGGCCCCCCAGGGCATACTCGCCCCAGGGTGCACCCGACGCCAGACAGATTTGAAAGACTGTTACTCCCGCGCAGATGAGGGCCTGAACGAGTGCGGCGATGATGAACAAATTCACGCCCCACAGGCTACACGAGGAAGTGTTGCGCGACGAGGGGCCGCTGTGGGCAGGGCGCCTTCCATGAGAGCAACGATCTCCGGATCATCCGGCTGCACGATCGAGGGTCAAGCGTTAGAGGGGGCGGAGCAGCAGGCTGTCGATGTGCTCCCGGAGCAACGCCACCATGTTGATTTCGCCATTGGCAAGCAGCCACTGAATTTGCAGCCCGTCCCACAGTGCAACGAATGTGCGTGCAGCGTTTTGGGCGACAACCCCCTCGATCAGTTCGCCCTTCACCGCCAAATTCTCGAACGCAGCCGTTACATAACCAAGGGTTTCTTTGTACCGTTGCATGAAGTGATCGTGGGCGGGGTGCGACACTGATGTCGCCTCGGCAGAGACAACGCAGAAGAGCTGAACCACTCCGGGGATCGACTCGTTGTAGGCGGCGAGATCGAGCAGTGCCTGAAGTGTTTCACGCCCGTCATCTGATGTGACTCTGAAGCGCGATTGCGCGCGTTCATCACGGCGCGCAAGAACCGCTTTCAGCAGTGCCCCTTTGCTGCTGAAATGGTGCAGCACGCCCGCCTCACTGATTCCGACAATCTCAGCGATGTTCTTCAGAGAGCCTTTACGGTAACCATCTTGCGCGAAGATTTCGATCGCAGCGTCCAGGATTGCTTCCTGCGTCAGTTCACTTTTGGCGTAGGGTCCCCGAGGGCCACGAACTGTTGGTGCTGAGGCGTTCGTCATTGATCGACTTTCATTAAATCGAAGTACGGCGGTACTTTCACATACGGCTGACCGAGTGCGAGAATCACGGGTTTTCCGCAATTCAGTCGACTGCTCGTTGCCCCACGATCACCTCAAGAGGTGCCTCAGTGGTGCACAACCGCGCACGATTGTTCATCATAATACCTGCGCGGTATCTGTGAACCTTTTGAGATCGCTCTCGATAAGCCTCACCGTTTCGCGTAACCCCGGGAGCAGCGCTGCAAGGGTCTCGGCGGCCGGGACACTTGATCCCGTGGACACATTGACGGCTGCGACCACGGTGCCCTGAAAATCATGAATGGGCATGGCAACGGAGCGCAATCCCAGTTCAAGCTCTTCATCGACGAGTGCGAAACCGCTGCGACGTACCTCATCGATCGCTAACCGCAGCTCCCCTGGTGCAGTTTTTGTGAACCGGGTGAGCGCCCGAGGAGAACTCGCCTCGATGAGCGCCGTCGCAGCAGGGTCGGTCAGGGCGGCAAACAAAACCCGCCCCATTGCGGTGGCATAGGCCGGCAACCGCGTACCCACGGCAATCTGTACTTGCATGATCTTGCGACCAGCCGCTCGCGCAACATAGACAATGTCACCAGCATCTAGGACTGCCGCCGACGCCGACTCGTGCAGAGTTGCGCTGAGAGCTGCGAGGTGAGGCACCATCACATCAGCCAACCCCAATGCGGAGAGATAGCTGTAACCAAGGTCGAGGACCTTGGGGGTTAGTAAAAACACTTTGGCGTTCGACCGAACGTAACCCAATTGTTCCAAGGTCAGAAGAAAGCGCCTTGCGGTGGCGCGAGTGAGGCCGGTGCGAGCAGCAACTTCACTGAGCGTCATGGCAGGCTGCTCGGCAGAGAAAGCCGTAATCACCGCGAGCCCTCTGGCGAGAGACTGGATGAAGTCGGGCCCGGCCTCTGGGAGCATCGTCTCCGTCATTCGCCAAAGCCTAGCGTTCGAGCACGACGGCGAGCCCCTGCCCGACACCAATGCAGATTGCTGCAACACCGATGCCACCCCCGTTGGCTTCAAGCTTTCGAGCGAGCTGACCGATGATTCGAGCGCCCGACGCGCCCAGCGGGTGCCCGACCGCAATGGCCCCGCCGTCGACGTTCACCTTCTCCGGGTCGAGGCCGTCCCAGAGTCGGATGCACGACAGCGCTTGAGCGGCGAAAGCCTCGTTCAACTCCACGAAGTCGACGTCACGCCAGGTGAGGCCTGCGCGGGCGAGGGCCCGATTCGCTGCTTCGACCGGCGCAATCCCGAACACATCGGGGTCGTTGGCCGCCACGCCCCGTGCGACGATGCGCGCAATCGGTTCACCGAGTCCGACATCCGGCCCACCGATGAGCAGGGCCGCTGCACCGTCGCTGAGCGGGCTCGAATTGCCCGCGGTCACGGAGCCGTCAACGCGGAAGGCGGGCTTCAGCGTGCGGAGGGTGTCCAGAGTGGTGTTCGGGCGGATTCCCTCGTCGGCATTCAGTTCGGCGCCAACAACCTGAACGATCTGATTGGCAAAAGTGCCAGCCGCCCAGGCTGCCGCCGCTCGTTCGTGGCTTCGGACCGCGAAGGCGTCTTGGTCGTCGCGACTTACGCCATACCGGTCGGCTAGAATTTCCGCGGTCTCACCGAGGGGGATGCTCCACTGGGGGTTCATGCCGGGGTTGACCATCCGCCAGCCGAGGGTTGTCGAGTGCATCGCCGCACTCGCGGCTGGATAACCGTTTTCCGGTTTGAGCATCACCCAGGGCGCGCGCGACATCGATTCGACACCGCCAGCGATCATGATCCGTGCGTCACCTGATTCGATCGCACGACTGGCCTGGATCGTTGCCTCCATCCCGGAACCACACAGCCGGTTGACGGTAACGCCCGGAACGGAGGTCGGAAAACCCGCCAACAGCGAGCCCATGCGCGCAACGTTTCGGTTGTCCTCACCGGCAGCGTTGGCGTCACCCAGAACGACATCGTCTATAGCCACGACATCGAGGGCAGGGTTGCGGCGAGCAATCTCGCCCAGAACCAGTGCGGCGAGGTCGTCAGGTCTGGTGGTAGCCAACGACTTGCCGTACCTGCCGAAAGGCGTTCGCACGTAGTCGTAGAGGTAGCTGTCGCGGGTCATCATTGCCTTTCAGCGGGAGGGTCGGTGAGCGTCCGGCGGAGGTCGACGGGGGTTGGGCGGACTCTACGAAGTTGCATCAACGAGCTGGAGCCCGGTGAGAGCGCGCAGCGAGTGCAGCGTGGTGGCGCCGAAGAGCTCGGTCACCGTGAGGCCAGTTTCAGGGTTTATCTCGAAGGTTGCAACCTCCGTGTAAAGGCGGGTGACACAGGCAAGCCCGGTGACCGGATAGCTCAGCGACTCGACGAGCTTGGACTGACCGGTCTTTGTTGTCAGGTCCATCATGACGAAGACCTGTTTGGCTCCGACAGCGAGATCCATTGCGCCGCCAACGGCGGGAATAGCGTCCGTTGCTCCCGTGTGCCAGTTGGCGAGATCTCCGGTCGCGGAGACCTGAAAGGCTCCGAGAACCGCGATGTCGAGATGCCCGCCGCGCATCATGGCGAATGAGTCGGCGTGGTGAAAGTAGCTGGCACCGAGAAGCTCGGTCACTGCGATCTTGCCCGCGTTCATGAGGTCGGGATCGATGTCGGCGCCGTGGGCTTCTGGTCCCATCCCCAGCATGCCGTTCTCGGTGTGCAAAATCACCTCGTTGTCGGGATCCAGGAAGTTCGCAACGCTGGTCGGCAGGCCAATTCCGAGGTTGACGTAGGAACCAGCGGGAATCGCCCGGGCAACGTTTCTGGCCAGTTCGGTGCGAGTCAATGGTTCTGCCGTCATGAGCGGGCCTCTCTCGGGATCTCGATAACTCGATTGACGAAGATGCCCGGGGTCACGACGTTCTCCGGGTCGAGCGACCCGAGCGGCACGACCTCCGATACTTGCGCGATTGTGGTCACAGCGGCCGTGGCCATGATCGGGCCGAAGTTGCGGGCAGTTTTGCGGTAGACAAGATTGCCCCACCGGTCACCCCGATGGGCCGCGATCAGCGCGAATTCGGCGTGCAAAGGGGTCTCGAAGACGTAGCCGCGGCCATCGATGATGCGGGTCTCTTTGCCTTCGGCGAGAAGAGTGCCGTAACCGGTGGGGGTAAAGAACCCGCCAATCCCGGCACCGGCCGCCCGAATGCGTTCGGCGAGGTTGCCTTGAGGCACCACCTCCAGCTCCACACGGCCAGCCCGGTAGGCCTCGTCGAATATCTGAGAGTCGCTCTGGCGAGGAAAGGAGCAAATCATCTTGCGCACAAAGCCGCTTTTTATCAGCAGGGCAAGCCCCACCTCGCCATTACCTGCATTGTTGTTGACGATGGTGAGGTCAACGGCCCTGCGGCGGATGAGGGCATCGATGAGCTCGACAGGTTGACCGCCTTTGCCAAAGCCGCCGATCATGATGGTGGCCCCATCGGGGATGTCCGCGACAGCGCTGTCGGCGCTGTCCACAATCTTTGAAATCACGGAGTCTCTTCTATCGTTCTGACGTGTTCGCATTGTGCACGATTGTTCGTCAGATGATATTAGCAGAACTGAAAAATGAAAACCAAACGGTAGCAAGGTTTTGTGATAAATTTCCTGACACCGGTAAATCCAACGATGGGCTGGCCGTTTTTCTGAAGGGCCAATGATGCTCATGAACGACTCGCTGCTGGTACGCGGCCTCAACCCGTGTGGAGTGCACAGCGACGCTCGTGCCTTCACCCCGCCCGAAGAAAGTGACATCACCCCATGACGATTAGACCAACCAGCGACCCGGCCACCGAAGCCAGACTTGTCGTTCTGCTCGAAGCATTGACGCTCGAGGACAAAGTGCTGTTGCTCACAGGCCGTGATTTCTGGAACACCTGGCCGTTGGAAAAGATCGGGCTTCGGCGCATCTTGGTCTCCGACGGCCCTTCGGGCGTTCGCGGCGAGGCGTGGGATGAGCGCAGCCCGTCGCTGAACTTGCCGTCGAGCACGGCCCTAGGCGCATCGTGGGATCCAACCATCGCCCGCCGCTACGGCAACGTCGCCGCTGTAGAGGCACGCCGTAAAGACGTTGACGTTGTGCTGGGCCCGACCATCAATCTGCACCGTACACCGCTCGGTGGCCGCCACTTCGAGTGCCTCAGCGAAGACCCGATCCTTACCGCCACGCTCGCGGCAGCCTATGTCAGCGGGGTCCAAGAGAACGGTGTTGGGGCGACCCCCAAGCACTACATTGCCAACGACTTCGAGACAGACCGGTTCACGGTGGACGTGAAGGTCGGGGACCGCCCACTGCGCGAGCTGTACCTGCGTGCCTTTGAGGATGCAATTACCGAAGCCGGCGCTTGGCTGGTCATGAGCTCGTACAACATGATCAATGGCGCGACCGCGACCGAGAATGAGTTGCTGGAGACCCCGTTGAACTCCGAGTGGGGCTTCGATGGTGTCGTTATCAGCGACTGGACCGCCGTTCGCAGCATCAATAGTGCCCGATTCTCCCAGGACCTCGTCATGCCTGGGCCAGATGGCCCGTGGGGCGCGGCGCTCGTTGCCGCCGTTCACGCCGGCGAGGTCGACGAGGCCGCCGTCGACCGCAAAGTGCTTCGGATCCTGAATCTCGCCGCCCGTGTCGGCGCCCTCGACGGATTCGATGCCGCCGTTCCGGCCCCCGTCGTGATCGAGGACGGCATAGCCTTCGCACGCGCCGCGGAGATCGCCGGTAGCGTTCTCGTCCAGAACAACGGCGAACTCCCCTGGGCAAAGAACGCCCTCACCACGGTTGCCGTCATCGGCCACAACGCAAAGTTTGCCCGCACTCAAGGTGGTGGTAGCGCCACCGTGATCCCCGAACGTGTAGTCACCCCGTTGGACGGCATCATCGCGGCGTTACCACACGCCGAAGTTACCTATTCGGTGGGCGCCGTCGTGCAGGAGGGCATCGCCGAGTTCCACATCGACTCCATGACCAACCCGCGCACTGGTGAGCCGGGCGCGCTTGTGCGCTTCCTCGGAGCCGATGGCGGTGAACTCTTCGTCGAAAACCGTCGGGCGAGTGCGCTCGTCTGGTTTGGTGGCGCTGCGCCCATAACCACGGCCTCAATGCTCGAATTCACGACCCGCTTCACGCCCACCGAGACCGGCCTGGTTAACATTGGTTTCGCCGCAGTCGGCAACGGCCGCATTTACGTCGATGGTGCCCTGCTTCGTGAGGAGAACGTAGCAGCAGTCGGCACCGATCTTGGTGCAGCCCTGCTTGCGCCCCCGTCGTGCGCCGCGCCCGTTGCGGTCGAGCTGGGCGTTGCGATTGATGTCACGATTGAATTTGACATGAGTGTCGACCAATTCCTCATCGGTGCGATGGGGATCACCGTCGGCATCGAACCCGACCGGTCAAACCCCGACGAACTCATCGCTGAGGCCGTCGCTGCAGCGGCCGCTGCCGACGTTGCGGTGGTTGTCGTGGGGACCAACTCCAAGGTCGAGTCGGAGGGGTATGACCGTGACGACCTCAACCTTCCCGGGCGTCAGGACGAGCTCGTTCGTGCGGTGGCCGCCGTCAACCCTCGAACCGTCGTTGTGGTGAACTCCGGTTCCCCCGTTCTCTTGCCCTGGCGTGCCGACGTCGCAGCGATCCTGCTCGGCTGGTTTGGGGGCCAGCAGTACGGTGAGGCAGTCGCGGATATGCTCCTCGGCGTTGCCGAGCCGGGCGGACGACTGCCCACAACCTGGCCCGCAACGCTGGAGGACGTTCCGGTCATTAACGTCACCCCGACCGACGGTGCAGTCAGCTACGACGAGGGAATCCATATTGGCTACCGTGCTTGGCTTAAAGCGGGGGNAGCTCCGGCCTACGAGTTTGGGTTTGGGCTCGGTTACACGACCTTCGGCATTGCCGATGCCTCAGCAAGTTCGACCAGCGTTGCTCCTGGCGACGGCCTTCAGGTGTCGGTCTCGGTGACCAACACAGGTGCCCGCACCGGCAAGCAGGTCGTTCAGGTCTACGCCTCGAGGGGCGAAAGCACGATTGACCGCCCGGTTCGCTGGCTTGTCGGCTACGCGACGGTCACCCTTGATGCCGGAGTCACTCAGTCCGTTACGGTCACCGTTCCCGGTCGGTCGTTCTCCCACTGGGCCGAGGGCTGGGCTTACGAGGCCGGCGAGTTCACCCTGTCGATCGGAACGAGCGTGTCCACGCTCCCGCTGTCCATCTCGGTCAATGTGCAATGACGCTCTGGCCTAACCCGCTGCTCGCGGGCTTCTACCCGGATCCCAGCGTGGTCAAGGTTGGCCCGGACTACTACGTGACTAACTCGACATTCGAGTACCTTCCCGGGATCCCCGTTTTCCACAGCACAGATCTTGTCAACTGGACTCAAGTCGGTAACGTCGTCGATCGCCCAGGCCAGCTCGCCTCAGCCGAGGTTCCCACCCTGGGCGGAGCGTGGGCTCCCACCATTCGTCACCACGACGGACTGTTTTATGTAGCGGTGACGGATGCGATGGGGCGCGGAATGCTGATCTTCACCGCCGAGCATCCCGAAGGTCCGTGGAGCGACGGAACGGTAGTTCAGGGAATCCACGGCATCGACTCCGACCTTGCCTGGGATGAGAACGGGGTCGCGCACATCACCTACTCCGGACTTGACACGACCTCAGGCAAGCCTCCGGGCGAGCACGGCGGAATCCTGCAAGTAACCGTTGACCTGGTGACGGGGATCCCTCTCAGTGAGCCAATCTCCCTCTGGTCCGGAACCGGACTGAAGTTTCCCGAGGCCCCGCACCTGTACAAGCGCGGCGACTACTGGTATCTGATGATCGCCGAGGGTGGCACAGAGCGGGGGCATGGCATCAGCGTCGCTCGCGGACCCTCCGCTTCCGGACCATTCGAGGGTGGCCCAAGCAACCCCATCCTCTCCGCCCGAAGCACGTCGCGGCCGATCCAGAACACCGGCCACGGCGATCTGGTCGAGACCCCCGACGGCGGCTGGGCAATAATCATGCTCGGCATGCGACCGACCGGGATGACGCAAGCCTTCTCGGCGCTGGGGCGCGAAACCTTCATCGCCTCCGCGCGCTGGGAGGATGGCTGGCTCCTTGCGGACCCGGTGACCCTTGCCCCGCGCGAGGGCGAAACCACCTTTGAGACCGACTTCGACGAGACCGAACTGTCGAAGTCGTGGATTTCCATCCGGCGCTATCCGGCCGAGGTGTCCTCGCTCAGCTCCCGCCCTGGCTGGCTCACCCTGGTCGGCGACGGTTCCACACTGGACTCCCCCCAGCCCGTGCTCGTGGGCTGGCGCCAGTCCAACCCGTGGGCGACTGCTTCTGCAGTGCTCGAGCCGGGTGACGGGATCGGTGGCATCGGCGTGCGCTACGACGAACGGCATCATTACGAGATCGAGTTCGGCCACGGCACCGTCACGGCACGGGCTTGTGTCGCCGGAATTCGGCAAGAGTGGACCCACTCAATTTCGGCAACCCGGGTGTCATTGAGCCTCGACTTCGTGCCACCGTTGTCGGCCGTGTTGTCGGGTGGCCTCACGTCGGACATTGTGGTGCTCGCCGTCACCGACAGCGCCACCGGCGAGCGCGTCGAGATCGCCCGAGTCGACGGCCGCTACCTCAGTCAGGAGACGGCAGCCTCATTCGCTGGTCGTGTCATCGGACTGTACGCCCGCGAGGGTTTGGTCGCTTTCGACTCGTTCCACTACACGGGTCGCGACTAACCAACGCTCAGCGATCACCGAATTCAGTGATGACAGCTAGTCACGCCGTCGCATTCGCCAACTTCGTGAAGAAGTCCTCGAACATCAGACGAAGATCCAACTGGGTGTACACCCGAATCGGACGCCCGTCAGCGCTGAACGTCGACGCTCCCGCCTCGTCGATGCTCGGCGCCGGTCGCAGCAGGTACGAGCTAGAAGAGGCATCAGCCTGAAACGCAGACTGCAACGCGGTGAGAAGAACGAGTGGGCTGTCACCCATGATGTAGGTCTCGCCAAGCGGCAGGCCGTGATCCCCCGCAAGCTGCATCACCCCTTCGATGCGCTCCACCAGAAGGTGGCCAAGCTCGCCACAAGGGCGCACCCTGGCACGGAGTTCGGAGTGCGCCATCAGCGTCTGGCGGTACACATTTCGAGGCACTTGCCAGAGTGCGAGGTCGGAATCGTTGAACACCACCTGCCCGGCGACGATGTCGATATTGAGGTTGTACTCCACCGGGTCAGCGTTCGGCGGGGTTAGCGCTAGCGCCGGATCCTCGTTGCCTCCGATCCAGATAACCGTCAGCCTTTCCGCAATTCGTGGCTCGATCAACCACGCACTAGCGAGCTCCGTCAGACTGGCACCGCAGCACAGGAAAAGCGGCAGATCGGTGTCGTCACGCATGGCTTCGGCAACGATTGCCATGGCCCCAGCCGAACGCACCGGTCGTTTCCGATCAGGCATAGCCGTATTCGAGCCTTGGTAGATCGGAACAGTTCCCGCCATCCTCAGGAGCGCGAGCGTGTTTTCAATCTCGCGCACTGCATTCTCAGCCGTAATATCGCTGGGGTCGAAGGGGTCACCCGGTCTCAGGTGTGAGCCGATCACCCCGCGGATGTCAACCGAGGGCGACAACAGGTGGTGCACCAGCTGGAACAAGCCGTCGGGGTCTCCCGAAAAGTCGTTGTCGATGATTACGCGCATTCGCGGCTTAACACTCAACGACATTCGTCACTCACTTTCTCACCGTGCAGACGGCGCGCGCGAAGGTAACCTCGCGACGGCAATCAGCCGAAGACGACTCCACCATTGACGTGGATGATCTGACCGGTGATGGTTCCGACCTCCGGCGCGAGGAGGAAGTCAATGGTCGCCGCAATTTCGTCGGGCCGCGACAGACGACCGAGAAGCGACATGGTGGCGATACGATCCCGATCGGCATCACTCAGCTCCGCCGTCATCGGGGTTTCCGTTGCCCCCGGCGCAACCATGTTCACGCGCACGCCGTGCGGGGCGAGTTCTCGCGCATATCCCCGCACCAAACCGATGAGCGCTGCTTTGGATGTCGCGTACGCTCCGTTGCCCATAAGCCCGCCGCCCGTGAATGCTGCGGCGCTCCCCAAGACGACCACCGACGAACGGTTGCCCGACCGAATGAGGTGAGTACCGGCGGCAGCAATGGTGTTCTGAACGCCGACCACGTTGATCTCCATGACCCGACGGAACTCAGCGGCGGAGATTTCCAACAGGGGTGCGCGGCTGACGATCCCAGCCGCTGCGACGATGCCGGTAATGCCACTGGTCTCGGCGAATTGCTCGATGGCATGCGCCATGGCCGCAGCATCAGTCACATCCGCTGCAATGGCAAGGTGACCATCGCCGTCCAATGACGCGACAGCTTCTTTCGCCGCTACGGGATTGACGTCCACGATGGCGACCCTAGCGCCACGGGCCGCCGCGCGGCGGGCGCAGGTAAGGCCAATGCCGGAGGCTCCGCCGGTGACAACTACGGCCTCAGCCACGATCGAGTTCTGGTCAACCACTTCGTACACTCCTAAATTTTTCGCAGTTAAAGTATTGCCAGCGCATTGGCTGGGCTGCCGACGCCGCCGAGCATGTTGAGCGGCTGAGCGGTGAGAAAGACGTCGTAGCGCCCGCGTTTTGCACAAGCGGTTGCGAGTGCGTCGAGATCCCAGAGCTCCCCGATCGTCAGCCCCAAAAGCGGAATCAGAATGCGATGAAGCATTCCGCTGTGGCTCGAAACCTCCAGCTCACCAGTCGCCTCCGCGTCGACGGTCAGCTCGGACTCCGTCGCCGGCCACGCTTCGAGCGCGACGTTGTCGGAGGCCACCATGGCGACCCGATGATTCCACAACCACGCTGCCGTTTCTTCCGTCTGACAAAGCCCTGGCGAGTGCAGCACACCATCCTCTCGGTTCAGAGATTCTCGAAAGTGCCTGATCCAGCCGGTTCGAATCATGAGGATATCGCCCGGTAGGACTTCGCTGCCTTGCCACTCGAGAGCGCTGTCTAGATCACTAACGGGAATTCCTTCGTTCGTTAGTAAATTAATGGGGCTACCGATTGAGTCACGGTACGCCGCAACATCGATCAACAATCCACGCCCGACAATGCCCCGCTGGGCGACGGCCTGAATCCCGAGGGCCGGTTCACCGGCGATCAACGTTGCGGGATCGACGTCGTTATAGAAGCCGTAGTCGGGATTACCGAAGTGACGTAGCCCATCAATTTGGGTGGATGCCTGCGGAAAAAAGCTGTCGAGGCGATCATCCCGATGGAACTCGTTCAGGCCGAACACGGTGTGTTGAGTCAACCCGCGATGGGCGATTATTGGTGGGTTGAACTCGGTGAGTGGCAGGTTAAGCGGAATGACGTCGCCCGTGACAATGCTCGCCCGTGCGGCGAGGACGCACTCCGGAGCGAGGTGGTTGAGGGTTCCTAGTTGATCATCCGGTCCCCACAGGCCCCAAGCTGTCGCCCGCAAACGGCCCGGGCGAGCGAGCAGCTCCCCATAGTCGGGAAACTCCGCTGCTGACTGAAGGGGCACAGATGGCGTCATGGCAGTTGTTACGCTTCGTCGTCACTCATGACCTGATGGACCTCGATCATGTTGCCTGCGGGGTCGGTGAAGAAGATCTGGTGCCAACCCTCGACCGACCAGATTCCCCAGTCGTCAAAGGGAATACCGTGCTCGGTTAGTCGAGCCTTGATGGCCTCGATGTCATCGGTGCGGAAGGCGAAGTGACCTTGAATGAGCGGGTTGACGGAGTGGCCTTCTTGCGCAGCCAAGTAGGGCTGGCGCTGGGTGGCGTGGATCTGAAGTTCAGCTGGGTCACCAGCATCGAAGAACTTGGCAGCATCGTCCCACGCGCTGGCGCCATCAATGTCTAACCCGGCGTGCTTTGACGTGGCGATCATTGCGGGCGACGGAAGCAAATCGAGTCCGAGCGCCTTCCCGTAAAAGTTGGTAAGCAACGACATGTCGTCTGAGGTGACGTTGACGTGGTGAAGGCGAAGATAAACCATGGTGGTGTCCTTTGGTTGGTTGTTTCGTGGCTGTTGGTGGTGTGTTGTTGTGGGGAGATCTCAGGTGTCGAGACGGTAGTGGTTGAGCTTTTCCTCGTCGAGCGTGATTCCGAGCCCGGGTCCGGTCGGCACCCGCATGAATCCACCCTCGATAACGAGAGCGTCGTGAAGCAGGCTGTCTGCGAGGTCGAGGTAGTTGGACAATTCCGCCGCCGAGCGAGAAGTTATCTGTTGAGAAGCTCCGAAAACGAGCGAGCACACTGTTCCGATATGGGCGTCGATCTGGTTTCCAATCACCGCCTCGATCCCCAGGCCTTCAGCGAGGTGTGAGACTCGCAGGGAGTCAGAGAACCCCGTTCTCGCGGTCTTGATACTGATGGCGGTGGCGGCACCTGCAAGAATTTCACGAGTCACTTCGGCTGGTGTTACAGCGCTCTCGTCGGCGACAAACGGAATGTCGCACTGTGCCACCAACCAGCGCCGACCAAGGACGTCGTCAGCCGGGCACAGTTCCTCGACTCTGCTGAGACCCACGTCTTCGAGCTGGCGCATTGCCCCAGCAGATTCGGACGCGGTCCAGCCACGGTTGCCGTCAATGTACAGCTCGACTGCCGATCCAAGCGCTTCGCGGACGGCCCGACACACCTCGACGTCGAGACCTATCGGCCTCCGTCCCACCTTGATCTTGAAGCTAGATATTCCCAGCGTTTCGTGCAGTTCGAGCGCCTCGGCAGCGACCACGGAAGGGTCATCAAAGCCGAGCATATGGCTGACGTGAAGCTGATCGACGAAGCCCCCCAAGAGTTTGTGGACTGGCACGTCAATCGTCTTCCCCCAGGCATCCCACAGGGCCATGTCGATGGCAGCTTTGGCGGTCGGGTTGCCGACGGTTTGTCCGAGACGGCGACGCACTTCCTCACGATCAAGAATTGACAGCCCGATGACCGCAGGAGCAAAGAGTTGCTCGATCAGAGCGACGATCGATGCTTGGGTTTCGCCGTAGGTGTACGGGCGAGGNGGAGCTTCAGCGATTCCAACCACGCCGTCGCTCGTGACGATCTCAACGATGACGTTATCGGCGATTGAAATCGAACCGCTCGCAAATTTGAGCTGTTTGGAATAGGGGATCGCGTAGGGAATCGCCCGCACAGCCACAATCCGCGGAATCGCAGTGGATGTCGTCATCTCACGCCTCATCTTTCCTGGGGCTCGGCAGTTATTAATGGGAGCCCCGATGTAACGCTAGTGATCCGTTGATCTTAAAAGAAATACTAATTAGCTCTTATTTCATAGTGAAACCAGAAAGATCCGGAGTGGGGAGAATCAACTCAGACGCCGCCAAGACTTTCGCAAGGGCGGGAGAAGAATCATCCCTGCGCCACGTGAGCGTGGCGAACATGTGACTGGGGCGAATGTCACGCAATGTTTTGTACACAATGCCGACTTGTTGCACGGGCATCGCTGAGCTGAGCGTAATCGTGATGCCGGCACCGGCGGCGACCAACGCCAAAACAGTCGCCGAATCAGGAGCCACTTGGCTGACCCGAGGGCGGAAACCAGCGGTCACGCAGAGAGCAAACATTGTCGCCTGAAGAATCGATCCGGCATCGGAGGGCAGGCTCACAAAATCTTCGTCGTACAGGTCGGCGAGTGACAGGCTGGGCTCGTGGGCTCGGGGGTGGCTTTCCGGAAGGGCGCAAAGAATTTCTTCAATCTCCACCACTCGAGATTCCAATTCCGGATGAGGTGTCGGAAGGCGCGCAAAGGCGAGGTCGACAGAACCGTCAAGCAACTTCTCCAAGGCCGTATAGACGTAGGTCTGTGATTGCAGCTGCAACTCGATACCGGGATATTGCTCCCGCACTGCTCGGGTCAGTCGCGGCAAGCTCCGTTGGCTTGATGCTCCGGCAAAAGCAATTCTGATCACGCCCTGGTCGCCGGCGGCGATTGCTCCGGCCAAGTTCTCGGCAATTTTTACCTGCCCCAACACCTTTCGCGCCGGGACCAATAGTCGAGTTCCAGCGTCGGTCAGTGTCACACTGCGGGTGCTCCGCTCGAATAGTTGAATTCCCAGTTCGAGCTCGAGTTGTTTAATTCGTGAGCTCAGTGGCGGCTGTGAGATGTGGAGCCTCGCAGCGGCTCGCCCGAAATGCAGTTCCTCGGCGACAGCAACAAATGCCTCGAAATCTTTGACTTCCACTGAAACTGCTCCTGTTCGCTCGGGCCGATTATTCCGCAGCGCGAATAACTCTACTCATAATTAGTATCGGTTTTGGAATCAGCTTTTGTCCACTTCGATGATGATTAAGGAGAATTTGTTGCACGACTGTGGAACAGTTCCCGACACGTCGCTATGTGAGGAGATTGGCACGCCATGGTGGAAAGACTTCTAGTAACCGGAGGTGCATCCGGGATCGGTCGTTCAATCGTCCAGCACGGCGTGAACCAAGGGTGGGATGTCGTGACAATCGACAGAACCCCCACCGACCTCGGTCGCTCCATCATCGCCGACCTTTCCGATGTCGGCAGCACTGCCGCTGCCCTTGAACTGGCCCTCGACGACGGGCCGATCACTCGCTTGGTCAACAACGTGGGTGCCGTGTTTCCCGCCCCCATGCGCGAACAAACCCTGTCGCAGCTCGATGCGTCCCACGCGCTCAACCTTCGGTGCGCCGTTCAGTGCACGCAGAGCGTTGTCGATGGCATGACCGCGGCAGGCTTCGGACGAATCGTCAACATGGCCTCTCGCGCTGCCCTAGGCAAAGAGTCGCGTACGGCGTACGCTGCCGCCAAGGCTGGCCTGATCGGTTTGACCCGCGTGTGGGCGCTGGAATTGGGCAAGGAAGGGATTACCGTCAACGCCATCGGCCCGGGGCCCATCGCCACCGAACTCTTCATGAAGGCAAACCCGAAGGACGCCCCCGCGACCAAGGCCATCATCTCAGCCGTGCCCGTGGGACGACTCGGCGAGCCGGAAGACGTGGCGAACGCCGCAGGCTTCTTCCTCGACGAGCGCTCGGGCTTCGTCACTGGGCAAACCCTATATGTCTGTGGTGGCCTCACCGTGGGCATCAGCCCGCTTTAGCGACCTCGCCACGAAACAGCGGAATCGACCGAATGACTGAACTAAACGCATTACTCAGGAGAAACACGATGCTCACCAGCGATGGCGTGAAGCTTTCCTTCCGCGATAGTGGTGGAGACGGTGTGCCACTCGTCATGCTCCACGGTCTTGGGCAATCTCAGCAGGCCTTCACTCACCAGTTTGAAATGCTCGGAGAAAATCGTCGGGTGATCACCGTCGATTTCCGCGGGCATGGCGAGTCGGGGAAGCCCGCGCATGGTTATCGCATTGCACGGCTCGCGGCCGATATCGCCGAACTTCTGAATCACCTCGAGCTTAAGAGTGTTGACGCCCTGGGCTGGTCCATGGGTGCCGCCGTGTGGTGGAGCTTCATCGACCTATACGGCACGAGTCGCATTCACCAGTTGATCCTTGTTGACCAACCGACCGTGATCATCACTGCACCGTGGATGAGCGCCATAGAACACGCCGAAGCGGGGTCTCTGTGGGATCTCCCGACTTTGCAGTTGATTGTCGCCGCCCAATGCGCGCCCCAAGCACCGCCGATTGACGCCTCGTCTCTGTCCTGGTCATTCACCGGCGAAATGGCTCCCGAAACAATCGACTTGCTCCTCGCGGGGATGCGTGCTGCGCCTCCGTTCGAGCTGGGGAAACTCCTCTTCGACCATTCCAGCCAAGACTGGCGCGATGTCCTTCCCAGAATCGACGTACCGACGCTGGTCATCGGCTCTGAAGGAAGCCACGTCACCACCACATCACAACGCGAAACGGCCCGGCAGATCCCCGGCGCCCAACTGCACATCTTCACCGAAGATGTGGCCAGCTCCCACTTTCCCTTCTTACAAAACCCGAAGGCCTTCAACGACGTTCTTGAACGGTTTCTCATAGGCGCTCCTCCCACTTCGCAGGAACGAACCGATTAGCGATGCCGCTGCACCCCTACCTGAAATCACAGCTGGTCCACTTTGAGGGGATAACCAGCGACTCAGACTTCGAATCATTCAGAGCCGCGACGGAGCGCTTTGAACAAGACCCAGTGGCCTGGGAAGGACCAAAGGTCGACGTGGTTTCGAACACAATCCCTGGCCCCAACGGCCCCGTGGAGATTCGGATTTACAATTCAGGGGCCAGAGGATCCGGGGTCATCACGTGGATTCACGGTGGCGCCTTCATGGTCGGTGACCTCGACATGCCCGAGTCCCACATGGTCGCCGCCGAACTAGCACTTCGCTCGAATCGGACGGTTGTTGCTGTCGGCTATCGGCTCGCACTCGACGGGGTTCGGCATCCCGTTCCGCTCGAGGACTGCTATGCCGCGTGGCGTTGGTCCGTGGAGAATCTAGCGCCGGAAACTCGATCGCGAACACTCGCGGGGGCGAGTGCTGGAGCAAGTTTGGCGCTGGGCTGCGCTCTTATGGACCGAGATCGCGGGATTGAACCAGCAGCAACCGCCCTCGCGCTCGTGTACCCCTTCGTGCACTACCCGATGCCTGCCGGTGACCCTGAACTATCGGCGGAACTCGCAGCCGAGCTCCCCCCGGCCATGCGCTTTACGCCAAATTTCACGGACACCGTAATCCGAAATTACACCGGACGACTTCACAACCTTCCTCGGCTCGCTGCCCCGGGAATCGCGAACCTCCAAGGCCTACCTCGAACCCGGATCACGGTCGCGCAATACGATGATCTTCGCTCCTCAGGACAGATTTTTCGTTCTCAATTGTTGGACGCTGGCGTAGAAGTCAGTCTTCGAGTGGCCGCTGGAATGCCCCACGGATTCCTCAACCGCACGCCCTTTCTCGACGAAGTTGGCTTCGCTCTCGACGACATTATCGTCGCTGGTGCGGAATTCTGACCCCACTGCATTTCTCGTTTCTCAATACAAATAGTGCTCTGATCAGCAAAAAAGACATTGTTATTTCGCCGTAATCTCAACACCTTGCGGTCACTAGGAATTACAGCTACTGTCTGTAAACGAAGGCTCTAAACGAGGGCCACGACCCACGAAGTAGTGGAAGGACAAAGATGTTCGGATTAAAGAAGAAGCACGCTGCAGTCGCTGCATTGGCGCTTGTTCTCGCACTCGCCGGTTGCTCCGGCAACTCCGCCCCCTCGGCTGATGGCGCTGGAGGCACGCTCACCCTGGGCAGTTTCGTCCCGCCGAAGTCTTTCGCGGCACAGAATGCCGAATGGGCTAACGTGGCCCCGTACATGCAGGCCGTGTACGACACCCTGATCAGGGCAGACACAACGGGTGCGCTGCAGCCGAACCTCGCCACCGAGTGGTCCTACAACGCCGACAAGACTGAGCTCACCCTCAAGCTTCGCGACGATGTCACCTTCTCGGACGGCACCAAGCTCACCGCTGATGGCGTGGCGCAGAACATCCTGCGCTTCAAGGCCGGCACCTCAGCCGATGCCTCGTTCCTCGCGAAGGTCTCCGACGCCACGGCAGTCGATGACACCACCGTCAAGATCACGCTGTCCGAGATCGAGCCAGCTCTGCTGACCTACCTCTCGCAGGACGCCGGAGTTCAAGAAAGCCCCGAGGCTTTCAAAAACCCTGACGTTGATACCGTCCCCGTCGGTTCCGGACCGTACACCCTCGACACCAAGGACACCGTCGTCGGAAGCTCCTATGTCTTCGTCAAGAAGGCCGATTACTGGAACCCCAGCGACCAGCACTACTCCAAGATCGTGATCAACGTCTACGCAGACCCCACCGCACTCCTCAACGCCATGAAGGGTGGCCAGGTCAACGCCTCATCGACCACAGACAACACCATCGTCGACGAGGCCAAGGCTGCTGGCTTCACGGTCAACCCGCTGGAACTCAACTGGCAGGGTCTCATCATTGGCGACCGTGACGGAACGATCACCCCGGCGTTGAAGGACGTTCGCGTCCGCCAGGCGATCAACTACGCGTTCGACCGCCCCAACATCCTCAAGGCGATGTCCAACGGCTACGGAACGGTCACCCAGCAGGTCTTCCCGACCACCAGCCCGAGTTATGACGCTGCCCTGGAGACGGCTTACTCCTACGACCCTGAGAAGGCAAAGGCACTCCTCGCGGAGGCCGGCTACCCGAACGGTTTCGCCGTGACCATGCCATCGACTGCCCTCCTTGGCGCGTCGAACTTCGCTCTGGTTGCACAGCAGCTCGCTGACATCGGAATCACGGTTACTTACGAGGACCTTCAGGTCAACGACTACATCGGCGCCCTTCTGGGTGGCAAGTACTCGATGGCTGTCATGGCCCTTCAGCAGGACCCCACCGATTGGCAACTCGCCTCCTTCCAGATCGCGAAGGCAGCTAACTGGAACGGCTTCCACACCGAAGATCCTAAGGTCGAAGCCTGGGTCAAGACGATTCAGGTCGGCAGCGACGCTGACGCTGCTGCTGCTGGCAAGGAACTCAACGCTTACATTGTGGATCAGGCGTGGTTCGCGCCCTGGTTCCGTCCGGGCCTGAGCTTCTTGACGGACGCAAACACCTCCGTTACAGTCCAGCCAGGTAATGCCTACCCGTACCTCTGGAACTTCACCCCAAAGAACTGATCCACCCCGCTGGGGGCGCAGCTACTGCGCCCCCAGCAATCTCTCTTTAAGGACACCGATGCTCCGCTTCATCATTCGTCGCCTCGCTGGGGGTGCGGCGCTGCTTCTGGCGATATCGACTCTCGCTTTTTTCCTGCTCTATCTCGGGGCAGGGGACATCGGTCGTCGTATTCTCGGGGCGACTGCCAGCGCCGACACCGTTGCTCTCAAGAACGAGCAACTGGGACTCAATGAGCCGCTAGTCAGTCGCTTCCTTTCTTGGCTGGGCCACGCCGTCACCGGCGATTTGGGGTCTTCATGGTTCACCAACCAGCCGGTCATTGACGCCATCAGCTCCCGCCTAGTGGTGACCATCTCCATCGTGATCGGTGCGACCGTTGTCAGTGCCATCATCGCAACCGTTATAGGCGTGTGGGCCGCGCGCACGCGCGGCATCATCGACCGCAGCGTCCAAACGATCTCCGTTCTAGGTTTCGCAGTGCCAGGCTTCCTCATCGCCATTGCACTGGTCAATATTTTCGCGTTCGGCCTCCATTGGTTCCGCGCCACCGGGTATGTTCCCATCACTGACGATTTCGGCGGCTGGGTCGCCTCGGTTACGCTCCCCGTTGTCGCCCTCGCCATCGGCTCCATAGCGGCAATCGCTCAGCAGGTGCGTGGCTCGGTGATAGACGCCCTCCGTCAGGATTGGGTGCGAACCCTGCGGAGTCGCGGCCTGTCTGAGAACCGGATCGTGTTCAAGCACGTCTTGCGCAACGCGGGAGGCCCCGCACTGGCGGTTCTCGCCGTGCAATTCATCGGCCTTCTTGGTGGCGCCGTGATCATCGAACAGATCTTCGCGATCCCCGGGCTCGGTCAGGTTTCCGTTACAGCCACCACCCAGGGGGACGTACCTCTCGTGATGGGACTAGTGCTTGCAACCGGCACCATCGTTGTCATCGTCAATCTCGTTATCGACCTTCTCCAAGGCTTCCTCAACCCGAAAGCACGTGTCTCATGACCGCAATGCTTCCCACCCCCGTCGCCGGCAGCAACGCCGAAGCTCGCGGGGCACGAAACGAACTCCTTCGGCGCATGCTGACGAACCCCGCTGGCCTTACCGCCGTCATCGTGCTGGGCATCCTTTGCCTCGCGGCGATTTTCGCTCCACTGATCACGTCCGCTGACCCCACTCTTGCCAGCTTGCAGAACCTACTGCTCCCACCCAGTGCTACGCACCCGCTCGGAACCGATGCAGCGGGGCGTGACGTCTTCGCCCGAATCCTCTATGGCAGTCGCTTTAGCCTCCTCGGAGCGCTCCTCGGTGCCGGGGTTGCCGCCGCAATTGGTGTTACCAGTGGACTCATCGCTGGCTACTTCCGCGGTTTCTTCGAATCACTTTCCGGCTGGCTCGTCAGTATTCTGATGGCGCTCCCCGCAATCATCGTGCTGCTTGCCGCCCGTGCGGTTGTCGGTCCATCACTGTGGCTTGCAATGGCCGTATTCGGCGTACTGTTGGCCCCCGCCTTTTACCGCCTGGTCTACGCAGCTGTTGTCGGGGTACGAGACGAACTCTTTGTGGACGCTGCGAGAGTCTCGGGTGTGGGCGACAACAGCATCATCGGCCGCCATATCCTCTTCGTAGTGCGGGCACCCATCATCATCCAAGCCGCGACCGTCATGAGCATTGCGATCGCGATCCAGGCGGGGCTCGACTTTTTGGGGCTCGGCGACCCATCAATCCCCACCTGGGGAAACATGCTCAACGATGCGTTCGCAAAGATGTACCAAGCACCCCTGCTTCTGATTTGGCCCAGCACGGCTATTGCGATCACGTCGATCATGCTCGCGCTCTTCGCGAACGCACTTCGCGACGAGCTGGAGCGTTCCAACGGCAAGACGCCCCGTCGTCGTAAGAACGCCGCGGTACCCGTAGAACAGCCCGTCGCTTCGGAGTTGATCATTCACGACCAGAACCACAGCGATTCTGGTCCCGTTCTGCTGAGCGTCGATTCCCTTGTGGTTGGTTACGACCAGCCCGATGGCACCGTCACCACCGTCGTCGACGGCGTCTCGCTTGTGCTCCGCAAGGGTGAGGTCCACGGACTCATCGGCGAATCTGGTTCGGGCAAAACCCAAACGGCGTGGTCGATTCTGCACCTCCTCCCCACCGGCGGGCGGATCCGCTCCGGGGTGATTCACTTCGACGGGATGAACCTCGCCGAGATGGATGATGCCGCGGTTAGAAAGTTGCGCGGTAAGCGGATCGCATACATCCCGCAGGAACCGATGTCGAACCTCGACCCATCGTTCACCGTCGGTAGCCAACTGGTCGAACCGCTGCGGGCAGTGTTGGGTCTCTCGAAGAAGGAAGCCACCGTACGTGCGCTCGAGCTTCTTTCACTCGTCGGTATTCCGAACCCAGAACGAACTTTCGCGGCGTATCCGCACGAAATTTCCGGAGGAATGGCGCAGCGCGTTCTCATTGCGGGTGCCATCTCCTGCTCGCCCGATCTCATCATCGCGGACGAACCGACAACGGCCTTGGACGTCACCGTACAAGCCGAGATCCTCGACCTCCTCAGGCGGTTGCAGCGGGATCTGGGACTCAGCGTGCTCATCGTCACCCACAACTTTGGCGTGGTCGCTGACCTGTGCGATCAGGTTTCCGTCATGCAAAACGGAAAAATTGTGGAGACCGGCCCCGTTCGTTCCATCTTCAGCAACCCTCGTCACCCATATACCCGCTCGCTTTTCGAGGCCATCCTTGAAGAGGGTCTGGCACGGAGCCCCTTCGTGCTCAGCACAGACAACAACGTCAACCCAGGAGGTGCCCGATGAACGAGTCTTCGCTCCTTGTCATCGACAATCTAGTCGTCGAGTACCCCCTCAAAGGCCTGCGGAAGCCACCGTTTCGCGCGTTGAAGGGTGTCTCGATCGACGTGCGTCCGGGGGAATGCGTGGGCCTCGTCGGCGAGTCTGGTTCAGGGAAGACCACCCTCGGGCGCGCGGTGCTCGGGCTCGCCCCTGTTACCAGCGGAAGCATCCGTTTTGACGGTCAAGAGATCGGCAATTTGGGCCGGCGTGACCGTCGTGCATTGTCGACTGACATTCAGGTCGTCTTCCAAGACCCCTACTCTTCTTTGAATCCATCAATGACAATCGCGCAGTCCCTCACAGAACCGTTGCGCGTTCAGAAAATGTCGTCTGCAGATGCGTCTCGGAGAGTGCGCACCCTCTTGGATCAGGTTGGCTTGCCGTCGAATTCGAGCGAACGACTGCCCCGCGAGTTCAGCGGCGGGCAACGGCAACGCATCGCCATTGCCCGAGCCCTCGCTTTGTCTCCGCGTCTGATCGTCTGCGACGAACCAGTGTCGGCGCTCGACCTGTCTACGCAAGCGCGCGTGCTGGACCTCTTCCTCGACATTCAGAAGGAAACCGGGGTTTCCTATCTCTTCATTTCGCACGATCTCGCGGTCGTCCGGCACCTAAGCCATCGGGTTGCGGTCATGTATCACGGAGAAATCGTGGAATTCGGCGACGGTGACCAAGTTACTTCCGCGCCCGAGCACCCATATTCACAAAGACTCCTCCTTGCCGCGCCAGTCGCCGACCCGGTTCGTCAAGAAAAACGACGCGCTGACCGTGCACGGCTCTTGTCTGTCCAGGCCGAAACCGAGGAGCAAGTCAGCGTTTAGTATTTGTTTCTATGAAAACAATGACTTGCAAGCAACTGGGTGGCCCGTGCGAGCTGGCGTTGAGCGGCGAAACCGCCGATGACGTCATCAAGGCGCAAGACCGCCATCTCAAAGATTCAGTGAAAGCTGGCGACGCTACTCACGAGGATGCCCTGAAAGAGATGAAGGGCCGCTGGCGCCACCCTCGGCAAGCCATGGGGTGGTACTCCGCCACCAAGCAGGCATTCGCCGATCAGGCTGCTGACTGAACGACCGTTCTAGGCAGCCCTAGGCTGCTTTGGGCAGGGCGCCCTCGATGAGGGCAACGATCTCCGGATCATCCGGCTGCACGGTGGGGCGGAAACGGTGCACAGCGCCATCCGGGGTGATCAGGAATTTTTCGAAGTTCCAGATGACGCGGCCGGCCTTACCGTGGGAGTCTTTGCTTTTGGTGAGCTCCGCGTAGAGCGGGTGCGCCTTCTTGCCGTTCAGTTTGACCTTCTCGAACATGGGGAACGTCACACCCCAGGTCATTGAGCAGTACTCCTTGATGGCGTCTTCAGAGCCGAGTTCCTGAAGGAACTGGTTGCTCGGAAAGCCGAGCACCGTGAAGCCACGATCGCCGTACGTTTTCTGCAACTCTTCCAGCTTCTCGTACTGCGGTGCCAGCCCGCACCGCGATGCGACGTTCACCACGAGCAAGGTTTTGCCCGCAAACTTGGGGTCGGCAAGGGTGGTGGTTTCGCCGTCAATGGTGACGATCGGGATGCTGGTGAGCGAGGTCATGGCATAACGTTAGCGCTCCCCGCTGGACGGGCGCTAGGTGAATGCTGTGTGAGCTTCGAGCGAGCGCCGTGTGCGCGCTATTCAGGACCACCTTGCGGATTTGTGGATAGTCCGCCCGTCGTGTGTCGACGTTTGCTTACGGTGGCGGGATGCGCCCAACCCGCCGTTTTGCTCGCCCCCTCTTCGCCGCGTTGACCCTCACCCTCATGGTGGCGGTGAGCGGATGCTCCGGCGACAACCCCTCCTACGCCCCAGACCCGCGGCCCGGCAGTGAGGCCTCGCCCGGAGAACCGCTGTTCGCCAGTGACGAGGAAGCGCTCGAGGCAGCGGCGGCTGCTTACCGCGCGTACTATGCGGTTTCTGATCAGATTCTCGATGAAGGCGGAGTCGATCCTGAGAGAATCATCGACCTTGTCTCTGAGGCTATCTACGAAATCGAGCTTGACGGCTATGAACGATTTTCAGTCCAGAATTACCGAAGTGTTGGTGCGACCGTTGTCGACTCGGTTGAGCTCCAGCAGTACAGTGCCGGAGTTGCCCCGGGAATGCCGCTAATCACCATATATGCCTGCATTGACATTTCCGCCACCGACGTTGTTGACAAAACTGGAGCTTCCGTGGTTTTGCCCGATCGGCAAACCCGCTACCCGTATGAGGCCTCCTTCATCACCCAGGCCGATGGCACTATGCCATTGATCGTGTTGGCGGAAGAGCAATGGATAGGAGCCGACTTTTGCGTTTGAAGAATGCTGGCCTCACACTGATTTTGATTACAGGGTCGTTGTTTTTTGCGAATTCAACGGCGGCCGCCGCTACCGTTCCCTGCTCTGCAAGTGACAAGAAACTGGGACTGTGCCCAACAGTTTCGGGCGAGATCTCAGGGGGCGGCGTCAACGTCGGCGGCTCCCAAACCTCGCCCGGTGGCAGCAACAGCGGTGGGTCGGGCAACTCCGGCGGTGCAGGCAACGGAAACGGCTCAGGCAACGGATCAGGAACCGGAGCGGGTGCCGGAGCAGGTGCAGGTGCAGGTGCAGGTGCAGGTGCAGTCGAAATCATCCCGTGCCCCTTCCCCTGCCGGCCGGCATTCACGGTGACCGACCTCACCGAACAACCCGTCACCCTCAGCGACATCGCCCACTTCCGGCCTCGGCCCGGCGTCAACCACATGCAGCCCGCGGGCTGGATGATCGTCAACCTCGACACCAACTTCTACTCCACCGGTGGCAGCCAGCTCCACAATGGCAGCCTCTTCGGCCTGCCCGCAGACGTTCGGTTCACGCCCATCCGGTGGCATTGGACCTACGGCGACGGCAACCGCGCCAGCCACACCGGCAGCGGAACCACCTGGGCAGGCAACCGCGTTGGCGAATTCGATCCGACCCCCACCAGCCACATCTACCGCGCGCCCGGCACCTACGTGATCGACCTGAGCATCGACTTCCGCGCCGAATACCGTTTCGACGGGCAGGCCTGGACGAACATCCCGGGCAGTATTGCTGTGCCCTCCAACCGCCTCACCGCGAGCGCCGGCACCGCCAAGACTGTGCTCGTTGACCGCGAATGCACCCGAAGCCCTCGCGGCCCCGGCTGTTGAAGCACCAGCTGCCATCGACACGGTGAGGGTTTCAGCCTCGAAGTTCCGTGCTTTACGGGCGTGAAGCGCGACGACGAAGCAGCCGCCGCCACGGCTGGGCGACGAGCACGAACGCGATGACCCCCACGATGAGGCCCGTCCAACCGAAGTCCATCGAGAAACCAAAACCAGTGGCGGAGCCACCGGGCAGCGGGCTGTACGACACGCTCGATCCGGGGAAGAAGACCAGAGACCCCATGACATCGCTTTCGGGTGCTGCCGCCAGCACGCCCTCGATCCAGCTCAGCGAAGCGAGAAGCTGAACGAACCAGACCACGCCCGAGAGGCTGAGGCCGACCGTGAAACCGACCGTCCACCGCGGACGAGTTCGATCTGGGGGGTTGCCCGCCGCTGCCATTTCACGAAGACTGCCCAGGTTGCGCACGGCCTGACGCGAACCGACGAGCGCCGTGGCATCCGCGAGGTTGGCCCGAAGTTCACGCCTCGACTCGCGTCGCCGGCGCCCCGGAACGCCAGCCAGATCGAGCCAGAGATCGTAGTCAAGAGTGGCGCTCGCGATGCGAGCGTGGTCGAGCAGATTCATGAGCGGTTCCCTAACTCGAGGACGTGATCGACATTCGCCGTGAGCGCTGTCCAGGCGTCGAGCGCTCGCGCGGCTTCCGAGCGGCCCGCTGCGGTGAGCCCGTAATACTTGCGCGCCGGCCCGGAGGCTGAGGGCACCAGTCGCGAATCGAGGAGCCCGGCAGACTCCAGTCGGGTGAGCGCCGGATACACGCTGCCCTCGGTTAGTTCGGAGAAACCAGCCTCCCGCAGGCGAACCACGAGGGCGTAGCCGTAGTCATCCTGATCCCCGACAAGGCGCAACAACAGCAGGGAGAGAACTCCCTTAAGCATCTGCGGGTCGTGGGCCATGCCACCAGAGTATTACCAAGTACTTGGTATTAGCAAGTACTAGGCGTACCGCAATTGGACGTGAAAGCTCTAGATAAGGCCGAAACGCACAATCGCCACAAAGAGGGCGAGCAGCAGGAAGACGATGTTGGGGGCAATCTCCTTAACCTCGCCGCGACGAAGGTGCACGATGAGTGCCACAACCTGCACGATGACCAAACCCGTGGCGGCAATCGGGGTGAGGATCGGCAGGATTCCGGTGAGCACCGGAACAATGAGACCGATGGCCCCGAGAATCTCGACAACGCCAATCAGTTTCACCTGAAGCGGGGTGAAGCCTTCGACCCATCCCATTCTCTCGGCGAGCTTCTCACGAGGAGTCGCAGCCTTCATGAAGCCTGCGCCGAGGTAGGCGAGGGCGAGAATGCCGGAGACAATCCAGACGGCGATATCCATGGGAGTTCCTTCAACTAGTTAACAGTGACGACGCGCAAAAAAGGCGCGTCGTCACTGTAACGCGAAACTACTACAGGTTATTCGCGGGCTAAGCCGAAAGTTCCGCGAGCACCGCGCGCAACTGCTCCACCACGAAATCGATGTCCTCTTCAGACACCACAATCGGGGGAGCAAACCGGATGGTAGACCCGTGGGTGTCCTTCACCAGCACGCCGTGCGCCATCAACTTCTCGCACACCTGGCGCCCGGTAGCGAGAGCCGGATCGATGTCCACGCCAGACCACAGGCCGGCACTACGAACCGCGAGAACGCCGTGACCAATGAGGGAACGAAGACCGGCATCCAACTGCGCGCCGCGCACACGGGCGAGTTCCTGCATCTCACCGGTGGCCAGAAGATCAACAACGGCGTGACCGATGGCCGCAGCCAATGGGTTACCGCCAAAAGTCGAACCGTGTTGCCCAGGCTTCAGAACGCCAAGGATGTCTTTGTTGCCGACCACGGCACTGACCGGAACGATGCCGCCACCGAGAGCCTTGCCCAGCAGATACAGATCCGGAACGACACCAGCGTTGTCGCACTGGAACGTGGCGCCCGTGCGACCTAAGCCCGACTGAATCTCGTCGGCGATGAACAGCACATTGTGCCGGGCGGTGATCTCGCGCACAGCGGGGAGGAATGCAGCATCCGGGATCAGGATGCCCGCCTCCCCCTGAATCGGCTCGATCAGCACGGCCACGGTGTTCTCGTCGATCGCTGCCTCGAGCGCCGCGGCATCCCCATAGGGAACGCTCACAAAACCGGGGGTGAACGGACCAAAATCGGCCCGAGCAGACTCATCGTTCGAGAAACTGATGATCGTAGTGGTGCGGCCGTGGAAGTTGCCGTCCATCACGATGACCTTCGCCTTGCCGGGTTCAACACCCTTCACGCGGTAACCCCACGCGCGAGCAACCTTCACGCCAGACTCCACGGCCTCGGCACCCGTGTTCATCGGGAGCACCATATCTTTTTTGGCCAACGTCGCAAGGGCATCAACAAACGGACCGAGCTGGTCGTTGTGGAACGCGCGGCTCGTGAGCGTGATGCGATCCAGCTGGGCCTTTGCCGCAGCAATCAGGGTCTTGTTCCCGTGACCAAAGTTCACCGCCGAATACGCTGCCAGGCAGTCGAGGTAGCGACGGCCATCGACATCCGTCACCCAGGCACCCTCGCCGTGGTCCACCACAACCTCCAACGGGTGGTAGTTGTGGGCGGCGTGCTCGTTCTCGAGGTCGAGAAAGTGCTGGGTGGCGTCGGAGACGTTGGTGGTCGCAGTTTCGGCTGAAGCGCCGGGCGCGTTCGCTGCAGCGCTCATCGACGCAGCTCCAACGTGCAGCACTTCACTCCGCCGCCGCCGAGCAACAGCTCCGACAGGTCGACACCAATGGGGTTGTAGCCACGCTCGCGCAACTGGCGCTCGAAATCTTTAGCGCGGGCCGCAATGACCACGTTGAAGCCGTCGCTGTACGAGTTGAGGCCCAGCACCGCGGCATCCTCCTCGGTGGCGATAATCGCCTCCGGATACAAAGCCCGCAGTTTCACCAGCGACTCCTCATCGAAAGCGCTCTCAAGGTACGCGATGTTGGTGTCATCGAGCTTCGCGATGGCGGTATCGAGGTGGTAAAAACTCGGGTTGACCAGCTTCAGAGTGACAACCTGACGGTTAAAAATGCGCGCAATCTCCTCGTGAGAGTTGGTGGCGCTGCGAAAACCGGTACCCGCCAAAATGATGTCGCCGACGAGGAGAAAATCACCCTCGCCCTCATTGACGTTCTCCGGGTCGCGCACCTCGAAACTGTTATCGGCGAACCACTCCATGTAGGCCGGGCCCTCCGGTTGGCGCTCCGGATGCGTGAAACTCGCGCCATACGCGATGCCGTCGATCACGAAACCACCGTTCGCTGAATAAACCATGTCGGGCAAGCCCTCAATCGGATCGATCAACTGCACGTCGAAACCGAGCCCGATGTAGGTGTCGTACAGCGTCTGCCACTGGCGCACGGCGAGCGCGGTGTCGGTCGGCTTCTGCGGATCCATCCACGGGTTGATGCGGTAGACCACCGTGAAAAACTCGGGCCGGCACATGAGGACGCTTCGAGCGATGGCGGTGCGCCTCGGGGCGATGGGCGTGGTGGCTGTGGAGGTGTCAGTCGCGGTCATTGGACCAGTCTTCCACGCACCATCTAACAATGTCTGGCCATTAGGCGCACCAAATCAGCGTGGACTGGTACCGCGGAGCAATAAATCTCCATAGAGTGGAAGGATGGACTCCCTCGACTACGGAATCATCGACCGCCTCCGTCTGAACGCCCGCGCCGGCTACGGCGACATCGGCGAAGTGATCGGACTCTCTGCCTCCGCTGTGAAGCGTCGGGTTGACCGCCTGGTAGCCGACGGTGTCATCCGGGGCTTCACCATTCAAGTCGACCCCGCTGTCGACGGGTTAGCCACCGAAGCCTACGTTGAACTGTTTTGCCGCGGCACGGTCGCGCCCGAAGAACTCAAGCGCATCCTGTCGGGGATTCCCGAAGTGGTGGATGCCGGAACCGTGACGGGCTCCGCGGATGCGATCGTGCACATGCGGTCGCGCGACATCCCCTCGCTCGAGGCCGCCCTGGAGCGCGTGCGGGTGGCGCCCAACGTGGACCACACCCGCAGCGCCATCGTGCTCTCGCGGCTTATTCACCGTCGGCACGACTAAATCGTCGTTAGTACTACCCGGCCTTCAGCAGCTCAACCTCCGCCGGCTCTTCAACCAGGAAGCGCGTGTATGCGCTGATGGTGAGGAAGGTGGGAAACTCTTCGCGGAGCGCCACGGTGCGGAACACTTCCACCGCGTCGTCCACCCGATCCGAGGCATCCCGCGGCAAGGTCGCAATCACTTCGGTGAGCAGGCCCTCCACGAATTCGCGCGAAATGGTGGTGCCCTCCGCCGTGACGGTATCCTGGTGGATCCACTGCCAGATCTGGCTGCGCGAAATCTCGGCGGTCGCGGCATCCTCCATCAGGTTATCGATCGCCGCAGCGCCAACACCGCGAAGCCACGACTCGATATAGCGCACAGCGATCGACACATTGTCACGAACGCCGCCATCGGTCACCTGACCTCCAACCGAACGGATGTCCAACAGCTGCGAAGCCGTCACGTGGACGTCGTCGCGGAGGCGATCCAGTTGGTTCGGGCGATCGCCGAGAATGGCATCGAACTCGGCGCGGGCAGTGGCAATCAGCCCCGGATGCGCCACCCAGGTTCCATCGAACCCGTCGCCCGCCTCGCGCTTCTTGTCCGCGCTCACCTTCGTAAGCGCCGCGGCCGTGACATCAGGGTTGCGACTGTTCGGAATGAACGCACTCATCCCGCCGATGGCGTGCGCCCCGCGCTTGTGGGCGGTGGCCACCAGTAGCTCGGTGTAGGCCCGCATAAACGGCACGGTCATGGTGATGGAGGCGCGGTCAGGCAACACGTACCACTGGCCGCGGCCGCGGTAGTTCTTGATGATCGAGAAGATGTAGTCCCAGCGACCGGCGTTGAGCCCAGCGCAGTGGTCGCGCAGTTCGTGCAGAATCTCGTCCATCTCGAAAGCTGCCGCAATCGTCTCGATCAGCACGGTTGCGCGAATCGTGCCGTGGTCGAGGCCGAGGTACTCCTCGGAGAACGTGAAGACCTCGTTCCACAGTCGGGCCTCGAGGTGACTCTCAATCTTCGGCAGGTAGAAGTAGGGCCCACGACCGCCGTCAATCAGCAACTGTGCGTTGTGGAAAAAGTACAGGCCGAAATCCACCAGGCTTGCGGATTCTGCCATCCCCACGCCCGCCCGATCGGTGTACTTGAGGTGCTTCTCCACCAGGTGCCAGCCGCGCGGGCGCATCACGATCGTGGGGGTTGTGCCCTCCGGGGTTGTGCCGTCCGGCCCAGCCCCGGTAACGGAGTACTGCTTGCCCTCCGGGCTCTCGAAGCTGAGCTGTCCGCGCAACGCATCAAACAGGCTCAGTTGACCCTCGATGATGTTCGCCCAGGTGGGGCTCGTGGCATCCTCCAGGTCGGCGAGCCAGACGTTCGCTCCGGAGTTCAGGGCATTGATCGCCATCTTGCGATCGGTCGGTCCGGTGATCTCCACGCGGCGATCATCAAGGCCGGGGCCAGCACCGGCAACGCGCCAACTGGTGTCCTCGCGAACGGTGGCGGTCGACTCGAGGAACGCGAAGTCTCGGCCGTTGCCGAAGTCGTAGCGGCGCTGCATCCGGTCGGCAAGGCGGGTGTGTCTCGGGCCGGAGAAGCGCGCGTGTAGTTGGGAGATGAACTCCAGCGCCTCGTCGGTGAGGATTTCGTCATAGCGATCGGCCAGCGGGCCGGTCACCTGGATTCGTGTGGTCATGGTGTGCTCCGTGAGGTTTGTGAAGAGTGGGGTGAGTCGGCAATCACGCCGGCGGGGATCAGCGGCCTAGTGAAACTGCTGCGACTCGGTCGAACCGACCAGCGCGAGGGTTTCGCTGCCGGGGTTCAGCGCCGTGGCGATGCGGTCGAAGTAGCCGGTGCCGACCTCGCGCTGGTGGCGCGTTGCCGTGTAACCGTCTGCTTCGGAGGCGAATTCGGCTTCCTGCAGTTCGACGTAGGCGCTCATGTGGCGCTGGGAGTAATCGCGGGCGAGCGTGTACATCGAGTGGTTGAGGGCGTGGAAACCGGCGAGCGTGATGAACTGGAACGAGTAGCCCATGGCTGCCAGTTCGCGCTGGAAGCTCGCGATCTGAGCGTCATCGAGGTGGCTCTTCCAGTTGAACGACGGCGAGCAGTTGTAGGCCAACTTCTTGCCCGGGAACTCCCGGTGGATGCTCTCGGCGAAGGTGCGGGCGAGCTCGAGATCCGGTTCGGCACTCTCCACCCACAGCAGGTCGGCGTACGGCGCGTAGGCGTGACCTCGCGAGAGCACAGTATCGATTCCGGGGGTCGTTCGGAAGAAACCCTCGGCCGTGCGGTCGCCGGTCAAGAACGGCTTATCGCGATCGTCGATGTCGCTCGTGATGAGGTCGGCGGCCAGCGAATCGGTGCGGGCGATGACGATGGTCGGCACTCCCGCGACATCCGCTGCCAAGCGCGCAGCGTTCAGGGTCCGGATGTGCTGGCCGGTCGGGATCAGCACCTTGCCGCCCATGTGCCCACACTTCTTCTCCGAGGCCAACTGGTCTTCCCAGTGCACTCCAGCGGCCCCGGCCTCGATCATCGAGTGCATGAGTTCGTAGGCGTTGAGCGGGCCGCCGAACCCAGCCTCGGCGTCGGCGACGATGGGCGCCATCCACTCCCGCGCCTCTGCCCCTGCCCCTGCCCCTGCCGAATTCTCGGCCCCCTCGGAGTGCTCGATCTGGTCGGCGCGGAGCAGGGCGTTGTTGATGCGGCGAACGACGGCCGGAACCGAGTTGGCCGGGTACAGGCTCTGGTCGGGGTAGGTCTGGCCGGAAAGATTGGCGTCGGCGGCGACCTGCCAGCCGGACAGGTAGATCGCCTTGAGGCCGGCGCGAACCTGCTGCACCGCCTGATTCCCGGTGAGGGCGCCTAAAGCGGCGACCCACTCGGCGCTGCCGCCCGCGTTTGGTTCACCAGCCGGAGCCCCCTCGTGAATGAGTTCCCACAGGCGTTCGGCACCGCGGCGGGCAAGGGTGCGATCTTCCCGAACCGTGCCCCGGAGCGCGACGACATCCTCTGCCGCATAGTCGCGGGTGACGCCACTCCACCGAGCGTTGGTCTTCCACTCGGTTTCAAGTTGCGCGGCGGTCTGGATCTGGTCTCCGGGACGGGGGGTCATGATTTCTCCTTTGAATTGGTGGTAATTCGACTATCAGGCCACCCGGGCACTTTTTTACGAGAAAATTTGGCAGAAATTTGCCTGTTTTTCTATTTTGTTTAAGAAACGTTCGTGCGAGGGTGGGGGAATGACCCTCAGCGACCGCACCCTCCGTCACGATGAAGACATGCTTGATTCGCTCACCATCGGCCGGCGCCTCCGTGAAATTCGAACCGGCCAAGGAATGACCCTCGAAGAGCTCGGCACGCTGATCGGGCGAGCCGCCTCCCAGGTGTCTGTCATCGAGAACGGCAAACGCGAGCCCAAGCTCAGCGAACTGCAGGCACTGGCGCGCGCCCTTGGAGTTCCCCTCGACCGGGTGTTGACCACGGAGGCACCGACCGGGCGAGCGGGGCTTGAGGTCGCTCTCGAGCGCGTGCAGCGCGGCCCGCTCTTCGCGTCGCTCGGCCTGCCGCCATTGCCCGTGCGAAAGTCACTGAGTGACGAGGCGATCGAAACGGTGCTCGGGTTGCACGCAGAACTGGAGCGGCTCCACCGTGAGCGAGCGGCGACTCCCGAAGAAGCTCGGCGTGCCAACACCGAACTGCGACGCACCATGCGTCAGCAGAACAACTATTTTCCTGATCTTGAGCACACGGCCAAAGAGCTTCTGGCGAAGGTGGGACACGCCGGTGGACCCCTTTCTCAGCGCCTCGCCGCCGACCTCGCCACCCATCTCGGTTTCACGCTGCACTACGTTCGCGACCTCCCCAATTCGACCCGCTCGGTTACCGATCTGAAGAACGGGCGCGTCTATCTGCCCGCCCAGAGCGCGGGTCACGATCCGCGTTCGGCGCTCCTCCAAGCCCTCTCCAGCTTTGTGCTGGGCAAGAAGGAGCCCACCGGTTACGGAGATTTTTTACGCCAGCGAGTCGAAACCAATTACCTCTCTGCAGCTCTCCTCATCCCCGAGCACAGCGCGGTCAACTACCTGAAGGTGGCAAAAGTGAACAAGGAATTATCGGTCGAAGATCTCCGTGACGCCTTTGCCGTAAGTTACGAGACGGCCGCGCATCGCTTCACAAATCTGGCGACAGAGCATCTGGGAATCCCGCTGCACTTTCTTAAAGTGCACGAGAGCGGCACGATCTCGAAAGCTTACGAGAACGACAACGTCACCTTCCCGACCGATGTTCTCGGCTCGATCGAGGGCCAGCTGGTCTGTCGAAAGTGGAGCGCACGCCAAGTATTCGACATTGAAGACCGCTTTAATCCGTATCACCAGTACACGGACAAGCCCGCGGGAACCTACTGGTGCACCTCGAGCATCCAGTCCACCCCGCAGGGTGCATTCTCGGTGAGCGTCGGCACAGCGTTCGCGTACGCCAAGTGGTTTCGGGGGCGCGACACCACCAGTCGCAGAGTCTCAACCTGTCCAGATGAAACCTGCTGCCGGCGAGCGCCGGTACAGCTCGCCCACAAATGGGAGGAACACTCCTGGCCGAGTGCGCGCCTGCAATCCAGCCTGCTTGCGGCCATGCCCTCCGGCGCATTTCCGGGGGTCGACAGCACCGAGGTCTTCGAATTTCTGGAGGAACATTCTCCGAGCGGGGAGTAGGGCGGAGGGTGCCGCGAGTAGGAAGGAGGTTCACGGGGGTCGTGGAACGAGACTAAATGGGGGTCATAGGCTAGCCAGCAGGACAAAGTTAGGTTAGCCTTACATAACTCCCCTGATTCGAAAGTTGCTTCCATGCGCCTGCCCCTGTCCTTCGCCCACGAAGGCCCCCGCGCTTCCGCGCGACCCACAGCCCGCCCCATCCGCCGCATCCGCCGCGCAACCCTCGCCAGTTTCGCCACCGTCGCGGCCGTTGCCCTCGGCATCAGCGGGTGCAGCATGACCCCCGAACCGGAGGCGACATCCGGTGCCCCCATCGTCAGTGATGGCCAGCTCACCGTCTATGTCGGTCGCGCCGAAGACCTCATCTCGCCGCTCATCGAGCAGTTCACCGCCGACACCGGCATCGAGGTTTCTGCCCGCTACGCCGGAACCCCCGAACTCAACGCGCTACTCCTCGAAGAGGGCAACAACACCCCCGCGCAGGTCTTCCTCTCGCAGGATGCCGGAGCCCTCGGCTCCCTGAGCAATGCCGGGCTCCTCACGCCCCTGCCCGATACCATCACCTCGCTCATCCCCGCCGGCTTCACCTCCGTCGACGGCAGCTGGTTAGGCATCACCGGGCGCGCACGGGTCATCGCCTACGACTCCGAGAAGCTCACCGCCGCCCAAGTTCCCGACACCGTTGACGAACTGACGTCAGCCGACTGGAACGGTCAAGTAGCCTTCGCTCCCGGCAACGCCAGCATGCAGTCCTTCGTCACCGGCCTGCGCGTGCTCGAAGGGGAAGACGCCGCTGCGGCGTGGGTCAGCGGCATGAGTGAGAACGCGCCCGTCCTCACCGAATCGAACAACGCGACCCTCGATCTCGTCAACGCCGGAACCGTCGAGCTCGGACTCATCAACCACTACTACTGGTATGAAAAGGCCGCCGAAGTGGGCGCCGCAAACATGCGCGCCCAGCTGAAATTCCTTCCCGGGGATGCCGGTGGAATCGTGAACGTCACCGGTGCGGCGATTATGACCGGATCTCAGGGCGACCCCGACGCCCTCGCCTTCCTCGAATATCTGGTGTCTGAGAAAGGCCAGCGCTACTTCGTCGACACCACCTACGAGTACCCCCTCCTACCCGGCATTGAGGCACCCGTGGGGCTGCCCAGCCTCGACAGCCTGATCAACCCCGGGCTCGACCTCAGCGACCTCGACTCCCTGTCGCAAACTCAAGCCCTGCTCGCGGAGTACGGTCTTATTTAGACATGACAGCAGTCAGGACGGCTCGGCGAGCACCACGACCCCTCGTGGTGCTCGCCGTTGTCGCCTGCGCGATAGCCTCCATCCCGCTGCTGTACCTGCTGGTGCGGGTCGGCTCCAGCGGGCTGGATGACCTGACGATGGTTCTCGGCCGGCAACGCATCCCGCAACTGCTCGGCAACACCGTCGCGTTGGCGGTGGCCGTCACCGCGTCCTGTATCGCGCTCGGGGTGCCCACAGCCTTCCTCCTCACCAGAAGTAGGCTTCGCGCGAAGACGCTGTGGACTATTCTCGCCGCCCTGCCGCTCGCGATCCCCTCCTACCTCGCCGCCTACGGCTGGCTTGCCGCGATCCCCACCATGAACGGCTTCATCGCAGCCTGGTTCGTGCTCACCCTCGTCTGCGTCCCCTACATCACCCTTCCAGTCGCCGCCGCGCTGCGAGTGGCGACCAGCGGGCTGGATGACGTGGCCCGCACCCTCGGCTACGGCCCCGTGCGAAGTTTCTTCCTCGGAACCTGGCCGCAGATTCGGCCGGCAACGCTCGCCGGTGCGCTTCTGGTCTGCCTGTACGTGTTGTCCGAGTTTGGCGCCGTAGCGTTGCTCCGATATCCAGTGCTCACCACGGCCATCAACCAGGCTTACGGTTCCAGCTTCAACCGCAACTACGCGGCAATCCTCGCCACGGTCCTCGTGGCACTCGCGATCCTCGTCGTCATTGCCGAACACTCCGCGCGGGGTCGAGCACGGCGCCGTTTTGCCGCGGGTTCGGGGGTTGTGCGACACAGCGTTGTTCGCTTGGGGCGCTGGAGCGCTGGGGCTTACGGGCTCGTCGCGATCGTTCCCCTGCTGGCCGTCGGCATGCCCGTCGCCGTGCTGTTCTCCCGCCTCCTGCAGGCCGAAACCCTGAGCGAACTCAACCTCGGTGAACTGCTCACCGCCACGGTCAACACTCTCGCCCTCTCCATCGGTGGCGCGGTCATCGCTGTCATCCTCGCCATGCCCATCGGTCTCCTCGCCGCTCGCTACCGCGGTCGCATCGTGCGGGTCATCGAATCCGTCGGTTACCTAGCCCTCGGACTCCCCGGCATCGTCGTCGGCCTCTCCCTCGTCTTCTTCTCCCTCACCGTCGCGCCCGCTCTCTACCAAACGGCGCTCGTGCTGGCCTTCGCCTACGGTGTGCTGTTCATGCCCAAAGCAATCGGCGCCATCCGAAGCTCCCTCGGTCAAGTGCCCACCTCGCTCGAAGACGTCTCCCGCACCCTCGGCTACAACCGCACCCAAACCTGGTGGCTGGTCACCGGCCGCATCGCCCGGCCAGGCATCATGGCTGGCGCCCTCCTCGTCGCCGTCACCGCAATGAAAGAACTGCCGGCAACGTTGCTACTGCGCCCCACCGGAACCGACACCCTCGCGATCGAACTGTGGTCCCGAACCTCCGCCTCCGCCTACGGCGCTGCCGCCCCCTACGCCGCCGTGCTCATCCTTGTCGCCGCGATCCCCGCCTTCCTACTATCGGGCGCCCGCCGAGGCGCCGCGGAGGACACCGCATGAACACCCTCTCCCTCAGCAACATCGAAGTGAACTTCGGCGACACCACAGTGCTTCATCGTGTCAGTCTCGAGGTGCCGCCCGGGTCGCTCGTTGCCATCGTCGGGCCGAGCGGTTGCGGCAAAACCACCCTCCTACGCACCATCGCCGGCCTGCAGCGCGCCCGCAGTGGCGACATCCGCCTCGGCCAACGGATGCTCACCACCCACGGAATGCACCTCGCGCCCGAGAAACGGCAGATCGGCTGGGTGCCCCAAGACGCTGCGCTCTTTCCCCACCTGACCGTCGCCGAAAACGTGGCTTTTGGGCTGGGTGCTGGGGATGGGCGTCGCGCTGGGTCTCGAGCTGGGTCTCGAGCTGCGTCTCACGCTGGCTCTCGCGCTGGCTCCCGCACTGGGTCTCGAGCACTGCGGAACGCTGCCCGCAGCGCGAGGATTGCGGAACTGCTTTCGCTCGTCGGTCTCAGCGAACTCGCCGAACGAAACCCGGCCCAACTATCCGGAGGCCAAGCGCAACGAGTAGCCCTCGCCCGGGCCCTCGCCGTCTCACCCCAACTGGTTCTCCTCGACGAACCCTTCGCTGCGCTCGACCCCGTGCTGCGCGCAGAACTCCGCAGCGAGGTGCGCGCGCTGCTCAGCGCTCAAGGGGTTACCGGCATCCTGGTCACCCACGACCAGTCCGAAGCGCTCTCCGTCGCCGACTACGTCGCGGTGATGAACGGCGGTGAGATCCTGCAATTCGGCNCCCCCGCCTCGGTTTACGGTCGGCCCGCCACGCCGTGGGTCGCCAACTTCGTGGGTGACGCCGTGTTCCTTTCGGGGGTGTGGAGTGGCGGGGCGACGCCGGATGCCAGCTCAGTCTCGAGCAAGGGTGCGGTCTCGAGCGCGGGATCGGTCTCGAACGACCGGGCGTTCGCTAGGGAGGGTGCGGTCTCGAGCAAGGGTGCGGTTCTGAACTTAGGTTCCGTCGCGAGCGTGCTCGGCACTGTGGAGGCAGAGTGGGTGTCTGAGCTGCCCGCGCCCGCCGCGGGAACCTCGGTGTCGTTGCTCGTGCGGCCCGAGCAACTGATTCTGTCTGCGCGGGCCGACGGAGTTACGGGCGCGGGTGCCAGTGTGGGTGCCGGTGCCGGTGTTCCTGCCACCGTCAACTCAGTGAGTTACACCGGCCACGACGCGGTACTCGGGTTGATTCTGCACGACGGAACCGTCTGCGAATCCCGGGTCACCGCCGCTGGACTCCTACCTGTCGGCACTCGAGTCACGGTTCGGATCGCCGGAACCTGCCTCGCCTATCCGGTTAAATCTGCCGGTGCGACGCTGTCAGGATCCCAGTGATTCCCCAACATTTCAGCTAAGTTGGCACACATGTTCGCAATTGACCTGACCTCGTCAGCGCCTCCGTTCGAGCAATTGCGCAGGCAAATCATCGACCAGATCCGGGCGGGCGCTCTTGCGGCCGGTGCCAAACTTCCGACGGTTCGACACCTCGCAGAAACGCTGGATTTGGCGCCCAACACGGTCGCCCGCTGCTATCGCGAACTCGAGGCAGACGGCTTCATCGAGACTCGTGGTCGCAACGGTTCTTTCGTCAATGCCACCGGCGACACTTCGGCCCAGCAGGCGCAGATCGCCGCGCGCGCTTATGCCGACCGCATCCGTCAACTGGGGGTCATCCCCGCTGATGCGCTCACCTGGGTGACGGCGGCCCTCCGCGACTGACTTGCTTCACCCGGCCCGGCCTTGTGCGTGTGCTTGTGCGTGTGCTTGTTGCGTAAAACAGGAATCTGTGGGGTTGGTGTGGTTTGCGGCAGTCGAGATCGCCGAATCTACAGGGTTCTCAGCCGTTCAGCAGCCCTTTTCTAGGCCAAACAGCCTGCACATTCCTGTTTTACGCAACAACACACGCCTGCGCAGGCAACAGGATGGGACTATGAAGGCAACCGGAGGCAGCTACCGGGCACGGCGGTCGAGACTCAGTGCCCCGAGGTGTCCGAGTCGACGCCAGCATCCGGCCCCTCGGCGAATTCCCCGATAGTTGCCAGATCTGCGGCGCTGAGCTCGAAGTCGAAGACACTGATGTTCTCAGCAAGCCGCGCAGCATCCCGTGACTTAGGAATCGCCACGAGTCCCTGCTGAACGTGCCAGCGGAGCACAATTTGCGCCGGTGTTCGATCGTGTTCGACGGCAATTGTGGTGATTCGGTCATCCGTAAGCAACGCCCCGCCAAGCGCCAAAGGGCTGTAGGAAACAGATTGGATTCCGTGGCGGGCGTTCGCTTCTCGCTGGGCCACGCGAACAACGATCGGGTTGATCTCGATCTGATTCACGGCAGGAACAACACCGGTCTCTAAGATCAACCGCTCAAGGTGAGCGCCAGTGAAATTAGAGACACCGATCGAGCGGGCGAGCCCGCGGTCACGGAGTTCGATGAAAGTGCGCCAAGTGGAGACGTATTCGTCGCGTGCGGGCAACGGCCAATGGATGAGCAACAGGTCGACGAAGTCGAGGTCTAGCCGGCCGAGACTCGCCTCAAGGCCCGCGATCGCGCGATCGTTTCCTTGGTAGCCACCGTCCAGCTTGGTGGTGACGAAAACATCCGCTCGGGTGAGGGAGTGGGCTGCCAGGCCAGCGGCGATACCGGCCCCAACACCCGTCTCGTTGCCGTACTTCGCAGCGGTGTCAACGTGGCGATAGCCGAGGCCCAACGCAACTTCGATGGTTGTCGCCACGTCTGCGTCAGCTAGCGGCCACGTTCCGAGCCCCAACTGCGGGATGCTGGTGCCATCGTTCAAGCCGAGGCGGGGTGTGAGGGATGCCATGCTCCCAGTCTCGCAGAGCCTCGGCACCCGCATCCGTTGCGTAAAACAGGAACCTGTGGCGTCAAACGGCCGATATCCGGCCGAAACGGCCACTACTGGTCACTCTGACCACACCAGCCACACAGATTCCTGTTTTACGAACACAAACGAACACACACGAACACACACGAACACACACGCCGCACGGGAGCGGAAGCAGAAGCGGGAGCAGAAGCCAGACCGGCAGGCTAGATGGGGAGCGACTCCATGATCGGGTCGGGGTTGCCGAAGCGGTGCGCGGTGAGCGAAACAGCCTGCTCGTGCAGGAACGTCAGCAACTCGACGCGACCAGAAGCGGTCACCTCGCCCGAGTAGATCGCAACGTCGGGGCTTCCGTTGAGGGCCTGAGCCAGCGCGAGGTGCAGGTCGCGCGCACGAGCACCTCCCACCAGCCGCACGCGGTTGACACCGTCACGCTGAAGGTCGCCATCGGCTACCCGGGCCAGCCAGGCAGCATCCGATTCGATGGTGACCCCGGTGACCGCGACCGGCGCGAGCACATCGGTGAAGGTGGCCACGAGCGTTGCTGGCAGTGGCACCGCCGAACTCACGGTGACCGTCGAGCCCGTGCGAGCCGCTGCTGCCAGCAGCCGGATGAGGTCGCCGAGGGGGGCTTCGTGTGCAAGGCGGAGCGTGACCGGCACCGGACGGTAGCGGAACACGTTGCGCTCTGTCCCCAAAGCGCTGACGTCGCGGCTTTGGCCAAACTCGGCTTGCCACGCACGTTCGTCACTCTGGGCCGCTCGGGTGATCCGCTCGTAGTCGGCAAACGGGAGGCCGCTTTGCGCGTTTTTGATAACGCCAGCAACCTCGCGTTTGAGGCCGTCAAGGCGGAGGTCTTCGCTGGGGGTTCCGGCGATGGCAGACCAGGTTCCGAGGGTTGCTAGGTAGTTGGGTCCGCCGGCTTTTGCCCCGGTGCCGACGGTAGAACGCTTCCAACCGCCGAATGGTTGGCGTTGCACTACGGCGCCGGTGATGCCGCGGTTGATGTAAAGGTTGCCAGCCTGAACCGTCTCCAGCCAGTAGGACACTTCGGCGGCATCGAGCGAGTGGAGGCCGGCGGTGAGTCCGTAGGCTGGAGCGTTCTGGAGGGCTACGGCTTCTTCCAGGGTAGCCGCGGTCATCACGCCGAGCACCGGTCCGAAGTATTCGGTGAGGTGGAATTCGCTGTTGGCGACAACACCGCTCCGGATGCCCGGCGACCACAGTTGTCCACTGGAGTTCAGTAGCCGCGGCTCAACCAACCACTGTTCGCCGTCACCGAGGGTGGTGAGGGCGCGTCGCAGTTTTCCGGCCGCTGGCTCGATGATGGGGCCCATTTGGGTGAGCGGGTCGCTCGGCAATCCCACCCGGAGGGTGTTGGCGGCGTCGACGAGTTGGCGACGGAACCTCTCCGAGGTTGCTACCGAGCCAACCAGGATCACAAGTGAGGCGGCCGAACATTTTTGTCCGGCGTGACCGAAGGCGCTTTTCACGATGTCGGCGGCGGCCAGATCGAGGTCAGCGCTGGGGGTGACGATGATCGAGTTTTTGCCACTGGTTTCTGCCAGCAGTGGCAGTTCTGGACGCCAGGATCGGAACAGTTCGGCGGTTTCCCACCCTCCGGTGAGGATGACGCGGTCGACGTCCGGATGCGCGACCAACGCTTTGCCGAGCGAACCGTCGGCGAGCGCGACGAGGGTGAGCAGGTCGCGCGGTACGCCGGCGGCCCAGAGTGCTTCGACCATGACGGCGCCACTGCGCTGTGCTTGGCGTGCGGGTTTGATGATGACACCACTGCCGGAGGCGAGCGCGGAGAGCGCGGAGCCGGCGGGGATGGCGACCGGAAAGTTCCACGGCGGCGTCACAACGATCAGGCGCGACGGTGTGTAGTGAGCGTCGTCAACCTCGAACAGTTCGAGGGAGCGGGCGGCGTAGTAGTGGGCGAAGTCGATCGCTTCACTCACCTCCACATCGGCTTCGGCTATGGTCTTGCCGGTCTCACTGGCCATTACTTCGATGAGCGCGGCGCGGGAGGCTTCGAGGGAGCGGCCGGCAGCGTGAAGCACTGCCGCGCGGTCTTCGGGGGTGCGGGCCGCCCACGCGCCGGCGGCAGTGAGGGTCGCGGATACGCGCTTCTCGACGGTTGCGACATCCGAAATATAGGCGGCTGTGATGGTGTCATTGCCGAGGGTGGAGTTGACACTGCGCTGCAGGATGGCACGGCCCCAGGCGCGGTTGGCGGCTATCGCTGGGTCGGTGTCTGCGGTGTTACTGAAGGCGCGAAGCGACGCGGCAGTATCAGGTGCGCCAGCGCCAGCGGCAGCGCCACCGCCAGTGGCAGCGGCAGTGGCAGTCGCAACAGCGGAATCAGTGGCAACAGTGGCAACAGCGGGCTTCGTGCGATCTTGCACGCGGCGTGACGCGGGGACACGATCATCGACGACAGCGAGGGAGTCGAGGAAACGCTTTTCTTCGCGTGCGAAGATTTTTTCGTTGGCGGCGAGTTCAAAAACCCCGGACATGAAGTTCTCGTGGCTGGCGTTTTCTTCGAGCCGACGGATCAGGTAGCTGATTGCGGAATCGAATTCGCGGGGGTGCACGACGGGGGTGTAGAGCAGGAGTCCACCGACATCGTTTCTGACCGCTTCGGCCTGACCGGTTGCCATGCCGAGGAGCATTTCGAACTCGATACGGCTCTCAACGTGACGCTCCTTCGCGAGCAACCACGCGTGGGCGATGTCGAATAGGTTGTGGCCGGCGACACCGATGCGAACAGCATCCGTTCGCTCGGGGGTGAGGGAGTAGTTGAGGACTCGCTTGTAGTTGGTGTCGGTCTCGAGTTTGCTCGCCCAGGTTGCGAGGGGCCAGCCGTGAACGATTGAATCCACGTGTTCCATCGCGAGGTTGGCGCCCTTCACCAGACGCACTTTGATGGCGGCCCCTCCGGCGCGGCGACGAGCGGTCGCCCACTCGGTGAGCCCCTGCATTGCGGCGAGCGCATCCGGGAGGTAGGCCTGCAACACGATCCCAGCTTCGAGCTTGGCAAGTTGGGGCTGGTCGAGGAGCCGAGTGAAGATCGCGATCGTCAGGTCGAGGTCGCGAAACTCTTCCATGTCGAGGTTGATGAATTTCGGTGTCGGGGACTGTGCCGCGAGTTCGTACAACGGCGTGAGGCGGGTCACCACCCGTTCGACGGTCTCCTCGTAGGCCCACATCGACAGTTGACTGGAGACCGACGACACCTTGATGGAGACGTAGTCGACATCGGGGCGGGCGAGCAGCGCGCGCGTTCCTTCGAGGCGACGGTCTGCTTCAGCATCTCCCAGCACCGCTTCGCCGAGCAGATTCAGGTTGAGCCGGATGCCGCGGGCCCGCAGTTTCGCCAGCGTCGCGTCGAGTTTTTTCGGGGTCGCGTCGACCACAAGGTGGCCGACCATCTGGCGCAGCACGAAGCGTGCGACGGGCACGATGACCCAAGGCAGGAGGGTGGCGAAGCCACCGCCAACCGCGATTGCGGCGCGGAGGTACCAGGGGAGGAAGGCGGGAATGGTGTGGCTGAGTCGCTCGAGGTTGCGAGCGGCGACGTGCAGGTCATCCGGGCGCACAACGCGGTCGACAAATCCGATGGTGAAGTCGAGCCCGACGGGGTCTTTCAGCACTCCCGCGAGGCGCTCAGCGCTCGGGTCGGGGGCAGCTGTTTCGCTTTCGGCAAGCCAGCGGCGCACGGTGGCGATGGTCTCGTCCGCGAGCTCATTCGTGGTGAGGTCGGAACGTTCGGGCTTTATCGACATGTTCACGAGAATATGCCTCTCTGGGGTCGCTGGCTTCTTTCCTGTAAGTGTGCCGTTACTTTCTCATTAGATAAAGCGATCATTTATGCACATTACAGTTAAGTAAAACCGATGCGTTTTGGGTGGAAGTGCCCCGATGCCGATGGGACTCGTTCATGCTTGATGTGCGCCGACTGCGCCTGCTCCGCGAACTCAAGATCCGTGGCACCCTCGCCGCCGTCGCCGAAGCCCTCTCCTTCAGTCCGTCCTCTATTTCACAACAACTCGCGGTGCTCGAGACAGAAGCCGGGGTTCCCCTGCTGATTCGTTCCGGGCGGCGCGTGCAACTCACCCCACAAGCCGAAATTCTCATCGAGCACACCCACCAACTCCTGGAACGCCTCGAACTAATGGAGACCGACCTACTCTCCTCGCTGACCACCGTTTCGGGCACCGTGCGGATGGCGGTCTTTCAGTCGGCGGCCCTCGGCATTGTGCCGCAGGCGCTCACGATTCTGGGCCGCGAGTATCCGCAGTTGCGGGTTGAGATCACCCAACGGGAACCCGAGCGCGCACTGTTCGAGGTCTGGGCGCGTGACTTCGATCTCGTGATCGCCGAACAGTATCCGGGGCACGCCGCCCCCCACCAGCCCGACCTCGACCGGGAGGCACTTTGCGAAGACGAGCTCCGGCTCGGAATTCCCCGCGGGAGCGAAATCGCCACCCTCGCGGAGGCCGCAAACCGTCCTTGGGTGATGGAACCGCAGGGCACCGCCTCACGGCACTGGGCTGAACAGCTGTGTCGCCAGGCGGGTTTTGAGCCGGATGTTCGGTTCGAAACCGCCGACCTTCAGGCCCACATCCGCCTGATCGAATCGGGAAACGCCGTCGCGATCCTGCCCGATCTTCTGTGGGCGGGGCGCAAACCCGGCATCCAACTGATCAGCCTTCCCGGCTCCCCCCGCCGCACAGTTTTCACCTCAGTGCGTGCCGGCAGCCTGCAACGACCGTCAATTGTGGCGTGTCGCGAGATTCTTCAACGCGCCGTCGCGTTCATCTGAGCCGGTCGGCCCACTAGGCCCGCACGCAGACTCACTCACGAGCTCACGAGCTCACGAGCTCGCCAGCACGCCGGCACGCTAAACCGAGTAGTCATCCCACACGCTGGGGGCCGCAGCCCGCGTGGGCGGCAGCGCCACAGTTTCGCTCCACTCCGTGAGCCAGTCGTGGGTCACAACGGTGCTGATATCGAGTCCCAAGATGTCGGCGAGTTCAGCCGTGGGAACCACCCCAGAGCCCTTTCGCAGGAATCGACCGCTGATGTGGCCGCGCGCAAAGATTTCACCGTCGACAACGAAGCGCTGTTCGATGAACACCGCTTTGGCCCCATACCCCACGACACGGGTTTCGAGGATGAACTTCTGCCACGGCTGCAGCGACTTCCGAAAAGTGATCGTTTCGCTGGCCACAATGGGATAGATGTTGTGCGCGTTGAGCACCTTCCAGGCACCGGCGCGCACCAATAAGTCCATGCGACCCAGGTCCATAATCGACAGGTACACCCCGTTGTTCATGTGGCCGAGAACGTCAAGATCGATTGGCCAGACCCGCAACTCGAGGCGACCGACTCCGTGAATGTCTGCCCGCTTTCCCCAGCGTCCACGAAAGAGGTAGAGGAGGTTGCGAAAAAACATGTGCATTGCCTCAGGCTAACCGTTGGCCACAGCACGCGCATAAAGTGGACAGATGAGTCCACTAACAGTTCCCACCGTTCCTGAGCCTCAGCCCACCCCTCTGACAAACCCCCGCACCCGAATGGGCGACCGTCTCAGTGCCTTGGGTCTCCGGAGTGGCCAAATCCTCCTAGTGATCACCCTCTCCGCGGTCGTTGTTTTCGGGCTCGTTCAACTCAAGCTCGTGGTCATTCCGGTTCTCATCGCCCTGATTGTGGCGGCAGCGAGTGCACCGGTGATCGTCTGGTTGCGTTCGCGGGGGCTACCTGCCATAGCTGCGGCTTGGATAACGCTCCTCACCGGGATGCTCGTTTTTGGCGGCATCGTTACCCTCATCGTCTTCGCCGTGCGAGATCAGTTTTCCGAACTCGCGGTGGCCGCAAGTGATGGCGTCGACACGTTGCAGGCTTTTTTGGTGGATGGCCCGCTTCCTATCGATGCTTCTCAGGTTGAGGTTGCACGACTCGCGTTGGTCGACTTTTTCACCAGCGCCCAGTTCGGTTCGGGGGCGATCGCCGGGGTGTCGGTCGCGGGCCAACTCGTAACCGGCGCCGTGTTGGCCGTGGTCATTGTGTTTTTCTTCCTCAAAGACGGCGACGTAATCTGGAAATTCTTCCTACGCCCGCTCACCGGCCATCGTCGTGAACGCGGTGAGCGCATCGGCACCATGTCGGTTCGGGTGCTGGGCGGGTATGTTCGCGGAACGTCGATCATCGCTTCGGTGGACGCGGCGGCCATCGGGCTTGGCCTCGCAATTCTGGGAGTTCCCCTCGCGCTACCACTGGCCGTCATCGTCTTTCTGGGGTCATTCATTCCTTTGCTCGGCGCCACCCTCGCCGGAGTGTTGGCGGCTCTCGTTGCGCTCGTCGCCAACGGCCCCATCGTTGCCCTCATCGTGATCATCATTGTGATCGGGGTGAACCAACTGGAGGGCAACTTCTTGCAGCCGGTGGTGATGGCGCAATCGCTCAAGCTACATCCGCTGGTCATTCTGATTGCCCTCGCGGCCGGCACCATTGTGGGCGGAATTACGGGCGCTATTCTCGCGGTGCCAATTGCTGCCGTTTCTTGGGCGATTGTGAAGGTCTGGAACGACCCCGAGTTCATCGACCCGATAGCGATCACCGACGACGCCCCTGTCGCCAGTGACGACGTCGTCCCCACCAATGGTTGAATCGGCGCTCAGCGGCACCTCCATGACGCTCGGTTTGCTCTCCGAGATCTTTACCATCGTGTGTTTTCCGATCGGGCTCCTGTTGCTCATCGTTGCTGTGATGATCAGGGCTATTCGAGGCGGCTGGGTGACCGTTGAGGGTGCTGTTTCCGGCTCAGAGCTGCGTTGGTTGGGGCCCGGAGACACGCTATACAAGCAACGACTTGACGACGAAGACGCGGAAATGATTGCCGAGTACGACGGGGTCACCGTTCACTACCGAACATTTTCGCCGCATCGTGCTCAGCTCGAGCGAGTCGCGCACGATGAGAAGTTGTTGCGTGTGCTCGGCACCGTTTTTGTGGGCGTAGGCATCGTGGCCGTCGCCGTCTCGATCGTGGCGACTGTTATCGGCTAGTCACCACCTCACCGAGCTGTCGCGTGGGGGTACTTCAGTGCGAGCGATGGTCTTGGATGGTCATCCGGGGTCCGAACGCTGGTTTTCGAAAACCGCTGACCTCGATGAGGCGCATCACCCGTTGACGGTGACCCGCCCAGGGCGCCAGTAGCTCAAGCATTCCGTCATCGTCCACCGGTTTGCCTATCAGCGCCCAACCGACAACCGCCGGCAGGTGGTAGTCGCCAACGCTCGGGGAGTCCGGGTCGCCGTGAGCTCGCTGCATGGTTTCGGCGGCCGTCCACACCCCGATACCGGGCACCGACATCAGTTTCTGGGCCACCACTGGCCCGCCACGACCCAGTGAAAGCGTGCGTTCGAGCCCGGCAGCAACAGCGGATGCCCGCATGACCGTCGCTGATCGTTGTGGCCCCACCCCCGCGGTGTGCCACTCCCACGACGGAATGCGGCGCCACGTCTCTGCACTCGGAAAAACTCGCATGCCGGCCGGCGCTGGCCCTGGCGCGGCTTCGCCGTGGGCCGTAATCAGTTCACGCCACGAACGCCGGGCCTCAATGCCGGTAACTTTCTGTTCAAAAATCGCACCAAGGAGCATCTCGAACACCTGGTTGGTGCGGAGCAGTCTGAGTCCAGGGTTTCTTCGCAGGGCTTCAGCGAGAAGTGGCGTGCCCGAGACGTCGAAGCCTGAACCATCAGGGCCAGTGCCGTCGCGCCCAGTCCAATCGTCGCCAGCACCCAAGAGTTCGGGAACGCCCTCAATCGCCCAGTGCGCGCCAGCACCCCACGCGGTGACATCAATTCCACTGCCACCGATGGAACGCACCAAGTGCATGGTCGCAGGCCCTTCCGGCGTGCGCAGCGTACGCCAGATGCCATTCGCCTCGAAACGGATGGTCGGATCACCCTGACCGCGTCGCAAAGGGCGCAGCGTCTGCTCGAGATGCACGGGGGTGTCGGGGGCATAACGAGTGTGGAGCGCCACGGTCGGCGCGTCCCTCGGAATCTCTGATGCCACGAGTCGAGCCTACGGCCGTTAGTGTTCTACAGTCCCGTCGAAACATTTTCGCGTGGCCCACAAAGGAGATGCTCGTGATCGGGCTTGGAACACTGCTGAATATTGCTGCCATTCTGGTGGGATCCGCGATTGGCGTTCTGATCGGTTCTCGACTGCCCGCAAAAACCAACCGGGTGGTCACCGACATTCTCGGCCTCGTGACAATCGTGTTGGGTGGGCTCAATCTCGCCTCGCTGGGCGACAAGCATTTCATCGCCGCTGTCGGCTCCGGCGGCACCCTCCTCATCGTTTTGGGTTCCCTTCTGGTGGGTGGAATCACTGGGTCGCTCCTCAAAATTGAGGAACGCCTCGAGGGCCTCGGTTCCTGGTTGCAGCGCCGGTTCAATTCGCGCACGGCATCCCCTGCCGCCGATGCCGGCAATTCCACCAACTCCGTTGCTCCCACTGACGCAGCCATCACGGCCAAATCGGTGTCCGAGGTCGCGCGCGAGCGCTTCATCACCGGCTTCGTCGACGCCTCGCTCATCTTCTGCATCGGACCACTGGCCATTCTTGGTGCCTTCAGCGATGGCACCGGCCAAGGAATCGACCAGCTGGCATTGAAATCCACCCTCGACGGGTTCGCGTCGATCGCCTTCGCGGCATCGTTGGGCTGGGGGGTGGCGGCATCCGCTCTGCCGGTCGGCCTGTGGCAGGGGGTGCTCACGGTTGCGGCTTTCGCCCTCGGTTCGGTGCTCCCGGATGCCGCTATCGCCTCCCTCACCGCAACCGGCGGCGTCCTCCTGCTCGGTGTTGGCCTGCGGTTGCTGAACATTCGCGCCATCTCGGTGGGCGACATGCTGCCGGCCCTCGTGTTTGCGCCACTGTTTACTTGGTTGGTGTCGAGCTTCGTCGCGCACTAGTTTGGGCACGGTTCGTGGCCCGACTATTCGCCCGCCCGTTCGCCCGCCCGCTCACCCGAGCTCGTGCCGAGCCTCGTTGATGATCGCGGTGCGTGGTGGCCGTGCTGAAGCGCGCGGCCCGACGACCAATTCGATGTGATTCCCCTTTGGCCCGAAGGTGGGTGGCGGTGCTTTCAACCTTGGCCATCTGCGTGAAGAAATAGTGTTTCGCCACCTCAACGGCCACCAAATAGATCACGATCATTCCAGCGAGGGCGGCAAAGAATGGTGCCGGCAAAGCCACAAAACCGAGGACCGCGCTCAACGGCGAGTAGGGCAGATAGCAGCCGATCGCGACCACTGTGAGCACGGCGGCAACCAGCCCTGCCGACGGACGACTTCGAAAGAAAGGCACCCGCCGAGTGCGCACCGCGAACACGATAAGGGTTTCTGTTGCCAGTGATTCGACGAACCAACCGGATCGGAATTCGCTCTGGCTGGCGTGAAACACCCACACCATCAACCCGAAGGTAGCAAAGTCGAGCACCGAGCTGATCGGACCGAAGAGGAACATAAATTTGCGAATCAGTCCGATGTTCCAGTGCGAGGGTCGCGCAACTTGCTCTTTGTCGACCCTGTCGCCGGGGATGGCGAGCTGGCTGGAGTCGTAGAGCAAGTCATTGAGTAGCACTTGGCCCGCCAGCATGGGCAGAAAGTTCAGGACCACAGAACCGAGGGCGGCGCTGAACATGTTGCCGAAGTCACCGGAGGTGCCCATCAACACGTATTTCATGGTGTTGCTAAAGACTCCCCGCCCCAGGCGTACGGCGTCGGCCACAACGCTGAGATCTTTTCTCATCAACACGATGTCGGCCGCCTCTTTGGCAACGTCGGTGGCCGAATCGACGGAGATTCCGACATCTGAGTCGTGGAGGGCTATCGCGTCATTCACCCCGTCACCGAGAAAACCGACGGCTTTTCCTTCCTGGCGCAACAGCCGAAGGATTCGGGCTTTCTGCTCCGGGGAGACCCGAGCGAAAATGCCAGCCCCGACCACCCGTGCCGCGAGCTCGGGATCACTCATGTTGTTGAGCTGTTCGCCGGTGAGGGTTTCACCCATGGTGAGCCCCAGGGCGCGACAGACCGTCTCGGCAACAATCGCGTTGTCCCCGGTCGCAATTTTTACCTCAATTCCGAGCCCTGCCAGCTCGGCGAGCGAGATTGCCGCTCCTTCTTTGGGGGGATCGGAGAAAACAAGGAGGCCGTGAAATTCAAGGTCAGTTTCGTCGGCCGGCGAGATGGTGCTGGTGTGCTGGGGCAACACCCGGGAGGCGACGGCGATCACTCGTGCGCCCTCGGAATACCAGCGCAAGAGCTCGCTCTGCGCTGTGGGTGGCACGCGGTCACAACGCGCCAAGACGTCTTCGGCCGAGCCTTTGCAGACCAGCACGGTGGCACCATCGGGCTGGCGGATGAGCGCTGATGCCATCCGTCGTTCGTGATCGAAGGCGATGAAATCAAGGCGAGTAATCGCCTTCAAGCGCGCGGCGAGTGGCGCACTTTGACTCCACAGCGCAGCGTCAAGGGCGCTCAACCCGTCGTGCACCTCAGCGGGGCGGTCGAAATCAGTGTCGGTTGCGAGGAGGCCCAGCTCGAGGGCATCCTGGGTGCCCAAGGTGATCGCCTGATTGAACGACAACTGCCCCGCAGTGAGAGTGCCGGTCTTGTCGGTGACCAGTACATCGATGTCCCCGAGATCTTCGATACTGACCAATCGTTTGACGAGAACACCAGCTCGCGCCAGCCGACGAGAACCCATCGCGAGCCCCGTGCTCACCACGGCGGGCAACAGTTGGGGGGTCATCCCCACCGCAATCGCGAGGGAAAACATGAGCGACTCGATGGGAGGTCTCTGCAGGATGAGGTTGGCGATGAAAATGAGAGTCGTCAAGCTGAGCGCAATGGTGAGCAAAAAGACGCTGAATTGCTGAAGCCCACGCTGAAAATCTGTCTGCGGTTGCAGTTGGCCGAGTGAAAGCGCAATGCGTCCAAACTCGGTGCTTCCGCCCGTCGCCACCACCACCCCGCGGGCGCTCCCCGAACGCACCACCGTTCCCATCAGTGCAGAGTTTGTGAGCGAACCAAGTTCCGCCACCTGAGAAAGGGCACCAGTGGTTTTGGTTACCGGCAGTGACTCACCGGTGATGATGCTCTCGTCGCATTCAAGGTCGCGGGCATCGAGAAGTCTCAGATCGGCCGGAACGATGCTCCCCAAACTGAGGTAAACAATATCGCCCGGCACAATTTCGGTCACATCACACTCGTGTGGTTCCCCTGAGCGCACGACGGTCGAACGATGAGAAACACGAGAGTGCAGTTCCTCCGACGCACGCTCCGCACGATATTCAGTGACAAACCCCAAACCAACGCTGAGAAGCAGAATCGCGATGATGACGAGCGAGTTTCCGACATCGCCAAGGTACAACGACACAACAACGGTGGCCGCGAGCAAAATCAGAATCGGATTGCGCAACTGCCTGCCCAGAACAGTCCACGCCCTAGCTCGATGCGTTCGCACAGCGTTCGGACCGAAGGTAATGAGGCGTGTTGCTGCTTCAGCGGCACTCAAACCGTGAGCACTGCTACTCAGCTCAGCAAGCACCGCGGCGTCGGAAAGAATGGCGAGACGGGTAACGGCTTTGCCGCCAACGCCCGCGCCCCCGACTTCGGCAGTTTCCCCCCGCACTCCACGCTTGACCACCACGAGAGCATAAGCACGTGCCCCCGCGCACCGCTAGGGCCCCAAACGGGCTCAACCGGGCTCAAACGACATGAGATGCTGTGGACATGAAAAATTTCAGCCACTTTCTGGATCGCGCCGGCACGATCATCACGTCGCGGGTGGGAACAATGTGGGCAGCAATTATTTTTGCCGCTTTGGCCCTGGTGTCACTGCCCGGTGCGATCATGACCCACGACCCGGTCGTGATCGTCGCATGGATAGCGCAGACTTTCCTCCAGCTCGTTCTTCTGCCGATCATTATGGTTGGGCAACGCCTGCAGGGGGAGAAGACCGAGAAACGGGACCAGGAAACCCACGACGAAGTGATGAAGTCGCACAAAGAACTTCACGCGCTGTTGACCTCGCTCAACGCAAGCCACGAGAAACTCGCCGTCCAACTGCGCGGCAAGTAGGGCGAACCTGTTAGGCCAGAGCGGCGCTAATCCGAATCGCGACGCTGGAGCTCGAATCGCGCCGGGCGATTTTGGCGGCCAGCTTGATGGCACGGTATTGGGCACCATACTTTGCCAGTAGCAATCGGTCGAGAACCTGGCGAGTTTCGCTGTCATCCAGCACAACGGCAAGGGCTTGCACCGCCAGAGTATCCGGGGCCACAGTGCCGGAGCGATCTGAAGCCGAAAGCTCAACCCGATCACTGTTGCGAAGCCGTTTGATCTTGCCGGAGGAAGCCCCGGTTGTCACCAGCAGGTCGTCGCCGTCACGTACAACCCAGACGGCGGTCGAAACCGCCTCCCCGGTGCGGCGAAACGTGGTGAGCGAGACATAGGTTTCTTCGCCGAGGGCGTGAAGGGCTTCGATGGTCACCGTCGAATGTTAACCCTGTCGGCCCAGCACGCACGAATTACACTTGAACCGTGGCTGTTCCCAAGATTGTTCTTTACTACGCGTTCGCACCCCTCGCCGACCCCGAAGCGGTTCGACTCTGGCAGCGCGACCTGTGCGAGTCATTGGGCCTCACCGGCCGCATCCTGATCTCGAAAGACGGCATTAACGGCACGGTTGGCGGCGAGCTGAAAAATGTCAAGCGCTACGTGCGCAAGACCCGCGAGTTTGTTCCATTCCATGACATTGATTTCAAATGGAGCGAAGGCGCTGGCGATGATTTTCCGCGCCTGAGCGTGAAGGTACGAGACGAAATCGTCAGTTTTGGCGCACCAGGAGAACTGCGGGTTGATGCTGGCGGCGTGGTCGGTGGTGGCACCAAGTTGACCCCCGAAGAATTACACGACCTTGTCGCAACGAAAGAAGTGACCTTTTTTGACGGCCGGAACGCTTTTGAGGCGGAGATCGGGCGCTTCACCAACGCGATAATTCCCGACGTGAGCAACACCCGCGAGTTTGTTGCCGAACTCGATAGTGGCAAGTACGACCACCTCAAGGGCACCCCGATTGTTACGTACTGCACGGGCGGAATCCGCTGCGAAGTTCTGTCGTCACTGATGGTAAATCGTGGTTTCGGCGAGGTCTACCAACTCGACGGTGGAATCGTTCGCTACGGCGAAAAGTACGCGGACTCGGGCCTGTGGGAGGGTTCGCTCTACGTCTTTGACAAGCGCCTGTCGATCGATTTTTCTGCCGACCCTGCCGTTCTGGGGCGTTGCTACCAGTGCGACACTGCCACCAAAAACATGCAGAACTGCCACGAGCTTTCCTGCCGTGAACAGCTGGTGGTGTGCGACGAGCACGCGAGTGAAACCGCCTGCAGTGCGCATCCGTTGGTTTCCTCGGTGTCCCGCTAGCACGACACCTCGGGGCAATCCGTGCAGCAACCTGCGCGGCAACTTGGGCTGCAACCTGGGCTGCGATTGATTCGGCAGACGGTGCGAAAAAAGGCCCGTGTCTTTTTCTTCCACTAGGCCTATAGTGATCGCCCGGGCGTCTTACCCCTGCGCAACCCGAATGCGCTGGACGCTCGAAAAGGAAGAAACACATGCCTACCTCGAGTTCAATTTTGCCTTCCCGAAAACGCCAACTGGGCGCTGAAAGATCTACCGCACCACTACCCACGGTCCACACCAAACCGACAGATCGACAGATCGCTCTGAGTAGGCTGGCCATCGTTGCAACGATCGTCTTCTGGGCCATCTACGTGGTCTCCACGGTCGTACGACAATTCATCGATTCCAACGTGGTGAGCTTTCGATTCACCATGGAGGCGATCTCCTACGTGGTGGTTGTCACCTTCTTGACCTTCTCCGCCCTGATGTACTTGCTGGCGCGCCAAGGTGCCCTGCTTCGTTTTCGCGATCACGTTCGCGTGCCGCGGGCCGAACTTGATCGGCACTTTTCGATGAAACAATCGTCGATCACCGTGCTCGTGCCTTCCTATGCGGAAGAGCCCCGGGTTGTGCGTTCGACCCTGTGGTCTGCGGCCCTGCAGGAGTCTCCAGCTATGCGGGTGGTACTTCTCATCGACGACTCACCCAATCCCACCGAGCCAGCCACCGCAGCGAGACTGAACGAGACGCGCGGCATCGCGGGCCGCATTCAGGGCGCCCTCGCCGAACCGCGGGCACGCTTCAGCGAGGCCTTGGTCGATTTTGAGCTGAGCACTATCGACGGTTCCGCTGTCCGCCTTGATGATGTGCGCAACCTTGCCGAGCACTACCGGTGGGGTGCGGCCTGGCTGGAGACGATGGCATCTCAGGAGCTTGTCGAAGACCACGTGGACGTGTTCTTCGTCGAGCAAGTGCTGCTCGGCTTGGCCGACGACTTCTCGCTGATGGCGAAAGCGCTCACCGCAGCGGTAGCCGACAACGAAACGCCGTCGCCAGACCGCCTCCGGGAACTTCACCGCAGGCTCGCCTGGATCTTCGATGTCGAACTCGACACTTTCGAACGCAAGGCCTTCGCCTCGCTGTCGCACGAAGCCAACAAAGCGATGAACCTGAACTCTTACATCGGCTTGATGGGCGGTTCCTACCTCTGTGAGTCGACCCCTGCTGGCGACGTCCTCCGGCGGATTGAGGCACGGCCGGGTGCCGACGGCCCCGATGCCGCCCACGCTGCGCACATCGCGCACGCCGATCGCCAGAAAGCCGATCTTGTCGTCCCCGACTCCGACTTCATCCTGACTCTGGATGCCGATTCGATCCTGGTCCGTGAGTATTGCCTGCGGCTCGTCTACCTGCTCGAGCAACCAGAGAACGAGCGCGTTGCGGTCACCCAAACGCCGTACTCATCGTTTCGGGGTGCAGGCACCCGCATTGAACGGCTGGCTGGCGCTACCACCGACATTCAGCACATTCTTCATCAGGGGATGTCCTACTACGGTGCCGCCTTCTGGGTTGGCGCTAACGCCGTGATTCGCAAGTCCGCGCTGGATGACATTGTCGAGACCGAGCACATCGGTGGTTTCGAGATCAAGCGTTTCGTTCAAGACCGCACGGTGATCGAAGACACCGAGTCGAGCATTGACTTGGGCACCCACGGTTGGAAAATCGTCAACTATCCGGAGCGCTTGAGCTATAGCGCCACACCGCCAGACTTCGGTTCGCTTGTCGTTCAGCGCCGGCGCTGGGCAAACGGTGGGCTCCTGATCATGCCGAAATTCTGGCGGCAAGTGCGAGAGCGTCGTGCCGGCGGAGAACGTGTCCGGATAGCCGAGATCCTGCTCCGCTCCAACTACATGATGTCGATAGCGTGGGCCAGTTTCGGGCTCATCTTCTTGTTGGTCTACCCCTATGATTCTCGCCTGCTCAGCGTCATGGTGCTGGCTGCTGCTTTGCCATATTTCCTGTCGATGGGCAGCGATCTGAAATCGATGGGCTACAAGTTCGGGGATATTTTCCGGATCTACGGGTTCAACCTGATCCTGCTTCCAGTCAATCTTGCGGGAGTTCTGAAATCTGTCGAGCAAGCCATCACCATCAAGAAGATCCCATTCGCCCGCACCCCCAAGGTGAAAAACCGGACCGCCTCGCCCCTCCTATTTGTCGTCATTCCCGGATTGATCGTCGCGTTCTCGGTCTTCACGCTGATCAGAGATCTGAATGCAGGCAACTGGGGCAACGCCGCCTTCGCACTGATCAATGCTGTGCTTGCCGCCGCCGCCGGCATTGCCTACATCGGGGTGGGGGCTTCGTTGGTTGATATCTGGCTGGGGCTTACCAACTGGATGTGGATCGACACCAAAGACGTTCGTAAGGCTGCCCGCCTCGCGAAAAGAGTTCGCCCATCAACAGAACCGACCCCGATCGATTGGCGCTCAGTGCTCTACCACGGGCACCACCCTGACCGGCGAGATGGCACCGAGCCCGTCCCGGTTGCCGTAGCCAACTCTTCCGCCGCTTAGCCAGACCACACCGGAGACAGCACCAATCATGAGCACTACAACTACTGCCGCGCCTCAAAGAACCCGACGCCTCTCAATACCCCGCGTTTTACTTGGAGTTCTCATTGTTTCTTCCCTCACAGCGGGAGCAATCTTCTGGGGGGTTCCCTTGTGGAGCAACGCCGTCTCGGCAACGCAATCACCGTGGTTCGCAGGTTACGTTGACGTGACGGCAACCCCCACTTACCCCTTTGAAACTCCGGCCAACGCGGCGGGGCGAGACGTCGTCCTGTCATTCATCGTCGCCGCGAAAAGCGATCCATGTTCCCCCAGTTGGGGAACGCATTTCTCCCTCGATGATGCCGCTGGCAGTCTCGACCTCGATCGCCGAATTGCGAGACTCAAACAGAACGGTGGCGAGGCGATCGTCTCATTCGGTGGTTTGACAAACACAGAGCTTGCCAGCTCCTGCACCGATCCGTCGAAACTGCTGAAGTCCTACTCCACCGTGATCGAGCGTTACGGCGTGGGCACTATTGATCTCGATATCGAAGGCAAGAATCTGAACAACGGTTCTGAGATCAGGCGAGCGCAGGCCGTCGCGGGACTCCAAGCAGAGCAACGGAAATCTGGAAAAGGGCTCGCCGTCTGGCTGACGTTGCCGGTGGCACCATCGGGGCTTCCCGCAGCGGCAACCACGGAGATCGCTACCTTTCTGGCCGCTGGTGTCGATCTGGCTGGCGTGAACGTCATGACAATGGATTATGGCAACGCACGCACCAGTGACCAGTCGATGCTTGATGCGGCCATTGCGGCGCTGCAATCGACCCACCGTCAACTCGATGCGTTGTACACCAAAGCGGGCACCAGGCTCAGCGACATCACTCTCTGGTCAAAAATCGGGGTCACCCCGATGATCGGTCAGAATGACGCCGTCAACGAGGTGTTCTCCCTCTCAGCGGCCAAGAAACTGAACGCGTTCGTGCGGCAAGAGGGGGTAGGAAGGGTCTCATTGTGGTCATTGAATCGTGACGCCAGTTGCGGTGTCAACTACGTCGATGTGGCCCAGGTTTCTGATGCTTGTAGCGGCGTCGATCAGGGAACAACCTCGTTTGCCACACTGCTCGGTTCGCACGTCAACGGTCGTCCAGCCCTTGCCGTCTCCCACACCACCACGGCAGAACCGGTCGCGGCCCCAATAGTGGACGATCCTGCCACCAGCCCATATCCGATCTGGTCCAAAGACTCCACCTACCTCGAGGGCAGCAAGATTGTCTGGCACAGCACCGTCTATCAAGCCAAGTGGTGGAATCGAGCAGCAACCCCCGATGACCCGGTGCTCAACGGCTGGGAAACTCCGTGGGAACTGATCGGGCCCGTGCTGCCCGGTGAAACACCGATCCCGGTCATCGCCCTCCCAATCGGAACGTATCCGGTCTGGTCCGGCAACGACACCTACGTCAAGGGATCACGAGTGCTCTTCGATGGGGTCGCTTTTGAGGCCAAGTGGTGGAATACCGCCGCGAGCCCGGATGCCGCGACCGCAGCTCCCGACAACTCACCGTGGAGCCCACTCACCCAGGAACAGGTGCGGGACATCCTCGCGCAACAGGGAAAATAGGCACCGCACACGACTTGCTGCGCAGATGCGCAATGATTGAGACATGAAAATCGGAATTCTCACCAGTGGTGGAGACGCTCCTGGGCTCAACGCCGTCATCCGTGGCATCGTGCTTTCGGGTCTCCAAACCGGCAAATGCGACGACTTCGTGGGTTTCCGAAACGGGTGGAAGGGTGTCGTCGACGGCGACATCATTCCCCTCGGGCGTCACCAGATCATGGGTATCCACAAACAGGGCGGCACCATTATCGGCACCTCCCGCACCAACCCTTTCGAAGGAAACGGCGGCCCCGACCGTATCGCCCAAGTGATGCGCGACAACGGCATCGACGCAATCATTGCGATCGGTGGCGAGGGCACCCTCGCCGCCGCGAAGCGCTTGACGGATGCCGGAATCAACATTGTTGGCGTTCCGAAGACGGTCGACAACGACCTATCCGCCACCGACTACACCTTCGGTTTCGACACCGCAGTCTCCATCGCGACCGAGGCGATGGACCGACTGCGCACCACCGGCGACTCGCACGGCCGTTGCATGATCGCCGAAGTGATGGGGCGCCACGTTGGTTGGATCGCACTGCACTCGGGGATGGCATCCGGGGCTCACGCGATTCTCATTCCTGAGCGCAAAACCAGCGTCGACCAGATTATCGAGTGGGTTACCTCAGCCCACGACCGCGGTCGCGCACCGCTCGTGGTTGTCGCCGAAGGCTTCGCGCTCGATTCCATGGATGATGCCCACAGCGAGCGCGGCCTCGACGCTTTTGGGCGCCCCCGCCTCGGAGGCATCGGCGAACTGCTGGCGCCGATCATCGAAGAACGCACCGGCATCGAAACGCGTGCGACGACGCTGGGCCACATCCAGCGCGGTGGAACCCCGACGGCCTACGACCGCGTTCTCGCCACCCGCTTGGGAATGGCAGCACTGGATGCCGCCATCGCCGGGCACTGGGGTCACATGGTGGCGCTTCGAGGAACTGACATCGTGAATGTGCCGTTTGCCGACGCCCTCGGCACCCTCAAGACGGTGCCTATCGAGCGCTACGAAGAAGCGCGGATCCTCTTCGGCTAGGACTGCGGAGGCAGTATTAGGCCTGCGGCGGCAGTGCTGTCTGCGGCTTCTTACTGAAAACGAAGTAGTAGAGAATCTCCAGAATACCGAGGGTGTTGAAGACCAACAACACCACAAACCACGCCACGCTGCGGTTGGCGCCGGCGCGATAAAGTGCGAGGCCTTTCCAGGTGAGAGTCCACAATGCGACAATCGCGATCACCGGAGCAAGCCAGAGTTGTTGCGTGAACAGTTCCTGATAATTGTTGAACATATATAAAGCGTCTCACTTTCACTTCCACCGGTCAAATGGCCTAAGTCACCACTTTCGGGCGGCGACTCGTAGGCTGGGAGAATGTTCCGTGCGCTGAGGGTTGTCCGTGATGATGCAGGCGTAACGAGCGTAAAGCTCGAAACGGGGTTGACCGACGATGACCTCATGCCCGGGGAAGTGACCATCGATGTCGAGTACTCCAGCATCAATTTTAAAGACGGGTTGGCCCTGACAGGTCGCCCAGGAGTCATCAAACCGCAACGCCTCATTCCCGGGATCGACCTCTTTGGGACCGTCGCGGAATCGTCAGTCTCGTCGTCATCATCGTCATTGTCGTCGTCGTCGTCGTCGTCGAGCCAATGGCAGCCGGGCGACCGGGTTCTGGTCAACGGCTGGGGTATCGGTGAAACCCACGACGGTGGCCTGAGCGAACGCGCCCGTGTTCCCGCCGAATGGCTGACCGCCGTGCCCGCCAGCATCACCTCCTCGCGTGCGGCGGCGATTGGCACCGCTGGATTCACCGCGATGCTGGGCGTGCTGGCCATCCAACGCCACGGCGTTCTGGAGGGCGATGTGCTCGTCACCGGCGCGAGCGGCGGCGTTGGTTCAATCGCTGTTGCATTGCTTGCGCGAGCCGGCTACCGGGTCACGGCCTCCACTGGTCGCATCGCCGAACACGATTACCTGCGCTCCCTCGGTGCCGCCGAGATCATCGACCGAGCAACACTTTCCGAGCCAGGCAAGCCTCTTCAAAGCCAGCACTGGGTGGCGGTCATCGATTCGGTGGGGAGCCACACGCTGGCAAACGCTCTCGCCCAAACCAACTACGGCGGCATCGTCGCGGCCTGTGGTCTGGCGCAAGGTGCCGACCTGCCGACAACTGTGATGCCGTTCATCCTTCGCGGGGTCACGCTCGCCGGAATCAACTCGGTCTTCTGCCCGACACCGCTCCGCCACCAAGCGTGGAGCCGTCTGGCCACCGACCTCGACCCCGCGCTGCTGGACTCCCTCACTACCACCATCGGGCTTGCGGATGCGGTTGATGTCGCCGAAGCCATCCTGGCTGGCAAGGTTCGCGGCCGCACCGTCGTCGCGGTTACCCGCTGACCCATCGCAACTACCGAACTTCTCGATCCAGCTCCACCAGACACGTCGAATCGTCTGTTGTCTCACCACGCATCGGCCCGTCATCGACTTCAGCACGACACACCAAGCCCCGAAGTGTGTCTTCGTTAAAGCCGTGTGGCTCGTGCGCACCGAGTATTAGGGCCTGCTGATCACCACGGTTCTTCGCGCCAGGAGAACCACACCCAAGGCGAGGAGAAGGAGCGCGGCGAAGCCGAATGTTTCTGCGGGGAATCCCGTCGCAGCGAGAACTGGTTCTGTTGAGTCTGGCGTGACCGCGTCTGGCGTGACCGGATCTGCTGCGATGTTGCCGTCGAACGAGACAACTTGGACATGGGTCTGGCCGCTGCCAACCGTCTTAGCAATGGAGAGGAGCAAGCCGTTCGTCGTCAGTGCAAGGCCGGAAAGAAATCCGTCATATTGATTCACGGGAACGTAGGACGCCACACCACCTGGCGCAAATCTCTCGTCAAGAATTCCATCCGCCGTGAAAGCCGCCACGAAACTCGCACGATCCCCGTCTGGTCTCATGATTCCCGCTACGAAGATGACTCCGGCCGGATCGATTTGCGCGCCGACCACACTAGTGTCGTTCCCTGCGATGGCAGAGGCGAAGCGCCCGTCACTGGCAAAAGATATGTCGGTCGAGCCGTCCGGGAGCAGGCGCTGAAGGACCAAACGACGGTGGCCCGTATAGGAAGGTGTCGAATATCCATATTGTTGGCCCAAGACAACGAGGTTATCGTCGTGGTCCAAACTGATCGAGTGCCCATATAAGACGAGACCACTGTCGCTCGGGTACAGCGGATCGGTTTCCGGTTCCAGGACGGTCTCTCCGCTGACCCCAAAGGAAGAAATGGCAGATCCGTCAACAGCGAATTTGGAGACTTTTGTCACTCGTGCACTCGCGTGAACCTCATTAGAGAGCAGGAAAAGCGAACCTTCCGCATCCGTTGTGATGTTATCGACTCGGCTCGAATCGGCAGTAATGGGTTGTAGATAGCCCCCCGCAGCCCATGAGGTATCGAGCGTGCCGTCGAGCCGTAAGGCGACAACAAGCGCTTCAGCGCTACCACCAGTGGTGAGGTCCCCCGCGATCAGGATTCGGATCGGCCCACTCGCATCCTGCTGGAGGGTCATCGAACTGGCAGAAAACACACCCGTTCCGGGAGCGGGGACCGGCACATCCGCATACCCGCCGTCACCAAACAACGTGTCAACGGTGCCATTGGGGTTCAGCCGCACCACTGTCGTTCCATTCCCTGCCGCGAGGGGGTGATAAACGGCCACGAGGACCTGAGCGCTGGGCACGAGCTCCAACATTGCGTTGATGCTTGTATAGTTCGGGGCCGCCTCGCTTTGAACATTGACGAGGGTCACGATTCCGCCGCCGCCAAAGCTGCCGTCGAGGGTGCCGTCACTTAAGAGACGAGCGACGTAACTCTTGGTGCCGGTTCCCGTCGATGAATTGGATGCTGTCGCAGCCACCAAGCTCTTTCCATTGCGAAGGGCAATAATGCCATCAGGCGACTCAGACGGGTCTGCGGTAAACCCGGACGGGGAGTATGTCAGGTTGATGTCACCGCTTGCGGCCTGAGCCACTGACGGCGTACCCACAAGAACGATAATGGCCACAAGCGCCGTGACAATAAGAGGGGATTTTGACACGGAAGCTCCAAGGCTAAAGTTTTAAATTATCTATTGTGAACCTAGCGACGACGCCCGTGTCTGTCAATCGCCGAGTTCGGTACAGGCTCTAATTGAACCGTTGTCATCTGGGAGACGGGGATTTGTGAGGAGTGGAAGTTCTCTTTCTCGCTCGGTGGGATGTGGCAGATTTTGCCGTGCAGGTGTCGGTGGTTGAACCTGCCGACGGGCGGTCGAGCGCCGCAACGAAGAAAGCCGATGCGCTCCGCAGAATCGCACTCGCCCACCGCAACTACCAAACTTCACGATCCAGCTCCACCAGACACGTCGAATCGTCTGTTGTCACACCACGCATCGGCCCGTCATCGACTTCAGCACGACACACCTGGCCCCGAAGTGTGTCCTCGTTAAAGCCGAGTTGCTGAGCGCCACACGAGCGGTGCAATAAACTCACCCCCGTGAGCACAATGCACGCCGAAGACTGGGATGCCCGCTACCGCAAGGCTCGGGAGAGCGCGGATGCGCGGCTGTGGTCAGCGACCCCCACGACACTGTTGCCCGAGAGCGTGAGCCATTGGACGCCGGGTCGGGCACTCGATTTGGCTACCGGCGACGGGCGTAACGCCATCTGGCTTGCCCAGAACGGCTGGAACGTCACCGCGGTGGATTTCTCTTCGGAAGCCATCGAGTCAGCACGCGGCCACGCCAGCGATGCCGGGGTCAGCGTTGACTGGCAGTGCGCAGATGTCACCGGCTGGCTCGCCAGTCACAGCGCCCAACCGTCGGCTGGCCTTTTTGACCTGATCACCGTCATCTACCTCCACATCAACCATCCTGAACTCACCGCTGCCATCACCACCGCTCAGAAGTTGTTGGCGCCCGGAGGCCATCTGTTGGTGATCGGTCACGATGTCGAAAACATCGGTTCCGGGACATCCGGCCCCACCAACCCAGCGATCCTCTATTCGCCGGAGTTGCTCGCTAGCGCGGTGCCCGCGAACAGCATCGAGCGCTGCGAAACGGTGAGCCGGGATGTCGCGGCCGACCCCGAATCATCGAGCGAGATCACCGGCACGGCCCGCGACACCATCCTGATCGCCAGCAACTAGCCGTCCACTCTCGGCACCGGCGGCAGTAGCCCCGGCGCGGCAGCCCCAGCCCAGCCCAGGCCCAGTTCCAGCCCCAGCTCCAGCCCCAGCCCCAGTTTTGGCTCGTTCAGCCGGCTAGATTTCACGTCAGTCGGCGAGTTTGTGCACGCCACACCGCGACCCAGCGAATCCATCCTGTTGAACGGGGAAGCGAGCTCAGGTGAGCCTGGCTAGAGACCCAGCCACACCGCACGAATTGCAGCTACGCGACGAACTCCACGAGCGCCTCAACGAGGGCCGTCACGGTTCGGATCTCGGAAATGGCGTTGACGGTCAGGCCAGCAGCTCGAGCGTCAAAAGCCGTTCGCGGGCCGATGCATACCACCACGGTGTCTGCGGGCAGCGGAGCCAGCTGTGCAGCGATCTGACGGGCCACACTTCCCGAAGTGACCAGGATGGCGCTGATCCGACCCTCCGCGACATCCTTTGCCACGTGCTCCGCCACCGGAACTCCCACGGTGCGATAGGCCGACACAAACGTGACATCGAGGCCGAGTTCACCGAGACCGCTCACGAGCGTCGGTTCGGCGATGTCAGATTGCGGGATGAGTACCCGACCGGTTATTGCGGCGCGCGGCCACTCCTTCACCAGCCCGCGAGCCGAGTTGTCTGACTCCGGCACAAAATCAACCGTGTAACCAGCAATGGTGAGGGCAGCGGCCGTCGTCTCGCCGACAGCAGCAATTCTTGTTGACGGCGGAACCACCACACTCTGGCTCATCAACACGTCAACGGTTGTCGCACTGGTGATCACCAGCCAGTCGTATTGACCGTCCTGCAGGTCGTACAGGGCGTTCGCTAATCCTTGAGCATCATCGGTGCTCGCAAAGTTGATCATCGGTGCGATCACCGGTATCGCCCCAAAACCGCGCAGAGTTGCCGCGACCGAGTCACCCCATCGGCCACCTCGCGGGATAAGGACCCGCCGACCGGCTAGCGGCTTGCCCGAAGTCGTCACTCTGAGTCCACAGCTTCACTCGGTGCCATTGCCGTTCCGGCCGCAATGGCGAGAGCACCCAGAATTCGAAGTTCGTTGGCCACCCGCTCAGCGATGTCGCGGGCCGGGTGGGGAACATCCGCAACATATAGTGCGTGTGAGCTCGTCACTTTGTCGGCGCCGTCTGGTCGGTAAACCCTGGCAGACATGAAGATCAAACCATCGTCGATGATGCCGTGCGCGCCCAGCAGTTCACCGGCATCGCCCAAGCGATCCTTGATTCCGCGCTCCGCCTCCACTATGGTTCGGGTCGGACCGTGGTTGAGGTTCCGGATGCTCTTGGCAACGCCACCCGTCTGAGCTTCAGCTCGCACTTGCAGAGCGGTTGAGCCTTGACCGGGAGTGGTGGGCCAACCATCGTTGCCAAGGTATTCGGTAATCGCGTCGAGTCGGTGCAGCCGGTCAAGGTCATCGGCGGCGACCACTACGGCATCTGCCCCGCCTTGAGCGAGGCGTGCCAAGAGTTCTTCGGCATCGCTGGCGACAATTTCGCACTCAAGGTCGGGCCGTCGGGCCCGCACTTGCGCTGCCCGGCGGCTTCCAGTGACAGCGACCAGTGCTCCCGGGGGGAGGGTGTCAAAAATTCCGCCATCACGCGCACAGAGCGCATCCCGAGAGTCTCCCCGTTTCAGATAGGCGGCAACGGTCACCCGCGGGTCGGGTTCACCGAGCTCAGCAGCCGAACTCACAATCAGATCGATGTCGCCACTGATCAGCGCTTCGCGCAATTGCACCGGTGTGCGGTCGTCGTCGATGACCTCACACTCTGCCTGAGCGGTCGAGGTAAGCGATGCTGCCACCGCTTGCGCCCGCGCACGGGCGACGCTGTTGTTGCTGGTACCAATTCGGATGACACTCATGTGGTGATTTGCCCTGCCCGCGGTGTAGTTTCTGCCAAAGATGCCGCTTTTCGGCCAAAGTCAGGTTAGTCGTCGTTGGAGAGCGCCCACGCCACAATCCCGACAACGCTGATCACGACAGCCGTTGCGCCAACAATCCAGGGAACCGGATTCGCGCTGTACGAACGCTTCGCTCGAGTGGCAAGTTCGCTGGCCCGCTTGGGAACGTTGAACTTATCTTCAATCGCATCGAGGGTTTCTTCGAGAAGTGCCCGCTGATGAGCGATGCGCGCCTCGATTGATTCGTTGGCAGGCGCCGCCGTTGCAGGCGCTGTTTTTGCTGTCGTTGCACTTGCTGTCGTTGCGCGTGCTGTGGTGGAGTCACTCACTGGGAGCCTCTCTTTCCGATGCCGGTAATGGCATTCACGTCGTTTCGTACACTGGCAATGGTGCGGGTGGGGGTGGGTGGGGTTCCGCGCTTAAGTTGCGCAACTCCGGCGAAAACTAAGAGCCCGGTAATCAGGAGCAAAGCGCCCCCGACGATCAACGCCGCCGCCCAACCGGGGAGAACCTGGGCGAGTGCCAAGATTCCGGCGGTGACAAAAACTCCGGCAGCAAAGAAGGCGAAGGTCGCAGCAGCGACGATCAGACCGATGCCGATACCCGCGTGTTTGAGCTTGTCAATCAGTTCTTTTTTAAGGAGCTCTAGCTCGCTTTTAGCGAGTGAAACCAAGAACCCCGGCAGGTCGGCAATGAGGGCGAAAAGTGAGCGCCGCGCGGGCGCACTATCGGTCATGACCGGCTACTTTGTGGTGGTGGTTTTTGGTGCACTCGAGCGCGGAGCAGTGGTGCGAGGTGCAGCCTTTGAAGCGGTTCTCGTGGCGGGCTGGGGNGTTGCTTTCGCCCCCGCTTTCGCGCCACTCTTCGTGCCGGTTGCCTGCGATACGACCCGCTTTGCTTGCTCGGCGAAAAACTCTGCAACGTCTGGCGCTTTGTCTTTCACAAACTCTTCAGCGTTGTTGACTTGGTGCTGCACGCGAGGATCATTCCAGAGCGCGGTTGCCGTTTTCTTCATTTGCTCGTACCGCGCACGCCCGGCGCGAGTCCCGAGCACGTAGCCGACCCCGAGGCCGACCACCAAAAGGATTTTGCCTTTCACGATGTGCTCCATTTCGTTTCTCGGTTAGTTCTCTCAAGCGTAGTCCCGCCTAGTGACTACCGCCTGAGGACAATGAGGACACTTCTGTTAACGCGTGGGAAATTGTGGCCGTGACTCCCGTACCAGCCGCGCTTTCACCGATGAGGGTGATCGCGGAAGTCGGTTCGGGCGTCGCCCTGGTTCGCTCAGTCCGCGCCCACTGGACTGCCGCAAAGTCGAGCACCGCCGACGAGGGCAAGTCAATTCCGAGCAGGGCCATAGCATCCCGGCGCGCAATTTCCGCGAGTGCTTTCTCACCGCCAACCTCCTGAAGGGATTCGTCGTAGCTAAGCCGCACCACATGGTTACCACCGGCACGCTCGGCAAGCCAGGGCCATTTGGCGGTGCGGTGCCCGAGAGAGCGAGCCTGAATCCCCGGAGTCCCTCTGGCTACCAGCACTCCCGTTCCCCGTGGAGCGGTGTCGAGTTCGGTTGCATCGATCACCAGTGTCGCCAAGAGCAACGGGGTGCTCACCGCCGATGTCTCCCCAACGAGCCCCGGAGCCGCCACAACAACTGTTCCGCGCAAAATCTCACCACCAGCCCGAACGCTCCCCTCGGTCACGTCGCTGACGACCGTGTTGAGTCGGATGTCTGCGCCGAAACGTTCGAGGTCAGCCACCAACTCCTCCACCAATCTATAGAGGCCGCCACTAATTCCGGCAGCTTCCGCGCGGGCGAGAGCGCCAATCTGGTTGACAAGCACCGCGCGCGCGAGGGAACCTTCCCGCAGCATCGCCGCGCGGAGGCCGGGTGTCAGTTCATCGGCACCGATTTCTGCGGGCGAAACCGAGCGTGAGCCGCGCACCACAGGGGTTACCAGACGATCAACGACGGCGGTGCCCATCCGGATTCGCACCAGTTCGGCGAGACTTGAAGCTTTCGCGCCGACGGTTCCGGGCAGTAGAGCGTCGCCGAGGAAGGCACGAGCGGCCGCCCCGCCACCGATCACCGCCATGACGTCCGAGGCCATGGGGGAGCCGGGAATGCCGTTGAGGCTCATGCCGGGGAGCGCGAAGGCGCGCCCAGCGATGGGCTGAATCCAACCCGGAAAAGTGTTTGGGTTCACCACCGCGTCAGCAAGCCCCAGGTCTGCAGCGAGCGCAGCGACAACTCCGCCGCGGGTGGAGAAACTCTCTGCCCCGGCATCGAGGTCGATGCCGCCGACCCTGTGGCGAACGATCGCCCCACCGAGGTGATCACTAGCTTCGCAGAGGATTACCCGATGGCCGTCGATGAGGAGGCGACGCGCGGCAACGAGCCCGGCAATTCCNCCCCCCACAACGATGACGTCGCGAAGCGGGGAAGACGCAGGAATTTGAACTGATTCAGACACACGGCAACTCTAGATTCTCTTTCCCACGTGCACGTTACGAAAATCTTTACTTGTATTTAAGGATTTCTCAATATAAGGTTTGGAGGTCGTGTGAACCTCCAGCCCAATCTCGGGCTTTTTCTCAAACCATCAACAGCTCTTTCGTCTCCGCCCTCTGCGAAGCCACTTCATCTCCAACGCATCACTGCGTTGCGATCGATCAACTGCTTGCATGGGAGCCTGACGCGCCGCGTTGAGGGATTCCTGCACCTTTTTACCGCTTTGGGGAGCGTTCCAGGGTGGTCGCGTTCGCGCGGGAAAGCATTCACCATGACCACTAAAAGTTCGATCCGTCGCGCCTTGAGCGCCCATCGGGGAAGCCCGAACCGTCAGGCGGGTGTCGTTGTGGCGGCGGNCGGTCTGATGACTGTGACCGCTTTGATCCTCACCACGGTTACGGGGATGGCGTACGCCGCATCGCAGCCGGCGATCAGTTTGGGCACCGCAAGCAGCTTCGCAGTCATCGGGGATGCCACTGTCACCAACGGTGGTACGACGACAACGTTGACTGGCGGCACCAATGTGGGAACCGCGAGCACCTCAATTACTGGTGAAGATAACTTCAACCGCGTTGACTCCGGTGCCACCCATGCTGGCGATGGTGTGTACACCTCAGCGCACAACGATCTGATGGCCGCTCGGGCAGACATCAGAAATCTGGGTGGCGCCACCGTGCTGGCGAGTCTGCCCGCAGGCACCCCAGTGACACCAGGGATTTACCAGATAACGGCAGCTATCGGGGNGACAACCGACATGACCTTCGATGCGCAAAGCAACCCGGATGCTGTGTTCGTCATCCGCGGGGATGCGGGGTTGAACACCACCGCTTCCACCCACGTGAGCTTGGTCAATGGCGCCAAGGCATGCAACATCTTTTGGGTGACCGTCGGGGCGGTCACCCTCGGGGCGTCCTCCACGTTCGCGGGCCGTCTGATCGCCGACGCTGCGGTGACGTTAGGGGCCGGTGTTGCCCTCAACGGCCAGGCTTTGTCCACTAACGCGGCGGTGAACCTCAGTGGGAACACCATCAATAACAGCTGCGGCAGCTCCGGCACCCCGTCGAGCTCGCCGTCGTCACCACCACCGGCGGTCACCACCCCGACTCTGGAAATCAACGGTGGGGCAACGCTCACCCGTAACCGGCTTTCGACCACGACGAGGGTTGTCTCCGGAACCTCTGACGCTTTCGGTCAAACAGTTTCTGTCTCCGTGCAGATGCTTTCACCACAAGTGTTTCCCCCACAGTTGTTTCGCGCAGTAGTTGGCTCGAACGGTGAATGGTTTGCCGCCGGGCTGATCGGACTTTTTGATGGCATCTGGGACATCTCTGCAACTGTCACCGACTCGGAAGGGGACAGCGCCACAGCCACCCAAACACTGACTTTGGACACAGTTGACCCGACACTTGAAATCAACGGCGGTGCGGCGGTGTCGCCAACGTCGACATCGAATGTTCTCTCCGGGACCTCTAACGCTTACGGACGGACGGTGACAGCCACTGTTGCGGGGGTTGCCGGAGCTACTGAAACATCGACTGTAAGCAGCACCGGGGCTTGGTTCATCTACCTCCCCGCGGCTTTCGCCAACGGTGTCAACACCGTCACTGCCGTTGTTGATGACGAAGCCGGGAACACCGCGACCGCAACCCAGCAACTGACGGTCAACGTTCCGGCACCAACAGTCACCATCGATGGTGGTTCAACGGCCCTCACTAACAAGCTCATCCGAACTGTTTCCGGAACATCAGACACCACGGGTGCCACAATCACATTCACGGTCGACAGCAACATTTTCTCCACCACCGTAAGCACTGATGGCAAATGGTCGGTTCCCGGTGTGGTTTTCACCGCAGGGGCAACTTCGGTGGTTGTCACCGCCACCAACGCCGGTCGAACGAAGACAGCATCACAAATTGTCACCGTGGATGTCACCGCACCGACGTTGGAAATCATTGGTGGGGCGACTGCAACAGCAGGGTCCGCCACTGTCGCGATCACAGGAAAATCCGACGCTGTCGGTCGGGTGGTTACGGTCACATTGGCTGGTGCTACCTCATCCCAGTCCGCAATCGTCGACGGTGATGGGAATTGGATTGTGGCGTTCGCCGGCGTCAGCAACGGCACGCATTCTGTTACCGCAACAGTTTCTGATGCCGCCGGGAACACCACCACAGCCACCCAAGAGGTAACCGTTGACGCCCCGTACCCAATTCTCACCATCGATGGTGGTGGGACAGTGTTGACCAATTCCCCCACCCGCACGCTTTCCGGAACCTCCGACGCGTTCGGAATGGTCGTGGTGGTCAGGATTGGTTTCGACTCCCACAGCGCTGTTGTCGACACTGAAGGCAAATGGTCCATCCCTGACGTGGCTTTTGATGAAGGGGAGCACACCTTGCAACTGGGGGTCACCAGCACTGTGAGCTGGAGGACAACGTCCACTAGCCAGACGTTGACTGTTGACCTCACAGCACCGCAACTAGCGTTCGACAACGGGGCGACCGCCACCGAAACTTCTGACCCAACCCCCGTGATCTCGGGAACCTCGGATGCCATCGGCAGGGAGGTGCTTGTCGATGACGG